>Ga0209056_10004502_pt1 | contig 14680 bp, 15 predicted proteins | sample GraSoiAngelo_114_FD_185876 | JGI IMG/M metagenome (GOLD analysis project Ga0209056, IMG submission 185876) | Grasslands soil microbial communities from the Angelo Coastal Reserve, California, USA - 14_0903_13_40cm (SPAdes) (version 2) | ecosystem: Environmental > Terrestrial > Soil > Grasslands... | reverse complement strand
TCGACGCACAGCCGCGTTTGTGGCTCGGCCAGCGCGGGGGGCACGTAGGCCATCGCGATGTTGTAGCCGAGGGTGAAGGACACGTTTCCCGAGCTCACGACCCCGACCGGTTGGCCCTCCTTCAGCACGCCATAGCCGTGACGCGGAATATTGCGATCGAGCATCTTCAGGCCCACCAGTATCCGGCCGAGGCCCCGCTGGCGCGCCCGTAGGATCGCGTCCCGGCCGACGAAGTCCTTGTCAAGGCTCAGCGTCCATTCCAGGCCTGCTTCGAGCGGATTGGTCCTGTCATCCATGTCGTTTCCGTAAAGCCGCATTCCCGCTTCCAGACGGAGCGTGTCGCGGGCCCCCAGCCCCGCCGGACGGATGCCGTCGGCCTGGCCTTCCTCGAGCAGCGCCCGCCAGAGCGGGGCGGCGTCATTGTTTGCGCAGAATAACTCGAAGCCGTCCTCGCCGGTGTAGCCGGTCCTCGAAATGATGCACGCCACGTCCGCCACCTGGCCTTCGACGAAGGCGTAGTACTTGACGCCACCGAGCGCGGACGATGTCAGGCGTTGCACCAGGTCCACCGCTTTTGGGCCCTGCACACCAACCAGGGCCCAGTCGCGACCGACGTTGCGGATGGTGTCCCCACCGTGCCCTTCGCCGGCGGCGGAGGGTGCCTGTGCCTTGATCCAATCGAAATCACGGTCCTGATTGCCGGCGTTGACGACCAGCAGATACCCACCATCGGCCAGCGCATAGACGAGGACATCATCGACGATTCCGCCGTCGTCATTGCACAGCAGGGCGTATTGCGCCCGGCCGGGCCGCAGGCGTGTCAGGTCGCGAGTCAGGACCCGTTGCGCGACGACATCGTCCTTGAGCCGGAGCTCGCCCATGTGCGAGAGGTCGAAAAGGCCGACGGCCTCGCGGACGGCCTGATGCTCCTCGCGGATGCTGCTGTACTGCAGCGGCATGAGCCAGCCGCCGAAGTTCGTCATCTGGGCGCCAAGGCGGACGTGTTCCTGGTAGAGCGGTGTCCGCTGCGCGGTCAGGACCAAACGTTACGCCTCGTGGTCGTCAAGGTCGTCGATGTAGTCGAGGAGCTCCTGGTCATTGACGTCGCGCGCCTCACCGAGCATCCCCAGGATGACGTTGACCCGGGCCTCCTCCCACTGCAGGAGCTTGGCGAGCTCGGCGGGCGTTGCCGGCCGCCCCAGCCGGCCGGAGAGCAGCCGCTGCGCCGATTCCAGCAGCCGGCAGGCGATCACGAACGCCTCGTCGTTGCGTTGCGCCTCCTCAGTCTGGGCCAGCACGTCATCCATCGTGGCGGCGATGGCGTGGACAAGGCGCGCGTGGAAGGCGCCCTCACCAGGCTTGTAGTGCTCAACCGCCGAGATGAGCCCCACCGTGCCCTCCTGGAACAGGTCACCGAAGGCCACCCCGCGTTTCTTGCGAGCCTGGGCGGCCTCCAGGACGAGATACAGGTTGTGCTCGATCAGCCTGCGGTTGGCGGCGTCGCGGCTCGGGCCCTGGGTGTTGAGAAGGCGTCGCTCTTCGTCGTTGGACAGGCGTGGGTAACGGGCCAGCTGGGCGCGGTAATCGGCCTCTTCGTCATCGGCAGGTCGCGGTTCTGCGCGTTGCGCCACGCTTTCATTCTACGAAGGCCCGCCCGCTCGGCCCGGGCTATCATCAGATCGTGAAGAGGGCCGGTCGCCTCTTTCTCGCGGCCGTCACCGTAGTTGGGCTTTTGCCGGCCATGGCAGCTCGCGCGGCCGAGCCGCACGTGCTGGTAGCCACGCTGAACGGCGTGATCAATCCGATCACCGACAACTATGTTTCGAATGCCGTGGACAAGGCGGTGGCAGGACACGCGAGCACCCTGATCATCGCGCTGGACACACCCGGCGGTCTCGATACCTCCATGCGCGACATCATCAAGAAGATGCTCGGCGCCCCGGTTCCGGTTGTGATCTTCGTCTCGCCTTCGGGGGCGCGCGCGGCCTCCGCCGGGATGTACATCACGGAGGCCGCCGACATCGCCGTGATGGCCCCCGGCACGAACATCGGCTCGGCGCACCCGGTCAGCCTCGGCGGTAGTAACCCGGCACCCAGCGCAAGCCCGGCCGCCTCGGGCGCAACGCCGGCGCCCGACATCGAGGACCAGAAGATCGAGAACGACGCGGCCGCCTACGGCCGTGCGCTGGCCACCCTTCACCACCACAACGCCGATTGGGTGGAGAAGGCAGTCCGGACGAGGCTGTGCAGCTGGGCGTCGTCGACTTCGAAAGCCGCGACCTAGACGCGTTGCTGGGAGACCTCGACGGCCGGCAGGTCCTCAAAGGCGGCCGCAGCTACACGCTGCAAACCGCCCATGCCGGGATCGAGCGATACGACCTCAGCGGCTTCGATCAATTGCTGGAAGCGGTGGCGGACCCGAATCTGGTCTACCTGCTCTTCCTGCTGGCCATCATTGGGATCGGTTTCTGGGTGACGCATCCCGGCCTGGTCCTGCCGGGCGTCGTCGGCGTCATAGCGGGCTTGCTCGCTGCCCTATCCCTCTTCAATCTACCCATCAACATCGCGGGCTTGCTCCTGATCCTGCTCGCGATCCTGCTGTTCATCGTCGACCTCAAGGCCGTGACCCACGGCGTCCTGACGACCGGTGGCATCATCGCGATGACCCTGGGCGGCTTGCTCCTGATCAACACCGGCTTTCTTTCGGAAGCCGTCAACCTTCCGCTGCTGCTGATCACCGTTCTTACGATCGCCGGCATCTTCTTCTTCATCCTTCAGAAGGTCATCGCCTCCCGCCGACAGCCCTACGCCGCAGGCGAGGAGTCTATGGTCGGTCGGATCGGGTCGGTCCGCGAGTCGCTCCACCCCGATGGCATGGTCTTCGTCGACGGCGCGCTTTGGCAGGCAAGCACGACGGGCGGGCCGGTGCCCGCCGGCACCCAGGTTCGGGTGCTCGGGCTGGATGGCCTTCGGCTCTTAGTGGAGCCGGTCGAGCAGCAGCAGGGCACCAGGGCGCAGGGCCCACAGGCGGCGCCGTCGTAGGCGCTGCCGGCACCCGTAACATGAGCAGCACTGCATTAGCGAGGAGGGATCCGTGGGCATATTCGCGCTGATCGTGCTCGGCATCATCGTTCTGGTTGTCCTGATCGGCTTGAGCTCCGCCATCCGCATCATCAACGAGTACGAGCGCGGCGTGCTGTTCCGCCTCGGCCGCTTGATGGCGCTGAAGGGACCCGGGCTGCGCCTCATCATTCCGTTTGGCATCGACCGCCTGGTCAAGATCGATCTCCGGACCGTCACCCTCGAGGTTCCACCCCAGGAAGTCATCACCCTGGACAACGTCACCGTGAAGGTCAACGCCGTCATCTACTTCCTCGTGGTCAACCCGAATTTCGCCGTCACCAAGGTGGCGAACTTCATCAACGCAACCTCACAAATAGCGCAGACGACATTACGGAGCGTGCTCGGGCAATCGACCCTCGATGAGCTCCTGGCCAACCGCGAGAAGATCAACACCAGGCTCCAGCAGATCATCGACGAACAGACCGAGCCGTGGGGCATCAAGGTCTCGACCGTCGAGATCAAGGACGTCGAGTTGCCGCAGACGATGCAGCGGGCCATGGCCAAGCAGGCCGAGGCGGAGCGGGAGAAGCGGGCGAAGATCATCCACGCCGAGGGCGAGTTCGCGGCTGCCAAGCAGCTGACCGAGGCCGCCACCGTTATCGCCCAGCAGCCCAGCGCGTTGCAGCTGCGCTATTTGCAGACGCTGACCGAGATTGGCGTCGAGCGAAATACCGTCATCGTCTTTCCAATGCCGATCGACATGGTTCAGCAGCTGATTGACCTCCGCGAGCGGAAGGCCAGCGGGTCATCGACGCCGGCGAAGACCTGACGGAGCTGATCGTCCCCGGCGACTGGCAAACCCCTGCCCTGATCGCTGGTTTCGTCGGCATCATCATTGCCCTCTACGTGCTGGCAAATTTTGGCGAGCGGTTTTCGACGCCGCGGATCCTCACCCTGATTATCGGCGGCGTCCTGGCTGGCCTTTCCCTGCTGGTTGGCCTGGCCGGATCGCTGCTCCACCTGTTGGCCTACGAAGCGGGTGGCGAGCCGGCGAGTCAGTTTCGACTGGCAGAACAGACGCTGATTCCCTTTGCGATGGCCGGCGCTCTTGGGCTCCTCTACCTGTGGCCTGCTGTCCAGCGCGTGGTGGCGCGTTTCGTTCCGGTGCGCGCGGGGTCGCCCGTCATGTACTTGACCGTGGTGCTCGGCCTGTTGCTGATCGCCCAGCAGCTTGGGACACAGCTCCAGCAGCAACTGCCCCTCACCTACAGCGAGCTGTTGGCCCAGGACGTTCCCTTCTTCATCCTCGCCTTCGTCGGAGTCGGGATCTTCATCCGGCGGTCGCCACGCCAAACGATCGAGCGCCTCGGCCTCGTCCGAGCGGCCCAAAAGCGGTGGTGGTTGGTGTCGCTGCTGGGGATCGCGGTCTTCATCGCGATCGCCTTTGGCATCGAGTTGGTCGCCAATGCCGTGGCACCGGAGCAACAGAAGAAGGTCACGGATGTCAGCAACGTGCTCTTCAGTCACTTCAACAATCCCGCCGCGATCATCTTCCTCGGGCTACTGGCGGCGGTCGTCGAGGAGACCCTGTTCCGCGGCGCCATGCAACCGCGGCTCGGCATCGTCGTCACCTCGATCCTGTTCGCGGCGCTGCATACGCAGTACGCAATCAGCTTCGCTACGCTGGAGGTCCTCGTTTTGGGGTTCGGCCTGGGATGGCTGCGCGCCCAATCCGGCAGCACCCTGCCCGGCATGGTCACGCACGCCGGCTACGACATCGCCGTCGGGCTGATTCCCTTCGTCCTCAAGTAGTTATGCACAGCCAATCCCCTTATGCCAACGTGCGTTCGCGCGACGCGACCGTATAATCCGGGCAGAAGCCGTCCTGCGTCCCAGCCAGCAAATTGCCAAGAGTCTACGCAGTCGTTAACCAAAAGGGCGGAGTCGGGAAGACCACGACCGCCATCAACGTGGCGGCCAACCTTCCGGAGCTCGGCTTGAGCGGGCTCATCGTGGACATGGACCCCCAGGGCAATACCACGAGCGGTCTGGGCATTGTCCGAAGCGAGCTCAGCCATAGCGTCTATAACGTCATCATCGACGCCGAGGACATCAACGAGGTGATCCGTCCGACGGGCGTCCCGGGTCTCGACATTCTGCCCTCCCATCGATCGCTGTCCGGCGCCGAGATCGAGCTCATCGGCTTGCCCCGGCGGGAGCGCCGGCTCCTCTACGCGCTGGAGTCGCTGCGCCTTCCCTATGACTACATCATCATCGACTGTCCTCCATCGCTGGGCCTGCTCACCGTGAACTGCCTGGTGGCGGCGGAGTACATGCTGATCCCGATCCAGTGTGAGTACTACGCCCTGGAAGGACTCGGCGCACTCACCCACACCACGCAGCTGATCCAGCGGGACCTGAACCCCCAGTATCCGGAGAAGACGTTTCGTACGGTCATCCCGCGCAACGTGCGGCTCAGCGAGGCACCCAGTCACGGGATGCCGATCACGCAGTACGACCCGACGTCGCGCGGCGGCGTCGCCTACCAGGAACTCACCAAGGAGTTGATCGCCAGATGAACAAACGGCGGGGACTGGGGCGGGGCCTCGAGGCCCTGATCCCTTCGGGGGAGTATGTCGATGAGTCGAGTCCCGACAACCGTACGCGGCGCCGCTTCGCGATGCAGATCCCGATCGCAGACATCCGGCCCAATCCGGAACAGCCGCGCCGTGGCTTCGAGCCGGCCTCCCTTCAGGAACTGGCCGATTCCATCCGGATGCACGGCATCCTGCAGCCGCTGCTGGTGCGCGAGGGCCTAGCCGGATACGAGTTGATCGCCGGCGAGCGGCGGCTTCGGGCGGCCGAGATCGCAGGCCTGACCGAGGTGCCCGTCATCCTCCATCCCGGCAGCGGTGGACGGCTCGAAGAGCGCCTGGAACTGGCGCTGGTCGAGAATCTCCAACGCACCGACCTCAATCCGATGGAAGAGGCGCGCGCCATGCAACGATTGCTGCGCGACTTCGGGTTGACCCAGGAGGCCCTCGCCGAGCGGCTGGGGAAGAACCCGGTGACGATCGCGCAGCGGGTGCGACTGCTGGGACTTCCGGAGCCGGCCATCAAGGCCATTGAGACGGGCGCCATCACGGCGGGGCATGGCGTGGCGCTCCTGGGCATCCCATCGGTCTCGGAGCAACTGCTTGGCCTGGAGCGGGTGATCCGCGAGCACTGGAACGTGCGGCAGACCGAAGCCTGGGTGCGGGCGCGCGGGACCGAGATGGGCACCAGGAAACTCCGACGTCGGATCCTGAAACCAGGGCCCTCGAGAATGAGTTCCGCCAGGCGCTCGGGACGAAGGTGGTGCTCACCCGGCTGCGGAACGGTGGGCGATTGACGATCGAGTTCTACAGTAACGAGGAGCTCGAGGCGCTCAGGCGTCGGCTGATCCGCTAGCGCGCCGGTAGCACGTGTAACGCCTCGGGTCTACTCCCGGATCCACCGATCCGCGGTGCGCTCGTAGTCGTGGAGCTCGTCCGCGCTGAAGAAGAGTGCCATCTCGGTTTCCGCGCGAGCCGCGGAATCCGATCCGTGAATCAGGTTCATGCCTAGGTCGAGCGCCAGGTCACCCCGGATCGTTCCCGGCGCGGCCTTGAGGGGGTCGGTGCTCCCCATGACGCTGCGCACCACCGCCACGGCTTCGCGGCCTTCCCAGATCATCGCCACCACGGGGCCCGAGGTAATGAAGGCGATCAGTCCGTCGTAAAAGGGCTTGCTCCGGTGCTCGGCGTAGTGCCGACCGGCCAGCTCCCGCGAGAGTCGCATCATCTTCATGGCGACGAGCTTGAGTCCGCGCTGCTCGAGGCGCGCCACGATGCGGCCGATCAACCCGCGTTGCACGCCATCGGGTTTGACCAGCACCAACGTCCGCTGCATGCCGCCTTACGGCCCGGCGGCGAAGGTGGGCTTGGCGCCGAGGAAACCGACGTCGCCCAGCGGCCAAATCCGGATTTCAGCTTTTCCCAGAATCGAGTCTTCGCTGATGAAATTGAAAACTCTCGAGTCGCTGGAGTGGTTTCGGTTATCACCCATCACAAAATACTCATTCGGAGGCACCACCTTGTCTTGACCGTCAGATGGCCAGTTGTTGTTGTAGGTCCATCGTTCCGGCAGGTATGGCTCGTGCAGCACCTGGCTGTTGATGTACACCACGCTGTTCGCGATCCGGATTCGCTCGCCGGGCAGCGCGATGACCCGCTTGATGAAGTCGCGGCTCGCCTCATCGGGTGGCTTGAACACGATGATGTCGCCGCGCTGCGGCGGATGAAGTTTGTAGGAAATTTTTGAGGCGACCAGCAGATCGTTGTCGTGCAGGGTTGCGTACATGCTCGAGCCGAGGACGTGGACGGTCTGCACCGCGTACTGGATGACGACATACAGAACCAACGCGAGGAACACGATCTCGAGCGTGTCCCTCAGGAAAGATTTCTGGCGCGGGGATTGCGCCGGCGCCGGCGGTTGCGCCATCTGCGACTGCGCCATCCTTTAGCTGTTCAACTTCATCCGGGGCGATTCATTGTAAACCGGAAGTCGGAAGACCCCCGCCGCTCAGGCGATCTGCTTGAGAAACGGCGCTTCACTGCGAAAGGGCCCGATCACAGCCAACTGCAACGCCTGGCTGAATAGCTCCCGGGCAATCCTTCTCACGTCGTCGGCGCTTACGGCATCGATCTGCGCCACCGTCTCGTCGACATCCTGGATCTTTCCGGTCAGCGCCTCCTGACCGCCGTACCAGGTCGCCACCGAGTTCGTACTCTCCATCTGCAACAGCAGGCGCCCCTTGTAGAACTCCTTGGCTTTCGTCAGCTCAGCGGCGTCGACCGGCTGGTCGCAGAGGCGGCGCAACTGACCCACGATCGCCCCCACCGCGCGGGCCGCCTGGCGCGGCTCGGTACCGGCGTAGACCCCCAGAACCCCGGTGTCGTACATCTTGTTGACGTAGGAATGCACGTCGTAGGCCAGGCCAAGTTTCTCACGCACCTCGAGGAAGAGCCGGGAGCTCATCCCCTCGCCGAGTACGCAGTTCAGGATGTCCATGACATGCCGATCTTTGTCCATGTAGGAGGGCGCATGCACTCCCAGACAGACGTGCGCCTGTTCCGTCTTCTTCGACTTCAGCAAGACGTTGGGGCGTTGTCCATTACCGATGGAGGGCAGGAATGCCGGCGGCGCGGCGCCGTTGCCACGTTGCTTGAGGTAGGGCTCGATGAGTCCGATCGCCTCGTCATGCGTGATGGGTCCGGCAATCGTCACCACCAGGTTGCGCAGCAGATAGTGCTCCTCCAGGTAACGCAACAGGTCGTCACGAGTCAATGCCCGAACGGAGGCTTCTGTCCCCCCCACGTCGCGACCGAGCGGATGGTTCGGCCAGCTGATTTGTTCGAAAAGACTATGCACGTATTCCTGGGGCGAATCCTGGTACATGCGCAGCTCCTCGAGCACGACGAGGCGCTCCTTCTCCAGTTCGGCCGGGTCGAGCAGCGGCGCAAAGAGCATGTCGCCCAGGACGTCCATGGCTAGCTTGGCCTTGGTCTTGGGGACACGGGCCCAGTACATGGTCAGCTCCTTGTCGGTCGCGGCGTTCAACACGCCGCCGACGCCCTCGATCGCCTCGGCGATCTCTTTGGCGCCGCCATAACGGGCCGACCCTTTGAAGAACATGTGTTCGAGGAAATGGCTGATGCCGGCTTCCTGGTCGGTCTCGTAGCGAGAACCGACCTTGAACATGATCGCCATGGTGATCGAGGGGCGGTCGGCCAGCTCCGTTGACACCACCCGGGCCCCGGTCGCCAGCGTGTTGAGACGATAAGCAGGAAGGGACTGGGGCACGACCTGAGTATATCGTAGGGGTGCTGGCGGATCCGCAGATTTCGATAGCGCTCGTGTGGTATTTGTGGGCGGAACCATGTTGCATAAAATATCAGCCTAATGGGCCATTCGGAATTCAGGAAAGGCCTGGAGGGGCTTATTCTTCGGGTTGAAGCCTGGAGCTACGCGGACTCGGACGCGGGGGCCGGCCATCCGACGGAACTGGCGCGGGCGCTGAAGTCCCTGGCCTCAATCGCGCCCACAGCTGCGCTCGCTGTTGGGGTCCGCCACGCCCAGGACGCGCTCGATGATGGCCTCTCGGCCGAGGCTCTGGCTGCTGCCCTCTACCGGGTGCGCGCCGACCTGGATGCCGGGGCGTCTCAGGACTCTTTGCCGCCCTCTTCTGGACGCCGCTCACCAAAACGCGGCCGGTCGCCGAACCGGGGCCGGTCGCCGTAACGCGGCCGGTCGCCGTAGCCGGTCCCCTGCCGGGTCAGCGGCGGCGAAGGTGCAGGCGTTGGGCGCTCGACGGGCCGCCGAGCGGCGACGACCCCGTCGGGAAGGATCGCGACCCGACGATTCGGTTCTTCGCCCTGGCTCTCCGTGCGGATGCCCGGCTCTTTCTCGAGAGTGATGTGCACGATGCGTCGCTCGTATGACTGCATCGGATCCATCATCACCCGTTCCCCCGTTCGGCGGACCCGCTCCGCCAGGCGAAGCGCCATCTCCTTGACAGTTTCCTCTCGCCGGTTGCGATAGTGCTCGACGTCGACGACCAGGCGCCGGCGGTCGGCCCGCCCCTCATTGAGGATCAGGTTAACGACGGTCTGAAACGCCCGCAGGGTTTCACCCCGCCAGCCGATCAAGAGTCCGAGGTTGTCGCCGGCGACATCGATCATCACCGGATCTTCTGCCTGCCTGATGAAGACCTGGGCTGAGATGCCCATCTTGTACAGCAATTCGGCGACGACCTGACGCGCCCGGACGGCATACGTCTCGCGCACGGTCACCCGCACACGGGCTTCCTGGGGGGTTTCGTCGAGCACCTCGACCTCGACATTTTCGCGGGCTTCCTCCAGGTCTTCGAGCGCCTTCTCGACGGCCTCGTCGACGGTCGTGCCGGTTGTCTCCACGCTGTTACTGCTCGTACTCATGCGGCTTTCCCCCTACCAAGGCGCGGCGGGGAGAGTGACCCCCAGCCGGTGATGAAGTACTGCTGGCCGATGCTGAAGAGGTTGCTGACCACCCAGTACAGCGCCAGGGCGGCGGCGAAATTTAGCGAGATGAACCCGATGAACACCGGCAGGATCAGCGTCATGTTTTGCGTCATGGCCGCCTGCGTGGCATCCTGCGTCGCCATACCGCCCGGCGGCGTCATCATCTTGGTCTGTACGAACGTCGTCAACCCGGCGAGGATGGGCAGCAGGACGGCCAGAGGCACGAACTGCCCCGCTTGCAGCGCCGTGTGATCGAGCGAAATGCCGAGGAACTTGAAGTCGTGAATCGGGAGGGTCTGGTGCGCATCGCGGATCACATAAAAGAGCGCGATCAGAATTGGGGATTGGATCAGCGCGGGAAGACAGCCACTCATCTGGGCCAGCGGATTGATGTTGTGCTCCTTGTAGAGCGCCATCGTCTCCTGGTTGAGCTTCTGCGGGTCCTTCTTGTACTTCTTGCGGACCGCCGCCAGCTGAGGGGCGATCCGGCGCTGCTCGGCCTGCACCCGGCGCGATGTCGTCAGCTGGTACTGGAAGATCGGCGAGATGATGAGCTTGATGACGATCGTCAGCAGCACGATGGCGATGCCGAACGGTCCGATTGACTCCGCCAGCGCGTTCCCGCCCAGGAAACCGAGGATGGTCTTGAGGACGGCATGGATCGGAACGCCGATCACGGTCCACCAGAGCAGCCAGATCGGGTGCCAGAGCTGACCGATGGTGTTCATGGCACCGGATCCCAGCCGCCGGCGTGGAAGGGATGGCAGCGCGCGATCCGCCTAAGCGCCATGCCCCACCCGCGCCACCAGCCGTAGCGGGTGATCGCCTCATAGCCGTATTGGGAACAGGTTGGTGTGAAGCGACAGCCCGACACCAGACCGAACAGTGGGCCAAGCGTCACCCGATATACCCGGATGAGCGCGAGCGATGCCGCCGTCATTGCCCCCAGCTCTTCGCCCACAACATTTCTATCTCCTGGCGCAGCCGCGCGAATTCGGCATCGCCGGCCCGCGCCCGTGCCACGATTACAACGTCGCGGCCGCCCTTTGCCCGTGTCACCAGGGGTCGGACCAGCTCGCGCAACCGCCGCTTGATTCTATTCCGGACGACGGCATTGCCGAGCTTCCGGCTGACGGCCAGGCCGACCCGCGGCCGGCCAAGCTCATTATCGCTTACGAACACGGCCAGGTACTCCGAGGCGGCTCGCCGGCCGGAGCCCAGCGTCCGATCGAAGTCGGCTGAGCGCAGCAGCCGCGAGTGCCGCTTCAACGCCCAAGACGGCGAAGCTACCGGAAGCGCCGGCTTGCGGTCGGCGTCAGCCGACGACGGCCCTTCCGACGGCGGGCTTTGATGACCTTGACGCCGCCGGGACTCGACATGCGGGCGCGGAATCCGTGGACCTTTACCCGCTGGCGCTTCTTTGGTTGGTGGGTGCGCTTCATGGCAACGACTAGTTCCGGGCGCTAACAATAGCATGGCGATGCCGCGGCCACCTGGTGCTCCGGCGGCGGTCGGCCGGCGCGCCGCAGTGCGTACGGAATTTCGGATTGCGCGGGCCAATAGGCATTTGCTATTATTCCGCTGCCCTGGAGAGCTACGGCAAGTAATCTCAACAACTTATGCACATGAGGCTGGGGAGACCTCGATAGACTTCTCCACCATTGTGGGAAGCTTGTGTATAAGTTGAGTCCCGGCTAATGCCGTCCATGGGCCCTGTTTCCGTCCGCGCGTCCGCCGCGCAGTCCGGCTCTGCTCTCCAACCAAGCAGTCGTGTGTACAGCTATGGAGGAGTGTATGAACCCAGAGCAGATCTGGCAGGCGGCGCAGGAAGAACTTCGCTTCCAGCTTAGTAAGCCGAGTTACGAGACCTGGCTGAAGAATGCGTCGCTCGTCGGGCGCGAAAAGAATGCCTTCAAAATCGGCGTGCCGACGAAGCTGGCCAAGGACTGGCTGGAGGACCGCTACTCCGCGATGATCAAGGAAACCCTGTCGGCGATCGTTTCCGGCGACGTCAGCGTGGCCTTTGAAGTCGTTCCCGGCCAGCCGGAGCCGCTGAGCCGCCGCTCGGCCGTCGCCGTGGCGGAAGCGCCACCGCCTGAGGAAGAAGAGCCGGTGCTGGCCGAGGCTTCCCAGCTCAATCCGAAATTTCAGTTTCAGCATTTCGTGGTGGGCAACAACTCGCGCTTTGCGCATGCGGCCTGCCGTGCCGTGGCGGAAACGCCGGCGAAGGCTTACAACCCTCTCTTCCTCTACGGTGGGGTTGGTCTTGGCAAGACGCACCTGATGCATGCCATCGGTCATGCCGTGCTGGAAAAGCATCACCGCCGGCGGGTCGCCTATGTGACCAGCGAAAAATTCATGAACGAGATGATCTCGTCCATCCAGGAAGGCCGGATGAACGACTTCCGGACACGCTATCGGACCGTCGACGTGCTGCTGGTCGACGACATCCAGTTCCTCGCCGGCAAGGATCGGACTCAGGAAGAGTTCTTCCATACCTTCAACTCCCTGCACGAGCTCAACCGCCAGATTGTGATCTCATCCGACCGGCCGCCTAAGGAAATCCCCACCTTAGAAGATCGGCTGCGATCCCGCTTCTCATGGGGCTTGATTGCCGACATCCAGGCCGCCGACTTTGAAACGCGGGTCGCCATCTTGAAGTCGAAAGTTGGCCCCTATGCCCGGCTGGTACCGGAGGATGTGCTCTCCTTCATCGCACATAAGATCCAGAAAAACATCCGCGAGCTCGAAGGGGCGCTGATCCGGGTGATCGCCCACGCCTCGCTGAACCGCAGCGCCGTCAACGTGGACATGGCGGCGAGGCTGCTCCAGGACGTCATCCCCTCCACCGAAACCCGCACCCTCTCGATGGAGACCATCTCGCGAACGGTCGCGAACTTTTACCACATCAGCCTCGAGGAAATGAAGGGCAAGCGACGGGACAAGCACATCGTTTTCCCGCGCCAGGTGGCGATGTATCTGATCCGCGAGGAGACCGCGTCATCGCTGCCGGCCATCGGGCAAGCCTTCGGGGGAAGAGACCACACAACAGTCCTTCATTCGTACGAAAAGATCTCGACCGATTCGAAAGAGGATCAGCGTCTCCAGGCAGACCTCCGAAAACTTCGCGAGCTCCTCTATTCACACTGAGACCTGTGGAACACGAGCGCAAGGGACGTGGACTCTGTTGGAATCGCCTCGGCCTGGGGATATCCCGCGGGGAACTACACAGTTTGTGAACGCTATAATTGGGTCGATTCAAACGCGCGGAAGAGGGTTTTCCTTGTTATGCACCGTCCTACGACTTCGGCTCTCTTTTCTAATAGACCTTCTTCATGACGCGGTCGTGTAGACAAGGAGCATCATGAAGGTCACCATCACCGCCGGAAACCTCGGCCAGGGATTACAGGTCGTTTCCCGAGCGGTCTCGTCTCGAACCACCTTGCCCATCCTCAACAACGTTCTGCTTCAAACCGCGGACAGCGGATTGCAGCTCACCGCCACCAACCTGGAGATCGGGATTCGACAGGTGATCCCGGCCGAGATCCAAGAAGAAGGCGGCATCACTGTGCCTGCCCGGCTGCTGACGGACTTCGTGACGGCGCATCCAGACGAGCCGCTTTCGATGACCCTGGACCGCAAGACCCAGTCGCTGGCGGTCAAGAGCAACCGGTTCGATGCCAACATCCGGGGTATCGATCCGGCGGATTTCCCACCGGTGCCGGCCGGAGTCGAAGGGCGGAAGGTCAAGGTCGACCAGACGGAGTTGAAGGATGCCATCGAGCAGACCGTGATTGCGGCATCGACCGATGAAGGGCGTCCGGTGCTCACCGGGGTCTATGTCCAGCTCAATGGTGGCAAGGCGACGTTCGCGGCGACGGATGGCCATCGCCTGGCGGTCAAAACACTGGGGGTTCAAGCTGAACCGGGAGACGGCGAGACGATCGTGATTCCGGCGCGGGCCCTGAGCGAGCTTAGCCGGATCTTGAAAGCGGCGGATGAGGGAGTGGAGGTGACGGTCGGCGCACAGAAGAACCAGGTCTTCTTCAAAACCAGGGACGTGGAACTGATGAGCCGGCTGATCGAGGGCACGTATCCGAACTACCAGCAGGTCATCCCGAGTCAGAGCACAACAACAATCACGACCAAGACCCAGGAGTTGCTCTTCACCACCAAGATGGTCTCGCTCTTTTCTAAGGACGCCGCCAACGTCGTCAAGTTCAAGGCGGAGGGTGGCAAGCTGACGCTCACGGCGAACACCAGTGAAGTTGGGCAGAATGTGGCCGCAGTGGAGGCCAGAATCGAGGGCCAGGACCTGCAGGTGGCTTTCAACTCCAAGTATTTGCTGGACGTGCTTGCCATCATCGGCAGCGAAGAGGTACAACTGGGCTTCACCGGCCCATTGAATCCCGGCCTGATCAAGCCGGTTGGCAAGGACAACTACCTTTACATCATCATGCCCGTCAGAGTCGCTATGTAGCCGACAGCGAAAAGCTGTCGACTCCAAGAACGAGCGATACCCAGCTGCTGCAGCAAGG
>Ga0209056_10004496_pt1 | contig 14687 bp, 12 predicted proteins | sample GraSoiAngelo_114_FD_185876 | JGI IMG/M metagenome (GOLD analysis project Ga0209056, IMG submission 185876) | Grasslands soil microbial communities from the Angelo Coastal Reserve, California, USA - 14_0903_13_40cm (SPAdes) (version 2) | ecosystem: Environmental > Terrestrial > Soil > Grasslands... | reverse complement strand
GACTACGTGCTCAAGGACGGCGATTACATCCGCCTCGGCGAATACGAATTCCTGGTCAGCATCGACAAGGGCAACGACTACATCGCCGCGCTCGTGAGGAAGTATCCCGACACGTTCATCGGCATGTCTGCGGTCAACCCCAAGTTCCGCGGAGTCAAGGCGGCGGTCGCTGAGTTGGAGCGGGCAATCACCAACCTCCGGCTGACCGGCCTGAAGCTTTACCCGATGTACGACCACTGGGCGCCCAACGACCGCGACCTGGCTTTTCCGATTTTCGCGAAGGCGGCGGAGCTCGACATCCCGGTGATGGTCCATCTCTCAACCACCCCTGTCGGCGACACGGTGCTCATTTACGGCTGGCCGGTCCTGCTCGACGACGTCGCGCGCGCGTTTCCAAGCCTGCGTCTGCTCATCTGCCACGCCGGCCACCCATGGATCGACGAATGCCTGGTGCTGATCTCGCGCCACCGCAACGTCTACCTGGACATGAGCTTCCTGAACAGCACGCTCGACCAGCGAGAGACCTATGGCTTTCTGAGGCGGGCGCGGCAGCTCGGCTGCCCGCTGAGCCGCGTCTGCTGGGCCACCGATTACCCGGGCTTCGAGTTTCCGGAGACGCTGCTTCCGAAGCTCGCCCTGGTCAATCGCTCAGCGGGCGACGATCCGGTCATCCCGACCAATGACGTCGCACGGATGCTGGGCGGAAACTACGCCCGCTTCTTGAATATCGACTGGAGCCTGGACGAGACGCTCGAGCAGATCCGGACGCTCGAGCCGAGATGGTCGAGCATCCTCAGCGGAGAGAAGCTGGACGGGTCAGAAAGGCCCAACGCTGACCGACCGATGAATCCGCCGCGGCACCACAGCTGCTGAACCGGCTCGCGCGCGCGTCTTCTAAATTCATGTACTTGCGGTTCCGTCTAAATTCATGTACTTGCGGTTCCGTCAAAATTGAGCCCGATGGCCGAGCCCGATCAGGACGCCTGGGTCTCGGCCGCGGAATTGGCGCGGCTCATCCGGACGCGCGAGCTTTCACCGGTCGAGCTGATGGCCGCGACCATCCAGCGAATCGAGCGACGCAACCCCAGCCTCAAAGCTCTGGTCTATCTCGACTTCGACCAGGCCATGCAGAGAGCGCGCGCCGCGGAGGGGGCTGTGATGTCGGGCGCAAGCCTTGGCCCGCTGCACGGCGTGCCTACCGCGATGAAAGACCTCTTCGACTTCAAGCCAGGATGGCCGGCGACCTTTGGAGGCATCCGTGCCCTTCGAAACCAGGTGATTGACGCTTACTGTCCGTACGCGGAGCGGATGGAACGCGCGGGGGCGATCCTGGTCGGCAAGACCAACGCGCCGATCATGGGCCTGCGTGGGATCGCCGACAACTACCTTTTCGGACCAACCCACAATCCGTTTGATTTAAGCCGGAATCCAGGCGGTTCTTCGGGCGGAAGCGCGGCCGCAGTGGCCGATGGGCTCGTGGCAATCGCGGAAGGGACCGATGGCGGCGGCTCGATCCGGATCCCGGCCGCATGGTGCAACGTGTTCGGCTACCGCGCCTCATACGGCCGAGTGCCGTACACGTTCCGCCCGAACGCGTTCGGGAGCCTGAACCCGTTTTTGTTCGAAGGCACGCTCACGCGAACGGTCGAGGACGCGGCGATCGGCCTGCAAATCCTGGCCGGGCCCGACGCCCGCGACCCGTTCTCGCTGACGAGCACGCCGGACTTCAGCGCCGCGTTATCGCATACGTTGAGTGGGTCCAGGGTCGCCTACAGCCCCGACTTCGACGTGTATCCAATCGAGCCGGCGGTCGCCGTCGTGGTGGCCGACGCCGTGCGCGGATTTGTCGACGCCGGGGCCACCGTCGAGACGGTCAAGGTCGGCATCAAGCGCTCGCAGCGTGAGCTCAGCGACCTCTGGAACCGCATGATCATGCCGCTGAACATCTCGGGACTCGAGGGTCTCAAAGCCGCCGGTGTCGATCTCATGCGCGACCATCCCGAGGACCTGCCGCCGGAGTACCGGCACTGGATCGAGATCGGTTACGGCATGTCGGCCATGGACGTGTGGAACGACATGGTGTTGCGCACCGAGGTGTACGACGCAATCGAATCGGTGATGCAGAGCTACGACCTGCTCGTCACGCCCACCCTGGCGTGCCTGCCGGTCAAGAACGCCACCGACGGCAACACGCTGGGGCCGACCCAGATCAACGGGGAGGCGGTTGATCCCCTCATCGGCTGGTGCCTTACGTATCTGACGAACTTCTCCGGCCATCCGTCCGCGTCGATTCCTGCCGGACTGTCGGGTGGGCTGCCGGTTGGGATGCAGATCATCGGCCGCCGCGAGGCTGACGTCGATGTGCTCGGTGCCAGCGCGGCCTTCGAGCGTGTCCGTCCCTGGGCGGATGCCTACCGGATCTGCGAGGAGCGGCCCCTGTCGTAGTCGCGCCGGCTCTCCCAGATCTGGTCCGCACATCTGAGCGCAAGCGCTTGAATCGTGGCACTCGGGTTCACCCCGGCGCTCGTCGGCATGCTGCTGCCGTCGGCGATGAAGAGGTTGGGCACGTCGTGGGCGCGGTTGAAGCGGTCAGCGACCGACGTGCGCGGATCATCTCCCATCCTCGCGGTCCCGAGGAGGTGCCATCCCCAGATCGGTGCGAGCCCGAAGTCGCGAACGCTCCTGGCCCCGGCTGCCTCGAGCACCTGGTGGGCATGGCCGATCATGTCCCGGCCTAGCCGGCGGCTGTTGTCGTTCAGCTCATGGTGGGTGACCACGCCAGGCATGCCGAAGCCGTCCAGGTGGTCCCAATCGAGCTCCACGCGGTTCGACTCCTCCGGCAGGTCCTCACCGCAGAGGTAGAGGGAGATCTCGTGGTTGATCCGCTCGTCGAACGCCCGGTGGTGCCCTGAACCCCACGGCGCGATCTGCAGCGCCAGGTTGAGCGGAGACCAACCCCGGCATCCGCTCATGATGAACCCGCGCAGGTAGTCCCGAGCGGGATCGGTTTCATAGAACTGGCGGGTCGATACCGTCCCGCCCCAGGTCCCGTTCCAGCCGTCGACAGGCTCTTCGAAAAGACCGGTCGCGAAGCTCTGGACGTGCACCATCAGGTTCTTGCCGACCAGTCCGCTCGAGTTGGCAAGTCCGTCCGGATGGGAGGGCGAGGTGGACATGAGCAGCAGCAGCGGCGTGCCCAATCCGCCGCATGCGACGACGGTTACGGCGGCGCGCGCGTCCCGGACCACGCCATCCTGGTCGTAGTAGCGCGCGCCGAGGGCGCGGCCGTCCTCGCCGATCACGATCTCGCGGACGCGGGCCTGGGTCCGTAGGTCGACTCCGTTTTTGAGCGCGCCGGGCCAGTACGTCAGGTCGGCGGTGGACAGAGACCCTTGGGGACATCCAAACGTGCACCAGCCCCGGTTGTCGCACGCCGGGCGCCCACGGTAAGGCCGGGTTGTGATCGCCTGCTCGGTCGGCCACCAGTACCAACCGAGCTTCTCGTAAGCGTTCACGAGCAGCTGGCCGGGCCGCCCGATCGGAGCGGGCGGATTGGGGAGAGGTTCGCGGGGTGGGCCGCACGGATCGCCGGCGAGGCCGGCGACTCCGACCTCGGCCTCGTTGATTGCGTAGTAGGGCGCCAGCTCCTCATAGTCGAACGGCCAGTCGGCGCCGACGCCATCGAGCGAGCGCACCTTGAAGTCTGAAGGCGCCATCCGCCAGTAGTTTCCGGCGAAGCCGATCTGGCTCCCGCCGACGGCGTTGTACATGTAGACATCGATCGGATCCTGCCCCTCGCTGCTCACTGGGTAGTCGGCAGGCCATCGCCGCACGTTCGGGTTGGCGGCCCAATAGCGCCGGCCGCGCACCTCCCAATCGGGATGCGACTTCGGCAGCCGGGCGCGATCGACCCACTCACCCTGCTCCAGGCACCTCACCCTGGCGCCTCGACCAGCCAGCCGGCTGCAGATTGCGGCCCCCGCCGCCCCCGACCCGATGACGAGGACGTCTGCGTCCGGTTCGCGGCTCATCGCTTGACCTCTGGGCCGCCTTCGAAAATGCGGTAGCGGGGAGGCAGCTCGCGCACGCGCTCCAGCTGCGAGGTGTCGAACGGGGCGATCGGGCTGCCCGTCATCGTTGCATTGCCTCGCCACCCGCTCTTCGCCTCGATGGCGGCGAGCACCTTCGGGTGGCCGTAGTACGCCTCGTACGTGAAGTCGCTGACCATGCTGAACGCGTCGCGGTCGCCCCCAGACAGGAACTGCCGCAGTATCGCTTCCCGCTCCTCCGCGCTGCATTCCGAGAACCCTCTCCTGGTCGTGGTCCTGGCTAGGCGCTCCACCTCGTCGATGGCGTGGATGAGCACCGGTCGGATCGAGGGAACCAGATGCACGGTGGCGTCGATGTATTCCGCCGCGCCGACACTCCCGGCATCAGGCCGCCTCCCAGCGGCGGGGATCAGCGTCGACGTCCACGCCTTCAGGGTGGCGGCTCGCGCGGGGTCGAGGACCACAAAGTCTCGCGGTGACCCCAGCGGCACCTCCGCACGCCCGACCTCGAGGCGATAGTCGGGCCGGCTCGACTGCGCCACCTGGTGTTGGCCCTGTTTTCGGTCATATGCCATCTCGCCCTCCTGGTCCTAACCGAAGCGCTCGACTACGAGTCCTCGCCGCGCGGCCTCCCCGTGCTCTCTCTAACCATCAGCTCCACAGCGTGCAGCCTCGTGGTAGTGCTGGTGTCGTCGCCCTCCAGGTAGCGCATCAGACGCTGCACGCCCGCAGCACCGAGCTCGGCCATGGGGACGTGGACTGTAGTCAGCCTCGGATGGATGAACTCCAGTCCGGGAATGTCGTCAAATCCGGCCACGGAGACATCTTCTGGGACGCCAAGGCCTTGCCGTCGCAACTCGGCAAGAGCGCCCAGCGCCATCGTGTCGCTCGCTACGAACACAGCGCTTGGTGAGCGGTCCGCCAGCAGACGGGCCATCGCGGCAGCTCCTCCGGCGGTGGTGAAATCGGCCCGCACCACAACCGCGTCGGCGCCGGCACCCTCCATGACCTCGAGATATCCGAGCTCTCGTTCCCGGCTGGTCCGAAGGGTCGCCGGGCCGCTGATCATGGCGATCCGAACATGACCGAGCGCCAGCAGGTGCTGGGTTACGAGGCGAGCGCCGGCGCGGTTGTCAGGCATCTCGGCAGGCCATCGCTCGGACCGCGGGGCGAGGGCGACGATAGCGCCCCCGTAATGCGCGATGCTACGCGCGTAGTCACCCATGCGGCGGCGGTAGTGAGCCTCGTCAAGGCCTCCGCCTGCGAAGATCACGCCGGACACCCGGCTCAGGCTCAACATCTCGACATAGCGCAGCTCGGTCAGAGGGTCACGGTCGCTGCTGCAGACCACAGTCAGAAAGCCGCGCGAGGATGCGGCCGCGGTCGCGCCCCGGACGATCTCGGCGAAGTATGGGTCGGTCACGTCGTGGACAACGATGGCGATGGTTGGGACACGCCTCGTCCTCAGGGCCCGCGCCATCGGGTTCGGCCTGTAAGCAAGGCGCGTGGCTGCGGCCAGGACGCGGGCGCGTGTGCGATCGCTGACCGGGTGGCTATTGTCGGGATCCAGCGCGCGCGAGGCTGTCGTGAGCGAAACCGCAGCCTGCTGAGCGACGTCCGAGAGGATGGGCAGCTTGCGGCGGGTCGCTGCCGATCGCCGCTCCCTCCGCGCAGGAGAGGCGGTGCGGCTCAATACATGACTACGCCGGCGGAGACGTTCATGTCTTCACCCGTGATGCCCGAGCTGGCATCGCTGGCCAGGAATACGCACGCGGCGGCGACCTCTTCGACATTGGTCGTCCGCTTCAGGGGGGACGCATCACTGAACTGGTGCATCGCCTCGGCCTCCGTGATGCCGCGCGCCTGCGCGCTCTGGCGGACAACCCTGTCGAGGCGCTCGCCACCGACTGCTCCCGGGCAGACGCTGTTGACGCGAATCCCGTGCTGGCCGAGCTCCATGGCCAGGCTGCGCACGAGGCCGATGACGCCCATCTTGGCGGCGCAGTATGGCGTCCGTTCGGGCAGCGGTCGCTTGCCGGTCATCGACGAAACCGCGATCAGGCTCCCTCCCTGGGCGGCCTCGATCATCCTCGGTAGAAAACGGCGGAACGTCAGGTACACGCCGTCGAGGTCGGTTGTCAAGCAGTCCCGCCACTCCTCGTATGTGATCTCGTGCATGGGGCGGATGGCGCCAGCGATGCCGGCATTCGCAACGACCACGTTGACATGGCCGAAGTGCTGAAGCACGCCTGCCGCCATGGTGTCGGCGGACTCGGGATCGCGGACATCGCATGGGATGGCCAGGCAGTCGACGCCGAGACCGCGAACCGTGCGGGCCGCGCGCTCGAGCGACTCTTCCGTTCGGGCTGCGATCGCGACCGACGCGCCCGCGGCGGCCATGGCGCGGGCGATGGCAAGACCAATTCCCTGGTTGCCTCCGGTGACAACTGCCACCTTGCCGTCGAGTTCCGAGCCGGCGCTCATGACTGCGGGGTCGCGCAAAAAAGGAAATGGATTTCCGCGACCATGGGCCATACTATCCTCGTGGCCGTCTGGGGATGTCAATCATGACCACCAGGCCGCCGGACGCGCTCGGCTGACGTGGCGATGGTCCACCACATCGGCTGGGCCGTGCGTTCGATCGACGACTCCAGATTGCACTTTGAGACCGCACTCGGGCTCGAGTTTCGTGGCGAGGAGGGTTTTCCGGACGTGCGGGTCGCGTTCTTCGGGTCGGGATCGGCAACCGTCGAGCTGCTGGAGCCGCTTGACGACAGCTCCGAGCTGGGCGTCTTTCTCGCCAGGCACGGTGAGGGCGTGCATCACCTTGCCATCAAGGTGGACGACGTGGCCGCCGCACTTGACGACGCGAAGTCTCGTGGCTTCCGCATGCTGACATCGCGCCAAGGTCAGGCGCCCGCCGGACGCAGATCGGATATGTCGATCCCCAGCGCGCCGACGGCGTCCTGATCCAGTTCGTGCAGGAACGCTGATACCTTCGGATGGGGGAGGTGTAGATGAGGCTGGACCTTGAGGGCATGATCCCGGCGACCGTCCTGCCCATGACTGTGGACGCCGAGATCGACGAGGCTGGTCTGCGCAGGTACATCCGTCATGTGGCCAGGGCCAGACCCAAAGCGCTTGCCATCAACGTCGACACCGGCGAGGGCCCGCACCTGTGGCAGAAGGAGCGGCTGCGGGTGCTCGACCTGGTGCTGGCCGAGGTCGGCGACCGTATCCCGGTGATCGCCGGGCTGGGCGCGCAGTTCACCGCGCAGGCGGTGGACCTGGCGCGCGAAATCAAGGAGGTCGGTGCCGCCGGCCTGCTCGTCTTTCCGATCGGCGCTTACCACGGGCTTCCCCTCGATCCGGAGCTGCCGGTCAGATACCACGCCGCAATCGGCGACGCCACCGGGTTGCCGCTCGTCCTATTTCAGCTTCAGCCCGCGCTGGGCGGCGTCAACTTCGACGCGCAGACTCTCGATCGCATGTGCAGGGTGGCCCAGGTCGTCGCGATCAAGGAGGCGTCGTTCGATCGCAAGCGGTTTGTTGAGGTCCGCGACGCGGTCAAAGCCGCTCGCCCCGAGTGCATCTACCTGACCGGAAACGACAACTTCATCTACGAGTCATTCGTGCTTGGGGCGCAGGGCGCATTGATTGGTTTCGGAGCGGTCGCGATCCAGCAGCAGGTCGACCTGGTCACCCACGCGCTGGCAGGCCGGCACGACCAGGCGCGCCGCATCATGGACCGACTGACCCCGCTGGTCGACGCCATTTTCGCTCCTCCGGTCAGGAACTACAGGGCGCGCGCCAAGGCCGCGCTCGTGATGCAGGGAATCATCGACCGCGAGACGGTCCGCCCACCGCTCCTGCCCATCTCGGATGCCGAGAGGGAACGCATTCGTGTGGCGCTCGTCGCCGCGGGCGAGCTGGAGGAAAAGGGCGGCGAAGCGAAAGCCTTGGCATGAAGCTCGGGGTTTTCGTGCCCTCGTACCTCCTTCCGGGTGAGGCCGCGACGCACGGCGCCCAGATCCGCCGATTTGCCGTCATGGCAGAGGAGCTGGGGTTCAACTCGCTCTTCATCACCGACCACCTGCTTACGGCGAGGCGGTTCTACAGGGTGAGCTGGACCGAGCCGATGATGACGCTTTCTCACGTCGCCGCCGTCACCAGTCAGATCAAGCTCGGCACCTCTGTGCTTGTGCTGCCGACGCGCCAGCCGGTCGTGCTGGCGAAGGAGATCGCCACCCTTCAGCATCTGAGCGGTGGCCGCTTCATCTACGGCGTGGGGACCGGGTGGTTCCCGCCGGAGTTCGAGTCGACGGGCAGCTCGCGCCAGCAGCGTGGCGCACGCACGGACGAGGTCCTCGAAGCATCTATGCAGCTCCTGAAGGGCGGCCATGTCACGTTCGAGGGCTCCTACTACCGCTTGAGCGACATCACAATCGAACCGATCGGCCAAGTCCCGCCAGTCTGGGTCGCCGGCGGCGGCCAGTACACGCACGCCGCCTCACCTGAGCAGCCCGAAATGTCCGCCAACGTGCTGGCGCGTATCTGCCGGTGGGATGGATGGATCGCGCGACCGACCGCCGCCCCGCCGCAGATCGCCGAGGACCTCGGCAAGATCGACGCGGAGCTGAAGCGCCAGGGCACCAGTCGCAGACGGAAGATGTTCACTGTCGCGCACGAAAACTTCTGCTGGCTCAGCGAGAAGGCGCCCAAAAAAGCCGCCATCGAGGAGCAGAAGCGCTACCTGATGGCCGTCGTGTCCGATGAGCGACCGTGGGACTACATTGAGGCCGTTTATCTCACCGGCACGATCGACGACATTCAGCGCCGCATCCAGGAGCGAATCGACGTGGGTGTTGAAGAGATCTTTCTTCACACGATGACGGCGGATCCGCATCAGCTCGAGCTTTTCGCAAGGCACATCCTGGAGCCGTTCGCGCGTGTTGACGCCAAAGCGATCCCTTGAGCTTCGAAGGCCGCACGGCGTTGGTCACCGGTGGCACGCGTGGCATCGGCCTTGCCATCGTCCGGGCGCTGCGCCGCGGGGGCGCCCGGGTGATCGCCATAAGCAAGTCCACAGAGCAGATCGCTGCGTTCCGAACTGAGTTCGTGGATGATCCCCTCGCCACCGCCGAGCTCGCAGATGTGCGCGAGCGCGGCGCTCTGGAAGCCGTCCGGCAGAGACTGACCGAGCTCGACATCCTGATCCCCAACGCGGGGGTGAACACGCGCGTGAAGGCGCTGGAGCTGCCTGACGAACCGCTGCGGGAGATGTTGGAGACCAACCTGTATGGCGTGTTCGTGACCTGTCAGGTCTTTGCGCCCCTGCTTTTCGAGCGGCCGGGGAGTCGGGTAGTGATTACAAGCTCGGTGTCCGCTATCCACGGAATGGACCTGCGGGCGGCGTACACGGCCACCAAGGCAGGCCTGTCCGGTCTGGTTCGAAGCCTAGCCATCGAGTGGGGGCCGCGCGGTGTGACGGTCAACGCAGTCGGGCCCGGAATCATCGAGACTCCGCTCACAAGGGCTTACATGGATCAACATCCGGAGCGCGTCAAGGCGACCATCGACAACACACCCTTGAGGCGCGTGGGCCAACCCGATGATGTCGCCGACGTGGTCCTGTTTCTCGCTTCGGACGCTGCACGCTTCGTGACCGGCCAGACCGTCTTCGTGGATGGCGGGCTGAGCGCGGGCACCGCGTGGTGGTAGGAGCCGGACGTTGCCATCGGTGAGCGGCAGGTCGATCGACGACATACCCGTCGGGCTTCGGACCCGGATCACAAAGACGGTGAGCGAGTCGGACGTCTATCTCTTCGCCGGTATCACCGGCGACCTGGATCCAAACCACGTCGACGAGGAGTACTGCCGCAAGACCAGCCTGGGTCATCGGGTCGCTCATGGCGCGCTCATCGTCGGATACACATCGGCAGCCTCCAGCCACATCCTCCAGGACTTCGACCGGCCGATGGTTTCGGTCGGTTACGACCGGATCAGGTTTCTCAAGCCCGTCTACTTCGGTGACACGCTGACCATCGACTACGAGATCACCGGCATCGAGCGTGACCGGGAACGTACGGTGGCGAAGGTCGAGGTCAAGAACCAGCACGACGATCTGGTCGCGGTGGCAACGCACATCATGCAGCTGGTGGATTGACCGAGAAGAGAAGCCTGGGGCTCCTGTCCGGCGTGCGCATCCTTGCGTTCACGCAGTTTCTTCTTGGACCTGCAGCCTGCCAGTACCTGGCGGACATGGGGGCGGAGGTGATCAAGCTCGAGCCTCCCGGGCGGGGTGCGTGGGAGCGCAACTGGGCAGGGGCCGAGCTCTTCATCAACGGGGTCAGCGCCTTCTTCATGCTCGCCAATCGAAATCTCCGCAGCGTCGCGCTGAATCTCAAAAGCCAGCGTGGTGCGGAGGCCGCACGCAAGCTCGCCGCGAGGGTGGATGTGGTCATCGAGAACTACCGTCCGGGAGTGCTGGACCGACTCGGGCTGGGCTATGAGCGGATCAAGGAGATCAATCCCAGGGTCATCTATGCGTCCGGCTCCGGGTACGGCAGCGACGGACAGTACCGCCACCTTCCTGGCCAGGACCTCCTGCTCCAAGCCATCTCCGGCCTCGGCGCCAACACCGGTACCGAATCCCAGGGGCCGACGGTTTCGGCTGCGGCAATTGTCGATCAGCACAGCGCGAGCCTCCTCGCGATGGGAATCCTGGGCGCGTTATTTCACCGGGAGCGCACCGGTGAGGGACAGCGAGTCGAGGTGGTCATGATGGAAGCCGCGCTGGATATCCAGACCGAGCCGGTGGTCTACCACCTGAACGGGGCGCACTTGCGGCGCCCTCGGATGCCGGTCGCTGACACATTTCACTCGGTGCCATACGGCTTCTACGCGACCGCAGATGGCCACCTGGCGATCTCGATGGCGCCGATGAGCGCGATCAGCGAGGCCCTCGGCCACCCTCCCGCGCTGAACCCTTACCTGGATCCCGCGATCGCCTTCAGGCAGCGCGATGAGGTTCGTGAAGCTCTCGACCCGTTGCTCCGCGAGCGCACTACGTCGGAATGGGTCGAGCTCCTGCGCGCCCAGCACATCTGGTGCGCGCCCGTGAACAGTCTGACCGAGACCTTCGCCGACGACGTAGTAAAGGACATCGCTCCGGTGCTCGAGTTTGAACATCCCCGCGCCGGGCGTGTCCGGGTTCTCAAGCATCCGGTCCGTTACAGCTCGGGGGAGGCCACGCTTCGGCGGCCGCCACCGGAGTTGGGCGAGCACACGGCAGAGGTGTTGGGCGAACTGGGTTACACGGAGGACGAAATCGCAGCCATGCGGGCCGCTCAGGAGATCTGACCGGCTGATATTTTCGTGCAGCAACGCCAGCGACCAACCGCGCTATGCGCCGCTACTCTGCTGCACGCAATGATTACCAGTCCCGATTTCCGAACGCGCTGAATCGATCTCTTAACCTTCCCACGGTGCGAACACCTCGCGGGAATCTCACTTTACGAATGAGCCCCGAGCAAGCTCGGGGCTCAATCCTTACCTTGATCGTCCAGCTACTGCAACAGGCCGAGCCTTGGGAGTGTAGGCACCAGTCTGTTCGAACGTGTGCGCTAGGCGGAGGACAGTGGCCTCCTCCCAGTATCGACCGATCAGCATCATTCCGATAGGAAGATTTCCGGACACGGCGCATGGCACTGACATCGCCGGATGCCCGCTCACGTCGAACGGACAGGTGTTGAAGATCATGCCGATGGCGAGCACGATGCGCTCCGCGAAGCCGGTGTCGGGCCCGGGCAGCGGGGTGGCCTTCATTGGAATGGTTGGCATCAGCAACACATCAACCTGCTCCAGCGCCTCGTCATATGCGCGAGTCAAGGCACGAGCGAGATTCTGCGCCTTCGCGTAGTAGTGCCCGTGGTATGAATCCTGTAGGTACTGACCGAGCAGAAGTATCAGCTTGACGGTGTCGGATAGGTCGTCGGCGCGCGTGAGCCGGCCGCGAGCGTAAGCATCGAGCAGCGAAACGTTGTAAAGGCCCTTCCAATTGGTGCCCATCGAATTTCCGCGCACCATGAGCATGGTCGCGCCCTCGATGGCAATTCCGTTCCAGATATGGATTCCCTCGCGGTGCATGGGGACAGACAGCTCGCGCACCTGCGCTCCGAGACGACCTAAAGCCGCTGCAGCCTCCCGCACGGCATCATCCACGTCGGCCTCGGAAACCCCTGGCCACTCGAATCCCTCTGGCACGATGCCGACTCGCAGACCTTTCAGGTCACCCGTCAACGCGTCTCGATAGTTCGCAGTCTTGACTCCTCGCTGTCGCGGATCAAGCTGGTCTTCGCCTGCTATCACTTGAAGGAGCCCAGCCACATCCGCCACCGTGCCGGCGATGGGCCCGGCGTGGTCGAGTGTCAGCTCGATTGGAAAGACGCCGGTGTAGGGGACCAGGCCGTAAGTGGGCTTCAGGCCGTAAGCTCCTGACCAGGAAGAAGGAATGCGGATCGAGCCGCCCTGGTCGCAGCCGATGGCCATCTCGACCTCGCCCGCTGCCACCAACGCGGCGCTTCCACTGGACGAGCCTCCGGCAGAACGGGTGGGATCGTGCGGGTTGTGGACCGGCCCGGTATCAGAGGTGAAGCTCGACCCGGAGAAGCAAAGGTGTTCACAGACCGCTTTGCCTACGATCTCGCCGCCTGCATCCAGTATCCGACTGACGATCGTTGCATCAATCTCGGGCACGTAGCCTTCGAGCACCGAGGCCCCATTCATCATCGGGACCCCCGCAACGCAGACGTTGTCTTTGATCGCGAGTCGCTTACCCTTCAGCGGGCCTGTGTCAGCTCCTTTGATTGAGCAACGCCAGTACCACGCGCCCAGGGGATTTTCTGAGGGTGCCGGCCGGTAGCCAGGCTGCCGAGGATAGCGAACATTCGGAAGCGGCTGCTCCAGTTGATCAATCCGCTCATAGGAGCCGAGCGTTGTCGGCATCAATGCCCGAAACTGGTCTAGCTCACCTTCGCTGAGGTGCAGCCTGTACTCGTCGGCGATCGACGCCAGTTGCTCGAGGGTCGGTGTTTTAGGTCGCATCTTCGGCAGCCTCCTTGACGCCGGTTGTCCGGAGAGGCGACCAATGGCGAAGACCCTTGGCTTGGGTGTCAAGCGGCACCGCTTGCGGTACGCGTCGCCCCCCAACTAAAAAGGAGCATACCTCGCATAAGCTTGCGCCACCGAAAGAAGTAGCCCCAGCCTGGAGGCCGCGGTTCCATCTCTGCCTGCGCGCCTGGTTAGGGAAGGCGCATCAGGCTGAGGGATCCCAAGCCGCTTACCTTCGAGCGGGCGGGGTTTCGAGTTGTGTATGGCCGGGTCCACCAAAGTTCTCACAAATACAAACGACCTCCGCCAACTGAAAAAGCTTTAGGCCGTGGCCCCCGCCGGATACGATCGCAAGGCGATCAGTCCAATGCGCGACCCAAAGCGATCAGTCCAATGCGCCACCCAAAAGCGACCGCGCGACTACGACGTTCTGAATCTCGCTGGTGCCGTCCAGATACTCGGCCATCTTCGCTGCCGCTAAGTGTCTCCAGAGTGTCGAATCAATTAGAAAACCACGGGCTCCCGTGACTTGCATACACGTCACCAAGCCGCTAACCGCTGCGGTGGTTGCAATTTCTTGGCTTGTGCCGCTTCTACGGTTGCCGATAGATTCTTGTCTGCAGCGGCAGCAGCGCGATAGGCCAACAAGCGGGCGGCTTCACGCTGGGTTGCTACATTCACCAGCTCCCACTGGAGACCCTGAAAACTTCCAACGGGTCGCCCGAATGCCTTTCGCTCTGACGCGTAGCTGATCGCTCGCTCAAGGCCGGCCTTCAAGATTCCACAGCATTGTGCGCTGACGAAAATTCTTGCCGATGTGATTCCCTGCATCGCCACCTTGAATGCTTCCCCGGGTGGTGATATGAGACCATCGGCCCGCACCCGACAGTCCCGAAGTAAAATTCCAGCAGTACCCATGGCGTGGCCGCCCATTAGCTGGTAGGGATCGGTAACTGTCAGTCCCTTGGCCTCTCGTTCTACAAGGAATGCAGCGATTCCTCGCCACCCGGCTGCAACATCTGTCTGCGCCCAAACAGCGAAGAGATCAGCCCCCGCTGCATTCGTCACCCATGCCTTCTCTCCGTTCAGCACCCAATCGTTTCCGGAGTGGTCGGCCGTACATTGAATGGCAGCGGCGTCGCTGCCGACACTCGGTTCTGTCAAGCAGAACGCGGCAACCGCATCTCCAGACAGAAGACGAGGCAGCCAACGGTCTTGCTGCGCTCGGGTAGCGTGCCTGCTCACCAAGCTTGCGATGTTGTTGTGGACTTCGAGCGAGAATGCGTGAGGCAAGCATCCTTCAGCAATCTCTTCATATACGCGAGCTGTGGCCACGGCGCTCAACCCGCCGCCTCCATGTGTCGTTGCCACCTGTAGGCCGAGTAGCCCATATTGGCTCGCAAGACGAAGCGTCGAGATTGCGGTTTCACGCCGAAGCTCTATGCCGTCCGCGAATGGGGTGATGTGTGCATCACGGAATGTGCGGGGGTCGCGTCCGCACGGCGCTGTAAAAGTAGAAAGACGTAG
>Ga0209056_10004495_pt1 | contig 14688 bp, 11 predicted proteins | sample GraSoiAngelo_114_FD_185876 | JGI IMG/M metagenome (GOLD analysis project Ga0209056, IMG submission 185876) | Grasslands soil microbial communities from the Angelo Coastal Reserve, California, USA - 14_0903_13_40cm (SPAdes) (version 2) | ecosystem: Environmental > Terrestrial > Soil > Grasslands... | reverse complement strand
AGACGCCGCCGAGGAAGCCATCGAGGCCCGCCAGACTGGCGAATTGTTCGCCCAGTCCAAAAGAGATGAGAAGAGCGATTGCTACGGTGATGACCGGGAGCCCGCTCGAGATCATTCCAACGGCGGTTCCAGATGTTACGGTGAGGGCGGGGCCAGATTTGGACCTCTCAGCTATTGTAACGACCCATTTGGCCTCGGATCCCGTATAGAATTCCGTATAGAGTACTATGAGCAGGCCTGCCACGAGCCCGGCTATCATGCAACCATAAAGGGCATAGGCTCCCAGAGCTCTCTTCGCCGAATCCACCCCAGTCATGGTCGTTAATCCTGAGGGGCCAAATACGTACCAGGTTGCGACGAAGAGCAGTATCGCAGCGATGAGCGAAGCGACGAGGAGCCCATCTCTGGTAGGCTTGATCGGATTCTTGAACTTCTTCTCATAGACAGCAACAGCCAGACCCACAAATGTGGCAACTATTCCCAGCGACCGCACTATCAGGGGCATTGTTACGTAGTAGACGTTGTTGCCGCTGATACCCTGGAAGAGAATGATAGAAACGATCAGGCCAATTATCATACCTCCCAAGTTCTCAGCTGTGAGAGACTCGAACAGGTCAGCGCCTCTACCCGCCTCGTCTCCCACATTATCCCCAACATTGTCGGCGATCGCAGCCGGGTTCCTAGGATCGTCCTCCGGAAAGTTCTCCTCCACCTTGCCAACAAGGTCCGCCCCCACGTCAGCCGATTTTGTGAATATCCCCCCGCCCAGTTGCGCGAATAACGCTGCTAGGGAAGCCCCAAAACCGAATCCAGCCAGAACTCCGGGGTCACCAAAAGCAGCATAGAGAATCGAGAGACCCAGCAGACTCATGCTAATAACAATCAAGCCCAGTGCTCCTCCCCCAAGCGTGGCGACCTTCAACGCCTCGTACGTTGACTTCTCGGCAGCCGCGGTCGACCTGACATTCGAGTTGGTCGCAGAATACATTGCAATGTATGCCGCAAAGAGCGAGAATGCTACTCCTAGGAGGAAGCTGAAGGCGATCTCTCCACCATACGTGAAGTTGACCGTCGCCCCAAAAGCCGCGACGATGACGACGGCAATGATTATTGCGATTATCGCTATGGTTCTGAACTGTCTCTTGAGATAGGCGTTTGCGCCTTCTCTGATGGCCTTCCAGATGGCGACCATCCTCTCGTTGCCAGTAGGGTATCTCTTGATGCTATAAACGAGGTAGATGGCGACGGCGACCCCGGCGATTGCGAGTGATGTCGTCAGAAGTAACGGGTCGAAAGCCAAGCTCTGGTTCCTACTAGCCTCGAATTATGGAATTTCCGTCAAGCCGCACCCGTCGGGATTATAAATCTATTGAAATACGCCGAGATCACGGATTTGCCGCGGCACTCTGATGTGAACACGTCTCGGTCATTGATACTACTTTGTCGTGGCCACTGGCAAGGATTTCAGGAGGCAGCCCCATCCTTGAGGCGAGCTATTGCAGTCCAAGGCTCCGAGGGGACTAGTAGTAGTGTTGGTCCAGTCGCCTGCAGGCCACCAGATCCAGTTTATCCTCTGTGGCGTATTGCGGTCATAGAGATTGACTAATGTCTGTATGAAGTGGAATGTTACGGCACTGTAGCCTGCGCTTCCGTTCAGTATAATATCGGGAGCACATATGTTAAGATCACAGGATAGGGGATCTGTACCGCCCTCAGTGTTCAACGCGGGCCAACCGGTGCTGGTCATACCCGCCACAACCGTCTGGTAGTAACCCTGAGCCACGCTCTCCGCCGTAGCGTTGCTCCAGCCTTCTGTGGCGTTATAGTAGTTGAAGCCCATGTAGCTGTGAAGACTGATGAAAACCCTACCACCATGCGAGACGTTTCCAAGCGGATCCACAACTTCTGGATAGCCGTTCACCGCACTGGAACAGCTACCGTCACCTCCAGGGCAAAGGTCGCAGCTGTAGCTGCAGAGATTCTGGACAACGATCCAGTGAGTATCGCCCAGAGACCGTGCCTGGTCTATCCATTGCTGGTATGCGCTACTGAGGTAGGTAACGCATGACGTGTCTGTTGAGCAGGGCGCGCTCGGACATGACGAGGGGCTGTTATTACAGTCATAGTATTCTGGCTCGTTCTCAGGCTCCCAGATGATCTGGGAGTATGATGGTCCGAGGTTCTCTACTATCGGCCTCCAGTAGCTCAGCCAGCAGCTAGTATTCCGGAAAATATCAGAGTATCCGTGATAGTCGATGATGATCCAGAAATTATAGTGTTGAGCTATCTGGACGGCTCTCTGAGCGTTTGTTTGGCTGTAAACGCTCATGTAGTTCTGATCAATCATGTCCGAACAGTAGGGATCGAAGTCGACCCTGACAGTATTGTAGCCTTCAGCCTTCATCTCAATCAACAGCACCTCCATGTCCGAAACATACTCTCCTGGAAACACGGCTGAGAGAGTGCCTCCGCTGCCGGTTGAGGATTCGTCCATCTTGACGCCGCCCCAACCCACCAGAATTGGTGTCGTACTTGAATCGGGTGTGTGATGCCCCGTGATCATTGAATAAAGCAGGACACCGGATACGGCTAAGGCGATAATGAGAACCGCCGCAATTATTCTACGACGTGTGCGGAATCGCCTTGTGGGCCTTGTCTCGTTATTACTGCTCATCATCAAAATCTTCTAGACCTTCTCTGCCAAATGCATAAATCGCGTAGCCTTCTCGATCTGTCTCCATCCAATAGCTGATCTATCTGTTTGACCGGCCGTAAATACGATGTGATCGTTGTCGGAGGGGGCCCTGGTGGCCTCTCCTCCGCGGTATACCTATCTCAGAAGGGGCTGAAGGTCAAGGTCTTCGAGAAGAAGAAGCTCCTTGGAAAGCCAGTTCGTTGCGGCGAATACTTTCCGGTCAAGGATGAGATGGTGAGACTCCTCCCGCGAGTCAAGTGTATCGATATAATCGATGCTCCTGATGATTCGGTGGACTCCAAGTGTAAGTCGATAAGGCTGGTTAGTCCCAGGGGACACGAGTTCGAGTTTCCGTTCGCCGCCTACATCCTTGATAGACACGTCTTCGAGAGTCACCTAGGGGATATCGCGCGTGGCAACGGTGCTGATATTGATGTGGGTGTCCAGGCCCACTTCTACCCCGACGAAGAAGGGGGTTGGGTCGGACCCACCCGTGAGCAGGCTGATCATGGAGAGATTATCATTGCCGCAGACGGTTATCCGAGCGAGACAGCCGAGCGTGCCGGATTACCTGAGAGAGAATATGCGGGTCCGTACACAGTCGCGACGAATATCGAGTATCTCATGACAGATCTTGGAGTTGAGCAAGACGTAGCGGAGATGTACATGGACCCGAGATACTCCCCCGGAGGGTATGGCTGGATAATACCGAAGGGACATGGGCGGGCCAACGTAGGAATCGGAATTCGAGAACCGTACGTCCGGCGGAACTGGCAGATACGAGATCTGTTAACGGGCTTTATCGAGAAGAACAAGGTAGCGGCTGAACGGTTGAGGGGAGGGCAGAAGGCCTCGCTGATAGGTGATAGCCTTCCAGTGGATGGACCCCTCGCGAAGACTTACACCGATCGCGTAATGGCCGTTGGCGACGCTGCTGGCATGGTCATGCCAACCAACGGCGGCGGGATACAGACAGCCATGATCACAGGCCGGCTTGCCGGAGAGGCGGCGGTCCGGTATTTCGAAGAGAAGATTCCGCTCTCAAGCTATGAGGAAGCTTGGAAGGACCAGATTGGTATGGAGATGGAGAACTCCAAGCGGATGCGGCAGGCCTCGGACCGTTTGATGGGCCACGGATTCTTCTTCGACTTGATGCTCCGCATAATAGGCACGAAGAGAATAGCAGACGTGATAATGTGCCAGGTCCCCAGCGGAATGGGACCGTTCATGCACATGCTTGCCTAGCGCACTAACGCCACATCAACGATCATCGCGACGAAGAGTAGGAACAAATAGGGGCTGGAGACCTTGAACATTCTCCAAGCGTTCGTCTCGGTCGGCTTGTAGAGAACCCAGAGACTTCCAGCCAGGTTAGCCAAACCACCTACCAGTGCTACGCCGCCATAGATGGGACCAAAATAACCCAGGACGTAGAGCGCAAGAGAGAACGGGACCATCAACAGCGAGAACACTAGGACTAGCCTGAGGGCGGTCGTGGAGCCCACTACAACGGGCAACATCGGAATCCCAGCCCTAGAGTAATCCGAACGGTACGAGACGGCCAAGAACCAGATATGCACGGGAATCCAGACAAATACCAATCCAGCCATTAGCAGCGGAATAAGAACCGGCGAGAGACTTCCGACCGGACCAGGCGTCACTGCTGACCATCCAAACAATACTGGTAGTCCGCCGCTAAATCCTCCCAGTAGAATGTTTAGTGCACTACGTCTTTTCAGGAACAGACTGTAGACTCCCACGTTGTCAACAATTCCCAGGCTCATCCACAGCAAAGATAGAAAGTTCAGAACAGCAGAGAGAATTAGCGAGATCGCGATTAGTCCTAGTCCGAAAGTCAACGCGGCTCTTGGGGTAATGCGCCCCGACGGAAGTGGCCGATGTCGAGTCCGCAACATCAGGGCATCAATATCACGGTCATTGTAGTTTGTGAGAGCGTTGCATCCAGCGCACCCAGCTGTAATTGCGGCTCCGGCGATTAGCCATCCCATGAGTCCAAAAGAGATGGAGAGCACTTTGGTCGCGACGAAGGTCGAGGCCAGAGAAGTGAAGACTAGCAGATACCAAATCTTGGGCTTGGTATACTCGTAGTACGTGAAAAGCTTGGTTCTGACTGAGGGCTGCCTCTTCTGCTGAATTAGCAGTTCAACCGCTACCCTACAACTATGCTGCCGCGCATCATAGGATGCCCGTTACTGCAAAATAACGTACAATAGTAAACGTACGTGCCCGCGTCTGAGAACTTGACCGTGAATGTGAACCATTGACCGAAAGTTAGAGTTGTACGAGGCACTAAAACTGACCCTGAAGACGAATCTACTTCGAACCCATGCCCGGCTATACCTAAGATCTGACGTGAATCCGATACGCTCTTACTGTAAATGTAGAAAGTGATCGTGTCTCCAGGATGGGCAGTGATCGTACTATTGTCAGATTCGCCCTTGTATTCTGCATAGTTGACATCGGTCATGTTTGCACCCTTGGCAGAGCTGAAACTTGGGAGTGTGGATTGATTAAGAAACGCGGTGCTCGTAATTTCGAAACCGTGTCCGTTAAGGCTAGTCTCCACGATTGTTGCATTCATGAATACCAATCGGTGAGAGGGAACGTAGTTCACCGGGGTGTGCGAGACCACAAACTGATAGTAATAGACTCCTCCAGCTGCAGCCACAATTACTACGAGACCTAGCAGGCCGACAATAGGAAGGTGCCTTTTCGCGACCTGCATGATCATTTCACTTGGCTGGAAACTCGATATATATGAACGGTCGCAGCGAACGCGACCAGCACCATTCCAATCTCTATTAGTGCAAAATTGTTGAGCGTTGCGAGAAAGGCGCGGAATATGGAGAAATCAAGGAATCCTTGAAGTAGCAGGAGACCTCCCAATAGCGAGAAGACTTCCCCTCGAGAGAGCAAGTAGGGTTGGACTCTGCGATAGGGCAGAGGCTTCTTCGCAGCACGGAGGGCCTCGATCTTGGCTTTTCTCCATTTGACAAATGCGTACACGAAACCATAACCGAGGGCGGTTGCGAGAAGCAATGATGCGGCAAAAAGAACTGGATCGATCAGTAGCTGATCTTCGGATTGGAGGACTTGGAATGGGTTTCCAGCTCGAAATCCCCAGACTGTGACAATTGCGATTTGTCCGAGAGCTGCGGCTCCCAAGCCGACCCAGAAGGGTCTGTCGATCATCGCGATTTTTTTGCCTCGGTCGAAGAAGGGAACTAATAGGAAAATCAGAACGAACACGGCGGGGATGATGGCCCCAGCAATGAAAGGTTGTAGCCCCTTGGTTCTAATGAAAGCGTAGAGACTAGTGAAATACCACTCGGGGAACGTGATTTGTGTGAGTTGATTGGGGTCATATCGTATGCCCACTTCCACCGGGAAAAGCCCTCCCATTATCAGAATGATTCCCGTGATCGCTGACGACACTGGGATGTCCAAGACGAGGTTCTTGGGAAGATGCACCGACATTATGGCAAGCATGATTATTGGAATTATGAACACGTGGAACGCGTAAAACCTGATCGCCAGGTCGTTGAAGCTGAAGCCGAAGATTATGTTTGCAAGATTTGCGCCAATCACAGGCGAATAGTATGTCAATGTTTGTCCGATGTTGATCGCCAGTTGTCCGCGGATGTTGAAGATGAGATCATACCCAGTGTACGCCTCGATTACGGTTATTACACCGAGAATTATCCCGGTGACCCAGAGCATCTCGTATCTGAGCTTGTATCGACCAGCAAAGTACTGGTAGAACATGTGCATTACGGCAAGCAATACCATGGCGTTGGAAGCCTGATAGTGAATGTTCCTAATCAGAAATCCCCAGTCCACCTGATTGTTGATTGACGCCACGCTATTGAATGCCTGGTTACAAGTCGGAGAAGGGACATACGATGTATTCGCCGCAGCAGGTGGGCAATCCCCGAAGAGCGGCTGGAAGTGAAACAGTAGGAGTGCGCCCGTAACTCCGAGAATGATAAAGACGATTACAGTGAGCATGCCCAAGAATCCCAGCGGACTGATGAACCGGGAGGGAAAGACGATCTTCACGGCGAGAAGAAGCGTTCTCTCCAGTCTGTCCCAGATCCACCTGAGAAGAGCGATAATGGGGTCTAGGACCCCTGCCTTCTTTCTAGTCTGTGCGGCCAATCCCGGCTTCCCCATCCAAGTCTGTCGCGGTTATGTATCCGGTGTTTGAATCATACGATAACTTCACGCGGGGCAGAGGAAGAAGTCCAAGATCGTATGCTGGACCGGCTACTGGGACGGCGTCCATCAATCTGTATTGGCTTCCGTGACAGGGGCACAGGAGCCTGAATTCTCCGGATCCGTAGCCGGGATTCACTATGCACCTCAGGTGAACACATGTCAGATTGAACGCGACAACGTGTTTGAGTACATCGTCGTTTGGATAGTATGGATTTACAAGAGGCTCTGGTAGCCGACTGATTACGTTCTTGTAATACGGACTATCCGTAACTGGATAGGGAAAATAGAAAAATTCCGAATAGTTTGAGGGGGCGTAAAGGTTGCCCGCAACAACCGCATTCTGATATTTGGAGTCCAGATCATTCCATGTGGTGACCTGAGTAGGACCTTCCCTCTGTGGAATCAGTGGATTGAGAATGTTCCATGATGGCAAGGACGGTGGTGCGAAAGCACCTATCGCCAGCAGTGTTGAGGCCCCAAAGGCACCGGCGAGGAATGCTCTTCGCGAAATCAACGGGTTCTTGGCAGGAGCAGGAAGGTTTCCCTGTTGGCGTTGAGCGGAAGAAGCTGGGGGCGACGGGACGCTAGCTTCGTTAGATTGCTTTTTCTCGTCGTCAGACATGTTCTCTCGCCCGAGACGAACAATTTTCGTCAAACCCTCGAAATCGTATTAAAGACTTACCTATTGTTTTTCGTTCATCTTTTCGGAATACTGATCTTGAGATCGCCTTTCAAAAAGCTAAAGTTCGGCTCGATTTCGGGTGGCTTTACCGGATCTATGGTGTTCTCCGAATCTACGGAAAGGAAGACTTCACGACTCATACGCAGAAAACTGTTCTTCGCCCTAGGGGTCGTTGTGATTACAGGCTCAGCTCTTTTTCTTTACGCTTATGCGGCTCACTTGTTTGGATTCGGCAGTTGCGGGAGCCCGCCAGCCAATATACCGGGCTCAAACCGTTTCTTGCTAGTGATCAGCTTCTATGGATACAATGGGAGCAAGTATCACACTATCCCCTGGCCTAGAATGAACGTAACCCTAAGACAGTATGTGACAATCCGGGCTTGGAACAACGACACTCAATCTCATGGATTCGCTATCACTCACTACTTCGAACAGGGCGAATACATCCGATCGAGCGACTCTTACGACTTGACTTTCCAAGCTTGCCAATTAGGCAGTTTCGCAGTTTACGATCCATCCTTTGTTACGGCTTATCCCTACCTGAAGGCTGAAGTCGATGTGGTATCTTAGAAGCCAACTCTGCCCAATGACGACTCTGAGCATTTGTCCTGTCGTAGAGTTCAGTCTTGGCTCTGCCATTAGTCTGTGAATATGTTTTCGGATGACTTATTCGATATTTCATCGTGGCGCAATTTGTATCCAGCTTGAGCAATTCGATCCTTCTTCAACTTAGGAAATCATATAACTACCGCAGGAGCGAGCTTACGATGTTCGTTTAGACAGGCTGTGAGCCCTTTTGAATCGAGTAGTAGCCTCCCTCACTTTGCTCCTTGGGCTTGCGGCTATGATGATAGGGGTCTATTCACAACAGTGGTCCACGATACAGCAGTTACTCAAACAATTCGTGCCTTTCTTTGGATAGGAGTCAAATGAATGGAGAAGCAAAAAGCCTCCGCGACTGAAGCGAGTCCCGTGCGTGGTCTGCGTGCTCGCCTTCACCTTACCAGAGCACGAATCTACTTCTGGCCGATTAGAACCGTAGTACAACTAGGCTTCTTCTTGTTATTCAGCGGTGTCGGCATAATGAGTCTCGATCCCGCGTTCAACGGGACCCGTTCATGGGTAGTCCTACCGGTTGTTGCGAGCGTAAAGTCGCAGGCTCAAGTTACCAGTACTATGGATGCCATTACTGTTCTCCTGGAGAACGGACTGTTTCCGTGGCTTCCAATCGGAATAATGCTCGTCGTAGGAGCGATCCTCGGTCGTTTCATGTGTGGCTGGATTTGTCCAGTTGGATTTCTACAAGACGTAATCACAAGCGTCAAGGGTCGGGTCGACGCTGTGGAGAGACGAGCGCATCTCTATTGGATTCGTCTCAAGTACGTTTTAGTCGGCATAACATTCCTCATCAGCGGAACATTGGGGCTCGCAGTCTACTACGGGTCGGGCGGCGACTACAAGACCAGCCTTGGACAGTTTGCGGATGGTCTCTTCGTAGCGATAACCCCTGATGGAACGCTCTTCGGCACTCTTCCGACCATCTTCGCGGGGTCCTGGAGATACCTTGCAACCGCGCAGGCATCTGATCTAAGCTTCGCCAATATATCGAAGTGGCTGGGCGGGATCTCGGCCCTCACATGGCTCAACGTAATAATCCTGATCGGATTCATCTACGCAGCATGGCGGATCCCCCGATTCTGGTGCCGTTACATATGCCCCGTAGGGGCAATCATGGCCGTCACTCAGAAGAACAGCCTCCTCGGAATGCACCGGGACCCAATCAAGTGTTCGGACTGCAAGGAGTGTGAAACGGCATGCCCGATGCAGATTCCAATCCTGGACCTCGACTGGAAAAAGTTCAACGACTCAGAGTGCATACTATGCATGGCTTGTATTGACGCGTGTCCAGCGGGCGCTCTTTCGCCAAAGTTCCCATGACTGAGTTTCTTCCAGGTAAAATACTTCTATCACGAATTCGACATGGAGACAAATGGAGAACGAATCATCCGAATTCTACGCTAGACAAGTTGTCCTTCCCGGAGTAGGGCTAGAAGGACTCGCGAAACTTCGCGCAGCAACGATAGCCGTTGCAGGTGTTGGCGGTGTCGGCAGCTCGGCCGCCTACTATCTCGCCAGATCCGGCGTGGGAAGGATCAGACTCGTCGACCAGGATATCGTCGAGCCTTCAAACCTTCAAAGGGTCCACGGCGCATCCCAGGAAGATCTGTTTCATCCCAAGGCAGAAGTGCTCTCCCGGAGACTCTCAGACTTTGGCAGCTGGTTGAGCGTCGAAACTGTCGTGGAGACTATAACCGACAGAAATGTGGACGACTTGTTCAGAGACGTAGATTTGATCTTCGATGGACTGGACAATTTTCGTACGCGGTACATTCTGAACAGGTTTGCTCTTCAAAGTCAAACGCCATATCTATTCGCGAGCGCGGTCTCTGACCAGGCGCATTTGGCGTTGCTGAACCCTCCCCAAACGCCATGTCTCGAATGTGTCATGCCTCACGTCATGGACCGGTTCGAAGACAGTTGCGAGACGCTTGGAGTGGGCCCTTCAATCACCGGTCTCACTGGCTCTATCGGGGCTGAAACGATTCTCCATTCCCTCCTCGGCAGACCCACACTATTGAGAGACCATCTCATGACGATCGATATGGGAGGGCCGGAATTCCTCTTCACCAAGCTCTCGAGAAGGGACGACTGTGCGGTGTGTGGAAAGTTCCCAGACGAGAATCCGGAGGCTTCGCCGACGGTCACGTTGCTATGCGGCGAACACACCGCAAATGTCTTGCCATTCGATAGGCTAGACCTCCATCTCTCCCAGATCTCTGCTATGATTCCCACTGAAAGAATTCTCGCCAACACCAATTCTGTGCTAGTCTATCGAGAAGGACCCTACACAATATCTCTGTTCAGAAACGGACGATTATTAATCGGAGACATCGACGAAGAGACGGAAGCATCGAAGGTAGCGAATCACGTATGGCGAACGGTAAAGAACATGAAATCGCCGACGCCGAAAAAACCTCGACCCCCATATGAGGCAGGAGGTTTTTCCTATTCTCTTGCTAAAGAAACATGAATAGAGACCTGCGATTCTTGGTCGTCTGATCTTCCATGCCAATCAAGATAATCCGACAGACTCATCAGGAAATCATAGGCAGAGGAACCGTCCTTCTTTCAAGTCCGCCGGCCGCTGACCAAACCGGGGACCTCTACACTGGGCAGATAGTCGAGGATGCGGCTCTTCTCTCACGAGCTCACGCGATGATTGGAAAGGAATCGAAGAGAGACCTGGACCCATCAGATCTTCAAACTGCTCAATCAGAGTTCGAAGCGGGCACGCAAAGTTTCCTAGAAGAACATGAAGTCCAGTGTGTGATTACGATAAGTGGCAGGAACGAATCCGGTATCGAAATCCATGCCAACGCGATGGCGTCTCAAGGAGAGACCCTTGAGCTTGTCCGAGCTAGGCTCGCTCTTGATTTCGATTTGACCACTAATAGGGGGAACGGTGAGACTTCTGGCAGAGAGCTTGGATATGATGTGCAAACGGTGCTGCTGGCTCTTGGGCCTGATGAGAGAGGTTTCAGAAGAGAAGCTGTGGTTGCAAGCATCGCGAATGCTGTTGGTTTAATCAACGCAAGGTTGGGCTATTCAGAGCGAACCAGCGACACTCAGGACTAGGCGTATCCACGGGTCTGGATAGATGCCGATTATGAATACTAAGGCGGTCGCGATCCACATTACGCTAGTGTAGGCCTTGGGCTCAGGGATTTTGGAAGAGTCACCAGGGTCGTCGAAATACATCCTCTTGATGATCCAGCCATAGTAGCTCATACTGAAACCGCTATTAATCAAAGCGGCAACAGCGAGGTAGCCACCCCATGAAAACGGGGAGTATACGGCGCCGGTGAAGATCATTACTTTGCTGAAGAATCCGTTGAGAGGTGGCACGCCGGCCAATGCGAGGAAGAATATGGTGATGTTGAACGCGGTCTGTGGCATTCTTCGGCCTAATCCGGTGAACGAGTCGAGGGTGTTCACTGGGAGCCTGGTCGCAACCGCAGCAGCCGCGACGAAAGCCCCCGTCTTTACGATCGAATAATTGAGCACGTGGAAGAGTCCTCCGGCCAGCCCTAAGGGCTCGCGAGTAACTGTGGTAACTGTGAAGGGTGTGGCGAGGGCGATCAGTACATATCCTGCCTGAGCGATGCTGGAATAGGCGAGGAGCCGAGTGAAGCTCTTCTGCATCAGCGCCGCGACGTTGCCCAAGGTCATAGTGGCGATTGCGACTATCGCGAAGGTAGAGTACCAATCCACATTGATAGTTGAAAATCCGACAATGAACACACGGAATGCCGCAGCAAACCCCGCCATCTTTGCCCCCGATGCCAGCAGGGCACTTACAGTCGTGGGGGCCCCTTCGAACGCGTCGGGTATCCACATATGGAAAGGAACCACAGCCATCTTAACGCCAAAACCAGCCACGAAGAGGACGATAGCGATCAGCGCGAAGGATCTCGTGTCAGGAGTGATGGTCGCAAGAGAGCCGGCGATGGTCTGTAGGTTTGTCGAGCCAGTTACCCCAAAGGTCAAAGATATCGCGTAGACGATCAGGGCTGAGGACAAGGCCGAGAGGACGAAGAACTTCATTGCTGCCTCGTTCGAGTTCGGATCCTTCTTCCGTATTGCAGTCAGGGCGTATGTTGGTACGCTCATGAGTTCCCAGCCTACGTAGAGAAGAATCAGGTCCATGGAGGCTGCAAGGACAATCATTCCAAGGGTTGACAGGAGCAGGAGACCGAAGTATGGAGCTGTGTTGGGGTCTCCCTTCATAAAATCGAATGACGAAATGGCGACGAAGAGCGAGACGAGCAAGAGAACCCCAGCGAAGAAATAGGTGAACAGATCGATCTGAAAACCTCCGAACAAGATCGGAGGTCCGCCGTTGAAGCCCAGCCATATCGTCGACACCAGCGCGATAACAATACCCGCAAGGCCGGCATAGGCCCCGACTCCGATCCCCGATTTTCCTCTCCTAATCAAGCCAGCGGGAGTGACTAACAGTCCGAATACTGCCAAGCTCACGAACGGTGTCAGAGCCCAGAGGTTTGTGATCTATCTTCCCCCCGGGAAGAGAACGGAGAGGACATGATCGACTGTAGGCTTGATAGCACTTCCTAGCAGAGGCGAAGGATATACACCGAAGACGAGCAGTGGGACGAGAAAGGCGGTGAGGATCAGTAGAGGGCCAGTCCTCAGCTCGTTCTTTGGTCCCGCAGGAGGAGTCATTACGACTCTTCTAAGCATCCAGAGGAAGTAACCGACTGTCAGGGCAGCTGCGAGTATTGCCAAGCCGTAGAGATACGCTACGCTCAGAGCTCCCTGAATTACTTGATATTCGCTGATGAAGTTGGCAAAGCCCGGCACCGCCATCGCCGCCATTGAGCCGAGGATTAGCAGCACCGTGGTAGTGGGCATCTTTCCTCTCAGTCCCTTGAGTTCGTTGATGTTGCGAGTACCGGCATGCTCATGGATGTAACCGGACATGAGGAAGAGCATACCAACCGCAAGCCCGTGGGCAAACATCTGAAAGACGGCCGCAGAGACTCCTACCGAAGTCAGCGTAAATGTGCCGAGGAGCACGTAGCCCATGTGATTTACGCTCGTAAGCGCGATCATTCGCTTCAGGTCTTGGGCAACGAAAGCGACGGACGCGCCGTAGACCATGGTGATGAGGCCTATCGCGGTGAAAGCAGGCCAGAGGAGCTTGTCTGCTGCTGGGAAGAGCAGGAGATTGTATCTGATGAGCCCGTAGCCTCCCATTTTCAATAATAGACCGGCGAGCAAGACGCTGACTGGTGCTGGGGCCTCCACGTGAGCATCGGGAAGCCACGTGTGCAAAGGGAATATTGGAAGCTTGACTGCGAAGCCGACAAAAGTCGCGAGCGAAGCAGCCACTTGCAGCGGCAAAGTTAGGGAGGCGGCTCGTGTTATCAGCGTAGTATAGTCAAAGGAGGGGGATCCTGTGCTGCCGGTCCAGGCATAGAGGGCTACGAATCCGAAGAGCATGATGGCACTCCCGGCATAGGTGAATATGAGGAACTTCAGTGATGCGTACTTCCTCCTTGGTCCTCCCCATATCCCGATGAAGAAGAACATCGGGATCAAGACGACTTCCCAGAACACGTAGAATAGAATCAGGTTTAGTGATGTGAAGACGCCAATGATTCCGGTCTCAAAGAGGAGAAACAAGGCATAGTATTCGGGCTCCCGCAGGCTGATCATATCGCGGGACCCGAGCGCCGCGAGAAGGCAAAGAAACGTCGCAATGATCAGTAGTGGAAGGCTGATTCCATCGATTCCGACCACGTAATTTAAGCCGAAACTGCTCGCCCAACTGGCGGTGTCCGTGAATTGGAAACCCGTGGAACCGTACTGGAATAAGACAACGATTATCACTGAGAGAGCAAAAACGGTCGCAGTTGTTCCAACACCCAGCAGCTTCGCTACATTCGTCCTCTTCTTTCCGAACAAAAAGGTTGGAGCAGCCATTACCACGGGTAGGAAGATTAGGACCGTAAGGAGCCCGATCAATCGCTAGCGGGCTCCAATGATGAAGATCATGTAGACGAGAAGAAGCACGATTCCTATGGCGAACACTATAACGTACTGTTCAGTCACTCCACTTTGAAAACGGCGCAACAGGTTGCTCAACCGAGAGCCTGCCGAGGCTACGTCGTTTACGCCCCTGTCCACAACGGACGAATCCAATGTCCCGCTAGCGGAAGTGTAGTCGATAATGTCACGGGCAACGGCTGGGCTCAGCCGATCCCAGATTCCCTGCTCTATGTACCGGTAGAGTCCACGACTCGCCCACGTGAGTCCTCCGACAAATACTCTGTAGTAGATCGCGTCAATGTACCAGCGGTGCCACAGAAAGCCTCGCAGACCCTTCATCTGCGTCGGGGCCTCGTAGGGTCTTCGGAAATAGCGAACGTACCCAAGAGCGAGCCCAATTGCTGCCATGCTTGTGCTAGCCGCGAGTAGAATGATGTCG
>Ga0209056_10004493_pt1 | contig 14691 bp, 12 predicted proteins | sample GraSoiAngelo_114_FD_185876 | JGI IMG/M metagenome (GOLD analysis project Ga0209056, IMG submission 185876) | Grasslands soil microbial communities from the Angelo Coastal Reserve, California, USA - 14_0903_13_40cm (SPAdes) (version 2) | ecosystem: Environmental > Terrestrial > Soil > Grasslands... | reverse complement strand
TCTGCCATCCGCTCGATCAGCTTCTCCGAGACGGCATGCTCCAGCTGCTCCGCTTCGACGTGTACGTCCCCCCAGTCGTAGCCGAGCTTGCTGGTGAGATACGACTCGAGAATGCGATGACGGCGGATCATTTGGAGCGCGGCCCGGCGACCTTGAGGAGTGAGTTGCACGCCGCGATACGGCACGTGCTCGATGAGTCCGGTCTCGGAGAGCCGCTTCATCATGCCGCTGACCGACGGCGGTGCGACTTCCAGCATTTCCGCGATATCGCTCGTCGTCGCGAAACCGCCCTGACTGGTGAGATGAAAGACCGACTTCAGATAGTCCTCGACGGACCGCGTCAGCGGTGGCTGTGGCGAGCGGGTCGCGGCGTTCATCCAAGCTCCGGGCAATGCCCTGTCAACGAGACAGGGCATTAGGCTAGCCTAAATATCAAATATTGTCAAGCGAAGATGTGGATTTTGTAGGACTAAGAAACTAGGCTAATTAACGGTGTGAGAATACGCTCGCTCATCCCCCAGATAGTGTGATTCCCTAGTGTATATGCAGGCATTGCGCGTCTGGGGATGCCAGGATGATCGACAGTAACGGTCCCTGCCACCCCTGGGGCTTGGAGAGCCCGGAAGGAGACCCAAAAGGCGTCCTGGACCTCTGAGCTGACGACAATTGGCGGCCGGGATGTCAACGCGAATACAAATGGACGGACGACGACGGGGGGCAACACCGGCGTCCGCGGGTAGAGGTCGTCGAGCACACCAAGTCGCTCAGCGGACGACAGGTCCACACCCACCTCTTCCATCGTTTCGCGGATTGCCGTTGCCAGGAGATCGGCATCGCCGGGATCGCGGCGGCCGCCGGGAAAGGCGATCTGGCCCGACCAGACATCGCCGGCGCGCACGGCGCGATGGATGAAGAGCGCTTCGATGCCATCGTTGCCGTCGTGCAACACCACGGCGACGGCCGCCGCGATCATCCCACTCTCGAAAGGAATCTCTACGGGCTGGTAATTGCGCAGTTTGCGACGTGCTGCTTCCAGCGTGGCAGTCACCCTGGCTCCCGACTCCTAACTCCCAGCTCCTAAGCCGACACCTCCTCACCACCGTCGACGTTGATCACGTTGCCCGTGATCCAGTCGGCCTCGGGACGCGACAGCGCCACGATCGCGCCGCCGAGATCGGCGGGTGTCGTGAGCCGGTGGTGCGGATTCCGCTGCGTGGCGATTTCGACGAGCTTTTCGTTCCCCGGAATCTTGCGAAGCGCGGGCGTGTCGGTGACGCCGCCGCGGAGGGCGTTCACCGTGATCTCGTGAGAGGCCAGCTCCAGCGCGAGCTGCCTCGTGTGCGATTCGAGCGCCGCCTTCGCCGCCGAGACCGCGCCGTACGTCGCAAACACGCGCGTCGAGCCGGACGATGTCATCGAGAAGATCCGGCCCCCCTTCCCCATCAGCCCGTTCTTGACGACGCCCTGCGACCAGTACACCAGCGAGTGCGCCATCACGTCCAACGTCATGTCGATATTGGCTTTGTTCAGAACGTCGTCCCCGATGTACGGCTTCAACGTGCCGAACGCGAGCGAATGCAGCAGCACCGCGACGTTCAGCTTCTGTTTGGTAAGCTCGGCGAGGACTTCGGTGCGCTTCTCCTCGTCGGCGGCGTTGATGTTGAAGTACTGCGTCTTGCGGCCCAGCTTTTCGATGTCGCGGCGGATCTCGGCGACGTGCTCGAGACCCGCCTTGCGGTCCAGGTGCACGCCCACGATATCATAACCGGCCCGCGCGAGCGCCCTGGCCGCCCCTTCCCCGAACCCGCTCGAGGCCCCCAGGATGAGAGCCCACTTCGGAGTTTTTACCTGCGCGTGTGTGGTGTCTGGCATGGCGATATAATAGCCGACATCCAATGAGAAGCCACGTGTGGATGGGAATCGGCCTGGTGTCGGGCCTGTTGCTGGGCTTGCTCGCGGCCACGCTCGCGGAACAGCAGCACCCGGCGCTCGCCAACGCGTTGGCCGCTATTCAGCCGATCGGCGACATCTTCAAGAACCTGTTGTCGATGGTCGCGATTCCCCTGGTGGCAACCGCGCTGTTTGCCGGACTCGCCAAGCTCGGCGAGCTGCGGATGCTCGGCCGGCTGGTCGTACGCACGCTCGCGTACTTCTGGGCCACATCGATCATCGCGATCGCGCTCGGATTCGCGATCGGGAGCGTGATGCTGCCCACCGCGGCGGTGTCGCCCGACAAGCAGACCGTGCTCCAGGCCGCAGCGGCCGACCCCTCCGCCATTCAGAGGGCGACGGAGACCCTCCCGACGGGTGTCCAGTTCCTCGTCCAGCTCGTGCCGGCGAATCCGTTCAAGGCGGCGGCGGACGGCAACCTGCTGCCGGTCATCGTGTTCGTGACGATCTTCGCGATTGCGACCGCCACGCTCCCCATCGAGCGGCGGACGCCGCTCATTCACATCGCCGAGGCCGCGACCGATGCGCTAATCCGGATCGTGCACTGGGTGCTGGCGATTGCGCCCATCGGCATCTTCGCGCTGGTTGCGCCGACTGCGGCGCGCTACGGCTGGGACATCGTTCGCGCGATGCTGTGGTTCATCGCGGCCGTCATTGTCGGCGTCCTGCTGCTGCACGCACTCGTCTACCTCCCCAGCGTGGCGCTGCTCGCACGCGTCTCGCCGCGGCGTTTCCTCCGCGCCGCGTTCCCGTCGATGTTCATGGGCTTCTCGGCGACGACCTCGATGGCGGCACTGCCCTATCTGTTCGACGCGGCCGACAAGAACCTGCAGCTTCCGCGGCCGGTCTCCGGCTTCGTGCTCCCGCTCGGCGCGAGCATCAACCGGGCCGGTAGCGCACTGTTTCAGGCGATCGCCGTGCTGTTCGTCGCGCGGCTGTACGGCATCCCGTTCGGCCCGGGCCACATGCTGCAAGCGGGCATCGCGGTGTTTCTCGCGTCGCTCACCGTCGCCGCGGTCCCGTCCGGCGGTGTGATCAGCCTCTTTCCCGCATTCCAGGCGACCGGCCTGCCGATCGCGGGCCTCAGCATCCTGATGGGGCTGGACCGCATCTCCGACATGTTCCGCACGATGACGAACGTCACCGGCCATCTCGCCACCGCCACCGTCGTCGGCAAGCTCGAAGCGCGGCAATGAGCTGGCTGCTCGCGGCGCCGTGGATTTTGGCGCTGCTCCTCATCGTGTCTCGCTACCTGATCCGCGGGCCCCGGCTGCGCGACTATGAGCCGCTCACCTCGGGCCCGCTCGTCTCGATCATCATCCCGGCCCGCAACGAGGCCCGCAACATCGAGCGCTGCGTGCGATCGGTGCTGGCCACCACGTACGCGCCTATCGAAGTCATCGTCGTAGACGACCGCTCGACCGACGGCACGGCTGAGATCGTCAAGCCCGCCACCGGAAATCGGCTGCGCCTCGTGCGTGGTGTGGAACCGCCCGCGGGATGGTTTGGCAAGCAGTGGGCGATCGTCCAGGGCTACAACGTCGCCCGAGGTGAGCTGCTGCTGTTCGCGGATGCCGATACCAGGCACGAGCCCGAGCTGGTGCCGCGCGCGGTGCGGGGCTTACAGGTCGAGCGCGTCGATCTGTTCACCGTGCTGCCGCGCCAGGAGATGCGCACGTTCTGGGAGCGGCTGATCCAACCGCATGTCTTCGTCGCGCTCGAGAGCCGTTTCGCCTATCTCGCATCCATGAACCGCACCCGCACCTACTGGAACGCGATCGCAAACGGGCAATTCATTTTGACGACCCGAGCTGCCTATGAGGCCGTCGGCACGCACGCAGCCGTCAAACACACCGTCACCGACGACCTCATGCTGGCGCAAAACTACGTGCGCGCGGGCAAGGACATCTTCATCGCCCAAGCGCGCGAATTCATGACCACGCGCATGTACGGCTCACTGCACGAGATCATTGCCGGCTGGTCGAAGAATCTCGCGTCAGGCGCGCCGCTCATGGCGCCGCCCATCAAGGTCGTCCGTGCGGTGCTTCCGTACTTGATGTGGCTACCGGCGCTGTTCTGGCTCGCGCCCCCAATCCTGTGGCTTATCGCCGGCTGGCATTGGGCCGCCATCGCCACGGTCGCCTCGTTGCTGACCTGGACCCTGGTGTACGTCAAGGAACGAGCGCCGGTCTGGTACGCGCTCCTCTACCCACTCGGTTCAGCGGTCGTCGCGTTCATCATGCTGCGCTCGGCCTGGCGCGGTCACCGACTGATCGAATGGCGGGGCCGGAGCTATCGCCTCTAGAAGTACAGACCCAGGGCAACCATGACCCGAATGCGGTCATAGTAGCCATGCCCTGTTTCCCGACTCGCCGGATCGTTGTTCTTGAATGAGAGATAGCCGGCCGAAAGACCCGCAGTCCCCCCGACGCTGACATTCGACGTGAGCATATACGCCGCGCCCAGCTCGAAATTGAGACCAGCATTCCACGTGGTTTGACGAATGTTGCCGGCGGTGATGTCGATCATCTGGTCACTCCAACCACCCTCCACGGCCAGCGTCTGAAAGGAGACCACGTTCGGGTGCCCTGTCTGGTACATACGTTTCCCCAAACGGACGCTGAGAGTGATAGCCTGCTGATCCGCGCTGGTCGTCGTACCACCGAGCTTGTCCGTATTCGTCGCGTCGAGCACGAGCGCCGAGTTTGAGAGATCGAGCAGCCACGCCGAGTGCGCGCTCGTAAAGCGCAGCACACCGAGACTGAACAGATTGGAGTTGCCGCCGAACTGCATGGCCCACTGACCCCCATGGAAGGGCGATTCCTGCGCGGCCAGACAGAGCGGAATCAATGACAGCACGAGAGCGAGCGGCTTGACTCGGGACACGGGTGCCTTCCGGGTAAGGGATTTGGAAGGCTATTGGCGATGTGCGCCACTTTGCAATACGGGACGCCCTAAACGTCATACAGCTAGAAAAACAGCGTCGCGACCAGCGATGCGTTGACCGCCGAGCCGCCGATCGTCCAGTCGCGGAAGCGGAACTTGGTGCCGGACGATCCTTTCGTCACACCGTTTTGGTAGAAAAGCGAGGCGGTCGCCAGGGCACCGATGCCGAACTTGGAAGTGACCAGATATGTCCCTCCGATGTCACCAAATGCCCCAGCCGTCCAGCCGTTTGACTGTTGCGATGAAGTCGGGAATCGAGTGGCACTGTGAAACAAGCCGGCGAGCGCACCCAGCGAATAGTGCGAGACGACCTTCGCGGCGGTCCCGTCTCCGCTGTATCGCCGCCAACCGAAGCGGACCTGCGCGGACGCGTTTGAATTCAAGCCGCCGAAGTGATCTCCGGTACTATCGGTCCTCAAGTCTTCTGAATGCGCGCCGCCAACATGAACATCCAGCACCAACGCATGAGTCGGTGAGCGAAACTTGATGAATCCCAGCGAGCTGAACGCCGTGCCCGCCTGGAACTGCGCAGCCCACTGACCTTTGTGGAACGGAGTAGAGTCTTGACCAAATACGGTGCGGGGAAGCAGTAAGAGAGCGGCGAACAAGGTCGGAAAGCGCGTCATGGGAGACCTCGGAGGGGGAGTTGGTCGGTCGGTTGTTCTACACTCCCGCGTCGCGGTCGCCCCGCGCCAAAAGTCATAAACTCTACGAGCGCATGATCACCTGTTGCGCGAGTACGAGACCGGCGATGACGCTCCCCACCGCGGCCCCCACATGCAGGAAAGTGGCCCAGCGCGCCCCCCGCTCGGCGGCAAATCGCACGACCACCGACAGCGTCAGCGACACGCCGAGCATCCCGACGATCGTTCCGGCGCTGAAGGCCGCGAAGTAAACCAGCCGCGACATCGTATCGGGCACGGCCGCGACGAGCAGCGCGGCAATGGCGCCACTCCCGGCGAGTCCGTGCGCGACACCGAAGCCGAGCGAGCGTCGCGCGTCACCGATGGGGTGGGAATGGCCGTGGCTGGGATCGGCGGCGTGACTGTGCAGGTGAAAGTGCGAGGCGGCTGCGGTGTGCGCGTGGGCGTGCATGTGCCAGCGCCCCCGCACGTAGCGCCAGATCACGATCGTGCCCAGGAGGACCAGCAGTCCCGCCACGACCAGCTCGGCGGCGGGCCAGAGCCGTGCGGGCAGCCGCACGCCCAAGACGATGATGAGCAGCGCGACGACGCCGACCGTCGCGGTGTGCCCCAGACCCCAGACGAGTCCCAGCCGGGCGGCGCTCCACAGGCGCCTGGCGCCAGGCCTTGTCGCCAGGGTGGAGACGGCCGCAAGATGGTCTGGCTCAAAGGCATGCCGCAGGCCCAAGAGTCCGCCGATGGCCAGGATGGCTACAATGGAAGGCGTCATGTCGAGGCCCAAATCTAACTACAACCTTTTGCCCTGCTTGCATATCCAACACCGTGCATGCCCAGACAGGTGCTCGAGGACACTCTGACTGCTGACTCCATAGCTGCCGACTCGGCTCTCGCGGCAAGCGGGGACGCCACTGCATTCGAGCGCTTGTACCGGACCCACGTTGCCCGGGTCCACACGTTGGTGCGCCGCATGCTCGACGCCGACGAAGCGGACGATGTGACGCAGGACGTGTTCATTCGGGCGTGGCAGAAGCTCGCGACGTTCCGCGGCGAGTCGGCGTTCGGGACGTGGCTCCACCGGTTGGCGGTGAACGTGGTCCTGGCCCGGCGCAAAAGCGTCGGGATCGAGCGGGGGCGCTTCATTAATGATGCAGAGCCGCTCGATGGCGTGACGAGCAAACCGGTGACGCTGGAGTTATCGATGGATTTCGAGGAGGCGCTGGCAAGCCTCCCGGAAGGAGCACGGCAGGTGTTCGTGTTACATGACGTGGAGGGGTATCGCCACGAGGAAATCGCGCGTATGCTCGGCGTCGTGCCGGGCACCTCGAAATCGCAGCTGCATCATGCGCGGATGGCGCTGCGGAGGCACTTGGAACGATGAACGATCAGTGGACGACTAGACTCTCGGAATACATCGACGGCGAGCTCGACCGCACCGAGCAGGCCGCACTCGAAGCGCACCTCGCGACCTGCGGGCAGTGCTACGCGACGCTCGGCGAGCTGCGCCAGGTGGTCGCGCGCGCGAAGTCGCTCTCGGACACGCCGCCCGCGACCGACCTTTGGATGGAAATCGCTCGGGAGATTCGCCGGGAGAAGGCACCGGCACGACGTGACCGCCTCGTCCGCCGCCGTTTCAGTTTGACCGTCGGGCAGTTATTGGCCGCCAGCATCGCGCTGGTCCTTCTTTCCGGTGGCGGTGCATGGCTTGCCCTGCAACCGCTTGCGTCAAGCGAGCCGACGCGCTTCGGCGGGTCCACCCCGCGGCCCCGCGTGGGGCAGGTGGTCACGTGGACCGGACATACCGACGCGGCGATCGCCGACCTGCAGACCGCCCTGACACAGAATGAGAAGCGACTCGACACCGCCACCGTGCGCATCGTGCGGGAGAACCTTGCGATCATCGATCGGGCGATTGCTGACGCGCGCGTCGCGCTGCAAAAGGATCCCGGCAACGCGTACCTGAACCTTCACCTCGCCAATACGATGCGGCGCAAGGTGGAGCTGCTGCGGCGTGTGAACGACATGGCCGCGGCTCGATCCTAGGAGGAGAACGAACATGGTTGCAACGCTGGCCGCCGCGATGCTGGTCGCACTGGCACCGCAAAGACAATCCGATACGACCTTCGCCGTGCCGGCCGGCGCGAGCCTTTCGGTCAACAATTTCGGGGGCGGGATCGCCGTCCACGGCTGGAGCGAGAATCGCGTCAAAGTGCACGGCGAAACCGGTCGGCGCGGACGCGTCGAAGTCTCACTCGTCGGGAACACCGTGGTCATCAAGACGGGCAGCCGAGAAGGTGCGCCGTCGGTGATCGATCTCGATATCACGGTTCCACAGTCCATGGCGCTCTCCCTCAGTGGCACGTATGCGGACATCACAGTCGATGGTGTGCAGGGAGCGATCAGCGCCGAGACGGTCAACGGCGAGGTCAACGTCCGGGGCGGCAAGGGGATCGTCACGCTGCATTCGATTCAGGGTAGTGTGACACTCGCCGATGCCTCGGGCCGTATCGAGGTGAACTCGGTCAACGAAAACGTCGAGCTGAGCAACATCACCGGCGAAATCAAAGTCGAGACCACGAACGGTGAGGTCATGCTGACAGGCATCAAGTCATCGAGCGTCGACGCCGGCACGATCAACGGCGACGTGCTCTACGAGGGCACGGTCACTGACGGCGGATCCTACAGCCTGGGATCGCATAACGGCGACATCACCGTGTCCGTGCCCGAGGGCGCGAATGTGACGATCACCGCCGCGACCGCAAATGGCGACATCGATTCGAGCTTCCCGCTGCCGATGACCAACACGCTGGGCAAGCACCGCAAGACGTTCAAGATCGGTTCGGGGAGCGCGCGCATGGAGCTGGAATCGTTCCAGGGCGACATCCAGCTGCGCCGTCCCCAGGAGCTGCACGATCGGGTCGATCGGAAGCACAAACACGACGAGCACGACCACGACCACGACCACGACAAGGATCACGACGCCGACACGGATACGAGCTTCAGCTGGGATCTGCGCAGCGTGACCGCATACGCCACACGCTACGCCGCGGCGTACGCACCCAAATACGCCGCGCAGTATGCAGCGCAGTACGCACCGAGATACGCGCGTCAGTATTCGAAGATGTACAGCCGGCAGTACAAGACCACCTACCGTCTGAACACGCATTAACAGGGGAGCCGCTATGCGAACCGTCCTGCTCACGACCGCCCTGTGCGTCGGTGCCGTCGCCGCGCTGACCGCCCAGGATTTCAACTGGCATGGCCGCCTCGCGGCCGGGAAGCGGCTGGAAGTGAAAGGGGTGAGCGGCGACGTGCGGGCGGTCCTGGCGAGTGGCGCCGAGGCGGTGGTGAACGCGCGGAAGCACGCGCGCCGCTCCGATCCCGACGAGGTAGAGATCAAAGTCGTCGAGTCCGAAGACGGCATCACGATCTGCGCCGTCTATCCCACGCCGCCGCGCGCGCGGGAGGAGAACAACTGCGAGCCGGGCGAGCGCTGGCGCTCGAGCACCGACAACAACGACGTGGTGGTCGATTTCGAGGTGCAGGTCCCCGCGGGCGTCACGTTCAACGGTAAGACGGTGAACGGCGAGATGTCGGCCGAAGGGCTGAAGGGTGACGTGCACGCGAGCACCGTGAATGGCAGCGTGCGCGTGACCACGACCGGCCTTGCCGAAGCGTCCACGGTGAACGGCTCCGTCTACGCGCAGCTGGGCCGAGCGGACTGGACCAACGATCTCGAGTTCAGCACGGTGAACGGCGGGATTACGCTGATTCTTCCCGGGAAGCTCGACACGGAGATTCGGGCCAACACGGTGAACGGCGACATCGAGACCGACTGGCCGCTGATGATCTCCGGGCGCATCAGTCAGCGCCGCCTGAAGGGCACGATCGGCGCGGGCGGGCGGGGGCTCAGCCTGAGCACGGTGAATGGGGAGATCAAATTGAAGAAGGGCACTGATTAGGCACAGGCCGCACTCTTTCGGTACCCAATTCACAACGCTGCCAGCCCACCTTAGCCCCTCTTTCAGGAGGGGCTTTTGGTGTTGCGGCAAATCCTCACCCGCACCACACAAATCGAGAGTCTCCGCGAGCTGTTTGGCGCGCTCGGCTATGAAGCCGCCTGGGAGCCCGTGCCGGTGGGCGCGTGGCTGGGAGAGACGGCGAACGTTGAGCGCGCCGCACTGATCGCCCGGCACGGCGCCTTTCGCGTCTTTGCGCTCGAGACTCCGGTTCCCGTGGAAGCGGCGCGCAGAGCTGTACGGCGCCTTTCCGCCGGAGCCGAGCGCGGCCTGGCTTGTGCGCTGGGCGGGCAGCCGCTGCAGCTCGTCTGCGCAGCGGGCCCGGTGGGACTGCGGATGGCGACGATCCAGGTCGCGAATCCCTCCGGCTCCGCGCTGGCGACGCTCGAGCGGCTTGCACCGGCGAAGGGAGAATCTGCGCTCGCGCTGTCGCTGCGCATCAGCGAGGTGCTCGCGAGCGAAGGCGTCACGCCGCGGTTCTTTCGGGCGTTTCGACACACGCTCGACAAGCTCACTGACCGACTGAGCACCCCGCGATCGCGGGTGGATCGTCATGCGCTCACGCTAACGGCGCTCACCCGGGTGCTCTTCCTCTACTTCATCCAGTCGAAGGGCTGGCTGAACGGCGATACGCGATACGTGTCGCGTTTGCTCGACCGTGCGCTCTCCGCCCGACGTCACTTTCATCGCTCCTTTCTGCACGCCCTCTGCTTCGGCGCGTTGAATCGCCCCCCTGCGGACCGGGGCGCCATCGCGCGGGCACTGGGCAAGGTCCCATTCCTCAATGGCGGACTCTTCGAGCCCTCGGCGCTCGAACGGCGGCACGGCCCGGCCGTCTGGTCCAACGCCGAGTGGCGCGACGCGTTCGACGAGCTGTTCGAGCGATTCCATTTCTCCGTCCGCGAGCACGATGACGGCGAATTCGTCGCGCCTGACATGCTTGGCCGTGTGTTCGAAGGCGTGATGGACCCGGACGAACGACGAACGAGCGGGAGCTACTACACACCCGCGTTTCTCGTGCGCGAGATGGTTCGCGCGGGACTCGAGGCCGCGTTGACTCATCGATTCGGCGTCCCCGCAGCCGCCGCCGCTCGCTGGGTGCACGAAGGCGTCGCTCCGTGTCCCGCTCCCGACCTGCGCGGGCTCACCATCCTCGACCCGGCAGCGGGATCAGGTGCGTTCCTGCTGGGAGCGCTGGACGAGGTGGTGAGCCTCAGATGCGCGGCCGGAGACGGGCCCCTGCTCGCCGTGAAGCGCGACGTCCTCGCCCGCTCGTTGTTCGGCGTCGATCTCACACCAACCGCTGTGCGCCTCACGGAGCTGCGGTTGTGGCTGGCGCTCGTCGCCGACGCGGACGATGTCGAGGTGACCCGGATCGCGCCGCTGCCAAACCTCGATGGACATGTGCTTCAGGGCGACGCGTTGCTCGATCCGTTGACGATGGCAGGATCACTCGGCGGCCGGGCGTTCCGCGGAAACGCAGCCGAGGTCCGAAGACTGGCCGTCGCGCGCCGCACGCATTTTCGCCTTACGGGTGCGGAGAAGCGGGCGTCGCAGGCGGAGCTGAAGCGAGCCGAGACGGCGCTCGCGCGCAGGCTCCTGGACGACGGCTGCGGAGCGCTCGAAGTGGCGATTGCCGAGCTGCTCAATGCCGGGCGCAATCGCGATCTGTTCGGCCGGAGGCGCGGGCTCGATCTCGAGCAACGGTTGCGGTTGGCGCGTCTGCGCCAAAGCCTGCGCGAGCTGCGAGCCGCGCGTCGCAAGCTCCGATTGGAAGGTGCTGCCCCGTTCTTCGCGTTCGAGTCTCATTTCGCGGATGTGATGGCGCAGGGTGGGTTCGATTTGGTAACCGGGAATCCGCCCTGGGTGCGCGCCGAGCGGCTGTCACCGCGGGTGCGCGAAACGCTCGCGGCGCGCTACTCGTGCTGGCGTCCGGCGCGAACGCGCGGTTTCGCACATCTCCCCGATGTTGCCGTTGCCTTCACCGAGCGCGCCTTCGAGCTCACGCGCCCAGGTGGGATTGTTGCGTTGCTCGTTCCGGCAAAGTTCGCGTCCAGCGGCTATGCCGAGCCGTTGCGGCGGCGGCTCAGTCACGGAGCGCGGATCGAGCGTGCATCCGCGCTGCCCGAGCCGGTCGCCCACATGTTTGGCGCGGCGGTGTACCCGATGGCGTTGGTCGCCGCGCGTGCCGATCCCACCGGAACGGAGCTGACCGCCACCGCGCTTGGCGCAAAGCCAGCCGCACCGTCGGTCCCCCAACGCCAGCTGCACAGCGACGGGCCGTGGATCCTGACGCCCGGCGCGGAACGTCTGAGCCGGCGGTTGCGTGCGGAGTTCCCGACCGTCGGCGACCGCTGGTCGCCGCAGCTCGGCGTGAAAACGGGTGCCGACGACGTCTTCGTCATCGATCGTGAATGTTTCGGCGCGCGGCCCGCGCTCCGCGGGCGAGACATTGTCGCATGGCGCTGCCGGCCGCGTCGCTTCCTGCTCTGGACCCACGGCGCCGATGGGCTGCCGCTCGCTCGGCTCCCGCGCGAGCTCATCGAGCGGCTCTCGCACCACGAGGCGCGATTGCGCCGGCGCTCCGATTACCGGGCCGGACCGCCCTGGCAGTTGTTTCGCACCGGGCTCGGATTCGCCGCGCACCGCGTAGTGTGGCCTGACTTAGGTCGCCGCTTAGCCGCGGCGGTGCCGGACGCGGAGCTCGTGCCGCTCAACACCGTGTACGGCATCGCCACGCTTGACGCGGCCGACGCCGCAGCGTTGGCCGCGCTGTTCAACTCCTGTTGGCTCACTGCGCTCGCGCGCCTCGTCGCCGATCCTGCCCGCGGTGGCTTTCGGCGCTTCAACGCTCGTGTCGTCCGTGGTCTACCAGTGCCGGCCCAAGGCTCGACGGTCTGGGCCGAGCTTGCGCGGCGCGGCGCGTGCTGCGAGCCCGCCGACGATCTCGTCGCCGATGCGCTCCAACTCAATGCCGCCGACCGCCGCGCGCTGGCCGCGGATTCTCTCTGAGCACCTCGTCCCGGTCGCGGAACCCCTCACGGTTGCCCTCGAGCCGGGTGGGGAAGCGTCACCGCGCGCGGTGGTGTCCAGCGCGGCGCGGGCGCTGCTCGACGGGGCGCCTCGAGCAAACAGCGCAGCGTCGCCCATCTGGCCCGCCTGGCTCGCGCCGCACCAGGTCCCGGCCGCAGAGCGACTGACCGCGATCATCGCCCGGCACGGCGGCGCGCTGCTCGCGGACGAGGTCGGATTGGGCAAGTCGTACGTCGCGCTCGCAGTGGCTCTCGCACGGCACGAACCGTTCACGCTCGTGGTTCCCGCGGTTCTCGTCTCGCAGTGGCGCGACTTGCTCACCCGATTCGGCCAACACGCGGTACCGATCATCACGCACGAATCTCTCAGCGTCTCGACCGTCCGACCGTCAGACCGTCCGACCGCCGCCTTTGTAGTTGTCGACGAGGCGCATCGATTCAGAAACCCCGACACGAACCGCTACCGCGCTTTGGCTCGTCTCGTTGTTGGCACCAGCGTGCTGCTCGTGACCGCGACTCCGATTCACAACGCCGTCGCCGATCTGTTGAACTTGCTGCGCCTGTTCCTGCGCGATCACGCCCTCGCGGCGCTGGGGCTACCATCGCTCCGAAACGCCGCGCGGCGAGAGGCGGACGGGTCATTGGCCTACGCCGCCGTGGGTCGTGTCATCGTCGCGCGCTCGCGCGAGCGCGTCCGCACGGGGTACGACGGCGGGCCGGTGAGCATGGTGTTCCCGCGTTCGACGACCGAAACGATGCGCGCGGGACCAGCCCCGGAGACGTTGATCGCCGATCTGGTCGCCGGTGTCACGCGCTTGCGCGCGGGCGGCGGGGCGGCTCCTCTGCTCCGCTTGATGTTGCTCCGGCGCCTGGGATCTAGCCTGCCTGCGTTCCGGGCAGCGTTGACCCGGCACGACGCCTACCTCGACCTCGCGGCTCGCGCGGCGGAGGAGGGCCGCGCGCTGACGCCGCGAGAGTTCCAGCGCTGCTTTCCGCGCGCTGCGGAGTCCGATATTCAGCTCGTCCTGTTTCCGCTGCTGCTCGACCACGGCGGCGATGGCGCCCGGTTCGCTGACGATCGCCGTACCCTGGCTCGCCTGCGCGAGCTGCTCGCCCGCACCCCCGCAGTGGATCCGAAATCAGACGCGCTAGAAGCGTTACTCAGCGCTCGAGCCATGAAGACCATTGTCTTCACCGATGCTCAGCCCACGGCGCGGTATCTGTTGCAGCGGCTGTCTCACCGCCGGGTGGCCGCGGTGTTCGGACACGTGGGTCGCTTCGCATCTGGGGATGCGCCGAGGCAGGACGTGCTGCGTGCGTTCGCACCGCGGGCGCAGGGTGTCCTCGGGCCGGCTGCGGCGCTGCAGACCGACGTACTCATCGCGACCGACCTCTTGAGCGAAGGGCTCAACCTCCAGGACGCTGAGCGTGTCGTGCACTATGACTTGCCGTGGAGCCCGGCGCGCCTCGCCCAGCGCGTCGGCCGCATCGACCGGCTCGGCTCGTCGCATTGCTCGATCACGACGGTCACGTTCCTGCCGTCTCCACCGCTCGGCCGCGCACTCGCAATCGAGGAGCGCCTGGCGAGAAAGGTTGGGGCTCAGCAAGTCGCGGGCACCAACGGCCGGCTGGACTGGTGCGATCAACTGGGGCCCCTCGCGTCAGGGAGCGCTACCGCACCGGTCGGCTGTGCCGCGGCAGTTGCAGGAGAACGGGCGGAGACTGTCCTGGTGGTCCGCATCGGGAAGTTGGTGGAGGCAATCGTTGTCGATGGAGGATCGGCCCGTACGAATCCTGCCGCCGCTGCGCGAATCCTTGCGAGCGCTTGCGGGGCGCCCCCCGCGAGCATCGATCGCGTGCCGCTGCAGCGGGCGCTCGATACCGCTGCTCCACTGATCCGATCTCGGATCGCGGGCGTTCAAGATGCACGCTGGCGCGCGAGTGACCGCGATCGCTTCGCGCGACGGCTCATTCCGTGGGTGTTGTCTGCCGCGCGCCGAGCGGCGCGCCGCGGCGATGGGGAGCAGCTCACCGCGCTCGATGCGTTGGTCTCGAGACTGACATCGGGGATGACTGCTGGAGAGGAGCTGATGCTGGAAGACC
>Ga0209056_10004488_pt1 | contig 14708 bp, 14 predicted proteins | sample GraSoiAngelo_114_FD_185876 | JGI IMG/M metagenome (GOLD analysis project Ga0209056, IMG submission 185876) | Grasslands soil microbial communities from the Angelo Coastal Reserve, California, USA - 14_0903_13_40cm (SPAdes) (version 2) | ecosystem: Environmental > Terrestrial > Soil > Grasslands... | reverse complement strand
TGGTGAATACTCGCAGCATTTCTACACAATTACGCTGAATCTGAAAAACAACGCAGATAAAGACATCAAGCTCATCGACGCTTCGGTGTACTTTTACGATTTGCAGGAAAACCAGGTGTTCGGCATTAAGGTCAATCCTGAGCGTTCGATTCCGGCTGGCCAAGTCATCGCGGAGAAGGGTGACTACAGCGTGAACGAGTTCAGCCCGGAACAAATGCGGATGGCGCAAATGAAAAAGGAGGACATTAAGGCCACTCTCGTTGTTCAGAAGCTAGTATTTGCAGACAATAGCACTGGCGAGTACTAGCCATGAGGTCTGACCAAACGATGAAGCCAACGGCCCCATCCCGACATGAGCTCAGCGTGTTTGCCACGACACCCTGCCGCGGCTTATCTCCTTTTCGTTAGATCGTTAAGACCGCCTGACGATGCGATCGCAGATTAAAGCAGCGTGGAACTGGTTGCCCGTCGTCGTACGCGCAATCGTCCTTGGGTGGCTTCTTCTCACGATCGGTTCGACGGTCACGTTTCTGCCATTGCTCGGCAATCTCAAGTTCCATCCGGAAATTCCGTGGGCCCTTCCTGTCACGCTGATGGTTTTAGCTCTGTATGGAGCCTACTTCTCAGGTTGGGGACCTCCCGCCGCAACGCGTGACGCACGTAAGACGCTCTCGCGCGCGTCATGGCCTGCAGCGCACATCTGGCGTGCTGCGATTCCAGCAATGCTGTTCGGAATCATTGCGCTTGTTGCGCTCCGATTACTGTTGCCGAGCCTTATGCCGGTTCGCGCACCCTCGGTCTCAATCTCTCTTTCTTCGTATCCATTGGCAACGATCATTGGGGCATTGCTTTCAATCGCCGTGATTGCGGCCGTCACTGAAGAAATTGCGTTCCGCGGATACATGCAGAAGCCCTTAGAGGAAGCCTATGGAATTGTACCGGCAATTCTGATCGTGGGGATAATGTTCTGGATCGCCCATCTTGACCATGGCATTACGATTACCCACCTGCCATTTCAAATGTCGGCCAGTATTGAACTGGGGTTGCTCGCTTATCTCACGAGGTCCCTCATACCAGCGATGATCGCACACGGTGCCGGCGACATTGTCCTCCAGCCAGCTTACCTTTTCCGCCATCCCGAATTTGTCTGGAAAGCATTGTCCGCGCGTCCAATTTGGGAGGGTGTTGCCTCAACCTTTCTTCAGAAACTATTAGTAATCGGACAGGCAATGTCGCCCAAGCACATGTTTGCTGGTGACCCCTTTCAAATCTTTTCAATCCTTGCGTGGATCCTGTTGATAAGCGCGGTACTCACAATATTCGGCTTCGTCAATCTCGTGCGGGCCAAAGCCGTGGCTTGATCAACGTAAATGGAAATCCCGCGTCACAGGCCAATGATCTGACGCATTTGTCTGAGTGATTGTGGGCTGCGAGTTTGGGTAGCCTGAATTGCCGTTGAGGGGCGCGTCAGGTTTTAGTTTCACTTGGCGCGTCACTCACGAAGGCGGCATAAGATCATTGCCTGGCAATGTTCACATGAACAGGTAGGCTGGTTTCGCGGAAAACGCAAAGCTAAACCTGGGTTTAATCTCGTCTCGATGCGCTGCCATTTCCATGCCATCCCATGTCTGGCTCTTTTCCTTTTCAGTGTTCGCGAACAGAAAAGGCTTCTTACGATATTGGGAAAATTTTAAGCTTGACGGTGGCACGCGGTGTTCGTAAAAACTCCTTCCGTTACGATCTGAATCCGGGGCAGGGAAGAAAAGCCCTCTCTCGGTGCTTTTTCCCCTTTTTCAGACCTAGTCGAAGGGTCAACCCCCCGAGAGAAAGAGGAAAGATGAACAACATGAAAATCCGCATCATGATTGTTCTGACTAAAAATGCCACAGAAGGGATAAAAAAATTATTGGATATTTGCGCATTGAACCTTGCGGTGTTCATCGTATTAGCCCTTCCTGCACTCACTCATTTAAGCGCGCTCGCTCAGTGTCCCACCAACATTCCACATATCAACGGGACATGGACCGTGTTTCCCTATCAAATGCCGATCAATCCAATCTCGGCCAATTTGCTTCCCATTGGAAAGGTGCTGATTGTGGCCGGATCGGAGAATGACGCAAGAAACAACTCAAGAGGTGCAGAGAGTTATCGGGCGGCAGTGTGGGATCCAAATGGCACTGACGAGAGCAGCATCACCGTTCAGAATCTAACTTACGACGTCTTTTGCAGCGGTACGGCCTCTCTGTTCGATGGGCGATCGTTGATCGTCGGTGGAACGTCGGACTACTCGTTTACGGGCGAAAACCGCGCTTCGATCTTCAATCCAGCAACCAGCCAGTATGTGCAGTCTCAGAATATGGTGGACGGGCGTTGGTATGCGACAGCAACGGCTCTTGCCGATGGCCGCATTATGGCCATGTCCGGGCTCACTCAAACCGGAGGTACGAGTCGAACCATCGAAATTTATGATCTCCAAAGAGCTGGAACGGGTTGGAATCCACCTACCAGCGTTCCCTTCACCCCCCCGCTTTACCCAAGGCTTGAGCTGCTACCCGGTGGAAGAGTGTTTTATACCGGACACGGCAGTGGTACGTCGACTGCAAATGCATGGATCTTCGATCCGGCCACGGGAGGCTGGACGCAATCAGCCACGACCCATATCGACCGCACCTACGGCTCATCAGTTCTGCTTCCTCTTCTGCCGCCCAGCTACATCCCGCGGGTGATGAATTTCGGGGGAGGAAATCCGGCGACTCATTCTACCGACGTCATCGACCTCTCGGTTGCGAACCCGAGCTACACGGCCGGCCCGAATATGTCCACCGGTCGCATCGAGATGAATGCCGTTATGCTGCCCAACGGAAAGGTTTTGGCGGAGGGTGGTTCGGTTAACAATGAGAGCCCGGACACGCCTGGTAAGACCGCGGACCTCTACAATCCGGTGAGCAACACCATGGGCTCTGCAGGCACAGCGGCTTATTCGCGCCTGTATCATTCCACTGCGCTGCTATTGCCAGATGCAACCGTTATGAGCACGGGCAGCAATCCGGGCAATAGGGGCAGCTATGAGCCGGCAACCGAGATTTATACGCCGTCATACTTATACGATGCCAATGATCATCTAATCACTACCAATCGTCCGCAAATCAGTGGCCTTTCGTTTTCCGGACCTATCCACTATGGCGTGCCGTTTTCCGTGAGCTATGCGAGCACCTCGCCAATCAGCTCAGCGGTGCTGGTACGTCTAGGCTCTGCCACCCACGCGTCGGACATGGAGCAGCGTCTGATTGGACTTTGCGGCGCTACTTCACCTTGCACCGCTTTTAACAACACGCTGAGTCTCACGACGCCGCCCAACGGTAGCATCGCGCCTCCTGGGTATTACATGCTGTTCTTACTGGATAGCGCTGGCGTGCCGTCTAAGGCTTCGTTCATCCAGCTCACCCCCAATTCTTATTCCCTCGCTCCGCCAAGAGGAGCGATTACAGCACCGTCCGGCAACGTGACAATTACCGCAGGAAGCGTGATTAACTTCGGCACAAGCACCAGTGCTTCGAGGTACTCCTGGGTGTTCCCCGGCGGTACGCCAGCAACATCGACAGCGCAAAACCCGGGGAACGTCACATTTAGCGTGCCCGGGACGTACACAATCTCGCTCACCGTGATCGACGCTACGGGTAACTCTGATCCAAGCCCGCCTACGCGGACAATCACTGTACTTCCGACCAGCCCTGACTTTTCCATTTCCGTTGGCCCGGCTGAACAGCAAGTATTCCCCGGTGGGCTTACTACATACACCGTTACCGTCGCGCCTGTAAGTGGCTTTACTGGCACGGTAAATTTGGGCGTCGGCAGCGAATCCGGTTTTCCTGCCGGTATTACAAGCGGTGGTTTCAATCCTGCATCAATTAGTACCGGAGGCTCTTCCACGCTGACTATGCGAACCTCGACTTCCACCGTTCCCTATGCGCTATCACTGACCATCACAGGCACCAGCGGAACGATCAGCCACACGGCGTCAACGACCCTACTTGTCAATTTGGCGCCTCCTGCAAGCTTGACTGCCAATGCCGGTAATGCACAAGTCTCACTCTCTTGGCCAGCGTCGGTCGGAGCAAGCGGGTACCATGTGAAGCGAGCGATTGTACCGGGCGGTCCATATGAAACGTTTGCCTGCCCGAGCGGAACCAGTGTCGTGGATACCGGACTGGTCAATGGCACCACTTATTACTATACGGTGTCGGCCGCCTACAGGGGCGGTCCCGATGCAGGCGGCGAAAGTGCCGATTCGGTTCAAGCGAGTGCAATGCCGCAAGGCGTTACGCCAACCCCAACCGCAACCCCTACTCCAGCGTTCGGTCTGGTGGCGGCCTATGGATTCAACGAAGGGACTGGGACGACGGCAAACGATGTATCTGGCAATGGGAACAATGGAACGATAAGCGGGGCGACCTGGACGAGTTTAGGCAAGTATGGTAATGCCTTGAACTTCAACGGGACGAATGCCCGAGTAACAGTTGGCAATGCGCCGTCGCTGCAATTGACGAGCGGGATGACCCTAGAGGCGTGGGTGTACCCAACGACTTTAAGCAGCTCATGGCGGGACGTGATCTACAAGGGCAACGACAACTACTATTTGGAGGGGACTTCGAACAATTCAGGTCGTCCTAGCGCAGGCGCCATTTTCGGAGGCGTTTACGGACAAGTCTATGGGCCTAACGCGCTGACAGCCAACATGTGGGCGCATCTGGCGGCGACCTATGACGGGGTAATGATGCGCTTGTATGTGAACGGGGTGCAGGTGGCGAGTCGGGCGCAGACTGGGGCGATCGCAACCTCGACGAATGCTTTGCAGATAGGTGGGGATACCATTTACGGCCAGTATTTTGCTGGGCGAATAGACGAGGTCAGGATTTACAACCGGGCGTTGAGCGCCGCTCAGATCCAGAGCGACATGAATACTGCTGTAGGACCATGAGCCACAAGCGCTGACACATAGCCCCAATTCCATCCGGCTTTACTGAGATTGTCTGCGATGATCTCCCAATCTTTCATGTTATGGACGAGCGTGGCTCCGTTTCGTAGAACAGCGTGGTCGAGCTTTACGGTTTTTTTGGCGCTAAGGAATCGACGATTTTTTCGAAGCGCGGATCGCCGCGGAGTGGGTCCCAGAAGAGTAGCAATTTGCTTCTGGCAAAAGAAGGTCGGCATGCTCAGTGAGGTGGCGTCACCTTGAACTCGATCTTCGCCAGCTGCTCCGGCGCCTTGCCGATCTTGCGCAGGAACGGCAGCCAGCGCGGGTCGCCGTGGATCTTGTCGAACAGGTTATCCGTCACGATTTCGCCGAGGCCGCCGTCGCCGTACTCGACCGCCTTGTCGAGCCACTCGAACGCCTGGTCGGCCTCGCCGCGGTAGGCGTAGACGGAGGCAATGTTGGAGGATGCGTCCTTCTCGTACTTCGCGATCAGCGCGGGGAGCGCGGCGTCCGAGTCGGCCTTGCGCCCGAGCGCGTGGTAGGCCATCGGCAGGCCGATCATCTTGTAGATCTCGCTCGTCTCCTGCTCGATCTCCGCCAGCGCGCCCTTCGCATCGCCCTTGAGCAGCAGCGCTATGCCGAGCTGGCAGTGGGCGCCTCCATTGCTTGGGCTCAAGCTCAGCACGGTGCGGAACGTCGCGATCGCCGCGTCGAACCGGCCGGCCATGCGCTGGTGGTAGCCTAGGTTGAAGAGCGCCGCCACGTTCACCGGATCGCGGCGGACGGCGGCCTCCTCGAGCGCCAGCGCCTCGTCGAGGCGGCCAAGAGACTGGAGCAGCGTGGCGCTCGTGGTAAGCACACTCAGGTCCGCCGGATAGAGCGCGAGCGCTCGCTCTAAGTGCAGCGCGGCATCGGCGAGGTCGTTGTCGCCGTACATCGCGATCCAGCCGAGCTGGGCATGGGCCGGTGCGTAGTCCGGATCGATCGCAAGCGCCTTCACGGCCGCCTCGCGGGCTTGGGCGAATCCTTCCTTGCCAGGCAGAAGGCCTTGGCCTGTCTCGTTGGTGAAGTTGCGGGACAGCCCGACCCACGCCGGGGCGTAGCGCGGATCGATCGCCAGCACCTTGCGGTAAAGCGCGCCGGACTGCTGGAACGCCTCGGCGGTGAACGGCAGTCCGAGCTGGACGGCCTGGAGGTACAGCGCGTACGCCTCGGGGTCGGTGGTGCGCGCCTTCGGCGCCGCACCGAGCAGTGTGACCTTGAGCTGCTTGACGACGTCCGCCGCGATCTCGTCCTGGACCGCGAAGATGTCGTCGAGCTTGCGGTCGTAGGTCTGCGACCACAGGTGCGTGTCGGTGCCGGCCTTGATCAACTGCGCCGTGATCCGTACCGAGTTGCCCGCCTTGCGCACCGAGCCTTCGAGCACATGCGCCACGTGCAGCGTGCGCGCGATCTCCGGGATGCCCGTCTCCTTGCCTTTGAACGCGAACGACGAGGTGCGCGCCGTCACCTGCAACTGCGGAATCTTCGCCAGCAGGTTCAGCAGTTCCTCCGAGATACCGTCGGAGAAGTACTCGTTCGCCTTGCCCTCGCTCATGTCCACGAACGGCAGCACGGCGATGCTTTTTTCGGGAATGGCAGTTAGCGACGTAGTCGGCCTACGCGAAACAATCATGAAGGCAGCCACGATTGCTCCAATTACGAGCAGCCCGATCGCCACTGCCGCCCAACGCACATGGGCGTGATGTTTCTTAACCGCCTCAAGCTTTTTGGGTAGCTGCGGATTACCAACTTCATCCCAGTAAAGGTTGGTCACGCTCACCCGGACACCGTGTTTCACCTCCAAGGTGCCAAGATCATGCAGGAGTGGTCGCCACTGCTCGTATTCTTCAAGATCTTCAGCGACATGTTTCGACAGAAGAATGTGGCCGGCGTCGCCACAATCCATCACTCGTCGGGCCGTGTTGATGCCGGCCCCAGCCACGTTGGTGCGTTCGTTCACGTCCACTACACCACTGACCGGTCCACTGTGAATGCCCATCCGAACGTGCAGACGCGCATTGTCCTTGAGCGCGCGGCTGATCTCCACTGCACACTGCGCGGGTTCCTCCGGACTCTTGTAAAAGACCAGCGCCATGCCGTCGCCGGTGGGGATCTTTAAAAGCCGACTGGCTGCTTCTGCTTTGCGGAATTGTTCGGACAAACGAACAATCTTGTTCAGTTCCTCAACCTGGGCGTGCTGCTCGTTAACCGAGAGCTTCGAGTAACCGACAATGTCGATGAAGAGAACGTGCGCTATTTCCAGCTCGATCTCTTTCTTAACTTCGGCGGCCATCTGGATTCACATGGAAATGCCCGACGCAACGATAGTCTCAAGTAAGCTGCTGAGAGTCGAGCGCAAAGCTGGCCCTCAATGGAATCCCTGCCGAGCCGATAGTAAGTCAAAATAGAACCAGTCGTGGATAGAACGAAGCCCGGTCGCAATTCGGCCGGGGTTTTACGTTCCGAAGAGAAGCTTGCCAACTTGCAGTGTTTTCCGTCAAACTGCCCTCTATGGAGGCAGAAATAGATTGCAAGTTGCAATCTAATTCTCGTCCGCGGAGAAATCGTAGAGCTAGCCGATAGAAAACGGCGGCGGAGCACCGCCGCACTCCACAAAGACAACCGCGTATTGCACGCTCATAGAACGCGACCGTGTTCCGGAGTGACGGCGCTGGCTTCTACCGATCAGTAGCCCGGCGACGTCGTTCCCTGCCCGGGGCGCCCGACGCCGCCGGGCGCGTGGACCGGCGTTGTGCCCATAGTCTCCGGCGTTGAACCCGTAGTTTGGCGCGTTGTGGCGATCGTCGCCTCAGGCGAGCTGGCACAAGACACCAGCATCAAGACGAAAACGGAAAGTGCCGAACCAAGTATGATTGCTCTTTTCATGATGCATTACTCCTTTTTTTCGCTAACCTATAATCAGGTTTACATTGGTTATGAAGAATTGTCAACCTATGAAAGTACATTTACAAGTTAGAATCGAATCTCACCCCTTTTCCACCGGTGACCTCATTGGCGGTGACGCAGCGCTCGACTTCATCAATACCGTCACTGGCCGCGATCAGTCGCCTCGTGATTGGCTGGACAGCTACATGCGCCTGCTGGAATGGGCAGCACTGGTGCGTCTCCTGCCGGAAAACATTCTGCGCGCGCTGGCAAGAAGGGCGAAGACCCAGCCTAAAGCGGCTGCGGCTGCGTTGACACGTGCAAAGGTGTTTCGTGAAACGCTGTTTGCACTGCTCAAAGGGATCGTTTCCGGCAGCGCGCCGCCGAAAGCCATGGTCGCGCTGCTACGAGAGCATTGGATCGCAGGCATCAGTGCGCACGAGCTGCGCTTTGACGATGGACGCGTGGTCGCTGAGCTGCGCAATGATGCAGCCGATTTCGACCTGATCGCATCGATGATCGCCTATCGGATGGTCGAATATGTCCTGCCGTTGCCGAAAGATCGACTGCGCATCTGTCAGGGGCCTAACTGCTCATGGCTATTCATTGATAGCTCGAAAGCCGGCCGTCGGCGTTGGTGCGACATGGCGGTTTGCGGGAACGCCGCCAAGTCTCGGCGCTTCTACGCACGCTCGCGTCAGCGGCGCAAGAGTCGACGTGATGAGTGAAGGAAATAACCAACTCGTGGTGATCAAAAAAGCGTTAGACCGCATGCGGCACAGCTTCGTTCCCAGCCTTCTCGACGTGGCCTACTATGCGCTCGGTTACGCCATTGGTTCCGCGCTTTTTTGTGGAGCTTACATGTGGACCTACAACGGGACGATTCCGGGTATCTTTGTCTCCTTAGAACTGCCGGTGGCTCTGTTTTATTTTACTTTGCTGTTGTTTGTTCGCTGGCGCCAATCCGCTCTCGTTGGCCGCGCGGCGTTGATTGCCTGTGGCGTCGGCGTCGGCCTATTTCCGCTGCTGGGTCTATTCCCGATATATATGTGGCGCCTGCCGTTCGCGCTTATGCTCTTTGTGATACACATCATCATCCTGACGGTGATCATTTGCTCGGTATATTTCGCAACGCGCAAGGTGAAAGCGATGCATGCAGTCTAACCAAACGATGAAGCCAACGGCCCCATTTCAAAGCAAGTTCAACCTGTTTGCCACGACACCCTGCCGTGGCTTATCTCTTTCTCGTTAGACGTATTCGCACGCGCATGAACAAAGACTTTGTGCTCTTTAATCTTACGCAGACTCATGAAGCTCTTGGCAAGCTCATTGCAGACATGAAGTCAGATCCAGAGTACGACTACGGCGCGTACATCGTTGACATCGCGCATGTATATCATCACCTGAACATGGCGTGGAACGCGCGAGATGCGACGAAAGCAGCTGCAGATGAGTGCTCCGAAGAAGATTTTTATCGGTGGCGTCAGTTTCCGACAGAAGCCATTTATCTGGGGCCGTGATCACGCCGTACGTCTAACTAATCGCTCCAGCTAACCGCTGGCCGGAGTACTGAAAGACCTGCGTTTAGACTCACAAAGGACGGCGGAAGCTAAAACCTCTTTGGTCTTCCTGCCGAACGCCAATCACCGTAACTGTGCCTCCGGTTATCGGCGCACTTATCCGGGCTCGCACACTGCCGACTACGCTGTCGGCTCGGTACTCTGTTGTCGCATTAGCGGGGACAGTAATCGTGGTTAAGGAAGTCCACGTAGTTCCTGAGCCTGGCAACGGCGTTAAGCCCGTAGAGGTTGCGATCATCGAGGGGCAATATTCAATCGTTACCGCTCCGGCTGACACTGATCCGTTGCCCGTTACGCGAAACCTAACCGTCCTCGATTCTAGTAAGAATTGCGTTAATCCGTCTCCGGTAGTAGCTGCGATCTGAAACGCCATAGTTACATTTGCAATCATTGTTTATTCCTTTCGTTCTCGGTTACGTTCATGGGTCAAAGGGTTTTTTGGTACATTTTGTCAGAGGGCAAGGCCACGCCGGTCTCTCGACAATCTCTCCCCTCCCACCGGCATGCCACCGGGGCGGGTCTTTTTAAATGTCATGATATTATCAGTTACGTGTCACGCAGCGCCCTTATCTGCTCCAGTTGTTCCTGTGTCACTACCAGCTGGTTGAACTGGACCGCGGGCTTGTCGCTGTCCCAGGCGAACACCCTTGCCGCGGCTGAAGCTAAGTCTCTGAGCTTGCCACTACAGTTCAGGTTCGTTGCGCCGTCTTGCTCCGCAGCGTGCTCGGACGCCTTAGCTGTTGCTTGCGCCAGGCCTGTTTTAGTCCTGCCCTCTAGCTCTTTATGTGTTTCAACCAGCGCTTCAGCTACGGGATGCAAACTGGATGCACTTAATGTACGACCCGGTCTGCCTCCTGGACGTTTAGGTAGCTGCCATCCACCGCGCCGCGCCCAGGATTTACCCGTTGGGATCGGCACGTCTAGCTTGCGGCAGGCTGCGTTGAGTCCGATCTCGACAGCGAGCATCCTGAACGCTTCCTTATTGATGGTTTTACCTTGGTTCTCTTTGTTCATACGTTGTTACTCCTTAGTTGTTATTTGCGGTTGAAAATCAATTGCGCCATTGAGCGGCAGCAAGTAACGAAACTCCGATGCTTTCCCTCCCGGGCGCGGATCACCAATTCGCGCCGAGTCAACTACCCTAAGCCGGACGAGGGCATGATTGATGTTGTTTGCGGAATCTTTGTTTAAGCCTTGATGCGCTTTCGCCGCGTCACGACAACTCAAGAAGTAAGTTCCATTTGCCGATTGGCGAGCCAGTTCACAATGTAGAGCCGCAAGCCGTCGCCAGCTCTCCGGCGCCTCCACTATTCCCGGCAGTATCGGCAAAGCAGCAACCGAAAGCGTGAAAACGTGCTCAAGTGCCTTCCTTAATGCTTCACCTTCGCCGGTCGGCACGCGAACCTTTCCAAGTTCGGCAAGAAACTTGGCTAAGTAGTCATCGCGAGTTTTTTTTGGGTCGAGATACGGCCGGGAAATCGAGTACCATTTGTCGAATGTTGGGATCAATTCCTCAGGATTGAGTTCCCGGGCGATTCTTTTTTCAACCGCTTTCAAGTCGCGGTTAAGTTGCCAACGCCTTGGCCTAGCCGTATCGCGCTTAGTGCAAGCGCTCCGCAGCGCGAGTTCTTCAAGCTCTTTTCTTAATTCCTGAGAGCTAGACACAGGATACACAGGAAACCCATGAACCTCAGGAGACACATGAGGGAGAAGAAGAGGTGAGAAAGAAAACTCATGCTCGTTTGTGAGGACGCTCACCCGCTTGCCTTTGCTGTTGAGATCGGTGACAGACCAAAGATCGCGGTTCGCTTCAAAGTCGTCGCAGTCAATCCGACTTAGGTCAAAAAGGTCCTTCACAAGCGACCTGTTTTGGCAATGTAGGCCAGCGAGGCTGAAGATTTGAACCTCGTTCGCCGCGGCTACGAGCTGCTTTCCAACCCTGGACGCCGTTTCTTGACCGGCCGTATCGGCATCTCCAAAAATTCGAACGCGACGCCCGCTAATCTTTTCAATGTCCTCTGTGCGTAGATTGACACCCGCACCGAGCGCAGCCGCCACGCCAACATCCGAAAGGCTGCCTTCAGCATCTGCAAAGTGCAGCGCAGCAAGTGCGTCCTTGCTACCCTCGGTAACTAACAAGATTTCGCGCCGGTCATTTGTGAAAACGTCATCAAGCCCAATTAAGCTATGCCATGCGTCGCCTCGCTTCTCGGCTAAAGCTTTTACATGCTCCCCATTGATTCGAAACGGTTGGCCGTCTAGCCGCCGTAAACAGCCGTTGCGCGTGTCGCCAAACCGCCAACAGGCAACATGGCGGTGTTTCTTGAAACTAACGAGGCCGCGCCGTACAGCTTCGCTTACCGCTTGCGGGCTAATCCTGAGTTGTGCCGCCAATTCATCTGCCGAATTTTCGTTGAGCGTCATACAAGCTCGCAGAGTTTCGCGAATGCCGCGTCCCTGTTTGTAAGCGAGAAGCCATCCACGCCCCAGGCTTCCGCTTTTGGATAAATCTCGGCAGGCTCTACGAACCGACCGTTGACTTGAAACCCATCGTGTCGGCGGATGCGAATTACCTCGTAACAAACGCTAGGCTCGGGACAGCCGCTCCAGGTTTGTTCGTATATTGCAGCATCTCGTTCGCGAGCGATCTGCCGGTATTCGAACCCATCGCGCCGGAATCGTGTTGGCAATGGCTTATAGGAATGGCGTTTCTTACCCCAAGCCTCGGCCGTAGCACGCGTTTTGATATTGAAAGCGCCCTGGAGCAGCGGCAACACGCGCTTGGTTGCTTTTTGTCGAGACGGCTGACCTATAGGCCCCCGACTCATCTTACCTCCATCTTGCAGTGCTTCTGTAATGCGGTAGCATTTTCAGCTGCTCCTAGCGGTGCGCTTCGCCCGCGAGTTTGCGTCGGGTTGTATTCCCGGCGACGTGCAAGGACTAACTCAATTTCCGCGCGCGGGATGATTATTCGGCCGCAATCAGCGATTGGCTTTACGCGCCCGGCGTAAATCTGTCTGTAGCCCCAAGTGGGCGAGCGCCCAAAAAGGGCGGCAAACTCGGAAGGGCTGTAGCCGAGCCGTTCGTTTAATGGAATTGGTTCACGCGCAACACGCGACTGCGTTTGCGCGCGTTGGCGGTGCGATTCGTTCGATTGCATTAATTATAGGATTAGTGTTACATTTGCAACACGAAATGCCGCACCGGACGACCATCTGGCGTTGGAAAAAAAAGGGACGACCCCGATCTGGTAGAGGGCGGCGGCTGCGCACGAAGCCAGACAATCTGATTCGCGCGCGGCTGATTACATTGCTCGCGCAATCTGAGATGATAGAGGAGGCCGCCGCCAGCGAATTTGTCGATTCTGCGCCGAGCAACCCGATCGATTTAGTTGCAGTGGTGCTAAATGATTTCTTCCACCTGGGCCTGCGGACGCGCACCCCTAATTTCGCGCAACTCACCCGCCGGTTGCAGGCGGCTTATCCGAAGCTAACAAAAGAGCAGTGCGAACAGTTTGCTGCTTCCGGCAAGCCCTGGCTGGCTGAGTTCACGAAGCATACTGAGCCAAATATGAGCCTGAACGGCGCGCGACTTTTTAGGGAAATGTTTTCCGATAATGACGATAGCGACTTGCCCGCCATGCAGACGTTTTCTCACAGAGAGCGCCAATGCTGTTCAATCTCGCGGCTGTTCCCAAGCATTTCCCGCCGGATGGAATGGTATTGGCGAAGGGACCCGCGGTACATGCGCATAGCCAGACGCTTAAGACGCATTCACGACCGACAGCACAAAGTTCACGCTGATCGGCCACTGACTGTAACCGAAGCAATAGAAGAAGTGCGTGGTTCAGGATTCGCCGACTTTGATAATCTGGCTCCGCTCAGACAGCGACTGGAGGCGGAAACGTGATAATGTCCGCCTTTGTAGCCGGAACTGGTGCGAACGTGACACGCTGCGCCTGTGCGATGCTGTGCTCGCGCCGCAAGTGACCGTACGTTTTCATCGCCAACGCCCCGCCGTCTTTGTGTCCAAGCCAGCGGGAAACCGTTGGAATGTCCACGCCGCTTTCGATGCAGCGCGTTGCAAACAAATGTCGCAAGTCGTGATGAGTGATTCGATCTGCGCCGACTTTCTTGCATGCGCGATCAAGCGCTTTCTGGCATTCGCCCACACGAAAGACTTTTGCGTCCAAACGCTCCGCACGCCGCTCAGCGCGCATGCGTTCAAACAGCGCACGAGCATCGGGGATCAGCGGGACCCGGCGCACTGTCCAATTCTTTGTGGCCGTTTCGGGGTCGCCGAGCACAACAATCTCGCCAGCTTCAAAGTCCACATCGCGCCATGTGATTTGACCGGCTTCACCTTTCCGGCAGCCGGTGAATGCCAATCCGCGCACGAAGTCTGCGCAATCTTGCGAACACCACGCGCCTGCGTGTTCTACCACATCGACAAGTTGCAGAAACTGGTCACCGCTTGGCAGCGTGAGTTGCTTCGCACGCACGGGCACGCGCTCCAGGCGTTCCGCAGGGTTGCTGTAGATAACTCCTGTATCCTTCGCCACGTCGAACACATGTCGTAGCCCCGAAATTGTGTTGTTGTATCGTGTCGGAGACGCAACCTTCCGAAACGTCCGCGCCCACTTCTTGCAATCAGTTTTGGATATGCGCCGAATTTCCATCTCAGCCAAGCCAGGCCAGCTTTTCAGCAGGGCAACGAAAATCTGATTCCAGTAGTGCCGCGTTGTCGGCTTAATGGTCACGTCGTCGGCTTGGTTCCGCTGATGGATTTCGAGCGCCTCGCCAAAGGTCATTTTGGCCGACACTTCGCCGTTGCTGTTGCTCACGCGCTCGCGATGCTCTTTCATAAATTCAGCGAGCTTGGCTTCCGCAACGCTGTAGTGTGAGGTCTTGAGCGATTGCCAAACTTCTTTGCCGCCAGCGTATGCTCTGGCATAGTACCGCCCGGACTTATGACGGAGAAGGTTTGGCTTTCGAGTTTTCGTCCATGTTTTGGTCGATTTATGCGGTTTCATAAGGTTGACCGTAGAATACAACCGTGAAAATTAGCGTCAAATCCTTTTTTCCGGATCGGATTTGCATATGAAAATGGGCCTGTAGCTCAGCGGTTAGAGCAGGGGACTCATAATCCCTTGGTCCCAGGTTCGAATCCTGGCGGGCCCAGCCCGGAAGGCTTTCGGGCTGCGACGCAGCGTCCTTCGGGCAGGC
>Ga0209056_10004487_pt1 | contig 14716 bp, 10 predicted proteins | sample GraSoiAngelo_114_FD_185876 | JGI IMG/M metagenome (GOLD analysis project Ga0209056, IMG submission 185876) | Grasslands soil microbial communities from the Angelo Coastal Reserve, California, USA - 14_0903_13_40cm (SPAdes) (version 2) | ecosystem: Environmental > Terrestrial > Soil > Grasslands... | reverse complement strand
GTTGGGAATATTGACGAAAGAATCTTTGCCAAGAAGTTTCTGCTCGGTGTCGAACGGGCAATGATCCGTTCCAACGGTATCGATTGAGCCGAGTGCCAGCGCATTCCACAGTACAGCTTGATTGTGCTTTGCGCGCAGCGGCGGCGACATTACGTGCTTCATGCCCTGGACCCCGGGCCTCTCAGCATACGTCTTGTCGAGCAAGAAGTGCGGCAGCACGGATTCCACATGAATCTTCACGCTTCGCGATTTCGCCTCGAGCGCCGCACGCAAAGCTTTCTCGCACGACAGATGCACCACATAGCCAGTGGCTCCTGTGTTTTCCAGAAACGTTGCGAAGTGGACCGTGCCGTCAGCTTCGACCGATTCAGGGCGGCTGGGTTCATGCCATTCGGGGCCGGTCCTCCCTTCCGCGAGCAGCTTTTGCTGCAGACGCGCTACGAGTTCCGCGTTTTCACAGTGCGCGGTGACAATGACTCCGAGGCGCTTGGCGAGCTCGAGGGTCTGATACATTTCGGCGTCATCGACGCCAAAAAAGTTTTTATATGCGAGAAAGAGTTTGAACGACGCCGTGCCGTCGGCAACAACCTGTCGCAACTGCGATTCCGTTTCCTTCACAAACTTGGTGACCGACATGTGAAAGGCATAGTCACACGCGCTCTTTCCGTCGGCCCTCGATTTCCAAAGTTGATAGCCTGCCAGCGCATCATCGTTGCGATTGGGGCAGCACATTTCAATGTAGGTTGTCGTTCCACCTATGAGCGCCGCGATGCTACCGCTCTCGTGCGTGTCTTTGGCAAAGGTCGCCATGAAAGGAAGATAGATGTGCACATGGGGATCGATGAAACCCGGAAAAACGAGTTTGCCGGTGGCGTCGATGATTTCCGCGTTCGGCGGAGCCTCAATACCTTTGCCGATGCGTGTGATAGTTTCGTTTTCGACGTAGATATCCGCCTGGACGCGCGAGCCCACCGTCACAATTTCGCCATTTCGGATCAGCAAGGCCATCTTTCACTTCCGCAACGCGTCACATCATTCTCAGTGAATATGGATTCCCATCTTCTGGCGATATTCTTGCATCTTCTCCCAGTCCTCGGTTACTTCGCGCTGCGACTCAGAGAGTTGGCCCCAGGTAACCGGTGGCCGCCCGGACGGTTCTTCAATCATGCGAATACAGTCTTCTACGGGACACACGTTATAGCAGAGGCGGCAGCCGACACAATCCTCCTCGCGCACGTAAACGCTGGGACGCGAGTTCACGGCTTCTTCCTTGCCGTTCGTCTGAATGTCATAAGACTGAGGCTGGACTACGCGGCCGTCCTTGGCGATAAGGTCGATGCATTGGTGGGCGGTGTCGTTACAGGCGACGTAGCAAAGATTGCAGCGGATGCATTTCTGCTGGTCGATTCGTGCGACAGCACGAAACGAAAGGTCAAGATGATTGAAATCGGACACGCGGTGCAGGCTGCGTCCCACCACGTCGGAGACTCTTGTGAAGCCTTTTTCGTCCATCCAGTTGGACAAGCCATCGCACAGGTCTTCCACAATGCGGAAACCATAGTGCATTACCGCGGTGCAGACCTGCAGGGTGCTGGCGCCGAGCAGCAGAAATTCCGCCGCATCGCGCCACGTAGAAATGCCTCCCATTCCCGAGATGGGCAGCTTGGAACCACCCACGACCGAATCCTTTCCAAGCGCCGCCAGCATATTTAGCGCGATGGGTTTCACGGCTGGACCGGCATAGCCTCCGTGGCCGCCCTTGCCGCCGATGTTGGGCGTGATTTCGAGAGTGTCGAGATCGACGCCGATGATGGAATTCAGCGTATTGATGAGCGAAACCGCGTTCGCGCCGGCCGCCACGGCTGCACGCGCCGGCATGGCGATGTCCGAGATATTTGGCGTGAGCTTCACGATCACCGGAATTTTGGCCACTTCCATGACCCACCGCGTGATCTGTTCGCAATACTCCGGCACCTGTCCCACGGCGCTGCCCATGCCGCGCTCGCTCATTCCGTGTGGACAGCCGTAGTTCAATTCAATCCCGTCGGCGCCGGTATCCTGAATGCGGCGAATGATGTCATGCCAGGTTTCCGGCTTGGACTCCACCATCGCCGAGACGACGACGGCACGGTCGGGCCACGCGCGTTTTACTTCCGCAATCTCGCGAAGATTCACCTCCAGCGGCCGATCGGAGATGAGCTCAACGTTATTAATGGCTACCATTTTCTGGCCGCCGTAGTGCCACGCTCCGTAGCGATTGTAAACGTTGAGCACCGGAGCGCCAATGGTTTTCCACACAGCACCGCCCCAACCTGCTTCAAACGCGCGATGCACCTGCATGCCGGAATTGCTCGGCGGTGCGGAGGCCAGCCAAAACGGATTCGGCGAGCGAATGCCCGCAAAGTTGATACTCAGATCAGCCATGCTCCACCAACCTTTCATGAATCGAATGCCCGGCCAGCTTTCCGTCTTGCACGGCCCTCACGGTGGAAGCAGCACCCCGCGCGGGGATGCAGTCTCCCCCAGCGTAAATGCCCGGCAAACTCGTTTCGAAATTCGAATTCACCTGGATAAATCCCTTTTCGGTTTTGAGTTTCAACCGGGAAGCGAGTGAGGGTTTCTGTTGCCCGATGGCCTTCACCACCTGGTCTGCGGGGAGAAAGAATTCCGATCCCGCGACAGGTTGCGGCGAGGGACGTCCAGAAGCATCCGCCGGCCCTAAACTCATTCGCAAGCACTCGAGCGAATTCACCATTCCATTTTCCGCATGGACTCGCACGGGCTGCGTCAAGAAACAGAAGCTCACGCCCTCACGCTTGATGAAGTCGTACTCGTGGGCATACGCCGTCATCTCTTTTTCCGTGCGCCGGTAGACCATCGTGACTTGGCTGGCGCCCAGGCGCTTGGCGATGGTGGCGCAATCAATCGCCGTGTTGCCGGCGCCGATCACCACGACATTGCGGCCGATAACGAGGTTGGGTGCATCCAGCTTGCTTTGCTCGATGTATTCCAGCCCATCGATGATGTACTCTTCGCCGGGAATGCCCAAGCCTGGCGTGGCACCCAGACCCACACCGAGAAACACAGCGCCAAAATTCGCTTGCAGGTCGGCCAAGGTGAAATCCGTTCCCAGTTCCTTGCCTGTCTCCAGCTTCACGCCAAGTCTTTCGACCATGGCCACTTCAGCGCGCGCCACTTCGGCTGGTTCGCGAAGGCCGATAATGCCGTATGTGGAAAGACCGCCCGCCAAATCGCGCTTTTCAAACAGCGTCACATTGTGCCCGCGTTTCGCGAGTTCGCCCGCACAGGAGAGACCCGCGGGGCCCGCGCCAATGATCGCCACTTTCTTGCCTGTGGCTTCCCCGGGTTGGAACAGGTCGGTTCCTTTGGCATAAACGAAGTCCATCGCATGTCGCTGGAGCCGGCCGATGGCGATGGGCTTGTGCTCCGTGCCAAGAACACAGGCGCCTTCGCACAATTCCTGTACCGGGCACACGCGCGCGCAGGTGGCGCCCAGCAAATTGGACTCCAGGATAGTGCGCGCGGAGCCTCGCAAGTTTTCGGTTGCAATTTTCTTGATGAACTTGGGTATGTCAATGTGTGTAGGACAGGCGTGCGTACAAGGAGCGTCGTAGCACATCAGACATCGTGCCGCTTCGACAGCGGCTTCGTTGCGTGTCATCGGCGGCAGAAGTTCGCCGAGCGCATCCGCACGCGCCGTTCTTTGCTCAATATCCGCCAACGCATCCTCCTGATCGCCAATCGCACAATAAGATGCACCGCACGAGATGAAGAAAGGTTAGAAGCGAATGCAACTTCTTTCAAGAGACATTCCGCAAGCAAAGGCTACTTCAACTCGGAGACTTGCTTCTGCATCAACAGAAAATACAACCCTCCGGAAACGACGAATCCGACAAACCACGCATAGTCGAAAAGCCAGCGCACGGCTGGAACCGCGAGGCCGATCAACGCGATCGCGACGCCCGCGACCAAGGCCAGGATAGCCTTGGGGTTGAACCCATGCAGATACTCATACGCTCCACCGCGAAGATACAAATCCTCCACGGCGAGTTGGCGGCGCCGCACCACGTAGTAATCGCAAATCATGATCCCTGCAATTGGTCCGAGCAGCGCCGAACAACCCACCAGCATCATCAAAATGCCAACCACGCCGGTAATGAGGCCGCCGGTCCGGAAGGAAATGAGATTAGGCCGCAAATTGGAGAAATCGTTGGAAGGAGACACGACGTTGGCGGCAACGTTGGTGTTCAGCGTGGCAAGAAGCAAAGCAACCAGCGCGATCAGAGCGACGAGTGGCTGATTGAATCGTCCGAGCAAGACGACCGGATCCCAGATTGCTTCGCCAAAAATCAAAGCCGATGCGGACGTGACCGCGACGCCGATGAATGAATACAACGTCATCGCTGCGGGCAATCCAAGCGCTTGTCCAACCATTTGTGCGCGTTGCGATTTGGCATAGCGCGTGAAGTCCGGAATATTGAGCGCCACGGTGGCCCAAAAACCGACCATCCCGGTCAGCGCTGGAATGAAGAAGCGCACAAGTTCCGGCGTATCATGAAACTTGCTCGGCGTGTGTAACACAGGGCCGAATCCACCCGCTTTGCGTGTAATCCAGAAAAGAAGAAGCAATCCCACCACGAGCATGAACGGCGCCCCAATCCCTTCGAGGAATTTGATCGTTTCGATCCCGCGCCAGATCACCATCATGTTGATGGCCCAGAAGAGAAAGAAGCAGATCCAGTTGCTGCCGGAAAGATTTGCTGCGCCGGGCCATACGATTCGCAACATCGAGTAGATGGCCTGCCCGCCAATCCATGCCTGGATACCGAACCAGCCACAAGCTACGAGCGCGCGCAAGATTGCAGGAATATTTGCTCCACGCACCCCAAACGATGCGCGCACGAATACGGGAAACGGGATGCCGTAACGCGTGCCCGCGTGTGCATTCAGCAGCATGGGAATCAACACAATCAGATTGCCCAGAAGAATAGTGAGTACCGCTTGAATCCAACTCATGCCGCCCGCAATCAAGCCAGACGCCAGCATGTACGTGGGAATGCAAACGCTCATGGCCACCCATAGCGACGCATAATTGTAGGTGCCCCAAGAGCGCTTGTCCGGGGGGATCGGGGCTAAATCAGGATTGTAGAGAGACGCGTCGACCCGTGTGAGTTCCATCCTCTGTCCCTGGAAAATCGGAATGAGGCGTCAGCCTATAGCAAGCGTTCCGGAAATTCCACTGTTGGAAAGGGTGACGCTAAGGGAGCGCCAAACGCCGCAGAGAAACGCGTAGCACAGAAAAAAGAGCCACCTCAGGATCCAGATCAACGGGCTAATTTCGCGATTCCCCAAACGCGGCAGCGTCAACGCCCGCAGCAGAAAGTTCTATTCTTCGCCGATGTCTTCATTCCACACGGTAGGACAAGCGCGAATATAGTCTGCAAGCAGCGAAACGCACTCCTGCGAGTCGAGATCGATCACCTGCACTCCCAAGGAACGCAACCAATCGATCCCACCCTGAAAGTTCCTGCTCTCTCCAACTACCACGGTGCCAAACCCAAACTGGCGCACCAAACCACTGCAATACCAACAGGGCGCGAGCGTCGTCACCATGATCAGCTTGCGGTAGCTTTTTTGCCGGCCTGCGTTTCGGAACGCATCTGTCTCCCCATGCACGGACGGATCTCCTTGCTGCACGCGGCGATTGTGTCCAGCGCCGATCAACTTGCCCGTCTGATTGAAAATGGCAGCACCGATGGGAATGCCGCCTTCTTTGAGGCCACGGCACGCTTCCGCAAGAGCAACCGCGAGCATGGAGTGGTAGTCCATTGTAGGAATTACGCCGCCTCCTGACTCAGGCGTGCGAAAAGATCTACGACTGTAGTCTTATACCCATTTTTATAGTCAAGCAATTGTCATCTTTGCCCGCCGGGATAGACATCTGGCCCCCACTGGAGCGCGAGAGCTCGGAGGAGAGACTGACGGCGGCGCGCACCTATCTGCGCAGGCGCTTTCCGGTTGAACTAGATTCCAGCGTCCAGCAGCGCCGAGGCATAGTAGCCTTTGCGCGCGTAGACTTTCAGCTTGTGGCCGTCTTTTTCAGCCTTGATGTCTACGGCGTGGTATCGTCCGTCCGGCTTGGAGGAAGCGGGCCTGTAGTAGACCAAATAGCGGCCGCGGAGGACTTGCTGAAGGTCGGCAAGACTTCGAGTGAGGCCGCCGAGGGAGCCAGGTGTAAAGCTGGTGCCGCCCGTCTGTTCTGACAATGTTTTCAACGCGCGATTTCCAAGCAATGGGTTGGATTCGTTGTTGGAGCCTTCCTTGGTGCTCACTGCATAGATCGCGACCTGGCCCCGCTGGGCTGCCCAGATGGCTTCTTGGAGTGAAGCACTGCTCGAGTTGTCATCGCCATCACTGATCACAACGAGAATTCGGGCAACGGGTTGTAATTCGGGACGGGCCAGCTTGTCCGCCGCGAAGGCAACCGCGTCCCACAGAGCGGTTCCACCGCCGGGTGCAAGTTGTGTAATTGCGCGAGCTGTGAGCGTTTGGTCTGGCGTGAAGTCCTGCACAAGGAACACAGAATTATTGAAGCCAATCACAAAGGAAAGGTCGCTCTTGTCCGTGACCACCGTTTCCAAAAACTTGCTGGCAGCGCCCTGTTCAAACGAAAATCGATCGATTATGGAGTTGCTCATATCGATGATGAGTCCGATACGCAAGGGAAGCTGAGTGACATTGTGGAATCCGAGGATGGTCTCCGGAGGCTGGTTGTCGTCGCGAATTTCGATGTCGGAAAGGCTGAGGTTGGTCACGGACTTTCCGTGATCGGTTGCGGCGAACAACATCGCAACCTCTTGGACTTGGAATCGGATAACTTGGTGGGCAACATCCTCGTCGGATTGCTCAGACCGCGAGTTGCCCTGTGAAGCTTGCCGGATCTGCGGCGATACCACCTCTGCATTTAGGGGAGGCAGAGCACTGGACAATGAAGGGGACGGATCAGCCGGATGCCGCTTGACCTGCGCCAGGCTGACTTTTTCTGCCTTGATCTGATCGAGAATTTGTCGAAACTGGCCGGATAAGGGCGACTTTGGATCTTCACCCAGCAAAATGTCCATCTCACCTTGCGCTTCGTTTAGGTTGTGTTGCGCTTCCCACGCCCCAGCAGCAAGCAAATGCACCAAGGCAGCGTCTTGATGCTTATGGTTATGCACGTGACGTGCGGTCGCGATCACAGCAGGATAGTCACGGTTCTTAAACTCTGCGTAAGTCAAAGCCGTGAGTACCGGAACATCAAGCGGCGCAATCGATGAGGCCTTCTTCAGGGACCCTACTGCCTCAGGGTACTGTTGAAGCTCCAACTGGGCGCATCCTAGATTCAAGTACGAGTTGGGCAGGTGGTCGTCGAGCGCGATCGCTCGAGCAAATTCGTCACGCGCCTGCTGGATCTGACCGAGATTAAGATACGCGATTCCCAGCGCGTTATGCGCTGCCACGAAACTCGGATAAATAGAGACTGCGCGCGCCAGATGATCGATGGCCCCTTGCAAGTCCTTTCGCAACAATTGCAGATAGCCTTTTCCGTATTCTTTCCGCGCGTTCCCGGGTGCTTTGAGATCCAGCTTCGATACTGAAATATCGGGAGACTCTAAGGGAGAAGCCTCTGAAGTATAGAATTGGAATATGGCGGAGTCCATCTTCGCCGTTTGTAGCGCGCTCAAACTAGTGAGGCCGCCGCCAAACTTATCGCCTTGGGACGCCACACTAAATAGTTGAGCAGCCGCAATACCGGCACCCATGAGCCAAGTAAGTCCGGCAAGGAGCAAGGCCCGCCACACTCGACGACGAAACATGGAATTTCGCCTCACAGGAGTCATATTGGGAGGAGATCAGAGAAACTTATGAAATGAAGTATAGCTCCGAATTGCTTGGCAGGACAGTCGCTTTGTAGAAATGCCTGGGCCGGTCGGGTAGCGCGATGGCGCGGAGCGGGCTTGTTGGGATAGAAATCACGTGCGTTCCCGCGTGCTTTGAGGTCCAGCTCTGATACCGAATTGTCCGGTGAGTCTATTTTCTATCCAGGGCGTCCATATTCGGCTATCTTTTGATCCTCTGGAGAGCCGCGGGCTTGGTTGACTTACCCGTTGCGGGAAGCCTAAGATGCGCCAATATGGGCGGCACCCATTTGACCTTTGACAAACAACAAAAAAATTAACTCAGAGAGCTGCCAGCACATGAAGGTGAGATTGTCTCGCCTCGCATTTCGTATTTTTCAAAATACATATTTCCTAACTGTGGTGCTGCTTGCCCTTACTAACCTGCTGCCCGCGGCAGCAACGGCACCGCCGAACTCTGACCCATTACTGGTGGCCATCGGGGATGTCCACGGAGACTTCGACGACTTCTGCGCCATTTTGCAAAGAGTAGAGCTCATCGACGAGCAGCACCACTGGACGGGCGGCAAAGCCACCTTCGTTCAACTTGGAGATCTCATAGATCGCGGACCAAAGCCGCGCGAAGTTTTGGATTTGATGATATCGCTCGATGACCAGGCGGCGAAGGCTGGCGGCCAGGTCGTGAGCCTGTTGGGCAACCACGAAGTGATGAATCTCATGGGTGACCTTCGGTACGTCTCTGCAGGGAATTACGCAAGTTTTGTGGATAGCGAGTCCGAAAAACGCCAAACAAATGCTTTTCAGAAATACATGGCCTGGCGTAAGGATCATCCGCAGCTCTTGGCGGAACTAAACCAGCCGGTGCTACCGGAAACCGAAACGGAGTGGATGACGAGGCACCCGCTAGGATTCATCGAGCATCGCGATGCCTTTAGCCCTAACGGAATTTACGGGAAGTGGCTGCGGCAGCGGTCTGCACTGGCCAAGATTGGTGGGGTCATCTTCTTGCACGGTGGAATCAACCCTGATCTGACTTCGCTAAAACTTGATCAGATCAACGACCGCATTCGCAGCGAGATTCACCAATACGATGAGGCCCGCCAATATCTGGCGGACGAGAACGTGCTTTTGCCGTTCTTCACTCTACAAGAAGCGATTGCAGTTGCACAAGCAGAACTGATTGCTGAGCGCAAGCAGCGTACGCTGTCGAACGAGCCACGCCAATCCAGGATCGAACAATTTCTTGCACTAGGCAGCTGGCTTTGCGTACGCGAGGATGGTCCGCTTTGGTATCGCGCTTATGACCAATGGAGCGAAGAAGAGGGTGTCTCGAAGGTGGAAAAAATCCTAGGGGCTTACAACGCCACAAACATTGTCGTGGGCCACACAGTTCAAAGAACGGCCCGCATCCGACCCCGCGTCGGCGGAAAAATGATGCTCATTGATACTGGCATGCTGTCCAGCTATTACCATGGTGGTAAATCATCCGCACTGAAAATAGACGGCGACAAGAAGTTCACAGCCGTGTATTTGGACCAGCAAGTGGTGTTGCTCGAAGGGAAATCTGCGCAGTCTAGGATGAAGAAAGACCAGTGATCTCGTTAGCTATCATCAAGGATTGTTCTTCTGGTTTCTGAATTGCTTGCGATATGGTGTCGTCCTGATCATTCACAGAAACTCTCGACCGACGTGTTGCAGAAAACATTCTTAGAAGGCCGACTTGCCCCGCAAAACTCTTTTGTTTCCATATCGCTGGTGAATTCCAATCCCATCGACTCCACCAAGTTCATCTCCCCTTAGAGTCGCTGCTGAAATGGCTGGCTCGCAACGAGGATTCCCGATTTTCTGTAGATTTCGTAATTTTGTTTGTCTGGCAGTCAAGCGGCCGCGAGTGTTTTCGCAGGTCCCGCTTGAGGAACGAATTTGAAAAGTGTGGCGTTCGCGAGGATGGTAACCAGCGACGCAGCGAGCGTGGCGTTGTAGATTTCCGAGGTAATGAGTCCCGCATGGAGCGCAACCTGGGCGAGGATGAAAGAGAACTCGCCGATCTGGGTAAGCCCGATGCCGACTTTCACAGCGGTCTGCCAGGAGTAGGCGAAGATGCGCACGACACCTGTCCAGATGAGGAACTTCCCTACGAGGATAAGCCCGACAAGCAGAGCCAGCACCCGCCAACTGGCGAGCCACGTGCTTGGGTCAATGAGCATCCCCACCGTGACAAAAAACAGGGCAACGAACGCGTCGCGGATGGGAAGCGTTTGCTGCGCCATCTTGTGAGCGAACTCGGAGCTGCCAAGCAGTAGCCCCGCGAGGAAAGCCCCGAGGGCCAGCGACAAGCCGATCGCTTCCGTGATTGCGGCGATCGTCAGGCAAATCGTGAGCGTGAGCAGCAGCGAGATTTCGTCGTTGCAAGTTTTCGCGAATCGAGCGAGCAGACCAGGAATCAGCTTCCAGCCCGCGAGCACTACGGGGACAAGAAGGAGCAGCGCTTTTCCGATCTTCCACGCGACCTGACCATAGTTCGCGCCATCTGAAGCGGCAAGACCGGGCAGGATCACGGTCAGAATAATGACGGCGAGATCATCACGCGGCCGGCTTCAGTGGAGAGTTGGCCGCGGTCCATGAGCAGCCGCATCATCACCATCGTGCTGGCCACGCAGATGATGCTGCCAACCGCGATCCCCTGCAGGAGCGGCCACCCCATGAGCATTCCTGCGCCCACACCGAGCGCGATGGAGAGAAGAATTCCCAGAGGAGCGCCGGCCAGCGCCACCCACTTCACGCGAAGAAGATCAGGGATGGAGAATTCGATGCCGACCGAAAACATCAGCAAGATGACGCCGATTTCGGCCATGATTTCAAACGTATGAACGTCGTGCACGCGCAGGCCGGGAGTAAACGGACTGAGAATGAGGCCGGCGAGAACGTAGCCGAGAATTAGCGGCTGGCGCAGTCGCCACGCCAAAAGACCGCAGATGAGCGCCGCGGTAAATACCATGGCGATGTCGCGAAAAATCAGAGTGTGCGCGACCATCAGGTTTACTCCATGTCCGTTTAGCGAAATGGAAGTCTAGCATCACCGGGACGAGAAGGCGGTCAATCTCTGTGAAGATGAGAGAGAAAGGCTTGGTGCGCGCGGGTCAGGGAGCGACCGCGGAGGACGACCGTGCCGATGGTGCGGGTCGCTTGCTCATCCGCGATATGGACGTAACGGCACTGCGATTTCCGTTCGACGGCCATTTCCGGAACGATGGAAACCCCCATACCGGCGCCGACCATGCTGAGCAGACTACTGAATTGGCCGCTTTCGAAAATGACCTGGGGATGAAGGCGCGCGCGGTCGCAGGCGGCAACGGCCGTGTCTCGGAAGCAATGGCCGTCACGCAGCAGCAGGAAAGGTTCGGAGCGGAGGTCTCTCAGTGAGAGTGCGGTGCGCTTAGCGAGCCGGTGATTTTTGGGAAGCGCGGCGAAGAGGCGCTCGGTGAGCAACGGCTTTGTTTCGAATTCGTGGCCCCGGATGGGAAGCGCGAGGATGGCAACGTCGATGGCTCCCGCGCGGAGCCGATCGAGAAGTACGGGCGTGATTTCTTCAACGACGGTAAACCGAACTTGCGGGAATTTGCGCGAGAAGGATGTCAGGACGCGCGGCAGGAAATACGGGCCGACCGTGGGAATGACTCCGACCGTCACGGGGCCGCCAACGAAATCCTTGCGCTCGACGACATCGCCCTTGGCGGCTTCCAGCTCGCGAAGGACTGCGCGCGCGCGGGGAAGAAAGATCTTTCCGAGCTCGGTAAGCCGAACCGACCGGCCAAGGCGATCGAAAAGGCGGGCGCCCAGTTCCTCCTCGAGCTTGATGATCTGCTGCGAAAGCGACGGCTGAGCGACATGAGATTGCTCCGCGGCGCGGCTGAAGCTGCCGGTTTCGGCGACGGCGCAGAAGTAGCGAAGTTGATGGAGCTCCATAGGCTATGCCTATCCATCGTATCCGAACTATATATTGGATGTATAGGTCGAGGACCTCTACTCTTGCAGTTGCGATCAGAGTCGGCTCGCTTTGCGCGTCCGCTGCGATCGAACTGAGGAGGATTCATGCCGGAAGAGAAAAAGAAAATCATGACCACGGATGCGGGCCGTCCCGTGGGCGACAACCAGAATTCGCTGACCGTGGGGCCGCGCGGGCCGGTGGTCTTCGAAGATTTTCTGCTGTTCGAAAAGATGGCGCACTTCAACCGGGAGAGAATCCCGGAACGCGTGGTGCATGCCAAGGGCTCGGGCGCTCACGGGCATTTCGTCTGTACCAACGCAGAAATCACGAAGTACACCACGGCGAAACTGTTCAACGCGGTCGGCAAAAAGACCCCGACCTTCATCCGGTTTTCGACCGTCGGCGGCGAAAAGGGTTCGGCAGACACGGCGCGCGACCCACGCGGGTTTGCGCTGAAGTTTTACACGGAAGAAGGCAACTGGGACATGACCGGCAACAACACGCCGGTGTTTTTTATTCGCGACCCGCTGAAATTCGGGGATTTCATCCACACCCAGAAGCGCGACCCTCAAACCAATCTCAAATCTCCCACGATGATGTGGGATTTCTGGTCGCTCTCGCCGGAGTCGCTGCATCAGGTCACGATTCTCTTCTCCGACCGCGGAACCCCGGACGGCTACCGTCACATGAACGGCTACAGCAGCCACACGTTCAGCCTGATCAATGCGAAAAATGAACTCTTCTACGTGAAGTGGCACTGCAAGACCAAGCAAGGGATCAAGAACTTCTTTCGCGAGCAAGCCGGCGCACTTGAGGGAACCGATCCCGATTACTCTCAGCGCGATCTTTTCCATGCCATCGCGAAAGGGGACTTCCCCAAGTGGCGCGTGAGCGTTCAGATCATGCCGGAAAAAGAGGCGGAAACCTATCACATCAACCCTTTCGACCTGACGAAGGTGTGGCCGCACAAGGACTACCCGCTGCATGAGGTCGGCGAGCTGGAGTTGAACCGCAATCCGGAAAATTATTTCGCGGAAGTCGAGCAAGCCGCGTTTGAACCTCGCAATGTCGTGCCCGGCATGGGTTTTTCACCGGACAAAATGTTGCAGGCGCGATTGATTTCCTATCCCGATGCGCACCGCTACCGGCTGGGCGTCAACTACGATTCCCTTCCGGTGAACAAGCCGCAGTGCCCGTACCACACCTACAACAAAGACGGCGCGATGCGCTTTGACGGAAACGGCGGCTCGGCGGTAAGCTACGAGCCGAACAGCTTCGGCGGCCCGACGCAAGACCGGTCCTACGTCGAACGGCCGCATGCCTTGAGCGGAACCGTAGCGCGGCACGATCATCGCCTCGACAGTGATTACTATACGCAGCCGGGCAATCTCTTCCGGCTTATGCCCGCGGACGCCAGGCAGCGGCTGATCGACAATATCGTCTCCAGCCTCGGCAATGGCGTGCCGCAACGCATTCAAGAGCTGCAGCTCCAGCATTTCTACAAGGCCGATCCGGCTTATGGGAAGGGCGTGGCGAAGGGGCTGGGCCTGAATATCGAATCGGTTATCGCAAAGGCAAAACAAGCCAGCGCCGCAGACTGATTTGAGTTTTTCAGTTCTACGTAAGTCGAATTATTATAGTAGAGCGGGGCGAGTTGGTTCATTCGCCCCGTTTTCTTTCCTCCAGGCAGCCTGCGGTTGAGGTGTTCGGACGGCTTGAATTCGGTAGAATGGCGGCTCTATGGCAAAACTCACTTTTTTTGGGGCTGCAGGTTGCGTTACCGGCTCGAAATATCTTGTGGAGGCAGCCGGCAAGCGGCTGCTCGTGGATTGCGGCATCTTTCAGGGCACACAAGAGCTCCAGGACCGCAACTACAAGCCATTGCCGGTCGATCCAAAGACGATCGATTATCAGGTGCTCACCCACGCACATCTTGACCACTCCGGTTGGCTGCCGGTGCTCGTGAAATCGGGCTACCGCGGGCCGATCTACGCCAATCCCGCGACCATCGAACTGACCACCATCTTGCTGAAAGACTCCGCCCACTTGCAGGAAGAAGACCTGCTGCATGCCCGGATTCATCAGGACAGCCACCACGCGGACCCTCAGCCGCTCTATACCACGGAAGACGTTGATCCGGCTCTGAAGTTGATCAAGAGCATGCCGCGCAGCGGCGCGTTCGATATCAGCCCGGAATTTCGCATAACTTCCTATGATGCAGGGCACATTCTCGGCTCATCGAGCCTGGAGCTAACCATTACAGAGGGTGGCAAGAAAATCGTTGTGGTTTTCTCCGGCGACGTCGGCCGCTACAACCAGCCGATTCTGAAGGATCCGGCCACGCCGCCATCGAAAGCGGATGTGCTAATTTGCGAATCGACCTACGGAGACCGCGATCATCCCGAGGGCGACGCGGCGGAACTGCTGGCGCAAATTGTGAATCGCGTAGTGAAGCGCGGCGGCTCCATTGTGATTCCGTCTTTCGCCATCGGACGCACGCAGACCTTCATGTATTATTTGCGGCAGCTCGAGGATCAGCAGCGCGTTCGAATCGTGCCGGTCTACGTGGACAGCCCGATGGCCATAAGCGCGACGGATTTGTACGTCAAGCACAACGAAGACCACGACCTGGAATTCACGCGGGAAGAAGGCAGCGACGGCAAGGGCGATCCTTTGAACGTGCATGAATTCCACCTGACTCGGTCCGTCGAAGAATCTAAAGCCATCAATAACGTGAAAACCCCGTGCATCATCATTTCGGCCAGCGGGATGGTGAGCGGCGGGCGCGTATTGCATCACCTGGCGCAGC
>Ga0209056_10004481_pt1 | contig 14729 bp, 17 predicted proteins | sample GraSoiAngelo_114_FD_185876 | JGI IMG/M metagenome (GOLD analysis project Ga0209056, IMG submission 185876) | Grasslands soil microbial communities from the Angelo Coastal Reserve, California, USA - 14_0903_13_40cm (SPAdes) (version 2) | ecosystem: Environmental > Terrestrial > Soil > Grasslands... | reverse complement strand
TATGCCGCCATTCATCTCGAAAAATTGCTGGTGCGAGAGAGGTCGGTGGAGATTTGCCTCGTTAGTCGCGATAACTTTTTCCTGTTCACGCCTATGCTTCACGAGATCGCCGCGAGCGATCTCGAGGTCACGAATATCGTAAATCCCCTTCGGAAGCTACTCCGCAAGGTTGAGGTGTTGGTTGGTGACGTGAATCAGATTGATTTGCCAAACAAGCGTGTCCTGCTTTCGCGGGCTTACAGCAACCACTCGCAACAAATCGACTATGATCATCTGGTCATCGCACTGGGATCGGTCACCAACTTTTACAACCTCCCCGGTTTTCCCGAGCTAGCATTAGCAATGAAATCGCTTCGGGATGCGATTCAATTGCGTGCCCGCATCCTACGACGTTTGGAAGAGGCAAATTCTGAGTGTCATCCCACCGACCGGCAGTCGCTACTTACTTTCGTAGTGGCGGGCGGCGGCTTCGCAGGTGTGGAAACAGTCGCGGCGCTAAATGACTTCGCGCGACAAGCGCTGCGCTTCTACCCCAACCTGTGTGAAGAGATGTTGCGAGTTATGCTAGTGCATTCTGGCCCGATCATCCTGCCAGAACTGGGTGAAAGCCTGGGACGATATACGCAGAAGGTGCTCGTGCGCCGCGGTGTAGAAGTCCGGCTTAACACACGGGTCAAGAGTATGACCGAGAACAGCGTCTTCTTAGGCGATAGTGTCTCAATTCCAACCCGCACTTTGGTGTGGACTGCCGGAACCGTGCCCAGTCCCCTCATCTTCTCGCTCCCTTGCGCAAAGGAACGAGGCCGAGTAGTCGTGAACCAATTCTTGCGAGTTCCCGATTGGCCTAACGTCTGGGCGGTGGGCGACTGTGCGTTTGTGCCAGACATCCAAAATCCGGGGAAGTCTCATCCGCCAACCGCACAACATGCAATACGCGAGGGCAAGGTTGTAGCTCAGAATATCGCGGCTGTACTCTTAGGTCGTCGGCTAAAATCATTTTCATTCAAGACCATCGGGCTGCTGGCTTCACTCGGTCGCCGGATGGGCGTGGCGAGGATTTTCGGTTTCAATTTCTCCGGCTTCTTCGCATGGTGGATGTGGCGGACGGTTTACCTCAGCAAGTTGCCCAGCCTGGACAAAAAGGTTCGCGTGGCGTTTGACTGGACACTGGACCTTCTCTTCCCCAAGGACGTTTGCGCATTAGATGACCTCGACCACCGCCGCGATTTCCATCGCCAGGACGACACCAGGATAACAATGGAGAACAATGGCGATTACCAAGTAACAGTGCGCCAGCCAGCGCATTCAAGCATGGGAAATGGACTAACGAGAATCGAGCCAGCGGGAATTGAGCGAGATGGATGGGCACACCTAAAGATCGCCGAACGAGTAATCGCGTGCGGGCAGGCGGAGCGCGTGTAATCTGCGCACATGCATTTGTACGAAGCGCATCTGCCCGTGTCCAATACCGAGGCAGCGCAACGATTCTACGTTGAGATCGTCGGATTGCAGTTCGCGCATCGCGACCTTACGCGCGATGCCGTTTTTCTGTGGGCTGGCGCCGATAGAAGATCGATGCTCGGCCTGTGGGGTCCAAACACGGCGCTCGGCCGCGAGTTTCATAAGTGCCACATCGCATTCAATGTTCCGCTTGCTGAACTGCTCGCTGCCGGCGAACGACTAAACGCCGCAGGAATCCAGACGGAGAATTTTGCTGGAGAGAAAACGACTGAGCCATCGGTAATCGGCTGGATGCCTTCCGCTCAGTTGTACTTCCACGACCGCGACGGTCACTCGCTAGAATTTATCGCGCTGTTAGACGAATCACCGCTACCAGAGTTTGTCGGGGCGCTCTCAGAATGGAAGCAGCGGAGCCACGCTAAATGAGGTCCCCCATCCCACGCACGGCCGGCCAAAGACTATCTCAATCATGCCTGCTCCTGTGGAAATTTTGCCTATCAACTTTTTGGCGGCCACTTAACGCCAGCCAATTCCTTTGGCAATTGCTTTGGGTCAACCGGGTAAATGAGCGACATGTCGGGCTTGGTCTTTGCGCCGGGCAGAAATTCAAGTTCCTCTGGCCCACCCACGATGGGCCAGAGCACGTCGGTTTCGGTATCGTTGAACACCTGACGCAACTGGTCTGGCCCAACGAGCACCCCGCCATGCTTCGGCACAGTCAATGTCTCGTCGCCCACACGGATTCGCCCCACTCCTTCCAAGACGAAATAGAATTCTTCTGCCCGGATATGCTTGTGGAGCGTGTTGGCGCTATTCGGTGGCAACCGCCAAAGCCTTGCTCCAAGATTCTCGCTCTTGGTTCGCTCCAAAAAATCCGCGTTTGGAATTTTCATCATCTCAGAGAGACGCCAATGGAGGTCGTCCGGCGTAATCAAAAAGAAACCTTCTATCGCTTTCATTGTAGTTTTCTTAGGTGAACAGTGATCAGTGGATCGGTCTCAGGCGAAGATTTGGGAAGAACTGAGTTGGCGCAAATCGGCCGCTATACAGCAAGCCCTTCTCCGGTGACCACCCCACAAGTCTTCACACTGACGCTGCTGGCCATGATCGCGTTTGCGAGCAACTCGCTGCTTTGCCGGTTAGCGCTAAAGCAGACCAGCATCGACGCAGCCAGTTTTACATTCATTCGCATTTTCTCCGGCGCCGTCGCGCTCTGTCTCATCATGAAGATCAGAACCTGGTTGATCACCGATCGAACGCCTTCGCCACGGGCCGCTTCTTTTTCCCACTCATCACCAATCACTGATCACTCATCACTGCGACGAACGACATGCGTCGTCGCGGGCAACTGGCTCTCCGCGCTCGCGCTGTTGGTTTACGCGGCCGGCTTTTCATTTGCGTACACGACTCTTTCGGCCGGAACTGGCGCTCTGCTTTTGTTTGGCGCTGTTCAGGCCACGATGATTTTCTGGGGCATGCACAAAGGCGAAAGGTTGGATGCAACCCAGATCGCCGGCTTCCTCATTGCCGTGACCGGACTTGTCGTGCTTGTGTTTCCTGGACTTTCCGCACCGCCATTAATTGGTTCGATCCTGATGCTTGGAGCTGGCGTGGCTTGGGGCATTTATTCACTGCGCGGCAAAGGAGAAAGAAATCCGGCCAGCGCGACCACTGGAAATTTTGTTCGCGCAGTTCCGTTCGCGGCTGCTGTCAGCATCATTTTCGTTCCGTGGGCACATGTCGATTTTACCGGAGTCACTTATGCCATCATCTCTGGGGCGATCACCTCAGGCCTTGGTTACGTGATTTGGTACAGCGCACTACCGGGCTTGACAGCTACCAGCGCCGCTTCTGTCCAACTTAGTGTCCCGGTTCTGGCTGCCACGGGCGGAATACTCTTGCTAAGTGAACTCGTTACCCTGCGCTATATGCTCGCGTCAATCGCGGTGCTTGGCGGGATCGCGCTCGTCGTAGTAACTCCGCATTCCCAAGATAGAATGTCAAATCCCTAGAACCCACCTCATAAACAGGTTTGTATCGGTTCAGTTATGATCTGGTTCCTTGATTTTCATAAGACAATCCGCAACGCCAGCGCGGCGATTGCCAGCAAGAGAAAAATGATCGCTAGGCCGAACGAGTGATCATGCGCTCGGAGGTGCGTGATGATGGCGCCGATGAAAAACAACGTAAGGCCGATAGCAGCCGCTATCCCGATGGCTGGCACGCCGATGCCGACCAGCAGCCCGAGCGCCCCTGCTGCTTTGAGGATGCCCAAAATGGTAATCCATGATTCCGGTACACCCACCTTCTGCATGTTGATGAGGATTTGCTTGTAGCGGATGAAATCGAGCGTGGCCGAGAAGATGTTAGCAGCAGCGGCCAGGAGAGTGACAATGAGGTAGGCGGCAAACATGAGGAACTCCAATAATTATTTCGCGATGCCCACGATTTTGTTGATATGTTTCTTTTGCTCGATGGCATCGAGCATGAATGCTGCAACCGCTTTGCGGGCCAGACTGAAACCCATCCTGGGCGCGGCACCCTCCCGGCTTCGATAGGTGAGGTAGTCTTCCTCAGTGAGACGAGGAGGACGGGCGATTGTCCAGTCGAGCCCGCTACCTTGCACGATTTCTTCCATTGCCAACGAATCGCGCATATGGTTTCGAAGGATAAAACTGACGATTCGATTGGGAACACCGGGGAAATGTGCTGCAGCCGAAAGAATGACGAGCCGTTTCACTCCTGAACGCTGCATTGCTCGAGTAGTCGCAAGTGCGCTGTCGTGAAGAAGTGAGCTCGGTTTGAAAACCTCGCGCGGTCCTAGTGCGGAAAGGACTGCATCGTGATTTTGCATTGTATCAAACAGTTGGTTCTCGTCCATCACATTCCCCTTGAGCACGGTAAGTCGCTCATTTTTTAAGGTGACGCTTTCAGGCGAACGAACAAACGCGGTGACATCATACCCTCTCACAAGAGCTTGCTTAACAATCTCCCGTCCAACGCGGCCCGTCGCTCCTATGACAAATAGTTTCATAATCGATTCCTTGCTATTACGATTCTTGTTGGTTCAATTGGTGTTTCGTTCGCAGAACGCTCTGTTTGCCGGCGAAATGATGATGCGACCTCTGAATCAGATCCATTGCCGGCTGCAAATCCTCTCCATCATTCACAATGAAGGTGACGTATCCTGCTTCCGGCGCCCAGCGGTGCGGGCGTGCTCTACCTTCCGCAAGAACCCGCTCCTGATCGTCTTTCGACAATCGAATATCGCAGTGGCCGCGGCCATGAATATGCATGAACATTGTCCGTCCGACGAAAAAGGCGTCTTCGTGGATTCCAGCATTCTGTCGCTCGGTTACAGCCGGCAAGCTGAGAATCCTGCGCCGTAATTCCTGATTAAGTTCTGATGTCGATTTCATAACTGTTCCTTTTGTTGCAATCATATTTCTAATCCAATGTCTGCGGTAATTTTGGCTTCTCAATTCAGAACGGAGTAAGCCAAGCGAGCGACATGCACGGCATGGGCGCGCTAGTAACAGAGAGCGCGATGTGAGCGCGGCCAATGATTTGCGCAGATTCAAAGAAAATGGATTCTGTGTAATTGATCTGTGACGATCTCTGTTAATCCGTAAACGTTATGCCGCGTTGTCCCTGGGCTACGACCGAACCAGCCATCAGTTATCACGATCAGGAATGGGGCGTCCCTGTGCACGATGACCGGCTGCTCTTCGAATTTCTCATCCTCGAAGGCGCGCAGGCAGGGCTGAGTTGGAACACTATTTTAAGGAAACGGGAGAACTATCGGAAGGCGTTCGATGGATTCCGACCGGAGAAGATCGCACGCTACGGCACGGGCGACATGCAGCGACTACTCGGCGACGCCGGGATTGTGCGCAACCGATTGAAAATCGCGGCCACAATCGAGAACGCAAAGATGTTTCTCGCCGTGCGCAAAGAATTCCGGTCTTTCGACGCTTACATGTGGAGCTTCGTCGGCGGCAAACCAATCCAGAATCGTTGGCGTACCATGGCTGAGGTGCCTGCGCGCACAGCGGAATCCGATGCGATGAGCCGCGATCTGCTGCGACGCGGATTCAAATTCGTCGGCTCCACGATTTGCTACGCGTTGATGCAAGCGACCGGCATGGTCAACGATCACCTCGTGACATGTCCGCGACGTACGGAACTCGGTGGTGTACAGCGCCGGCGCCGAAGCAAGCCGCTAAACAAAAAGAAAGGCAAGAACTCATGAACTGCAGAAAAAACGTCCTGCTTTAATGCGGTCCTCGCAGCTGCTTTGAAGAATCAGAACGCGCCCTAATCGGAAAAAGAGGATGAAAGTGATGTTGTGGTTAGTAAGATTTTAAAAGATGGTCAATTCGACGGTACGGGGCAGATCCATATATTTTCCCCGCTAACGATTTTCGAGCAATCCACTTCTATCTGGAAAAGTGCTCGTCGAACACAATATTACCGAATGTTTATGATTCCGCGTGCTATCGCCCGTCCGCGCGCACCGCACGTGTCCAGCGCTTTGATCGCCTGCGCGCTTCCGATTGTGATCCTGTGCAGCGGCAGGCTGCTGGCAATTTATCTCGAGGAAAAGACGATTCATGCGACCGCTCCCAAAGATTTCTTTATTAAGAATCAGGGACTTGCATTCGAGCGCGCTGCGGCGCGCGCGCCGGATATCCTGCTCCTTTATGGCAGCTCCGAATTGAGCGATCCTATTCCCAACAGAGCATCTGATTTCTTTTCCAGTGAGCCCACTGGATTTCAGGTGTGTCCTGTAGGGAGGGCAGGCACTACGTCACTGATTATTTTACAAAAACTCGGTGCACTGAGCTCTGAGTTGCGCGGCCGGAAAGTTGCGATCTCGCTGTCACCGAGCTGGTTTTTAAGGCGTGCCATCAGGCCGGATTTTTATGCCGGAAGCTTCTCGCTACCGGCGGCCAGCCACATTCTTTTTGGCGATGCCCTTGATCTGAACCTGAAGACTGAGATCGCAAGGCGAATGCTGCAGTTCCCCGACACGCTACCAAAGGGTGGCCTCCTCCAGCTTGCTGCTACCTGCCTCGCTTCTGACCGTCCACTGGACCGCATGGTGCTGATGGCTATCTGGCCGTTGGGAAAGTTGCAGAACATAGCACTCGATTTGCAAGACCACTTTGAAGCGCTCGTTTACATTTTGGGTGGCGGTAAACCGATCCCACATTGGTTACGGCTGTTCTCTTTGCACAAACCGCATTCGCCTAACGCTCCGAGTCACGATGGCCACCGATCCGTGACGACCGAGTCTCGCAGTGCAATTCGACCGGCCGGCGATGCGGCGTTTCGCGCGCGGGTCGCGGCTGCAAGTGAATGGATCGATTTGGAGCTATTGTTTCGCACACTTAGAGAGCTCCGAGCGCAACCGCTCATTCTAAGCATGCCGATTGACGCTTATGCCGCGAGGGGCGTCTCACGATCGGCTCGCCAAGTCTATTACGACAAGATGCGCGAGCTTGCCCAGCGATATCACTTCCGGGTAATTGAGTTTGAAGACCATGATGCCGACCCGGCTTTTCTAATTGCCCGTCGTGAGCATCCCACATCAAAAGGGTGGATGTATTACAACCGAGCGCTCGACGATTTCTTTCATAAGGCTAAATGATACTTGTTCCGAAGCATTGAAAGACGACAAAGACAACATCCAGTTCAGCGCGGTGGAAGATCATGGTGGGATATTGACCATTCGTGGCGGCGGCGCCCGTAGGGATTGGAATGGTATTCATTATAAACAGGGCATGTCACGCAAGAACGTCGGAACGACAAGCCTGTCAGCGAACATCGCTACGATCCCACCCGGCGGCGTCGCGTACGCCCATATTCACGTCGATTTCGAAGTGATCCTTTACATCATCGAAGGAAAAGTGCGCCACGAATTTGGATCCGGCCTTAAGCAGGTCATTGAGAACGAAGCCGGCGATTTCATTTACATTAAGCCCGGCGTGCCGCATGAAGTCTTTAACATGAGCGACACCGAACCAGTCGTCGCCTTTGTCGCCCGCTCCTCCGCCGATGAGTGGGACTGCATCATTCCCTACGACCGCAATCAGCCGGAATGACCCTCACTTTGAAAAAGACCGTATGTCCGCCGCGCGCAGCGATGATGTCGATCGAGGAAATACGGCGATGTTTTCCGGCGCTCGCACGCACTCATAACGGTTATCCAGTTGCCTATTTCGACGGGCCAGGCGGCACTCAAGTGCCACGAATCGCGGTGGAGGCAATGAACGATTATCTTTATCACCATAACGCCAATACCCATTGGGCGTATCCAACAAGCGAGGAGACCGACGCGATCATCGACTCAGCCCGGCGCGTGCTGGCTGATTTCCTGAACGCAAGACAGACCGAAATCGTGTTCGGCGCTAACATGACGACATTAACCTTTCACCTCGCCCGCGCTCTCGGTCGCAGATACGAACGCAACGACGAGATTTTGGTCACCGAGCTTGACCATCACGCCAATATTGCACCCTGGCAGCTTCTCGAGAAGGAATGCGGCGTGAAGGTGCGAATGGTGAAAATGATTCCTGAAACCGGAGAGCTCGATTGGGACGACTTTTCCGGGCAATTAAACGAAGACACGAAGCTGGTGGCGATCGGCGCGGCATCGAACGCTCTCGGTACGATCAGCGATGTGCGGCGCGCCGGGCGAATGGCACACTCGTTAGGCGCGCAAATCTTTGTCGACGCTGTCCATTACGCTCCGCATCAATTGATCGATGTGCGCGATTGGGATTGCGACTTCCTCGCTTGCTCCGCCTATAAGTTTTATGGCCCGCACATCGGAATTCTGTACGGCCGGCATGACCTGCTTCGCTCGCTTGATTTTCCGAAACTGATCCCGGCACCCGATTCAGCACCGGAACGGGCTGAGACTGGCACGCAGAATCATGAAGGAATCGCAGGCGCAGCAGCGGCTGTCGATTTTCTCGCCTCGCTCGCTCCAGGCGCGACGCGGCGCGAACGCCTGCGCGCTGCGTTCCAGCAACTACACGAGCGCGGCGACGCATTAATCACGCAACTTTGGAATGGACTGCAGGAAATAAAGGGTGTCCGCCTCTATGGACCGCCACCTGGCACAGAGCGCACACCAACGATCGCATTCACTGTGAACGGCGTGCCGTCAATAAAGGTAACGAAAAAATTGGCGGAACGCGGAGTATTCCTTTCACACGGCGACTTCTACGCGATGACAGTGGTGGAGCGATTGTGCCAAACTCCGCACGGACTCGTCCGCGCGGGTTGTGCCTGTTATACCACGCCGGAAGAAGTGGACCGGTTGCTAGCCTGTGTGTGCGGCCTGTAGCCGTTCTCGCATACTTGTCGAAGGCGCGCCTCACCAACTCTTCAATATGAGCGACACCGAACTTGTCGTCGCCTTCGTAGCCTGCTCATCCGCCGACGAATGGGACAACATCATTCCTTACGATCGAAATCAGTCTAGTCCGCCGTGAAGCGGGTTGCTTCTTCCACGGTGCCGGACAGTTGCTCGTAAAATTCTCCAGTCCAAAAGGACTTTCCAAGACGATTTCAGAGAGAGAAGGCCTCGTCGCAAAGCGCGAAGGGAGCCATCAATAAACTAAAGAAAGGTACTATGGAAGAAGAACGTAATCCGAATGAACCGATCAAGCCTGCGGCTCCTGGACAACAAGGCGGCCAACAGGGAGATCGCGACAAAGAGAAGGAACGTGAGAAACAGGGCGGTGGCGGCCAGCCGGGTGGCGACCAACCGGGCGGCGGTCAGCAAGGCGGCGGACAATAAGCCCTGCGTCGTGAATTACTAGGCGGCGGGAGGCGGCTCCCGCCGTTTTTCTTGTGCGCGTACGGCTGGCGAAGCTGGGCTGTTTTCTTCCCGCATTTATCCTCCGCCGATGGGTGAGACAATATTAATCCTTACGACCGCAATCAGTCGGCCTGAGATCTCGTAAGCCGCGCGCGGAATGTCAAATGGCCTGTTCGCGAAAACTTTCGAAGTTGGGGGCGATTCATTTCCCTTCGTGATTATCCCTCCGTAAACCCCGGAGTCGCGCTTGCCTGGAGTAAATTGCTTCCGCCGGCACCCGTCGTAGACCGCTCGTCAAGCCGACCTTCGATAGAATCCAGATCAACCATTTTGTCGGGTCCCACTCCCACGGCTTCACGCCGTTTCGATAGTCGTGTTGAAATTCGTGGTGATAATTGTGATAACCTTCGCCGAAGGTAAACAGCGCCATCAGGAATGAATCGCGCGCGCTGCATCGCGTCGAATACGGCTGCCGCCCAATGGTGTGGCAGGCCGAGTTGATCAGGAATGTGCCGTGTTGGAGCACGACAACTTTTGCGACGCCGCCGATGAGAAAACCACCGAGCGCGCCGACCCAGCCGTCCCACACGAACCCGGCCAGCGTCGGCAGGACGAAGCTGACCACGACGGCGAGGAGATGAATATGTCGATGTTGCCACATGACCAACGGATCTTTTTTTAGATCGGCGACGTTATCAAACGGCGGTTCGGGCCAGAGCTTGAACAACAACCAGCCGATGTGAGCGTGGAAAAACCCTTTGCTGATGTCGTACGGGTCTTCGTCGTGATCGACATGTTTATGATGGCGTCGATGATCGCTCGCCCACATCAGGACAGAATTCTCAAACGCAGCAGCGCCGAAGATGAGCGTGAACAGGCGCACCGGCAGTCTGGCCCGGAAAGTCATGTGGGAAAACAGACGGTGATAACCGAGCGTGATGCTGAAGCCGGTCGCGCCCAATAACATCGCGAACAGGGCGAGTTGGAACCAATCAACGCCGAAATACCATAGGTACAACGGCACCGCGGTGAGTGTGAGAACAAACGTGCCGATCAGGAACGAGCTTGTCGTCCAATTGATGCGGTCTGTCGGAATGCGGAAAATCAAGGAGAACAAGTTTGAAGAGGATCACCGGCTCATTGTTGTCGGTCGTCCGAGAACAACGTCCTCTTTTGTCCAGGTATGAATGCTGCCGCAGTGCGCGCAGGTGAATTTTTGTGTTTTCATTCTGGCCGTCCGCCAGCGTTTTTCCTCTATTGTCCTTCCCGTATCGGTCAGCTTTGAAGTGGAAGGACAGCGCACGAGCAAGCTTTTGATGTTGGGACCGGCCTTTGGTTTCGGCCGTCGCGGTGGATCGAAAAAGAATCGCGTCGCCATGTTAGAGCCGATAAACGATGCGAGCTTTGGCGGTGTCGTATGGCGACATCTCCATTTTTACTCGATCACCGATCGTCAGACGAATAAAGCGTTTGCGCATTTTGCCGGAGATATGCGCAAGAACGAGATGTTCGTTAGCGAGTGCGACCCGAAACATGGTCCCGGGGAGCACCGTCATAATCGTACCCTCCAGTTCGATGGCTTTTTCGGAGTCCATAGTGTCGATTCTCGGCGAATTGCGAACAGCGCGGCCCCGAAACCTTCCGGGGCCGGCTGCTGAATCAATGCTATCGGCGATTGCCCGAGAAGGAACGCCGCGCGCCGTAAGAACGTGGACGTTCCTCGCGCGGACGCGCTTCGTTCACAGTTAACGCGCGGCCGTTGAGTTCGTGGCCGTTGACCGCTGCCATCGCGGCATTGGCTTGTGCGCCATCGTTCATGGTGACGAACGCGAACCCGCGCGATTTGCCAGTCATCCGGTCCATCATCAGACGGACTTCGTTGACAGCGCCGTGTTGTTCGAACAGATCCTGAAGATCGTTCTCGGTTGTCTCAAAAGAGAGATTACCTACGTACAGTTTCATTGTGTTTTGAATTTGGAAAAACTACCGATCTACAGAGCCGTTCCCGGGAATCGGGTTTCAAACCACCAATGAGCGACGCTCACCTGACGATCTACCGTGCAGTGAAGTTAAACAGAGTAATCCAATAAGGGCGGAGTATCGCCCAGGTTGGGCGAAACGCAAACGATTATTTCACTCGCCTAAAACGACATAGGATTCACTGGATCGAGCCGAGTCTTGCCGCTCGGTCGGGCCTTTGTCAGGATCGCAGAATGAAGCATCTTCTTCTGGCCTGTCTCTTTCCGATGGCGTTAACAGCTCAGACCATGCAGCAGCTGACTGAACAGTTGGGTAAAACTGTGCTGTACGGCGACATTGCTCTTTCTCCCGACGGCAAACATGTCGCATGGGTGCAATCCACGGCCGCGACAACATCAAAGCACACCTACATTCGTGAAACATCCGGAAGTGCGTCGGCGGCGATGGTTAACATCCCCAGAGCCGGCGAAAGGACAGACTTCGATCCCGCCTGGGCCCCCGATTCCAAGACGCTCGCAGTTTTTTCCAGCGCGGGCGAGGAAGAGCAGCGGCAACTCTGGACGGTAAATGCCGATGGTTCCAATCCTACAAAAATTACAAGCCTGAAAGGATACGCAGCCCGTCCACGTTGGTCGCACGATGGGAAACAAATTGCTTTCCTCTATATCGAAGGCGCGAGTGGCGGCGGCCCGTTAATGGCCGCACCTGCCACGACTGGCGTCATCGACAGAGCGATTCATAATCAGCGGATTGCTGTTCTCGACGTCGCTAGCGGCCAGTTACGCCAGGTTTCACCAGAGAATCTTCACATCTACGATTACGATTGGGCGCCAGACGACAAGATGTTCGTCGCAACCGCGGCGCCGGGGCCAGGCGACAACAATTGGTGGATCGCGCAGATTTACACGATCGACATTGCGAAGGGTAACGCCGCATCCATCTACAAGCCTTCTCTTCAGGTCGCAGTTACGCGCTGGTCGCCGGATGGCAAGTCGATCGCGTTTATCGAAGGCTTGATGAGCGATGAAGGATTTCACGGCGGCGATTTATTTACGATCGCTGCCGACGGCCGCAACGTGCAGAATCGTACGCGAGGTCGTAAAAGTTCGATCAGCTCACTTTTCTGCCTCGCGCCGGATCGCATTCTTTTTACAGAGATAGTCGGAGGCGCAAGTGCGATCTCTGAATTGGCACTCGCCAATAATTCGGTGCGGACGATTTGGAAAGGCGCGGAGCATCTTTACGCATTCGGTAATTTTCCGAACTTCACTGTTTCCAAGGACGGCAAATTCGCGGGTGCAGAACGCAGCAGTTTTGAAACGCCTCCCGAGATCTGGGCCGGACCGATCGGTGATTGGCATCAGCTGACCGGCAACAACTCAGGTCTAACCGCATCCTGGGGCAAAGCCGACAATCTTGAGTGGACGAACGAGGGCTTCAATATTCAAGGCTGGCTTCTGTCGCCGGCGAAAGTGGAGTCCGGCAAGAAATATCCCTTAGTCGTTCTCATCCATGGCGGACCTTCAAGCGCGGAAATACCCGACTGGCCCGCTTCATTTGGGATGTCGAGAGCCATCATCGCAGCGCTTTCGTCACGAGGTTATTACGTGCTGATGCCGAATCCTCGCGGAAGTTACGGTCAGGGAGAGGATTTTACTCGCGCCAACGTTAAAGATTTTGGCGGCGGCGATCTGCGCGACATGCTCGCCGGAGTGGATGCTGCGATAAAAAAACATCCGATTGATTCTGCGCGGCTCGGCGTGACTGGGTGGAGTTACGGCGGATTCATGACCATGTGGACGGTCACGCAGACCAATCGATTTCGTGCAGCAGTCGCCGGCGCCGGCATTGCCAATTGGCAAAGTTACTATGGCCAAAACTTGATCGATCAATGGATGATTCCGTTCTTCGGCGCATCAGTTTACGACGATCCCGCCGTTTACGAGAAGAGTTCGCCGATTCACTTCATCACGAATGTGAAGACCCCTACCCTCGTCATTGTCGGCGAACGCGATGCGGAATGTCCTGCGTCGCAGTCCTACGAATTCTGGCACGCGTTGAAGACGCTCGGTGTGCCGACACAGCTGATCATTTATCCGGGGGAAGGCCATCTCTTCATCAAGCCTGAGAACCAGGCCGACCGAATGGATAAGACAGTCGGATGGTTCGACAAATATTTGCGCTAACTTCCTTTCACGTTCCCTGTTCCTCCCCGTCCTCGGGCTTAAGTTTTCTTGATTCACTGAACGATTTTCGTGTATTTTGATCCTTCGTAACAACATCATGAGACAAGCACGAAAAGTTATCTTCATCAGCGCGCTCTGCCTGACCGCTACCTGCATTGTTACGGTACAGGCTGGCAGCGAAAAGAGTGTCACTGCCGCTCAGGTCAACGGCACCTGGCAAAGGAAAGGCGGTGAATTTAAAATCTGGGCGCTCGGCCAACAGCGTCTTCAGATCGAATTTTCGGGCGTTTACGAATACAAAACGCCGCAAGGCCCAACAGCCAATACCGGCGAAGGCAGCGGCATCGCGACCATTGAAGGCGACACCGCCATCTTCAAGCCAGAGGGCGCGGAAGAGGAATGCCGGATCACCCTAAAATTCACCGGCGGCAAACTTGCAGTCACCCAAACCAGCGTTTGCGGGTTTGGCAACAACGTGACCGCCGCAGGCACTTACAAAAAAGTTTCCACTAAGAAACCAAAGTTCGACTCCGACTGACGTCTGCTTGCCGCGCGGTAGGTCACGAAGTCAGGTTAAATGTTGAGCGCCTGCCGCGCCGCAGCCAAGCGAAGGCGGGGTTGCATCGATTGCGAAGCGGCTCTTGTTTTGCCGGTCTCGTCACTCGCTTGCCAAGCCGGAGCCTTTGGCGAAGGCTGTCACCTGTCGTTTTTGCTTCTTCAAATTTATGCCTAAGTACCTTGTCATTAGCACGAGCGGCAATCCCGACAGTAACAGCCGCCGGATGGGCCGCGTCGCGCTCGCGCAACTGCAGAAGCGAAAAGTCGACTGCGATTGGATCGACATCCGCGAACTGGACCTGCCGCTGTGCGACGCGGATAAATGTTATGGGATACCCAGCTCAAGAAAACTGAGCTCGGCGATTGAACACGCCGACGGCATTCTCGTTGCCGCGCCAGTGTATAATTATGATGTCGCCGCCGCGGCTAAGAACATGATCGAGCTTAGCGGGAACGCGTGGGAAGACAAAATCGTCGGCTTTCTTTGCGCTGCCGGAGGCACAGCCAGCTACATGTCGGTCATGGCTTATGCTAACAGCCTCATGCTCGATTTTCGTTGCGTGATTATTCCGCAGTTCGCCTTTGCCACGGCCGACGCTTTCGACGGCGACCGCATCACCGACAAAAAAATTACCCAGCGAATCGAGCAAGTCGTCGACGAATTGGTCCGCTTCACCAAAGCGCTCCGCGGCTAGCCTGCGCAGATTTCA
>Ga0209056_10004479_pt1 | contig 14733 bp, 14 predicted proteins | sample GraSoiAngelo_114_FD_185876 | JGI IMG/M metagenome (GOLD analysis project Ga0209056, IMG submission 185876) | Grasslands soil microbial communities from the Angelo Coastal Reserve, California, USA - 14_0903_13_40cm (SPAdes) (version 2) | ecosystem: Environmental > Terrestrial > Soil > Grasslands... | reverse complement strand
GTAGTCTCATCGCCTGATCGCCGCCATGATTAAGCAAATCACCAAACAACTAGACCACGAAAAAGGCAAGGCTCGCGACAGGGCCCGCAACCCCGAGTACCAAGAACGATTTCGCGAGGAAGGACAACATTTTGACCGCGGCGGCACGTCCATTCCTAAGATTATCACCTTCCGGGGCTCCATTGCATACCTCGACAAGAGGCCATTTTACATGGATGACAAACAGAGTCTGATCCGCACATTAGAAGCCATCAAATTCCTTGTCGCCGGACAGCTTAACACTATATCCAAACTTCTGAAGAACCCCGCTGTGGCAGCCGAGGCCGCCGACCGCTTTGAACGTACTAAGCTGTCAATCCTCCGAGCCGACCAAATAACATCAACCGCTACGCATCCGAAAACCGGCAGACAGTTTCCTGTTATCCCTTTCAAATGTTTCCTGCAGCCAGCGGATCCCCTACCTGAGCCAATCTTCAAAAAGTGTCTCGCATTCTCTGCTGTGTTCCCCAGCCCGGATCGCGCCAAGTAACAGTCCTGCCCTTTGACCGGCACCTTCGCCGGATTCTCATCCAGCGCGACAGCGCCCGAGAAGCGCACCAATGCAGTTGACATGTAATTGGACGCTATCTTCACTGCCTCGGCGGAACAACAAACAACGGGCGGAGGTTACTGCCAGCCCAGCGGTGAACGTAAACCCCTCAAAACGCCCTTTCGCCTGCCGGCACAAATTACCAATCTCGTTCGTCGTCTGAATCGCCTCGATCAGAACGTCGCTCAGCCAGGCATTTGCCCACGGCCGATTCTTGTCCCGCTGGTGATGCACTGCAACGTACAGGGGACATACAGGCACAGCCTAGTTCGCGACCTCTACTCAAGAAGTTCCCAAGGCCGGCGGTCCCAGATCACGCCGCCGTCGCAACCCAGAGCGGCATGATCTTCGCTGCGCCGTTCTAGCGGACAACCCTTGCGGCCTCAATCGCCCCAGGCGTGATGCCAAATCATTTCTCCGCGGGATTACGCGAGGGCTGAACGCTACTGGTCGCGGAATTATTTTCAGCATAGTGCACACATCCAACTCAATTCGACACCGCCACGTCACTCTCCAGCCGGTCTATAAAACCGCTCCGCGCCTCGCGATCCGCCCTCTGCAGTCCCTGGCCCCCTTCGCCACCAACCACACGCGGATGCTTTCTCCTGTCGAGTCGTAGAAAGTCACGGGCTCAGCGGTTCAGTTCAATGGCAGTGTATCAGCAATAATTCGGCAACATCCAACTGTTAAAGCGCGATCCGTGGTCGAACCATTGCTGATAAACCACTAAGCATTGTGCGGAGTTTTGAATAATGCCGAGTGAATGGGCTGATTCCTTTGAAAGCCGAAGGAAATCACCCGTTTTTGTTTCTCTGACTCGGAATTATCTGGCAGCGTCGGTTGGTCGCGCCTGAGCGGGCGGCGCGTTCAGGCGTGGCGATAGCCAGCACAGGACGCGTCCCGGCAAACCCGTCACGCCCCCACAACAAATCCTGACGTGTCCGCATGGCAACCGCCAGATGTCGGGCTTTCCCCAAGAGTGCCAGAGGTCCTCAATGTCGTCCTTCGGACAGATCAAATCATGGATCCCCTCTATCAATAATATCTTTTCCCTGGGGATGGCTGGCCGGGTCGTCGTCAAATTCATCGCCGTCAGTTTCAACGACTCGCACACCCCGCGAACGCTCTGCAATCTGCCCCGGATACTCGGTCGGACGGCGAGTTGTACCTCATAGGGTTCACAACGCGCGGGCGGGCATGCCATCACGACAGCGGCCAGACGCGCATCGCCGCACCCCGTCAATCCTGCCAGGTAAGCGCCGAGCGAAACTCCCACCAGTGCCACGGCGGGGCAACCTTCCGCCAACAACCACCAGCTCAGACTGCGGATTTCGGCAATCGCCTGCGCATAGGTCATTGCCATCTGCAAGTAATCCCGGCTGATTAACGGACTATACTGGCAAAGGATGTTCAATGGACCATACTGGCGTGGACGGCGTTGAAAGTGGTAAGGCAATTCCAAGGTCGCCGCATTGAATCCCGCCCGTAGGCAACGGCGGGCGAACAAGTGAAATCCGAACTGATTACCGGGAAAGTCACCGCCACCGTGCAACCCGACGATCACCGGCCTTTCCTGCCAGGCGTCCGCGCAACGATATAGCCGGCCATGAACGACATTGTTCTCCGCGAACTCGCACGGTCGTGGGGAGGGAAAGCGGAAGCGCCCGCCCGAGGCGTCGGGAATAAAATCGAGTTGCGCCGGCTGGCTTTCGGTGGGAATGAAGTCCGGCCCGTTCAAAAATTGAACCGTTTGCTCCAGTTTTAAATCCTGTTCATGTGCGGCCTCCCGCCACGTAGACTGTGGCAGCATCGCATGGCCGATCTGGAGGACCAACCTGTCAATGAATTTGGCCAAAGGTGCTATCATTCGTTCAGTATCTTTCCCTCGCAATCCGGCAATATCGCTTCATCGTGGATTTGTTAAGATCTAAATTGTTGCACGCTATAGACCTCCGAATTATGCCGCGCCGCAAAGATAGAAAAAGGCGAGTCTCTCGGTTTTTGAAAGAATCGCCCGAACAGCTCGGCAGTCTGTTCCCTTTCGATAGGCTCCTTGCACGTTCTTCACCAAGGAGGAATGGCGGTGAATTAGTGGGTGGAGAAAATGATCAGTGAAAGGCAGGAAAGCGAAATCCATGTCACACTCCTGAACCTCGCGACATCATAACGTGAACATGGAAGAAACGGCGACGCCCAACTGTCCTGCCACTCAGGATTTCGAAGCCCGCGTGAGGGAGCATCAAGCAGGTGTGCGCGCGTTTATTCGGGCGCTGGGCGCTGATGAAGCGTGGGTGGATGATCTGGCGCAGGAGGCGTTCATCGTGGCCCACCGTCGCCTGAATCAATTCGAGCCGGGTACCGACTTCGGCAAGTGGTTGCGCAGCATCGCGCGTTATCTTGTGGCCAACGAACGCCGTAAAGAGGCTCGCCATTCTCGTTTGCTCCCTTTCGCAGTCGTGGATGCTCTGCTGGCTCACGAGCCCGAGAGTGGCGTCGAAACCCGCATCACTGATCTGCTGCCAGCTATGAGAGACTGTGTGGAGGAATTGCCAGCCCGAAGCCGGGATCTCCTGCAACGCCGCTATGCTGACAACGAGAACGCCACGACACTTGCCCGCGGTTTGCGCATGAACGCGGATGCCGTGAGGCAACAGTTGCTGCGGATTCGCCTTGCGGTGAAAGAGTGTGTCGAAAGGAAGGTCGTTGGACTCTGGTCATGAACTCACAGCGTTATCAGGAATTGCTCGGGCGCCAGTCGGATGATCCGGTCGTTGAGTTGGACAACTTGAGTGACAGCGGTTCGGTTCGTCCAAACGACAGTGCTTCCAATCGAAGCGGTGAGCCTCAGCCGGGAAAACTCATAACCTGAGAGTTCGTTGATGAAGTCCACCTTGACAGCCGCGTCTCCAGCCGTTGAAACGAGCAACAACGGTTGCTGAGGATGGTGCTTCTGATCCATGGCGGAGTTTTCTCGTTCTGCGTTAGCTCCGGCAATATAGGATTCTCAGAGCTAAAATCCAAGAAAGAATCACGCTTTCGGTCGAACACGCGAAACGCTCACCTGTTTGAGTGCGTAATGGCTGAAACAAAATTGTGAGTAAATCCAGTCGGCGTTGAGGGAAGGGTTTGGGGAAAGTCCTTGGGCAGGCCCTGGGCGGCAGATGCGCTTCCACTGAGGGGAGTTGAGGAATCGCTTGGCGTTTGCGAGGATGCTGGTGGAGCCGCCGACTTTTCTTGACGCTTATGAATGCTTCTTGGTGCCGCCTTTCTTCTTTAGTGAGATTTTCCCGGATGCGATGAGCAACCCGATCCCCGCTGCGGCGGAAAGCCAGGAGTAAATTGGATTGGAAAATACCCATAGCCAAGGGGCAGTCGGCACGAAGCGGGATTGCCCTTCCTTTGGGAATGAGGAATACGCAGCGGACAAATGGTGCTCCTTCACCGCGATGAGTTTTGGCTTCACTGGTGAAATGGAAGGATTACATGCGTTATGGGTTGGATCAAAAGGCTGTGCGCCGAGCTGTTCTCCGAGGTAAATTAACTGAACGCGATAAGCAGCGGCCTCTTGCGAATTACGGACGTATAAACGGTCGCCGACGAGCACCGGATGGTTCCAGGTCTTGCCTTCCAGCGCCTGGAAGGAAGCGAGCTCGCGGTGTTCGCTCGGCTCGGCGGCGACTGGGACGACTTGTCCCTCTTCTGACAAAATGAGCAACAGTCCGGAATTTTCCAAGAGCAGGATCTGGCCTTTGCCGTAGCGGCCGCCTTTCCATTTGCGCACGTCTCGCGCGTAGCGACCTTACGCCCGTCCAGCATTACGAGCGGGTCAGGCAGTGAAGTCCGCAGCGGCAAATCGGGGGCTTGGGAAAACCGGCGCCCGCCAGCGCCGAGGACGACGAAACAAGACGCAAAAGTAACTGCGCACAGCCCGGCGACCATTCGCCGCCTGCCGACTCGCCTCGGGGTGGTCGATTTCATCGGAAAGTTAAAGGCTAGAATCATCAAGGGCACCCTCTCAGGATAGTTCAAAGCACACCACCTCGTGAATATCGACTTGAGGAACGAGGACTTCTACACCGCCGGCGCCATCGCGGCGAACGGGCAAGTTCCTTCCTGCATAAAGCGCTTTGGCGGTAGAGACTTTCAGCGGCAGATTGACCCGGACCGTCACGTTGTTCAGCGGAATGGGATCGTCGTGGAACTCGGTATGCTTTGGCGTCCGGCGCACCGACGAGAAGTTCACGATGTGGACCATGTATCGCTCTTTTCGACCTGCTTTTGCCGCCTGGTGCGTCAACGACAGTTCGGTATTGAGGTGGGCATCGGTCTGGATCAAAGGTACGGGCCGTATTTCACTGAGCGCTTTTTGAAAGGCCTGGCGATAAATCCAGAATCCCTGGTTGTAATAGCCTTGCCCCAGAGGGAAAGCCACCAGCGCCACCCGACCACTCCGCGCCACGGCCGCGTACGAAGTGGTGTGATCAAAGGGAGTTTGCAGATGGCTCGTATAGTGTTCGGGACTGCGCTGGAAGAGCGGTTCGCGCAACACGGCCAGGGTTGTTGCCGGCGATTTGGCGCGCCATTGGGAAGCGCCTTCATACAAGGCATACGCGTAAGAGGGGATGTCGCCGGTGAAATTGACCTTGGGCACCATGTAGGCCGGGGTGAAAGGCGACATGCCGGCGTAATGCAGGCCGTAGCCGTCCAGCCAGGTTTTCTCCGTGCCGGCCAGCAGGCCCGCCCTGTGGGCTGCGAGCACGGCTCCGCCATCGGCGATGAAGGCCTGTAGGCGGGAGGCCAGGGCCTGGTCCACCCACAGGTTCTCGGGCAGAACGATGAGCGCATAGCGTTCCTCCCATTTTACGTCGCGCTGGACGATATCGAACTGGACCTTCGACTCGTTCAACAGCTTGACCCAGCCGTAGTTCACCTCGTTGCACGGAGCATCGCCGCTTCCCAGCATCGCCGCCTCGGTGACCGGCACTGCCTGTTCCACGTAGGGCTCGATCCGTTCGATTTGCTGGTAGGCCTGTCCAATGACATGGTACACCGCCGGGTCGAGTTGGCCGTTAGGATGCACCTGGTCGCCGATGTCACAACGCGCGCCTTGCGATACAAAGGCGGCGACTTCCGTCTGCATTTGCGCCGGCGATTTCAGGCCGCCGAAGTCGGCCCAGAAAGCCTTGAAAATCACTGTGCAGCCATGGAATGGGATCCCGTAGCCGCGTGCGTAGCGAATCACCGTCGGAAAATAGTTGTAGCCGTAATGGGCGGCATCCGTGAAGAGCGCCTCTTGGGAAGAGTAATCGACAAACGGGGCCCGCTCGGCAAGACCGTAGGCGCCACCTTGGTTTTGGGGGCACACCAGGCAAGCCGGGCGCGTTCCCTTGATCACTTCCCGGACACGCTTAAGAAAGAACGTGCTCAGCGCATCGAAGCCAATGCCGTCGAGCCACACGCCATCGAGCTCATAGCGGGATACAAGCTCTTTGAGCCGCGCAAGTTCCTCTTTCACGAAATCGTCTTGGGCAAGGCTAAAAGACCATTCCCACGGGTTATATTCTCGGTCGGTGGGGGAGGTCTTATCGGACTTGGGGGCGTTCAACCATTCCGGATGGCGCTCGGCAAGTTGCGGATTAAGGGTCGTCATGTAGTAAGCCAGGACCTGGATCTTCCGCTTGCGCAAGGCCGCCACCTGCGCTCCTAAGATGTCAAAGGACAGTCCGGGATGCATCGGCCCCAGGGAACTTGGATAGTAGCAATAACCATACATATCCTTAGCGAACACGGTAGCGCCCGTGACGTGTGCTTCAAGCAACCGGTCTCCAAACTCCTCGGCGTTGAATCGCTCGCCCAGCTTCGGCATATGCCGGGAAGTATGGTATTCGATGTGGACCTTCCGTATCGGCCCCGGCGGCCACGCGGCGATGCTCGGATCGATCCAGAACTTCTTCGCGACGCCACTAGACGCGGGGATAGCGGGGGAGCCTGAGGAGCCTGAGGCCGGCTTCGGAGCCCGACCCGTTTCGTTGACTTCTTTAGCCTCTCGGGCGGGAAGGCTTCCGGTCACCAGGACTCCTATGCTGGATCCGGCGCTTGTTTGTAGAAATCGACGACGATTTGTGCGGTGTGACATTACGGTTTTCATAGTGTGAGTTCTTTGCTTTTTGCTTCGTGTTGGTCGGCCTTCCGCCGGTAGATCAGGACCCAGTCGCCCTCTGGCAATGAAAAACCGACGGTGCCTCCAGACGCGGAACCCAAGTCAGCCGTCGTTCCATCGCGCGGGTCAAGGCGCACGGCGGAGTAGCGGCCCGGCGGGAGCGTGACTGTGCCCTGACCTCCGCTAAGCGTGTAAACCAGGCAGACTTTGGTGATCGCAACTACAGCGGCTCGCAAGTGATAAAGGTCTGGAGGTTCGAGTGGCTTCATGCGTGCATCCGCGTTACTCGGAGTATAGCTTTCACACTCGGCGGAAGTTCATCTCAAAGGGAGCGGCGGTGCAGCGTTGCCGTTATTTCCTCACCAACATTTGCGACAGCACATGTTTCACGAAATTTCCAAGGACCGGCTCTTTGGAGGCTCGTGACCCGGCGACATTCAGAACTTTGATCCTGTTGGACCGAATAAACTCCCGACCGGGTCTGCAGTTCCTGCGGCGGAGAGATGAAGACACGGCTTGCGGTGTTTCCTGGCCAAATTCGACGTTTTCTTCGAGCCCCCTGTCAGCCTGATCATGACCGTGAAGATAACCGTGCCATCTGAATCCCTGACGTTCCATTCCGTTCGCCGCACGTAGCTGGTCGCTTGGGTCTCCTTCAACTCATACCGGCCCGGAATCCGGCCATCCTCCGCACGCCGGCCCTTGGGGCACCAGCCTCCATGCTTCAGGCCATGCTCGATGGCGAAATCCAGCCCTGCTCGATCGGCGCCTGTTTGACCGCCAGATACGATCCGCTTGATGATCATTTGCTTCACCGGCTTTCGACGATTTCCAGCGGTCCGACGTCTCGGTTTGGGATACAGCACCTCCGCCTTGATCCGGTCTTTCCACCGGTCCGCCACCGCCTTCATCAAAGCGAAAAAGCTTGCCGCTGCATCACCCGCAACCAAATCGGGATAAAGCCGGTCATCCAGCATTACCTTCTGTTCTGGCATACGCAGTTTCTGGTGGACAATTTGTCAAACCAGGTGAACGAGCTTCAAGCCAGCGGCGCGAAGTTTGTTTCGAAGTCGGGTAACGTGCAGCAGATTGTTTGCGACCCGGATGGGCATTCGTTGCAGATCAACGCCAGCGCTAATTCAGGCGTCACGTTGCGTTAGAAGGTTTGACCTGGCAGCGGAGACAAGTCAATCGATCTAAACTAGCAGCCATTGCTTGTGTAACCAGAAGAAAACGAAGGAAACAAAGACGGACGGAACTCTCCAAATTCAACAGGAGTTTTGCGCGGCGACCGGGGAATGGATTGATGCGCCGCCAGCACACGAAAATTTTCGCGCAGTTCATTCATTGACCAGCCGAGAAAACCGAGGTTGCACACCACCAACAATATCGCAAACCAGATCCCCGCGACAAAAGCTGTCTGGTCATTCAAACCGCGCCCGGACGTCAGCAATCCAACAATCGCCGCCGAGGCGACCATGCCAGCCCACGGCGTCAGCAAGACGTAAATAATTGTGCGCCGAATTGCCTGCGCGAGACTTTTGCATGTCATTCCAAAACAGAGGCCGGCCCAGGCGAGCACGTATAAGTTCAAAAGGAGCCAGGCCACTTCCAGACCGAAAACCAGCGCCCAGCCCGAGCCTTCCCAACCTCCCGTATCGTACCAGGCCATGACTGCGAGGAAGGCATCAAGTCCCAGCACACTTAACACGAGTCCACAATATTGCCGTTTGATGCTGAGCAAATGGCCGCGCAAAATTTCCGAAACATCCAGCGGCGTGGTCAGGAGCAATTCCAATTCGCCGCTTTGCTGTTGCTGCATCAACGCTCCGCACGCGCGGGCGGTAACGAGAAACTTTAAAACAAGATGCATTACGACCGCGAGAACGGCCAAACTGGCCCACCAACTTCCTCCCGGAATCGGTGTGACGGCCAGAAGCGCCACCAGGCATAAGCCCATTATAAATTTTCGCGAAGCCGTCATGCCGCGTCCGCTCCGCGAGCGAAACAAATCGTAGAATTCCTCTTTCTCGCTCGGAATAATTGAAGTTTTCTTTTCGCTGAGCGTTTGCATTTTCGCGCTTTGTTTCTCAGCGACAAAACCTTTTTCCTGAATGGACTTGGGCAAAAAGCGGCATGCCAAAATGAAAAAACTCCACGACATCAATTGGCTGACGAGAAGTGACCACCAAAAAATATGTAGTGATACGACGCCAATTCCCGAACCAAGCGCCGCGATAAGTGCGCCCGCCGGAGTGGGCACCAGAAAAATTGGTGAGATGCTGACAGGCTTCAGCACGAAACCAATTATCGGCAGGCCGATGCAAAAGAGAACGGACATCGCAACAGCTCCGCCAACGGCTCGCGACTCGCGTTGGATGCAAGCCCCGGTCAGCAGGCCGAGCGTCGAGGAGAAAAAAAGCGCATTGAGAAGCGCGATCGCCATTCGCATAAAATCGCTGCCGGACACGCCGCCGATGAAAAACGAAATCGACATTACCGGCAGCGTTGCCAACAAAGCGTAAAACTGATGGACAAGCACGCCCGCCAATTTTCCGGCGACGACATCGTAGCCTTTCAACGGTGTGAGAAATAAAAATCCGAGCGTGTTTTCGCGTCGTTCCCGGCCCAACGAACCGGCGGCGGTGAGCGTATCCAAAGTGACGCCAACATAGAGCGCCACCGACATCGATTCGAAAAAGGCTTTGCCGGCGGAACTGGGGCTGATGATGCGGGAAAATCCCAATACGATGAAGACGGTTCCCATCGCCATCGTGCCGAGGGCAATGGCGCTGCGCAGCCAATAGGTGCGTGCTTTGCGCGCGGTGATGCGCAATTCGCGGTCGGCTAGAGGCAAAAAATTCATTGGACGTTGTGGTTCAAAATTCTTCCAGCCATTGGCAGAAGAAAAAGACGAAAATGAAAACCGATCCAATCCGGCCGGTGTAAGCCAGCCCAATGCCCCAATAAAAAAAATGCCGCGCCGGGTTCCATTCGCGCGGCGAATTGTTTTTGTATTCGCGGCGCAAAAGAAAAATCTGCAAGGCGAGAAAAAGCAATCCGACCGCAACGGCGGCTGCAATACTCACGGCGAACGCATACACGTCGATCAAAGCCAAACCGCAAAGCCACGCGCCATTGAGCAGTGAAAAACGCACGCGCTCGCCCGTGGCCGCCGAAATTTCGCGACCAATGCGAAACGCCAGCCACGACATGCTCAAACCGAGAAATGGAATTGCGCCGATCAACCCAAAAACAAAACAGCGCAGTGAACGGCGAATGGCTTGTGCGCGATCGAATGGCGCGGCCGGGTCGGACTGCGGCCTTGAGACCGCTTCGGATTCGATGTTTTTTGCGTGTTCCATTATTTCGAACGATTTGATCCTTTTCTGTGGAAGCGGTCTGAGGCCGAAACTTTCCAGCCGGAGGCAACGCTCGACCTCACCTCGACCCTCTCCTCCGAGGACAGGGAGAATTGAATCCAGTCGCAAAATGGGTTCATCATTTCGTCATTAAAGAACTGGCCGGAATAATTTCTCCCTCTCCCTTTAGGAAAAGGGAGAGGGCCGGGGTGAGGGTTTTCATCCGGACCGCGGCCTTTAGCTGTAACTATTCAATTGTAACCGGTTTTGCGATTTTCAAAACATTGTTTTTCGGCGGAGTTTATTGCATTCCTATCCTGTGAATTTGCGCGAGGCATTGAAAAATGGCCGCACTCACGAAGCAAACGCTGAACGCATTGACCAAAACCAGCGCCGTCGTGATCGTCTGCGCCGCCGATTGTTCGAGCTGAAATGCTTTGGCGTCGAGCGACTCGTGCCAGCCTTTGAGTGCGCGGAAAAAATTGCTGGAGAAATGCGCGGCGTTTTCCAGCCGCCAGCGAAATTCGCCCGTGTCGTCGAGTGTCTGAATGGCTTCGGTCAGTTTCACTCCGGCACGAAGGTGTGCTGCGATTTTCTCTGCGCGCTTCACAAAAACTCTATTCGCGGTGCTGGCGGCGGCGAAAAGAACCGCGCGTTCTTCCGGCACCTCGGCGTCGAGCAACAGCGCGAGCATGGCAGAGAAGTCGCGTTGCAATCGTTTCCGACGCCACGGCAGACGGAGAACAATCCAATCTCCCAGCGGGAAAACGCCGGCTTGAAGCCACGAACTAAGACGTGGTCCACCTAAAAAAAGGATGGCGAAGAAATAAAGCGCGAGGACGATCAGCATTTGACCGGCGAAGATATACGGACTGAGCTTAATCGCCGTCGTCGCCAGACTGGAAAATTGCATTCCGAAACCGCCGAAGATCTCTCCGAATACCGGCATGATCTTCACGGCCAGAAAAGGAACGGTCAACAGCACCATCGGATTGAGCACGAAGGCAAATACGACCTGATAATTAATTGCTGCCCGCGATTGCGAAATTCCATCGCGCAAAAGTTTTCGGCACGCCGGCAAGACTTTTTTTAAGTCGCCGATCGATTCGCCGACTTTCAACATTGCCAGCAGTTGCGGCGGGAAAAGGCGCGGAGTTTTCTCCAGCGCATCAACAAATGAACAACCGGTTTCGAGATGCGCGGCAAGCAAATGAAATTGAATTCCCGGCGAACGGTCGCGAGTTTGCGCCAGCGAGATGATGTAACGTTCAACTTGTTCGCCTTGTGCGAGCGCCGATTCGATGACGTCGAGAAGAAAGCGATCGCGTTCCTGGCGACGCAGCGGCAGGCTGATGACGTAAAAAACCAGCAAGGCTAAACCCAAAATCAACAAAGCCAGCAGCAGCCATAAGACGGAGCTTTCAATGAATTTGTCCGGCAGGAAGAACAGTTCGTTCACCGTCGCCAGCACAACATTTTGCGGATCAATCATGGCGACTAGAAGGAGAGAGATTTCGGCAGGCCAAAGATGAGCTGGGTCACCGGATAAATCTGGCTCAAGATCATGAGCCCGAGAAGAAAGAGCGACGCGGGCAGCGACGCATACAACAGAAGTTCAGTTCGATACGCCGCGCGGCCTTGATAAGTCTGCGCCGCGCGTTGAAATCCGGTGGCCAGATCCTCGCCCGCGCCCGCCACCAGCCAGACAAACATCGGTGGAAAAATTTTGCTGCCGGCGGCAATGTCGGAAAATTTGGCGTGACCTTCGGCGCAGCGAGTTTTCCAGCGTGAAAGTTCTTTGCCGGCGCAGGTGCGGCGTTCCAGTTGCGAGAGAAGTGCGAGGGCGTCGGGCAGCGGACAGCCGGATTTTAAAAGAATTGCCATCGCCGAAGCGAAGCGCGAGAGATTGGCTTGTTTGAAAGCGGGCAGACGCCAATTCAAATTCCTTCGCAATGACGGCAAGCTCACCGCGAAAAAGGCGAGGGTTGCAGCGGTGAACAAAATCATCGGCGGCGCCCACAGATAAAGCTCGGTGGCAGATGGATTCCAATGAGCGACTGGCTCCGGCGTCGCGGTTTGATTGCGCGGCGATGATGCGGTGCGTGGTCTGGCGGGTTTTGCCGGCCCTGCACTCACGATGGTTGAGAGCCCGAAAAGGATCGAGGGCTTGTCGGCTCCAGGACTCCCCGGAAGGTGTCCGAGCAACAGCGCAATCCAAAGCGACAGCGCAGTGGACAAAACCAAAATAATCACGGGATAAACCATCAATCCCTTGAGGCGCGTCCAGGTGGCGTTGGCGGTTTGATAATGATCCGCCAACAACGTGAGCACGGCGGGGAGATCGTTCGTGCGCGCGCCGATTTGCAGCGTTTGCACGTAAAGCTCCGGCAGCTTGCGCGCGGTCAGCGCGGTGGCGAGCGGGACGCCTTTCGCCAAATCACGTTCGAGCAATTGCAATTCAGAACGCAACTGGCCGCGCTGCATTTGCGAGCAGAGTTGCCGCAAACTGCCTTCGAGCGGAATGCCATCGCGCAGCATTCCGGCGAGCTGATGATTTACGAACGCAAATTCTTCGTGGTTCATTTTCAGAATTTAGATTCCAACGACCTCACCCCGGCCCTCTCCGGAGCGCGGCTGGTCCCTCACCCCCACACAGCCGCGCTCCGGTTCCGGCGTCTCAATTTCCAAAAATTCTGCGGCACTCGGTTTCATTCGTAATTCCTTTCTCACACAACTCGCGCGCCGAATTTTCCAGCGAGTTTTCCGGCTTCACGATTTCGACGCCGCGCGCGCGTAATTCATTTCGCAGTTTTTCATCGAGTCGAAACCATTCGACGATCGGCGCGCGACCGCGAAAACCGGTTTGCAAACAACTCGCGCAACCCGCGCCGCGGCAATCCGCGCACACGCGGCGAATCAATCGTTGATTCAAAACCAGCGCGACCGATGAAATCACGGCGTAATGATCCGGCACCATCACGAGCAACCGTTCGAACACGCCTTTGCACGAACCGGCGTGCAACGTCGAGATGACTTGATGTCCAGTCAGCGCGGCGCGCACGGCGAGATTAGCGGTTTCGTCGTCGCGGATTTCGCCGATGACGAGCACTTGCGGGTCCTGCCGCAAAAGATGCCGCGCGGCTTTCGCAAACGTCAGCCCGCGCACATCGCTGACTTCGGTTTGCATGACGTTCGGGATGATTTGCTCCACCGGATCTTCCACGGTGATGATGTGGCGTCCGCCCGACGCGGCGAGATTTCGCAAGCAGGCGTAAATCGTCGTCGTCTTTCCGCTGCCCGCCGGACCGGTCAACAGAAGCAATCCCGAATTCCGCCTTAGGAAGTTTTCCAGTTCAGCGACGGCGGCGGCGGGAAATTCCAGATCGCCGAGATTTTTTTCGCCGGCGGGAGCGAAAAGGCGGAGAACGATTTTTTCACCAGTGACCGTTGGATACGTGGCGACGCGAATATCATTTTGCGAATGGATTTCTTTGCGCTCGATGCGGCCATCCTGCGGCAACGATTCCTGGTAGGTCTTCAAACGCGCGAGAAATTTGATTCGACCGAACACGCGCTCGGCGGCATCGGCGCCGATTTCTTTGGTCGGCGTCATCAGGCCGTCGAGCCGGAAGGAAACTTGGGCCGCGCCGTCGCGCATTTGCAGATGGATGTCGCTGGCGTGCGCGCGCTCGGCCTGCGCGACGAGTTCTTCGAGAATTTTCGGCGCGGAAATGTCGGCGGGCGAATTCATTCGTTGTTTGGGTGAGGCTCGCTTTGTTGGCAAACACCTCAAGTAAACCGTGCCTCAATATACGGCAGCCGATTCGTTTATTGAAGTTCCAATACAGTCGCGAGCCAATTCTCCCGAACCGTCCGACTGCAAAGCGGGGCGGCGGTTCGCAGGCGTTCATTTTGCGTCATTGTCACGCCTTTTCCGCATCTTGTCAGCGATGCGCCAACGGGTCTGAAGCAGCAGCCAGCCTTTGAAGGACCCCATTTTCGGATCGTATTTGAACCCCTCCATCTGTTTGGCCACAGCGATGATGGTTTCCTGGACGACTTCCTGCGCTTCGGCATCGTTCAGTCCCGCCTTGATCGCCACTCCGTAAATCAACTTCCAATAGGTATCGAAAAAGTCCTTCCAGGCTGGCGGCAGCGGAGCGGGTTGCTTCCCAGGTTTTACCTTCTTCCAATACTTTGGAAGTTTTGGGAACAGAAATGGTGCGAACTTCTGCTTCCGTTTCAGCTTCAGAACGTCAATCAGGTCCTTGCAACCTTCAGGCAGCAAGTAACTGCGCTTCGTGTAATCGCAGTCCATGTTTTATGTCGGTTTGACTGGCTTCGACCCTCTTTCGCTTCGCTCGGCCGGTCAAAGCTATTTTTGTTCGATTTCGTCAGGCGGTGCGCCTGAGCCAGTCCTCGAAGCGCGTCGGACCGAGGCGCGGGTGATCGCCGGGGGTGAGACTTTGATCGTTCACCGGCGTTCCGAAGTAACCTGCGTGTGCGTCCGTGGTCACCGTCCGCCCGTCTCGGTTTGCACTCAGAAATCTCCGGACGAGTTCGTCGAGACGGATCGGTTCGGGACCCGCCAGTTCCATCGTGCCGTTCAACTGGTCCTTGAC
>Ga0209056_10004478_pt1 | contig 14734 bp, 14 predicted proteins | sample GraSoiAngelo_114_FD_185876 | JGI IMG/M metagenome (GOLD analysis project Ga0209056, IMG submission 185876) | Grasslands soil microbial communities from the Angelo Coastal Reserve, California, USA - 14_0903_13_40cm (SPAdes) (version 2) | ecosystem: Environmental > Terrestrial > Soil > Grasslands... | reverse complement strand
AGTGGGCCAGGCGATAATCCATGACAAGATTGTGGTGGTCGACCCGCTTTCGCCAGACGGATTCATCGCCATGGGCAGCCACAATGTCGGTTTCAAGGCCTCCTATGAGAACGATGAAAATCTGCTCATCATTCGCAACAACCCCAGCTTGGTGCGGGCCTACGCTGTGCACGTTATTGATGTGTATGAGCACTACCGCTTCCGCGCCCGACGCACAGAGTTTGTCCTGCGCAACAAGGGCAAGGATATCTTTGACGGATTTCTGTCGCGTGACTCAAAATGGCTGCATGACTGGATGGTCACTGACAAGGGCGCTCTGGCGGAGTATCTAAGCAGCGGACCTTAAATCAACCGCGGACGCTCAGTGCGCGGAAGAGAAGGGAGTCACACCTAATAGATCGCGCCCGACTTGAACGATAAATTTCCCCGACCGATTTACTCATTAGGGTCAATTGGTGAGTGTAGAAATTTTGACTCGCTGGATTAGATGAGTCATAATCCTGAATTTCCGGCTTCCCTAGGCACACTCAAAGTCTGGGCGTAATTCAGGTACCGCGGAAAGAACAACTGAGTCCCACTTTTTTCTACCGTCTTGCGGCGTCTGCCGTTTTCTCCGGGAACTCGAAACCGACTTTTTCGTCCTCTAATTTCAGATAGGCAGAGAATGGGCGCCCGCGTTTCGAGATGAAGCCTTCGAGGAGATCAGTTTTTCCTGTGGTGAGAAGTTTTTGCGCCTGTTCTTTGGAAATCTCGCGGCCGAGGATCGTTTTGCTTAACTTGAACCTGCACGGCTTCCGATCGACCTGTGAATGTTCGCAAATGTAAGCGGTGTCCCTCTCAAAAATTCTTCCACCGGATATTGGGCATTCGCCGAGCGGTTCTTTGCCTGTGAAATCAATTTTCACGACCGGCTCTTTGGGTTTTCGTTCGTTTTTCGCTTTTGGCTCGCGCTTCTCGAATTCGAAGCCGACGTCTTTCTTGTCGTTCAGCACGAGAAACGCTTTGAATGGTCTGCCCTTGCGGGAAATAAAGCGCTCGAGCAGATCTGTCCTACCGGTGGCGAGCAATTTCTGCATCTGTTCCCGCTCGATCGGCCTTTGCAGGATGACTTTGCCCGATCGGAAATCGCAGGTCTTGTTCGGGCCGACTGAATTTTCGCAGATGTAGCTCATTCCGAGCTCGAAGACGCGCCCGCCGCATTTCGGACAATTTCCCAGCGGTTCCTGCCCGGAAAAATCAACCTGCTGAGTCGCGCCGTTCTCCTGTCCGTTCGGTCCGAAATCGAATTCCGCTTTGAAATCGTCGCTCAATTTGAGCGCGGCGTGGAAACGTTTGCCTTTCCTACTGCGAAACCCGCCCAGCGGCCCAGTTTGTTTATCGCGGACCAGCGTCTCAAATTCATCGCGACTGAGCAACCGGCCGGCGATGGTTTTCCAGATTGTAAAATCGCAGTCCTCATTTGTGCAGGTGAAGCTTTTGAATCGCTCGACGATCGGCGAGCCGCACTTCGGGCATCGGCCAAACGGCTCGGTGTCGGGCATGTGCTCGTCAGGGTGAAAATGCTTGGCTTTGCCAACGATACCCTTCGTCAGATCGCGGATGTCGCGCATGAACGCGTCGCGGGTGAGCTTGCGATGCTCGATTTCGCGCAGGCGAAATTCCCACTCGCCGGTCAGCTCAGGGCTGGTCAATTCGGGCACCGCGTTTTTGAGAAGTGTGATCGTCTGAATGGCCTTCGCTGTCGGCTGCAATTCCTTGCCCTGTCGCGTCAAATAATGAGCTGAAATTAGCGTCTCGATAATTGCCGCGCGCGTGGCGGGCGTGCCGAGACCTTTCTCCTTCATCGCGTCGCGTAGCTCTTCGTCGTCCACAAGTTTCCCCGCCGCTTCCATCGCGCTCAGGATGGTGCCCTCGTTGTATCGAACAGGTGGCCGGGTCTGTTCCGTGTTGATTTCGATCCGCACCGTTTGGACGCGTTCGCCTTGCTGCACAGCCGGCAGGTTTTCCTCTGGTTTGTCGCCGGCAGCCTCGCGTCCATAGACCTCGAGCCATCCCGGCGTGACCATGATTTTGCCTTCTGTCTTGAAAGGCTCGGCCTCTACGCGCGTGATACGAGTCGTGTTCTCGTATTGCGCCGGTGGAAAGAACACAGCCACAAAACGCTTGGTAACCAAGTCGAAGATTGCGCGCTCGTTGTTATCGAGTGAACGGGGGACGGTGCCGGTCGGAATGATTGCGAAATGGTCGCTGACTTTCGCGTTGTTAAAAATCCGCTTGTTAGGCTTGACCCAATTATTGTCGAGCACTCTGCGCGCGAACGGATTGTCGAGTTTGCCCAACGTCGATTTTACCGTCGGCATGTAATCTTCAGGCAACGCGCGCGAATCGGTGCGTGGATAAGTGATGGCCTTGTGCCTCTCGTACAACGCCTGGGCGATTTGCAAAGTGCGCTTCGCGGAGAAACCGAAGCGGCTGTTCGCTTCGCGTTGCAAGCTCGTGAGATCATACAATTGAGGCGCGATCTGCGTGCTGGGCTTTTTTTCTTCCAGCTCGACGACTCCCTCTTTGCCCGTGCACTTGCGCTGAATGGCCTCGGCAATTTCGCGATGCCACAATCGGGGCGCAGTCCGATGCTCGTCCCAGAGCGACCCGTTCGCGGCATCAAGCCGTTGCTCGGCATCCGGCAAATTCAATTGAAGCCGCGTGAGTAGTCTCCTCGTTCTCTCGATCTCGCTCTCTTCTTTGTTAAAAGCTTCGTCGAACCATCGCCCTGGATATTCGGCGCCCGCGGTCGCGGGACGGAATGTGCCGATGATCTCATTTAGTTCACGGGGCTTGAATTCCTTAATCTTGCTCTCGCGATCGACGATAATGGTCAGCGTAGGCGTCTGCACTCGCCCGAGCGAAGTGACTGTGCTGCCGCGTCCGCCGCTGAGTCGTAGCGTAAATGCGCGCGTCGCGTTGATGCCTACCAGCCAATCCGCCTCGTTGCGGCTTCGCGCCGCGCTGGCCAGCGGTTGCATCTCGGCGTCGCTGCGCAATCGCGCGAATCCGTCGTGAATGGCCTCTGACGTCATCGATTGGAGCCAGAGACGCTTGATAGGTTTTTTCGTGCTGGCGTATTGGACGATGTAGCGGAAGATCAGCTCGCCTTCGCGGCCAGCATCGCAGGCATTGATGATTTCGGAAACGTCTTTGCTTCTGATGAGCTTTCGAAGCACGCTGACGCGACCGCCCATTTTGTCCGCCGGTTCAAGCTCGAACTCGGGGGGCATGATGGGCAGTTTTTTCATGTCCCATTTGTCCTGCTCTTTCATGGAAGCAGGCACAGCGAGCTCGAAGAGATGCCCGACCGCCCACGAGATCAGGTATCTGTCGTTCTCGAAATAGTCCTTGCCTTTCTTGAAGCCGCCGAGCGCCTTGGCGATGTCGCCGGCAACCGAAGGCTTCTCAGTAATGATGAGGGACTTAGACATGGGGCAGCAATCGAACTCAGTTAGTGCGGTTTTGCAAGTCAGGGCCAGTTTAACGGTAGGGCGGGCAGTCCTCTGCACCCCGTTGGGCCGTCGCGCACGGAGTGACGCGCCCTACCCGTAAGTCTTTGGCTAGCCCAGCTTAACGAAATATTTTCCGGGCAACTGCTTGACCAGACGCTTTAGTTCTAGCTGTAGGAGTGTAGATGAAACGGCCGCGCTTGGCAATTCGCTGCGTGCCGCAATGTCGTCGATCGAGGTCTCAGCCGCTTCGATCGCTTCATAGACTCGGCGTTCTTCATCTGAAAGCGGCGGCAGCGGCCGCGCCGCAGTTTCCGGCGACGGCTTGGCCTCGGGCAGCAGGACCTCCAAATCTTCCAGAATATCCGATGCGTCCATGACCAGCTTCGCGCCCTGCTGAATCAGGCGGTTCGATCCCATTGCGCTCGGCGCGTTGATGTGACCGGGCACCGCGTAAACCGAGCGGCCTTGTTCCAGCGCCTGGGCCGCTGTGATCAATGCGCCGCTGTTCAGTCCCGCTTCAACGACCAGAATGCCGTGGCTCCAGCCGGAGATGATTCGGTTGCGCATAGGAAATGTTTGTCGATCCGGTTCGATATCCATCGAGAACTCGGAAACGATTGCGCCGTTCCCGCTGCGGATTTTCTCGGCAAGTGCGGCGTTTTCGGGTGGATAGAGTCTGGCTAATCCGGAGCCGATTACCGCGATTGTGCGCCCTTTCGCCGCAAGCGCGCCTTGATGAGCAGCAGTATCAATGCCTCGCGCCAATCCGCTAATCACGGTCAGCCCCGCGTAAGCAAGTTGGTAGGCGAGCTTCTTGGCCGATTCCATCCCGTAATGCGTGGTGCGTCGTGCCCCGATGACGCCAATCGCGTGATGATCGCGCTCGTGGAGTTCGCCCCAGACGTAGAGCACAATCGGCGGCGCATGGATCTCGCGTAACGGACGCGGATACGACGGCGATTCTTGCGTAATCACAGTCGCGCCGAAATCGCGTATCCGCTCAAGCTCTGCGGAAAGATCGGTCGTCGATTCCCAATTTGAGATTTGATCGGCAACCTCGGTTCCGATGCCTTCTACCTTGCGAAGTTCGCTACGTTTAGCCGCGAGGATCTGTTGCGGTTCCTGAAAAACCTCAAGCAATTTGCGCAACCGCACCGGCCCGACCGTCGGCAGCATGTTAAGCGCGATACACGCTTCAGTCGCATTCATTGGTAGATGCGGCGCCTCGCCGCATTGGGATGATGAAACGCGACGAGGGCGTCGCGTCTACAAAAAAACACTAAAATGGAATTTCGTCTTCGTCCGGCTCGCCAGCCGCCGATGTTTTAGGCGGTGCGCTGGTTTGCCGGCCTTCTCCGCCCGCGTCGGCCGCTCCGCCTGGAGGCCGTCCTCCGAGCAGTTGCATGTTCTCGGCCACCACGCGCAGGCGCGTTCGCTTCTGCCCGGTTTGCTTGTCGTCCCAACTGTCCATTTGCAGCCGCCCTTCAATGAAAACCGGTCTGCCTTTTTTCAGGTACTCGCTGGCGACCTCCGCTGTTCGTCCCCAGAGGGTGACATCGACAAACGTGACTTCCTCGCGCTTTTCGCCGCTGTCGGTGGTGTAAGCGCGATTCACCGCGACGCCGAGATCACAGACGGCGCTGCCTTTGGGCGTGTAACGCACTTCAGGATCACGGGTGACATTTCCAAGCAAGAGAACTTTGTTGAGATTCGCCATGTCGCGCTTATAGCGAAATCATTTCGATTTTGCCACTTTTTTTGGCGCTTTCTCCGTTTTTTCCTCAAGCCGCTGGTAATGCTGGCGGTAAACGTCAGGATCCAATTTGAATTTGGTCCGCAGCCGCACGATCGATCGAGGATCGGCGTTCAAGATGAAGTTGACGTAATAGCCGCCATCGAGCGAGCCCGCTACATATGAAAAGTGGCGCTTGTCCATCTTCTGGACTTGCTCAACCTTGGCGCCTTCCTTCTCAAACTCGGATTCCAGGCGTTCGATCATTTCTTTCACATTTTCTTCTTTGGCCTGCGTGCTTAGCACCATCAGGGCTTCGTAACGGCGATTCATATTTGTTCAGGTTTGTTCACCCCGAACACTTTCGGGGTTAAACGTGTTCATGGCTGAAACGAGACCATTGTCAATTGCGCATTTCAACGCTTCTACTGCGCGATCAATCGTTGCTCGGACGATCGGCTTTTCCTCATCGAAAAATCGGCTCAACACGTAATCGACTGATTCTTCCCGTGGCGCGGCCCCGATCCCGATGCGCAAACGTGGGATCTCTTCCGTTCCGAACTGGGCGATGATTGAGTCGAGACCGTTGTGGCCGCCAGATCCTCCCTGCGCCCGCAACCTAATACGACCCAGCGGCAAAGCAAAATCGTCGAGCACCACCAGAATTTGCTGCGGCTCGATTTTGTAGAACTGCGCAACTGCGAACAGCGGATAACCGCAGTGATTCATAAAGCTCAGTGGCTTGACCAGAAGCACAGCGCCACATTTTGCTGAGAGCGCGTCCCATTTTCCCGATTTTTCCCAAGCCGATCCAAACTGCGCGGCAAGCTGATCGACGACCATAAATCCGATGTTGTGCCGGGTTGCCGCGTACTCCGGACCGGGATTTCCGAGACCGGCGATGAGCCGGATTGCTGTTTCGTCCAGGCGCGGCGTATCTTGTGGGCGTGTCATTCTGAGCGAAGCGCAGCGCAGTCGACGAATCCCGCAGATCTAGCTGACAGTAACGCACTGAGATCCCTCGACTCCGCTCGGGATGACAATGGATTACTTCCTCTCTTTTTCCTTTGGAGCTTTTTCTTTCGAAGCGGGAGCCGCCGCGGTAGCAGCTTCGCCCTCTTCCTTTTTCTCGGTGATTACTTCCGGTCCTGCGGCAACAGCCTCGGCTTCCGCTGCAACTGGCTCTTCCTCAACCACAGGCGCTAGTACTGAGAACGCCGTCAGGTCAAGCTGCACTTTTGGCGTAACGCCCGTCGGAAGCTGAATGTCGCGGACGTGAATGGCATCGCCGATGTTCAGTTGCGAAACGTCCACCGTGATCCGATCTGGCAAATCGCCCGGCAGACATTCAATCGCCAATGCGCGCAAGCTCTGCTCGAGCAATCCGGCAAAAGTCTTTACGCCAATGGGGGTGCCAACAGGCTCGAGCGGCACCTCGGCTTGAATCATCTGGTCCATGGAGATGGCGTGAAAGTCCACGTGACGAATCTCGCCACCGACAGGCGAGTGTTGTACTTCCTGCACCAGTGCCGTGCGGCTTTGTCCGTCCCCCCCAATTTCGAGCTCGACGAGGACGTTTTCTCCTGAGGCCTGGCTCATCATCGCGTTGATGTCTCGCGCGGAGACTTGAAGCGGCTGCGGTTTGTCGTTGCCGCCGTAAATGACGGCCGGGATGAGCCCGCGCGCTCTTAGTTTGCGCACAGCGGAGCGTCCCACAGTGGGGCGTGGTTCTGCTTTAAGCTTAACTTGTTTTGCCATTTTTTTCGTTTTCGATGTTGAACAGCGACGACACCGATTCGTCGTTGTGAATCCGTTTGATGCCTTCCCCGAGAAGCTCGGAGACGCAGAGCACCATGACCTTAAATCCTTTCACGGTGCGCACCGGCGTGCTGTTGGTCGTTACTAATTCCGTAATTTCGGATTTTTGCAACCGCGCGATGGCCACATCCACCAACACAGCGTGCGCCACACCGGCGTAAATGTGGCGTGCGCCGTGCTTTTTCACTATCGCAGCCGCCGAGCTAAGTGTACCAGCCGTTTCAGTGAGATCGTCCACGAGCAGCACGTCGCTGTTCTCCACATCGCCGATCAGGTAAAGTGCTTCAGTCTCAGTGGCGCTTTTGCGCTCTTTCGCCACGATCGCCAGGTTGGCGCCGAGCGCTTCTGCGTAAGCCGAAGCCATTTTCAGGCCGCCGAGATCGGGAGAAACGACAGTTGTTTTGCCCGTCATTTTCTTGCGCAAATACTTGATCAACACGGGCGCCGAATAGAGGTGATCCACCGGGATGTCGAAAAAGCCCTGCACCTGTTGCGCATGCAGATCCATCGTCAGCACGCGATTCACGCCTGCTGCATGCAGCAAATTTGCGACGAGCTTCGCTGTGATTGGCACGCGCGGCTGATCTTTGCGGTCCTGGCGCGCGTATCCAAAAAATGGAATGACAGCCGTGATCCGGTCCGCGCTTGCGCGTCGCGCCGCGTCCACCATGATCAGTAACTCCATCAAATGCTGATTGGTCGGCGGAGAAGTCGGCTGGACAATGAACACATCGTGCCCGCGAATGTTTTCCTCGATCCTGACGTATGTCTCGCCATCGGGAAACGAGCTGATCGTCGCCTGCCCCAGCGGGACACCAATGTATTTGCAAATTCGCTCGGCCAAATCGCGGTTTGCGGAGCCAGTGAAGACTTTTAGTTCAGGTTGAAGCGCGAACATCGGAAGCGCCTAACTTAGTCAGCTGGGAAGGACATTGGCAATCCTCAAACTTGCGTAGCGTCATTTCTGTGGCGAGTATCTTAGTTTGAGGTTTCCCCGATGAGCGCTGACGTAATTCGAGTCGAACGCCCTATCACCAGGTCCAAGCTCTTTGCGCACACGCGCTGGGATGCCGTTCCGGCCGCTGCGGGGCTTTTTCATCTGGCGTATCTCTTCGGGCTCTACTTTCTGTTTCCGCACGCGCCACTGTGGGTGATGCTGATTCTCGGGTTTATCTACTCGCTAATGGTGAACGCGAACATCAACGGCGTGGGGCACAACTTCATTCATAACCCGTTTTTTCGGTCGCAATTTCTCAATCGCTTTTTTGGAATCACTCAGTCCATCGCTTGTTGTTTTTCGCAGACGATGTACGACGCCGTGCATATGCAGCACCACAAGGGGAACTCGGACCGGCAGGATGAAAAAGGTGACACGATCGATTGGTTATCGATCTACAGGCACGGCGATGACGGCGAAGCCGAAAATCCGTGGAGCTATGTTTTTCTGAGTTTCTTCCGCGACGACGTAGGCGCGATCCGCAAGGACCTGCGAAAACGGAAGAACGGCGACGATTTCTGGGGCAACTTCGAGCTGGCGGCATTCGCTACCACGCTTTTGGTGATGGCGATCATCGTACCGACGAATCCGATTCACTTCATTAACTGGGGGTTTATGTTGTATTTCCTGCCGTTCTGGTATCTAGGCCATTGTTTTAGTTACTTGAATGGCTACTACCGGCACTACGGAGCGAACCCCGACAAGCCGATTGCGTGGGGCGTGAGCAGCTACGGAAGAATCTACAACTGGCTGTTTTTCTACAACGGCTATCACGCCGAACATCATTTCCGTCCAAAGATTCACTGGACTAAAATGGAAAAATTCCGCCAAAGCATCGAGCACGTGCAGAAGCAGGAAGGCGTGCGCACGATCAAGCGCGCGCACATGCTAGGCTTTCTCGATCCTGATTTGCCAAAACGTGGTCAGCGCACACAGGTAGGGGCGATTGACCTCAATCGCCCGCCGGCGGTTCGGTGAACAGCCCTACCTATTTTCCGAAACTGGCGCGCAATTTCTCTTTCTTTGCTTCGCACTCCTCCTGCAAACGTCGGACCTCTGAGGCGAGTTGCTTCTGCAGAGAATCGATATCGTCGACCTTGCCCTCGGTTTGCGCCTTGCGAATTTGATTTTTCAGGAAAAGTTCTTTCTCGGCAATTTTCGCCCGATACTTGGAATCCAGTTCGGCGAGTTCTTTTTTTTGTTCCTCAGTGAGCGAGAGCGATGGCGACGCTTTTTGAAGGCGTTCCATTGCGAGTTCGTACGCCGATTTCATCTGATTTTACGCTTTTGAAACAATCGACGCATTGCGTCTCGAAAATCAATTCTTAAATTACTCTCGAATGCGTTCACCAATTCGACTGCTCAGTATCGATTTTGACGGGACGCTTGTTTCACGTGTTACCGAACCGGTGTTCAACTCGCAATGTATGGAGTTGATTCGCGAGTTGCAGGACGCGGGCGCGATCTGGGCGATCAACACGGGGCGCTCGGTGGATTTGCTCGAAACAGGTCTAGCGGAGTTCGCGCTGCCGATTCGTCCGGATTTCATTCTCACGACCGAACGCGACGTTTTTCGTCCGGGACGAGACAGCGAGAAATGGGAACCGTTCGGTGATTGGAACCAGCGATGCGCGCGCGATCATGCGGACTTGCTTTCGTCTGCCGGTTCCGTCTTGGCTGAATTCGTGGATTTCGTCACCAATCAAACGAAAGCGCGTCTGATCTACAACTCCGAAGGCCTTGAAGGGCTCGCCGCCGAAAGCGAGGAAGAGATGGACCGCATCACGGACTTCATCCGGCGGGCGCGTGCGGGCCATCCGAAGCTGGATTACCAGCGCAATGGGATTTACCTGCGTTTCTGTCACGCGGATTACCACAAAGGCGCGACACTGGCTGAGTTGGCGCGGTTGCTGGATGTCGCGCGCGAAAACATTTTCGCGGCGGGCGATCACCACAACGATGTGTCGATGCTGGACGGAAGGTTCGCAGCGATGCCGTCGTGCCCGGCCAATGCCATCCCGGAAGTGCAAAATGCCGTGAGCAATGCCGGCGGCTACATTGCGCAGAAAGATCATGGCGCGGGTGTCCATGAAGCGCTGCTCCACTTCACAAACGGCGATCTGTAGCGGTGGTCTGTGACCGCCGTCTTGAACAACAATTACCAGCGCACGCTGCTCGATCCCATCGGGCCCGGAGCGTAACGTTCGTCATCGGACATTTTTTCTCCGGGAACTGCTGCAGCAGATTGCGAGGACGACGGACCGGACATCGTGTCGTTAGTGGGCGACGTGCAGGCGGCGAGCAAAAAGGCAATCAGCAAAACCGGAATGCCTGCCAGTGCCGCTTGTTTCATTACCGGTACCGAACCTATCCATCGACATTTCCGGTGCAACCAGCCGTGCTCTAAACAGTGACCGACAAACAACAGATGGCGCTTACGCTTGTAAATCAGCATTTTTCGGAATGCTCAGCCGCAGTACCACCCATGATTGTCGAAATATGAATTCAGTATCCCGAGTGCCCAGAGCTCATTCCTTCGCCGCCGGGAGCATATGACGGACGCGAGAAGTGGGCTGCGGTACTTGTCATCGGTGGTTCGCTTGGTGCTGATTCTGTTACGACGCCTTCCTGGGGTGACGAGGCACAAGCGGAAAGCAGCCACCCGATTACCAACGCGAGCATCCAACACCCTGCAGCACGTTTATTCACGAAGCCGAATCTACTGAGCACAGAGCCTGATGCAACCAGCCGAATTCGAGCGGTGATACTGAAAGACGGCGCCACGAAAAAATTTTGCGTGGAAAGAGAAGCTCGCGTTTAGTTATGCATGGCCGGCAACTGGAGCGAGCCTGAACGTATGTGGGACGAATACGATTGGGAGCGTTTTCTTCAGCAACAAGACGGGAAGACCGAAAAGTACATGCAGTTGCTGGAAACATATCTCGATGATCCGCGCCGCGATGAAATTATCGCCCGCGAAATGGGATGGACGCAGTTGCTGGATGAAAAGGATTGGAGCGCGGAGGTCGATGCGCTTCTGGATGAAAGCGCCGCCGACGAGGACGACACCGACGCGGATAATTCACCTTCCTCAGGCGAAACATTCCAAGAGCACCATCTTTATCGCGCTGCGTTTGACCTTACTCTTTGGATCGATCAATTGTTCGATCAAAACGCTGCACTGCAGAACGAGCCCGCCGCCGTCAAGCTCGCGACGCATGCGGCGCTGGCCAGCGCGAAGTTGGCGGCAGCGTTGAGCGGCGATCATCTCGACGAAATCGGGATGACCATCGCCTATCTGAAGCGAGCGTTGAAGGCGATCACGACGTCAATGAATGCAGCAGCGCAACTGCGAAAGGCCGCCGGAATGATCAGCCGGTCGGAGTACCTCGTGTTGCAGCAGCGACTGTTTGAAGTGCGCGACGGCATCGTAAGCCTGATGGGCGAGTATCGCGCCGAGTGGCGTCGCCGTTTCGGTACTGACAGTTTTCAGCGTTGAATGAAATAAGGACGCGCTCCGTCCAATCATGCAAACGGAAGCGACTCTGGCGCAGTCCGATGTGTCGGAATTGGACTTGGTAAAACGATGCCAGGCCGGTGACACCGGAGCATTCGACGAGCTGGTAACTCGCTACCGGACACGAGTATTCGGCATGATTTACAACATGGTCCACAGCGAACAGGACGCCTGGGATCTGGCTCAGGACAGCTTCCTAAAAGCATGGAAGTCGATTGGACGCTTCCGCGGTCAGTCATCCTTTTACACCTGGATTTATCGTATAGTCATGAACGTCACAATCGATTGGCTGCGCAAAAAGCAGGTCAAAGGCGGCGACGCTGAGTTCGATGATGCAATTCAACTGAGAGAGATTGATCCGGCATCCAAAACAGTGCCGAAAACGGAAGAGTTGCCCCATCAAGCGATGGAACGGGATGAGATTCGCGCCCGGATCGAAAAGGCAATTGGCCAGCTTTCGCCCGAACACCGCGCCGTAATTTTAATGAAGGAAATTGACGAGATGCAATATCACGAGATCGCGGAGGCGTTGGGGTGTTCGATCGGCACAGTGATGTCTCGCCTGTTTTATGCGCGCAAGAAATTGCAAAGCTTACTGAGAGACGTTTATGAAAACGTTTGAGGAAAAGTGGACGGCATGGCTGGACGACCAGCTCGGCGGGCGCGAATTGTCGGAATTCGAGGCGTCACTGCCTGACAAAGCTGTCGCTCACGCCGAAAAAGCCGAGGCAAAAAAACTCGGCGAGCTGTTGAAGCGCGAGTTAAGTGCGCACCCACTGAAGAACGAAGAATTCTTTAGTCACCAGCTGCGCGAAAGGATCGTGCAGGAAAGTGGCGGGCAACGTCGGGAGCGCGCTCGCCGAAGTCCAGCCTCCAGTTGGTGGACGATTCCACGCCTGCTGTGGGCAGGCACGGCCTCGCTCGCTGTGTTTTTGATTTGCACCGTCCTGGTTATGCATCAGGAAAGACCGGCAGAGGAATCGCAATACCTGACACAGATTCTCAATGCCCGGGTCGATCCTGTCGTTAGTCCGAATGCGACGGTCTCAATCTTCGAGGTGAAACAAGACCGTGTAACAGTGCTTTGGACCGAAGGACTACAAAGCTTGCCGGCCGATTACGCCGCAAAATAATTGCTCATGCATCGCTCGCTGGCGGTCGGAATCTCTGTTCTTGTTTTGACGATGACCGCGGCGCCCGCGTCGCAAGCGGCGGAGACGGTTTGGAGCGGGCTTGTCATGGCGGAGAACGTTACGCAGCCGCAGCCGATTCCGTCGGAATTGACTCGGATCGAAGGATCCCTGAAAAGGTTTTTCGGCTACAACCAATTTCAGGTGATCGGGAAATCGCAAAAAGTCCTTAAGACCGGTCAGGAAGATTGGCTTGCGACGAGTAAATTTTTCGGACTGCACGTAGACGCGCGCGGTGAAACCCAAGGCGGCTACGTTTTGAATCTGAAGCTTTACAAGGAGAAGGAGCTTTTGCTCGAGACGGAAGCCAAGCTGAGCAAGCGCAGCCCGCTGGTGATCAAAGGCCCGCAGGTGGGCGGGGGACAATTGCTGCTGGTGCTGGTCGTCCAGTAGGCGGGTAGGGCCCGACCGCCGGGCGCGCCGTTCGCAGACGGCTCGGCGAGCAGTCCCCCTGCCATTTAGAAATGCAAAAAAGTTCGAGCCGTTCTTTAATTTGAGACATGCGCGTTCCACTTTTCGCATTTCTGGTTTTATTTTTGGTAAGGTCGTTAGTCGGAGCCGTGGAAAAACCGTTTAACTTCAACGAGACGCCTGGAAGACTTCCGAAAGAAGTAGTCCCGACGGAATACGCAATTCGCATCGTTCCGAACGTCGACAACTTCACGTTCGCCGGAAGTGAAACCGTAAAGCTGAACGTGCGCAGCCCGGTCTATCAGCTGGTGTTGAACGCGCTCGAACTCAAGATCGAAGCGGCCTCTGTCGATGGCAAAGAATTGCCGCTCTCTGCGATTAAGACCGACAATGAAAAGGAACTGCTGACGCTTACGTTGCCCTCAGAACTCGCGGCCGGCGATCACGCCCTCAGCCTTCGGTTCACGGGCAAGATCAATCAGCAAGGGCAGGGGCTTTTCTACATGCGATATCAGGAACAGGGCAGCGGCGCGCGCAAAGTCATGCTCGGGACGCAATTCGAAGCCACTGACGCCCGTCGATTCTTTCCCTGCTGGGATGAACCTGCGTTTCGCGCCCGTTTTCAATTAACCGTTGTGGTGCCTGAGAATTGGCTCGCCGTCTCAAACATGCCGATCGAGAGCGAGCGAAAAATCGCGGGCGGGAAAGAAGTGGGCTTCGCGCCAACTCCACCGATGTCCAGTTATCTGAATGTATTCGTGGCCGGTGAACTCGATGTTATCGAGTCCCAAGTCGGCCCGACGCAGATCCGAGTAGTCGGAACAAAAGGCAAAGCAGAACTGGGTCGCTACGCGCTCGAAACCACGGCAGAGATTTTGAAGTATTACAACGATTATTTCGGCGTGCCGTATCCATTGCCGAAGCTGGATCAAATTGCTATTCCCGGAGGCTTCGGTGGCGCGATGGAAAACTGGGGTGGGATCACTTATTACGAATCGACGCTTCTGTTCGATCCGAAAAATTCCTCTGCCGAGACCAAACAAAATATCCATGAAGTATTGGCCCATGAGATGGCTCATATGTGGTTTGGCGACCTGGTGACGATGGCGTGGTGGGACAATCTCTGGCTCAATGAAGGATTCGCCTCGTGGATGGGCAGCAAATGCACCGCACATTTCAATCCGCAATGGGAGGTCTGGCTTGCTCGTGAATTACCGCGAGATCCTACGCGGCGTACCGGAATTGCTAAAGAAGCAGCCATGGAAGGCGACGCGCGCTCCAGCACCCACCCGATTCAGCAGCGTGTCGCAACGGAAGCCGAAGCCAACAGCGCGTTCGACGATATTACCTACAAGAAAGGCCAGTCGTTTCTGCGAATGCTGGAGAGTTTTCTCGGTGAGGACGTTTTCCGCGATGGAATCCAAAAGTACATGGCCGCCCATAAGTATTCGAACACAACCACTGCGGATTTGTGGAGCGCGCTCTCGGATACTTCGAACAATTCCGTAGGTGAAATTGCGGCGGGCTGGACGGAGCAGCCCGGATTTCCTGTCGTGATCGTTAAGCGAGAGG
>Ga0209056_10004475_pt1 | contig 14737 bp, 14 predicted proteins | sample GraSoiAngelo_114_FD_185876 | JGI IMG/M metagenome (GOLD analysis project Ga0209056, IMG submission 185876) | Grasslands soil microbial communities from the Angelo Coastal Reserve, California, USA - 14_0903_13_40cm (SPAdes) (version 2) | ecosystem: Environmental > Terrestrial > Soil > Grasslands... | reverse complement strand
GCTCGCCACATCGGTCAGCACGCTCTCCCGTTTCATGTGGGCCGCCGCCTGCACGGCCGCGCCGACCACGCCGTCCGGCGGCACGGCGACGATGACCAGGTCCGCAGCACGCAGCACGCTCAGATCACTGCCGCCGGCGTCCAGGGCCCCAACCTCGCGCGCCGCTGTGATCGCCTGCGCATCGATGTCGACGCCCACGACCTGCCCGGCCACCGCGCGTTGCCGCAGGGCCATGCCCACCGTGGCCCCGATCAACCCCACACCAACGATGCCCACGCACCCCAGGCGATCCACTACAAGACACCCATTTCGAATTGCGAATTGCGGATTGCGGATTGAACGACGCAGCGCAAATCCGAAATCCGCAATCCGAAATCCGAAATCATCGTGTTAGGATCGGCGCCTGCACGCGCCGGCCGAGCGCTTTGGTGAGCGGGTCCAGTTCTGCCATCAAGGTCCGGAAGTGCTCCAGGGTCAGTTGCTGCGGGCCGTCGCTGCGCGCCTTTTCCGGGTCGGGATGAACCTCGACGATCAGCCCGTCGGCGCCCGCGGCCACCCCCGCCCGCGACATGGGCGACACGTACTTGCGCTTCCCTGTCCCCTGGCTGGGATCGATGATCACCGGCAGGTGGGAGAGTTCCTTGAGTACGGGCACGGCGCTGAGGTCGAGCAGATAGCGCGTGTAGTTGTCGAACCCACGGATGCCGCGCTCGCACAACACCACCTGGTAGTTGCCTTCGTTCATGATGTACTCGGTCGCCAGCAGCAACTCTTGGATCGTGGCGCTGGGACCGCGCTTGATCAGCACCGGATACTTGGCGCGACCGGCCTCGCGCAGCAACGTGTAGTTCTGCATGTTCCGCGCCCCGATCTGGATCATGTCGGCGTACTTGGTGACCAGCTGCAACTGGTAGGCGTCCATGGCCTCGGTGACCACCGGCAGGCCGGTCTGCTTCCGCGCCTCCGCCAGATAACGCAGGCCTTCCTCTTCCAAACCCTGGAACGAGTAGGGCGACGTGCGTGGCTTAAACGCTCCGCCGCGCAACATCACCGCACCCGCCGCCTTCACCGCCTTCGCCGTGGTCACGATCTGGTCGAGACCCTCGACCGAACAGGGCCCGGCGATGACCGCGAGCGTCCCGTCGCCGAAACGGACGCCTTTGACGTCCACCACCGTGTTCTCGGGTTTGAACTCGCGGCTGACGAGCTTAAAAGGCTGGAGAATCGGCACGACCCGCTCCACCCCAGCGGTCGCCTCCAGCGACTGGCGCAGGAGCTCCTTGGTGTGGCTGTCGCCGACGACGCCGATGACGGTGCGCTCCACCCCCACCGACAGATGCGTCCCCAGTCCGGCGTCCTGAATCTTTTTGACGACCGCATCGATCTGCTCGCGGGTCGCACGCGGTTCCATGACGACGATCATGCTCTCGCCCCCGATGAAAACGCCCATTCTGAGATCTCGCTGTCCATGGTCATCTCCCCCAGAAAAAACAAACACCTCTCACCCCAGATAAGGGGCGAGAGGGATCGTCATCACTCCCGCGGTGCCACCCGGCTTCCGGCCCAACTCCACAGAGTTGAAGCCGACGCTCGATCGTCTCCGATGATTACGGCGGAGCGCCGGCGCATCTTACTAACGTGATTCGTGATTGGTGATTCGTGATTCGCCACTGCCCACTGCGCAGGACCGAATCACTAATCACGAATCACAAATCACGCGTTTAGTGCGCGCCTCCCGAGTCCATTCCCTCGCCGTCTCGCTACCGCGGTCCCACCACTCCGCGGCTCTCTCCGCAGCGCGGCGGCGGGTACTCTTCTCGGTCATTGGCCAGTATAGAATTTGTAAGCGGAATTATAACACTAATGTCAATGGAGCCGCAGCAGCCCCCTCCGATTCAAGAAATAGGCGAACAGCCGCTCGGCACAGCCCCTTGTACTGATATCTGCGCGTTATTCACAACATGTTGAAAAATCATGAAGGAATCCATACCAGGATTGATGAATTGGCGATTCTGGCTGGGTAACACCTGACTCAAGGAGGGCCGGACGATGACGGCAGTCGCGCGCATGATTCGAGGATCAGTAACCATTCCTGCCAGGCTGCGCAGGGAACTCGGCCTGGCAGATGGTGTCATTGTGGGTGTTGAGGTGTCCAACGGCAGGGTTATCATCCGCCGTGTCAAGATCGTTCCCGCCGATGGCGAGAGAGCCGCGCATATGAGCAACGGTCGGTCACGTAGGAAGTCTCGGGAGGAGGCGGCGCAACCAGTCTAAGGCAAAAAAAGACCTCGCCAGGTGGGATCGATCCGCAAACCTTATGGCCTGGCGAGGCCACGACGACCGGGCGCTGGTCTAACGGCAAGACACCTTGCCTTGAACAAGGAGATGCCGGTTCGACTCCGGCGCGCCCGATCAGTAGAGGTGTGGCGGCGTGTCCAAGCGGCCAAAGGAGCGGAGGTCGCATCTCCGTGGGCCCAAGGCCCTTCGCGGGTTCGAATCCCGCCGCCGCCTCCTACTACTAGTTGTGTCTATTCCCAATTCTAATAAGAGATTCCTCCCCGGTGCTGAGGGTTCAGCAGCTAGGGGGATCAAATGAGGGATCAAAGGTTGCAAATCCCAGGTTAGTCTGCGGCCGATGACCCAATCGAGGTACGACTCGTAGCACGAACGGTTGTTCGGCATGGCAGGTGCGTGATGGGACTAAATGTGAGGTATCTCGCAAGCGGTACGCGTCCTGGAGATGCTAGGGAACGTGTAGCAATCATAGCACAGCCGTCAAGGGCTGGCCGACGTTTTGATCCGTTCGAGCGCCCCCTGCGCGGTGGCGATCTCGGTGGGACCCGGCAGCCGGGGGGAATACCGTGCTCGCGCGTACGCGTCGGTCAGCGTCTTGATGTCCCTCCCAACCTCCGGCAGCCGGCCGGCGAGGACCGGGTGATACTCGTGGGGAGTCTGATGCCGCGCCCGCGGCATGCCCACCGCTGCGCCGGTACGCAGCATCTCGCGGTACAGGGCCCGGATGACACCCAGACCTGCCAGCTCACGACCGCGCGCCGTGGGACGCATCTGCCGGAGCCACCTTCGCCATGCCTCGCCCAATCCACTGAGCACCGCCTCGCTCGACCACACCGATTCGCGCTCATCGTCGTCTCTCTTCCGCGCACGCCGGCGCGCCCGCACCACGGAGATGGCGACGAGAATCACCAGCGCGGCGATGACCAGGGCCACCATACCCCACCGGGCGCCGCTCACCAGCTGCGGCGGGAGGTCCTTTAACAAGTCGCGAAACGACGGCGGCGCTGCTCGCGGCACCGGGGAGCCCATCCCGCGGAACGGCAGCCGCGCGAAGACGAACACGAGCGCCCGCGCGACCACCATCGCCACCGCGAAGAGCACATAGAAGAGTGCTTCTGCCACGGGAGCCAGCGGACGCAGCAACCGGACCAGTACCGGCCAGACCTCCACATGCACGGCGGTGGCCAGGCCCGCCGCCGACAAGAAGATCACCCCAACGACCCCGAGGAGCAACAGCAGCCAGTGCCGGTTGGCCGCCAGCGCCTGCGCCGGATCGGCGTGGGTTTCCTCCCACAACATCAGCAGGCGGGTGACCGCCAGCGTGGTGAGGCTGAGCGAGAAGAACGCGAGCAGGTAAGCTGGAGCCGAGGCCGCCGGCGCGAAGCCACGGGAATCCCCATAGAGTGCCAGCAGGATCACAAACACGACGCTCCACCCAATGCCCCGCCGGAACGCCCGGTCGGCTTCGAAGTAGCCGGACTCCCGCTCGCCCAACACGACGCCGCGCCACCACAGCACCGTCGCCAGGAGCGCCGCTAAGACCTGCGGGGTGATCGCCGGCAGCGCGTCGTGCGCGGCCATCAGGAGCATGCCGATCCAGCGCACGTCCAGCGGCCCGCGCCCCGGATAGTATGCGAACCGCACCGCGGTCATCCCGCTGAGCACACCGGCGGCCGCGACCAAAGCCCGGGCGTTGCGCAACGACCACGGCCGCGCCGCCACGGCACGGACCATCAGTGACGGCAGCCCCAGCAACGCAAACGCAGCAGCCGGCCGGAGCAGCGGCGGCGGCGCCGCGCCGTAGAAGGTGCCGCTCAACAGCAGCACCCACGGGTACACCCATGCGAACTCGATGGCCACGATGGCCAGCGCCAGCAGCGGGCGCACCCGGACCTTCACCGCACCATCTCCGGGACGATGCCGTCCAGCGCCTGCCAGCCGGCTGCTTCCCGGACGCGATACGTGAGCATGCTCAACCCGGGTGGCGCGACCTCGTCGCCGATGAGAACCACCACTGCGCTGTGGCCCGCGTCCGCCAGCCGCATCAAGCCGGCCCGCAGCGGATCATCCGTCACGGCCGTCACCACCACGGCGGTGGTGCCCCACGGGAGGGCAGAAGCCTCCAGCTGCATCAAATCGCCGACCGGCATGACGGGGGTCGGAAAGATCTTGGCCAGGGCCTCCAGCACCGACGAGAGCTGCCCCATCCCTCCGGCCGGCGGAATGCGCACCCACCGCAACCCCTGCGGCAGATATCCGTTGGCGAACAACCCGAGATGATGGCCGGATTCCACGGCCCAGTTCGCGATCGACGCGGCCGTCATGATGTTCAACTCCAGCAGCGGGCGCACGAAGCCCCGGTACTCTGCGTACCGGCCCAGTGTGTCAAGGTTCACGAAGATCACGACGCGGTGGCTGCTCGACGCCTCATATTGTTTTGAGCGCAGCGCCTGCGCCCGCGCGGTGGCCTTCCAGTGAATCGCGCGCAGCGGATCTCCCGGAGCATACTCACGGGTGCCGATGATCCGCGCCGGATCTTCGAGCAGGTGCCGGTGCCTGACGTCGCCCAGTGGGTAGAGCGCAGGCAGACCCAGCGCGGTAAGGGGAACGACTTTCGGATAGACGAGCAAGTGATCCACCTGTTCGGTGTCTACGCCTCGCACGGTGAAGCCGAAGATATCCCCCGATCGCAGCCTGGCCGGGCCCAGCGGGAAGTACCCACGGGCGTCACAGCGCAGCGTCGTGTGCCGGCGCACGCGCTGGTACCAGCGGATGCTGAAGAGATTTACGAGATGATGGCGGCGCTGACGCAGGCTGGGGATCACACGGCCGTGCAGCGGCACCAGCTGTTGCGGCAGCTCATCCACGACCTCCAGCCAGGCCAGCGGCAGCGGCTTGCGGTTCGTGACCTCCATGGTGAAGGTGACGGTTTCGCCGTAGAAGGCCCGGCGCGGCGTAAACGTGCGGCGGTATTCCACGCGTGCCAGACAGTACCGGTCCCACAGGTACGATGCCGCCGCGCTGCCCAGCACCACCAGCCCCAGCAGGAACGCGAACCCGTGCCGGGTGGCCACGCCGACAGCGAGGAGGAACCAGGCCAGCAGGAGCCAGCCTTGCGTAAACATACGAAACTACGGGACCAGGGGGCCAGGATACCAGGGAACCATGCCTGCAGCGAGTGTCTGCCTGGTCCCTTGGTTACCTGGTACCTTGGTTCCCATCGTCACTCGGCTTCTACCGGCGCCGGCACTGATTTCAGAATTTCCGCGGCGATTTCGCGCGCGCCCCGCTCGCGAAGCCGGGCCTGCGACGTGGTGATGAGCCGGTGCGGCAACACGTACGGCACGAGCATCTTCACATCGTCGGGAAGGACAAATGACCGGCCCCGGATGGCGGCCAGGGCCTGGGCGGTGCGGTGCAGGCCCAGGCTGCCGCGCGGGCTGGCTCCCAGCTCGATCTCCGGGTGAGATCTGGTCGCCCGCACGATGGCCACGATGTACTCCTCCACAACGGCACTGACGTGGATGTCCCGCACCGCCCGCTCCATGGCCACCAGCTCCTCGGCCGACGTCACCGGCTGCAGATCCTCCAGTGGGTTAGAGGCGCGGAAACGGCGCAGAATCGCGGTCTCTTCGTCTGTGGACGGATAGCCGATCGGGAGCTGGATCAAGAACCGGTCGAGCTGTGCCTCGGGCAGCGGGAAGGTACCCTGCAGTTCAATCGGGTTCTGCGTCGCGATCACCAGGAACGGCCGTGTCAGCGGCACTGTCCCGGTCTCCAGGGTGACCTGGCGTTCCTCCATGCACTCCAGCAGGGCGGCCTGGGTGCGGGGCGTAGCGCGATTGATCTCGTCGGCCAGCAACACGCTGGTGAAGATAGGCCCGGGCCGGAACTCGAATTGCTGGGTCTGCTGATTGAAGTAGTAGAGGCCGGTGACATCGGTCGGCAGCAGGTCCGGGGTACACTGCAGCCGGCGGAACTTGCACCCCAGCGACCTGGCCAGAGCTTTCGCCAGCATCGTCTTCCCAATGCCAGGCACGTCCTCGATCAACAGGTGGCCTTCGCATAACAGCGTCACCAGTGCCAGATCGATCACCTGGCTCTTGCCCACGATCACGCGCTCGATGCTGGCGCGGATGCGGCCGGCCACCTCAGCCACCGATTCACTATTCACGATTTGCGATGCACGCCTTTCTGCGCGACGACGTCCCGTAACACGCGCGTGAACGCCGGGAACGACACCGCAATCGATTCCGCGCCCTCTACTGTGACCGGCCCGCCGGCCAGCAGCCCGGCCACGGCAAATGCCATCGCGATGCGATGGTCTCCAGCACTGGCCACACGGCCGCCGTGCAGGGGACTGCCGTACACCGTCAGCCCGTCCGGACGCTCTTCCACTTCGCCGCCCAGGGCGCGCAGCCCGCGGGCAATCACGGCAATCCGATCCGACTCCTTCACCCTCAGCTCTGCTGCATCGCTGATCACAGTCTCGCCTTCGGCGGCGGTTGCGATCACGCACAGGACCGGCAGCTCGTCGATCACCCGCGGGATCAGGCTGCCGCCGATGCGGACGCCCCGCAGCCGCCGCCCGCGCACGGTCACCGCTCCCACCGGCTCTCCCGTATCCTCGCCGGTCTGGCGGACGTCTACCTCCGCACCCAACGCGCGCAGCACGTCGAGGAACCCGGTCCTCGTCGGATTCAATCCCACGTGTTCGATGGTGAGCTCCGACCCCGGCATGCCGGCGGCTGCCGCCAGCAGGAACGCCGCCGAGGAGATATCGCCGCAGACCCGCACTTCATGGCCCCGCAAGGCAGCCGCCGTGACACTTACGCGGTCCCCGTCGCGCCGGATTGGCGCGCCGAATGCCGCCAGCATCCGTTCGGTGTGATCCCGGGTCGGCGTGGGCTCCACGACCGTCGTCGGACCCTCCGCCAGCAGCCCAGCGAGCAGCACCGCCGACTTCACCTGCGCGCTGGCGACCGGCAGTGTATAGGTGATCCCCCGTAGGGATCCGCCGGAAATCCGCAGGGGCGGGAACCTCCCGTCACCCGACGCGACAATCCGCGCGCCCATCCGCGACAGCGGCTCAACGATGCGATCCATCGGCCGGGTCCGGAGCGACGCGTCGCCAGTCAGCTCGGTCTGGAAGGGCTGCCCGGCCAGGATCCCCGCCAGCAGCCGCATCGTGGTTCCCGAGTTTCCCGCGTCCAGCGGAGTCATCGGGGCGCGCCACCGCGGCCCCATTCCGCGCACAATGAGACGGCTGCCCTCGTCCTCGATCCCCACGCCGAGCGCGCGCAGGCAGCTGACCGTGTGCAGGCAGTCGTCGGCACGCAGGAAGTCATGGATCACCGTGTCGCCGCGGGCCAGCGCACCGATCAGCGCCGCGCGATGAGAGATGGATTTGTCGCCCGGGACCCGGACACGACCCCTCAGACGACCCGCGGGCGATACCACGAGCTCCATCGCCATTCAACCAACACAATCTACACAAACTACACAACCTACACAATCACGGGCAACAAACATCACTGGCTGCTTCGCATTTGAAGTCATCAGTTAATTGTGTAGCTTGTGCAGGTTGTGTAGCTTGTGTAGGTTGTCAACGGCGGCTGAGATCGGGCCGTAACGATGCGGCCCGCCGCAGGTACACGTGCACAACCTCCTCCTGCGACCGGGCGGTGTTCCACAGGATCAACACGCGGATGCACATCGGGACGCTGTCGGGTACGCTGATCTCTTGAGCGGACATCAGCGGGACGTGCGTCCACTGCAGCTGGCGCGCCGCCTCCGCGGGGAAGGCGGCGGTGAGGTCCGGGGTGCAGGTGAACAGGATCGCGGCGATCTCGTCAGGCTCGATGTTATTGTCCTGTGCCAGCCGCCGCAGGAGCTCACGCGTGGCGTCCAGCACGGCCGGCTCGGAATTCTCCTCGACCGTCGTCGCCCCACGGATGCCGCGGATGTGCATATGCCTACCGGGCCTCGGGCTTCGGGCTCCGGGCTCCGTCACGCACCAAGTCGATCGCCGCCCGCACGCCGAGCAAGAAACTGTTCACGCCGAAGCCGTAGACGACGCCTTTGCATGCCGGGGCGAGGACAAGCGTCGAGCGGAACTCCCCCCGGGCCACGACATTCGTCATGTGCACTTCGATCACCGGGATCTGAATGGCGGCGATGGCATCGCGCAGCGCGTAGCTGTAATGCGATAGCGCGCCCGCGTTGATCACCACGGCGTCGCTGCCCTTGCGGGCGGCGTGCAGACGGTCAATGATGGCGCCCTCGCTGTTGGACTGGTAGAACTCCACCTCCGCGTCCTCCCGCCGGGCGAGCTCTGCTAGCTTCGCGTTGATCTCCTGCATCGACTCGCGGCCGTAGATGTGGGGTTCCCGCTCACCGAGCAGGTTGAGGTTAGGGCCGTAGACGACGAGAATCCTGGGCACCGGCCAGCACCTCCCGCAGCAGAGTATCCGGCACTTCCTGTTCGCGGATGACTTCACCGATGCCTACCGGCAGCGCGCAGCGCAGCACGCCGTCGCGGATTTTCTTATCCAGCGCCATAGCCCGCCACACCGCCCGGCGGTTCACGGCGCCCAGCTTGGTCGGCAATCCCGCTCGGGCCAGCAGCGTATCCTGTCGCTCCACTACCTCAGCGCCGGCCACCCCCAGACGTTGCGCCATGCGGGCCTCCAGCGCCATGCCGATGGCGATCGCCTCGCCGTGGGTCAAACGCCGGAATCCGGCCGCGGCCTCCACCGCATGTCCGATGGTGTGTCCATAATTGAGGATGCGGCGTTCCGATCGCTCGCGCTCGTCGACCTCCACCACCCGGGCCTTGAACGCGGCGCAGCGCGAGATCACTTCGACCAGGGCCGCGGTGTCCCGGCGGAGCACGGCCGGCAGGTGCTGTTCCAGGAACTCGAACAGCGCCGCATCCCCGATCACCGCCGTCTTGATCACCTCCGCCAGGCCGCTGCGCAGCTCACGCTCCGGCAGCGTGGCGAGCGTCCGCACGTCCGCGACGGTGAGCGCGGGCTGGTAAAACGCGCCGACCAGGTTCTTCACCCCCGTGTGATTCACCCCGGTCTTGCCACCGATGCTGCTGTCCACCATCGCCAGCAGCGTCGTGGGCACGTGGACCAGCTGGATCCCACGCATGTACGTGGCCGCGACAAACCCGGCAAGATCACCAATGACCCCACCGCCCAACGCGATCAGCGTGCTATAGCGGTCGAGACGGGCGCGGGCCAGCCGCGAATAGAGGTGCGCGGCGGCGGCCAGGCTCTTGCTGGCCTCACCCGCCGGCACCGCGATCGGAAACCCCTCGTATCCCCCGGTCCGCAACACCGCCAGCAACTTCGCCCCGGGACTCCGCAGCAGCGCGCGGTGCGAAACCACGGCGATCTTCGTGCCGGCATTCAGCTCCGCCAGATCCGCGGGCAGGAGCGGCATAATCCCGTCCCCGATGTGGATCGGGTACGTCCGGTCGGCCAGGCGCACGGAGATGGTGGTGCGCTCGCGCGCTCGCAAGAGTACCACGATCGCCTCGACGACGCGTTCCGGTGTCGCGTCGGACACGTCCACAAGCAAGTCCGCATCGCGGTAGAGAGGCCGGCGCTGGTCGAGGAGCCGGACGACGCTTTCCCGGACGTCGCCGCGCAGCAACGGCCGGCTCTTGGCCTCGCCCAGGCGCTTGACCAGCACGTCCACGGGTGCGGTCAGGGACACGATCCACCCGTAGCGCCGGAGGTCCATCATGTTCTCCGGACGCAGCACCACGCCGCCGCCGGTGGCGATCACGGCATCACGCCGCGCCGCGGCCTCCGCGACGACGCTTGCTTCCACGGTGCGGAAGTGCTCCTCGCCGTGCCGGGCGAAAATCTGGGCCACCGTGGCCCGCTGCCGCGCTTCGATGCGGCGGTCGGTGTCGATGAACGTCCACCCCAGCCGGCGCGCCAGCAACTGGCCGACCTCGCTTTTCCCGGTGCCCATGAACCCGATCAGAACGACATTCCGCATCCGACTGGCCGCTCCACCGCCCTGACTACGTCTACTTAGTCTACTAAGTCTACTCGGTCTACTTAGTCTACCTGCGTGGCCCCGCCGCCAGGTTCGCAGACCAAGTAGACCAAGAAGACCAAGTAGACTAAGCAGACGCCGTTATCAGAATCACATCTCCTTAATCCGCTCCAGATAGTGTTCGTACGCCGCGCGAATGTCCGGGATGCTGTCCGCGCCAAATTTCTCCAGGAATGCGTCGGCGATGACATAGGCGACCATGGATTCCGCCACGACGCCGGCGGACGGGACCGCGCACACGTCGCTGCGCACGACCGCGCCGGTGATCGCCTCCTTCGTCTTCATATCGACCGACCGTAGGGGAGACATCAGCGTCGAGAGAGGCTTCATCGCGCCCCGCACCACCACCGGCGCGCCGGTGGTAACCCCGCCCTCAGTGCCGCCCGCGCGGTTGGTCTCTCGGTAAAAGCCGCGGTCGCGGGCCCAGAAGATCTCGTCGTGCGCGCGAGAGCCCGGCGTGCGGGCCATCTCGAATCCCGGGCCGACTTCGACCCCTTTAACGGCGTGAATGGACATCACCGCCTGGGCCAGGCGGCCATCCAGCTTGCGATCCCAGTGCACGTAGCTGCCCAATCCCGGGGGGACGCCCAGGGCGACGACCTCGAACACCCCACCCAGGGTGTCACCACGTTTGCGCGCATCGTCGATCGCGGCGCGCATCTCTTCTTCCGCGCCGGGATCGACGCAGCGTAGCTCCGAAGCCTCCGCCGCCGCCGGAATGTCGTCCCACCGCTCCGGACGCGCGCGAATCGCGACGCCGCCGATCTCCACCACGTGGCTGGAGACCTCGATGCCGAACTCGTGCAGCAGCTTCCGGCACAACGTGCCGGCCGCCACTCGGGCCGCGGTTTCCCGCGCGCTGGCGCGCTCCAGCGCGCGACGAGCGTCCTCAAAGCCGAACTTCATAGAGCCGACGAGATCAGCATGGCCGGGACGCGGTCGTGTGAGCGGTGGTTCACTGACACGGGCATCGCGGTTCTCGATGCGCAACGCAACTGGGCCCCCGATGGTCTGCCCGCCCATCAGGCCCGAGACGATCTCGACCCGGTCTGCTTCCAGCTTCATCCGCACACTCCGGCCGTAGCCCTGCTGGCGGCGGAGCATCTGCGCGTTGATGTCGTCTTCGCTCACCGCCAGCCCGGCCGGCAGCCCCTCCACGACCGCGGTCAGCGCCTTCCCATGAGATTCCCCGGCCGTCAGAAAGCGGAGCATCGGCGTGACCTCTCCAACCGATCGTTGGAACGTTGAAACGTTGAAACGTTAAAACGTGAAAGCCATGGAAACCTAGGATCACGACAATTCAGCATGTTCGCTTCAACGCTCCAACGCTTCAACGTTTCAACGGCAGTTCGGTGAGTCCGACGGCCCGCCGCATTGCATCCAGGGGCGCGGGCCGTCCGGTCCACAGCTCGAAGCTGCGGGCCCCCTGGAAGACCAGCATGGAGAGGCCGCTCACGGCCGCGGCGCCGGCCGACTTCGCCGCGCCAAGCAGCTCGGTCCACGCCGGGGTGTACACCATGTCCAGCACCGCCATGCCCTGGCGCAGTCCGCGGGCCAGCGCCTGCAGCCAGTCGGCCCGGCCCCCGCCGCCGCCCATTGCCGCGGACATCGTCGCTGCGGTGGCATGGACGACAATCTCAGCATCTTCGACGGCGCGCCCGATCGTCTCGGGGGCGAGCGGCGCGGGCTCCACCTGGCAGCCTGGAGCGGCGCGGTGCACCGCGTCGGTCAGGTTCCGCGCTTTGCGTTCAGTCCGGTTGAGCACGGTTATGCGCGAGGCGCCTGCCGCGGCCAGCGCAAACGCGGCCGCCCGTCCGCCGCCGCCCGCCCCGACCACGACGCAGCGGCGACCCGACGCCGGCATCCCTCCGTCAGAGATCAACGCGTCCACCACTCCCGCGGCATCTGTGTTGAATCCCATCAACCGGCCTCCGGACACGCGCACGGTGTTGACGGCCGCTATCTGACGTGCCAGACTGTCCAGTTCATCGAGCAATCCCGCGGCGGATTCTTTGTGTGGGATGGTGACATTGACCCCCGCCATCCCCAGCGCCGCGACCCCACGCAGGGCCTGCCCCAACCCCGCGGGCGCCACGCGAAAGGCGACGTACCTCCAGTTCATCTCCAGCGTCTCGAACGCGGCGTTATGCATCCGCGGCGATAGCGAGTGCGCCACGGGATCGCCGATGATGCCGACCAGCGTAGTACCGCCGTCTATCGCGGTCATTGTGGAGATTATAGCAACTAACGGAATCAGGAAGCGGGAAACGGGAAACACCAGGAAAATTACGGGAGTGGGGATTGGGGATTAGGGATTGGCAGGACAAACAGATGAGGGCAGGGCATTCCCAATCCCCACTCCCCAATCCCTAATCCCGCGATTTCGTTTGTCGCATCGCGGCCAGGTATTGCCGGTAATAGCGCTCTACGGTGTGCCTGTTGATGCTCATCGAGGGTGAGCGTTCCGGCCTGATCCCTCCGCTAAACGTCTTGGGGATGTGCAGGAGCTCGTGGATAATGACGCGGTCCTGTTCCTCGCGGGGGAGGCGGTCGAATGCGGGCACCATGAACTCAATCACATAATGAGGGCGGAGGCGCAGCGCATCCTGAAACACGGGCGGTAACCCCCAGATGCGGGCCAGGGCATTGGCGCGTGACCCGATGACCCGGACGCAGCGAATCCGCCGCACATCGACATAGTCAAGGTCCAGCGCCCTGACCATGCGGCGCAACCGGTCGAAGAGATCGCCAGCGGACCGCCACTGCATACGGTCTGACCTCCGGGGAGCGCATGATATGGTTAGCGTCGAGCGCGGAGGAGTCCTCCTCAGTCTCTATTCCCTCTGCAGCGCGATCTCCAGTCTGCGGTTGATCTTCCCTTTGTTCTCAGTCTTCGTAATCGCCAGGCGCCCGATCTCCGTGGTGTTCCGCACGTGCGTTCCGCCGTCGGCCTGTGCATCGAAGCCCTCGATCTCCACCACGCGTACCTCGCGGATCTCCGGCGGCAACAAATTCCGGGCCAGGCGCGTCAGATCAGAACGGTCAAATTCCTCCCGCGAAACAAAACGTACGAGAATGCGGCGGTCCTCCGCAATGACGCGGTTGGCCTCCCCTTCGATTGCGGCCACGCGTTCTTTGTCGAGGTTTTCCAGCGAGAAATCCATCCGCGCGCGATCCGGGTAGATCGCGCCCCCGGTGACCAGCGCGTTGAACTGTTTGTACACCACGCCGACCAGCACGTGCAACGCGGAGTGATGCCGCATGATGCCGTACCGGCGCTCCCACTCGACAGTCCCATGCACAGGCGTCCCGACGGAAGGCAGGGTTGCCTCCAGCACATGCCACACGCCGTCGGCGTCTTTGCGTATCTCACCCACACGACTCTCGCCGCCGGCCCACCGCAGCAGGCCCACATCCGCGGGCTGCCCGCCTCCGCCGATAAAGAACGCTGTACGGTCCAGCACCACGGCCTGACCGCCCTGTGCCCCCACGGTGGCATCAAACTCCCGCAGGTAGCTATCGTGCAGATAGAGCAACTCCGTCATGCCGCCGTCACGACACGATACACGATCTCGCGCTCCCGTGTCCCATGCGCGGTAGCGGGAAGATGCTCGATCTGGAAGAATCGCGCCTCAGCAATCGCCGGCCCCGCCACCGGCCGGCGGTCCGCATCGCACTTGAAATGAAAGGTCAGGCTCCACACAGCGCCGTCCACCGACGACTCCACCTCGGCCAGTGCGACCCACTCTGGTTCCAGGCCCAGTTGCTCTTTCAAGAGACGCCGCGCACAGGCCTCCGGCGCCTCACCAAACCATAGCCTCTCCTCAGGGAGGCGCCATCCTTCGGCACCGTCATGAGGGGTCTCGGGCCGTACCAGCAGCACGGCGCTGTCGTCCTGAACGACAACATCTGCCGCCAGAACGTGCACGTCGCAGCCCGACTCTCTCCCCATGGTCTCCCTCGTCTACCTAGTCTTCCTGGTCTACCTAGTCTACAGACCCACCACTCATCCGGGTAGGTAGACTAGGGAGACTCGGAAGACCAGGGAGACCAGGAAGACGCCGTTAGCCTTTGAGCGCGCCGGCCAGGATACCTCGGATGAAATACTTGCCGAGGAACAGGAAGAAAGTCAGCGGCACCAGCACGGTGATCAGGGCGGCGGCCATCTGTAGATTGTACAATGCGACGTAGCTCCCCTTGATGTCGTTGAGCTTCACCTGGACGGTCGTGGTGTATGGCGTGACCAGGGTCAGGGCCAGGAGAAACTCATTCCACACCTGGATGAACACCAGGATCGCGGTCGACGCATACCCGGGCAGCGCCACCACCGACACGATTCGGAAGAAGATCTGCAGCCGCGAAG
>Ga0209056_10004474_pt1 | contig 14738 bp, 14 predicted proteins | sample GraSoiAngelo_114_FD_185876 | JGI IMG/M metagenome (GOLD analysis project Ga0209056, IMG submission 185876) | Grasslands soil microbial communities from the Angelo Coastal Reserve, California, USA - 14_0903_13_40cm (SPAdes) (version 2) | ecosystem: Environmental > Terrestrial > Soil > Grasslands... | reverse complement strand
TACGCGGGCTCTGCGAGCACCAGAGTGAGACGGCTTCTGTCGCCAACGCGGCTGCACAAACGCTACGACATCTCGAGCTCATTTTCATCCTTCGTTGTGACCCCGAAGGGGCCATGAGTTACTCGTACTTGCACACACAAACAGTTCCCCCGTAGGTGCGCCACCACTCGCGTCGCTGGGACGGGATTAAACGGAGGGATAGCAGGTGCGCAATCCGGTCAAACCATGCATTCGCCGTCGGGTTAAGAATGATCCTCACACCCCGTTTTCGCCGAGTTGGGGGGCTTGGCGGAAGCAAATGGGGGTTTACTTACCTTTTCGTGATTGGCGTTGCTTCCGTCCACGCGCATTGTTCCAGGCCCGTTGCGCACGCCAGCGGAGGGTAAAGGCGATCCGAAGGGAGAAGGTGTGAGCGGACTGTGTTTTCGTTAGCGCGTTGCTTTTCTGCTCGGTATTGTCTTTCGAACGTATAGATGTAGTTAATCGCGTTGTCCTGATCTACGTGCGAAACGGCGCGAAATGTGACCCAAAGGGCGTGGCTTGCGGGTAAAACCCTACGCAAAATCCAGGAACCTCCCGATTGCGGGAAAACCCCTATATCACTAACGTTTTCTCGGTCCCTGTGGAAAGCGGCCCGGCTACGCCTGTACTCGGGGGATGTCAGCTCGCCGTTTTTTCTCATAGAGAACCACCCAGGACTCACCAACTTCCTGAACCCCTGCCTTCGACAGGAGGTGACTATGTTGTGGCGAGCATGCTGTGCCGTATGCGCTTTTTTCCTTGTTACGGCCATTACTGGTGCGCAGGAATTTCGCGCAACTCTCACAGGGCGGGTAACCGATCCGCAGAATCTGACCATCGCAGAAGCAACCGTTCAAGTTCGTAACGTGAGCACGGGCGAGGTTTCATCCGCAAACACAGACTCGCACGGAAACTTTTCGATTCCCTTTCTTCGCCCGGGCACGTACACCGTAACTGTCCTCCACACCGGTTTCCTGCAGTTCACTCAGCAAGGTGTTACGCTAGAAGTCGCGCAAATCGCTTTCCTTCCCATTCAACTGCATCTCGGGGCTGAGACGGAGTCGGTGATCGTTACGGCCGAGGCCCCTTTGCTGGAAACTGCCACCGCTGATCGAGGCGGCGTGGTTGACACTCAGCGAGTTTCCGAATTGCCCTTGAATGCGCGCAATCCCTTCATGCTCGGCGCCATGATGTCCGGCGTGACTTTTCGCGGCTCCGCCATTTGGCAGCGGCCCTTTGACAACGGCGCTATCGCCGAATGGTCCATCAACGGCAGCCGCCAGCGCCAGAATGAGTTCCTCTTGGACGGCGCCCCCAATAATGGCCAGGCCGGCGGCAACAACGTCGCGTATGTGCCTATTGTGGATGCCGTTCAAGAGTTCAAGATGCAGAGCAACACCTATGACTCCCAGTATGGCCACACTGCCGGCGGCATCATGAACGTGGTCCTGAAAAGCGGCGGCAACAAGTTTCACGGATCGGCTTGGGAGTTCATGCGTCGCACATGGCTCGATGCCAACACTTTCCAGAACAACTCCAAAGGTGCGCCGCGGGCCGTTCATTATTTGGATCAATACGGAGGGCAAATCGAAGGTCCCGTCCTTCTCCCCAAGCTCTACAACGGGCATGACAAGACCTTCTTTCTTTTCAGCATTGAGAATTACAGGGAAGGTACGCCCTCTCCGCTGCTCCTATCGGTCCCTGCGCCGGAGTTTCTGAATGGTGACTTCAGCAAACTTGTGGACGCCAACGGCAAGCCCATCACCATCTTCAACCCGTTTACGACTACGTTTGACGCCCAAGGCAACCCCATTCGTTCTCCTTTTCCCAATAATCAGATCCCAGCCAGCATGATTAACCCCATCGCGCAGAAAATCCTGAGCTACTTTCCTAAGCCGAATACCACGACCCCCAATTCGGCCTACGGCCAGAACAACCTTTCCATACCGGGCTACTTCGCAAAAGACAAGTTCTATAACTACATCGCCAGGGTCGATGAAATCATTGGCCAGAAGCACCGCGTCTTTGGACGCTACGCTCAGAACAGCCGCACCGAAGATCGCAACGACAATGGTGTTTTCAGCGGCCCTGGCCAGGGAGGCCAGCAGCCTTTCCAGCGCTTGAATTGGGCCGCCACAGTGGATTGGGTGGGGACATTCTCTCGAACCTTCGTCGGCAACGTGCGGGTTTCCTTTAACCGTTTCATTGAACAGGGTTTTGGTGCGGGAGACGTGGGCTTCGACCTCACAACGCTGGGCTTCCCGGCCTCCACGATCAGCCAATTGCCCGGAGGCAAGTTCTTTGGCCGCTATGAATTCGACGGGTACAGCTACCTGGGCCGCTATCGCGACGTGAATATCACCAACAATTACGGAATCAGTCCCAATATCACCAAAATCTGGAAATCGCATTCGTTTCACACCGGCCTGGACTTTCGGCGTATCTACTACATCCTGAACAGTACGGGCAACATCTGGTATTTCAACAGTCGGAAGGACTACACGCAGCAGACTTGGAACCAGTCGGATCCCCTTAGCGGAAATGCCATCGCGAGTTTTCTCCTCGGTGTCCCAGGCTGCATTCCTTCACTTTGCCCCAGTGCAGGGCCTGGAAGGTCAGACTACCCCCTCTTCCCCTTCTTCCGGCAATGGTATTACGCACCCTTTGTTCAGGACGATTGGAAAGTTACTTCACGGCTCACCTTGAATCTTGGATTGCGCTGGGACTTTACCCTTGCTCCGGACGAGAAATATGGCAGGTTGGACTACCGCTTCGATCCCAGCGCACAAGCCGATCCTTCCCAGTTTCCTACACTCGCCAATTACAAGGGAGGCCTGACTTTTGCCGGTGTTGGCGGTACCCCGAGCAAAGCGGCAAACACGAACTACTGGAACGTTCAACCGAGAATCGGTGCTGCCTATCAGTTGAGGCGTCACTTGGTGCTGCGAGGCGGCTGGGGGCGCTACTTCGCCAATCCCAGCAACGACTGGCAGAAGACAACGGGATTCAGCACCAGCACGCCGTTGGTCTCGAGTAACGACGGCGGACGGACGCCTATCCCTGATCTTCTATCGAATCCCTTTCCGAACGGTATCCTGACGCCAACTGGCTCGGGCCGGGGTCCGGCCACCTTCGTGGGCCGTGATTTTTCCTGGTTCAATCCAGACTTCAAAACGCCTTCGGCGGATGAGTTCTCTTTCGGTTTCCAGGTCGAGTTCTCTCCCTCATCCATGCTAGAAGCATCCTATGTGGGTAGCCGCGGACACAACATCCAAACCGAACGCGCCTACAATATTCCCAGCCTGGACCTCCGGCGTCAGTGCAACCTCCTGGAAGGTGGCAATCATTCGTATTGCGACGCTAAACTGCCGAATCCGTTCTATCAGCAGCCAGCGTTCCTAGGAACTTCTTTCTATACGTCGCCGACTCTTTCCCGCTTTCAGCTCTCGCGGCCGTTTCCCCAGTTCAGCGGAGACCTGAAGGAGCAGGGTTTGAATACCGGTGCAACCTGGTATAACTCGCTGCAAGTGGATTACAACGTTCGGTTGCGCAAGGGCTTGAATCTCCTGGCCGATTATACCTTCTCAAAGTTGGTCGAGCGCTGGGGATACAACGATCCTTACCGTGGCATCGTGCAGGAAGGACTTTATTATAACGACCGCCCTCATATGCTGAAGGCGACCACTGTTTACGACCTCCCGTTCGGCAGGGGCCACTGGATCGGCGGCAATGTCCATGGATTCCTCAATCAGTTGATTGGAGGCTGGGAAACGACCACCTTCCTGACCGCGCAGTCCGGCGAACCAGCCGATTTGCCGGGTAACGTGCGCATCCTGCGTGACCCGAAACTCCCCATACCCGACTGGCATGCGCCGAAGGTCCAAGGCTGGCGTCCCTGCGTTTTGCAAATGGATCCGAATACGGGAGCTGTCTCACCGGAAGCTTACAGCATGAATTATGGCTGTGGTACGGATCCTTCCACTTATAACTTCCTGATTCTTCCGCCTTATGCGCCTCGCGAAACCCCCTATCGCAGCGGCCAAATTCGCATGTATCACACCCTGACCATGGACGCTTCGCTGGACAAGACGTTTCCTTTCAGCGAGCGCGCCAGACTCCAGTTGCGCCTGGAAGCCTTCAACGTGTTGAACCACTATGCCTTTCCTCTCGAGCGCTTCAACACAAATCCCTTCGACCCCAACTTCGGCAGCTTGTTTCCGGGAAGAATAAGTACAGTGAACAGCGGCATGCCGCGCCAGCTTCAGCTCGGCGCGAAATTCCTGTGGTGAAGCCGAGAATTGATCCCGATTCGGTGTCGCTTCCAGCACAACGTGCGTTGTCGATTGATCCCGCGCGGCTGCTCCGCGAGGAGTGAATCGGCTGACCTGCTCCAAGATGTTTCAAGGGGATTCGCCGCCGAACGCGCCGGGCATTGTGCACAGACGGTGTTCTGAGGCGGCCGGCCCCCTTTTTCGCCTGGGCTGAGGCGAATTGTCCAATTGTCCGTCAGCTTTTTTACTGCCTTCACTAGGTATTTTCGAAGAGAGCATGAAGCAATTCCTGTTACAGGATGTTGTCCCCGGCCGCTACAAAATCTTTGCTTGGCAAGAGGTTGAGACCGCGGCCATCCAAGACCCACAATTCCGCTCGCTGTTTGAAAGGAAAGCCGCATCTCTCACGCTTAGCGAAAGCGAACGCGAAACAGTTCAATTGAGGGCGATATCTGTGGGAGAGGTTGCCGAGGCCACCGGGAATCATCCATAAATATCTCCAGATAATCCCTCCAAAGAATTGTCGCTGTTGAGTTCTGCCACAGGAGTCCGAGAGCCCCCAAGGTTCCGAACAGTACTGGGAAAATGCCCTTCGCATCTATCCGGATTTCGCGCAAGCCCGCAACAATCTCGGCTCCAGCTATTTGATGACCGGCGATTACGAGAAATCGCAGGCCGAATTTGAGAAGGCAATTGCTCTTGACCCGAAATTGATCGAATCCTACAACAATCTTTCTTTGGTGCTGTTGCTCCTGCATCGTTATCCCGATTCAGAGTTGGCTGCGCGACGGGCTCTACAGATCGATCCGCGGCATCTCACTTCGCTGAACCTACTGGGACAAGCCATTGCAGCACAAGAACACTACACGGAAGAAGCCGTGGATTCCCTGCGTCAATCGCGAAACCAGAATCCTCAGAGCACGCTGATACTTGGAGGATGTCCGAGTTTTAATTGATTGCAGCGACTCTCGATGTTTTGCACTGTAAAGCTCCCGGCAACCAAGTTCAAGCAACTTCTGCTGTCAGCACCTCCTTCTGCTGAATACGCGAGGGGTTCAAGCGCTCCTTCAGCAATCGGATTTCTTGATAGTCTTTGATGCGTCGGAACTTCTTCTCTGCTTCCAGGAGTCCGGTGGCGGTCCCGTGTGTGGCAGAAGAACCAGCAGAACCAGCATAGGTTGCAAATGCTACTACTGCTACTTCCCACCCCGTATCTGAGACTTCAAAATCGCCGCTTCGGAAGAGCCCAAATCTTCAAATCGCAAGTCCCCTTTATTTATGCAGGTTTCCAGACGACAGTGGACGACAGGCGACGACCGATTACTCGGGCTTGAATCCCACCCTCGCCGCCGCATGTCTTCCACGACCCCGTTGCCGAATGGCCCGAATAAGTGGGCGCAGTGTTGCTCGCACCGTATGAATTCTTCGGTCCAATTGACCGGATTTCAGTCCAACTTCAGTCCAAAACGGACCATTTTCCGGGCGGATTTTGGTAGGTTAGCGACGTAAGGACAGTTGAATCATCGTGAGTTAGGGAGCGGGCGATGGGAATCGGGGGCAGTCGACAAAACTGCGAATCTAGCGGGGTGAGAGTCCCCGTTCGGTTAATTGCCTGTAGTCGGCCGATAGCATATCCGATGCGTGCGAAGGCAACGACGCACGTTCTGCTCGGATGTAAACGCCTCAGCTGCCCTGTTGGGAAACTGACAGCGGTAGGAGCGATCCGGGAGGCAAGCAAACTAGGAGGCCTGAACATAAGGAAATAGCTGCAGTCCCGAAATCGCCCCCGTGAAAAGTCGCGTTCGCGGAAGGAAGCGGGAAGCCGACCCGATCGATTCTTGGGGAAGGCCGATGACACTGGGGAAGAACCAGGCAAGGGCACTCAGTGGGACCGCCGGGACATGGGCTCAGGCATCCGAGGAAAGACTCGCAGACAATAACGTCGAGAAGATCCTGCTAGCAGCTGGGGCTGATAGCAACCGGCAAAGACACCTCGTACGAGGCGATGAGCTGAGGAGAGGTGAGATGGCGGGATCGGCGCATGTCATCGATCATCTGAAAACGTAGTTTTCTGAACTCCTGCCGGATCACGGCATTTGAATTGCTTATCGCTCCAGGAATAAGGAGCAGCATCATCCCTCCACACATCATCCGCGTCCTCCCATATCTTCGTGTGTGCGGTGGAGTTTGTCGACTGAGTTGCCTCCGCTCTCACTCATCAGGCGCTCCGGCCGGTTTTCCCTCCGGCCTCGTGCGGCGGGGCAGCTAGGGAATGTTGGCCGGCTCCAAAAAATGCGTTTTTACATGATCGCTAACACATGAGCCCGTAGGAGCAAAGACGGTGAGGTAACGCTCGCCCAGGAGGCGGAACACGCCTCCCCCGCGCCGGTAACACCGGTCGTGGGGCAAAGGGGCTCTGAACACTTGGTGGTTTCGTCAATCCGCGCGATGCCCGGACACAGTGTCGGGATAAGTCGACGACGGAGATGAAACGAGGCCGTGGGCAAACCAGAATCGTGGGGCGTATGCGAATCAGCGCTTAAACCTCGCGGCGTCTGGGAAGGCTCATGGAGGATAGGCCAAGGTTCCAAACCGGACCTCGAGAAATTCGGCCGTCCGGGATTATCGGGGGGCCTCGGGAAACGTGGCCAGGGTGGAATTGTGCACCCACCTCGCATACCGAAAGGGCGAGGATGGTAACCCTCCACCTGTACACCGGCGCGCCCGAGCTCTATCCCAACAACCCATGTCCGAAGCTTGGGAAAGCTGTCCAGTGAATCATGAACGCGATTGGAGAGCGGGAGCCATCACCGGGCTGCACTTCTTCAAAAAAAACGACACGATTATACAACTACACGTACAAGTAACCGCTGGGTGGGAGTTTTGGATCCGCGGATACCTTTCAAGCAGACGATACGGGAGTTACATCGTAGTGGCTGGAAGGCGAATGTCGAAGGGTAAGTAAGCCAGGAGCGCACTCGCCCCTGATCCTCACCCTTCGACAAAGACGCGAAAGATGAAGTACTTGTCGGAGGCTGAGGAACCCAATTCGCGCTGGGCCCAAAACTAATGGGTCACGGTGACAGTTACGGTTCCCAGTGTTCTTGTGGTGTTGGTACCGGCAGCGGAGGCGTTCACTGTAAGGGTGTAGCTGGTCGAGCCCCCCTGCGGGACCGCGCTTGTGCCACCACTCCCGCAGGAAGACAAGGCCAGGACAAAGGGAAAGAGAATTATGAGTACGGTTCTCGTCCGGGGCGTCCATTCTCGTCTTGCGCCTGCAAACACCCACACCGCCCAGATAGGGAACAGGGCCGTCAGTGCCAGAGAACGCACTTTCATTTCGCGAGAAGGATGCGTAGAAGCCGTAAGTGCGGCTGTCACCGTTATGTTCGTCGTCTGGGAATTGTTGGCCGTAGGTTGAAGCATCGTTGGCGAAAAACTGCAACTCAGCTGCGACGTGCCTCCACAACTCAACGACACGGTTCCCGCAAATCCGGCCGTTGCGCTCACTGTGGCACTCAGCGGCCCACTGGCACCGGCAGTCACAGCGAGCGTGGATGCACTCAGAGAGCCACTGTAATCAGCAACATAGAAGGGGAACGACGCAACGTGGCTCAGTGACCCCGAGGTTGCTGTCACTGTGAGGGTGTGGGCTCCCAGGGCCACTGTCGAGGGTACGGAGACCGTGAGACCTCCAGGGGTGGGCGCGGCCGAAGATACATTGATGGTACTTCCTGTGCAGTTACCGCCGAAATCCGTACTGCAGCTTAGGCTTACCGACCCAGTGAAACTTCCGACAGCTTGAACGTTCGAGGTAGCGTTTACCGTACCTCCCGGAGGCGCCCAGTCAGAGGCTGCACTCGGAGCCAGCAGGCTGAAGTCGCCAACCACCAGGGTGAGGGCAACGGAAGCGGTGGCAGGTCCGCTGACTACGGATACTGTAAATGGATAATTTCCCACAGCGACGCCTGAAGGTACAGTTATCGTCAGATTCAAACCCGTTGTACTAGGATATGGATTCTGGGTTCCCGTGAACGAACACGCGAGTCCCACCGGCAACCCGGAGCAACTGGGTGTGTAGGGCGGGATACCAGAAATGGCGATCGCGGTAGTGCCTATGCCAGGCGATGTGGCCTGCGGGTTGTTGCCAAACGGGCCCACGGTCAGTGGTAGGTACGATAGGGTGAAGGACCCTCGCGCAGCAACATTACCGTCATCGGCTACGATGGTCACCGGGCCACTGAACCTGCTGGCAGCATTCGTCTGGACTGTCACAGTGGTTGAGGCCGCGGTTGATGGCGAAAGAGACAAAGTGCTCGATCCAAAAGCGCAATTTATACTGATGGGCACTCCGAGAACCTGGTCAACCGGACCCAAGCAACTCAGCTTGGCCGTTGAGCTATAGTTTTGCAGTGGCGTAAGGGTCACGGTAACTGGTGCCGCGCTCTGACCGGCATAGACGACCTGGGCGATGTCCGGGGATAGACTCTCGGTGAAACCTATGACGTAACTCTGCGAGGCGTAAGCTATGGCAGTGCTGGTCCCGAGTGTTGCTTGAATGTCAAAAACCTGATGCCAGTCGTAGCTGGTATCCAAGGTGTAACAGAATTGCTGGCCCAAAGACCCGGCCGGAATTGTCACCGAAGCAGGAAGAACCACGCCGGCGACGCTGCTCGCCAAAGTTACACCAACGTCGGCGGGACTCGGGACATTCGGGAAAATCCACCCACAACCGGAGTTGCCGATAATTCGCGTCTTCTCCAGAGCGATCTGCAAAGCCGGGGCTGGTCCACCGTTGAAAACATGCATAGAAGAGCTGGCGCTGTCGATTTCCAGCAGGTCGGCGAAACCATCCCCGTTGAGATCGTGGGAGTATTCAGGGAAATAATACTGCTTGATAAAATCGAACACGTCGTAGGTTGGGAAAAAGGTTCCATCGCCATTACCCATTAGAATCTGGGCATAAACGTCTGGATTGCTTGCGCTGACCCTCTGAAACGCCACTTCGTCAGCCTTCCCGTCCCCGTTTAGGTCGGTAACCAGAGAGGTCGCTGTTGGATCGCCAAGTTGCAGGTAGGGTCCGGGTTGAGTGGGTATTCCCTGATAGGCAGCATACGAACTGCTTTGAACGAACGTTCCGGAGGGCTGATCAAGATAGGTACTGAATTTTGCTGGCCCATAAGTTTCCGTGATTCCGTCTGGCCAGAAAAAGTCATAGCGAACGATATCCGGCCAGGAATCACCATTCACATCGGCAAGGACCATCGGCTCAAAAGTGCTGAACAACTGCTTTCCCGGTTGAAGACTTCCATCCCCTTTGCCGAGAAACTCCCAAACACTAGAATTCGTCGTCCAGTAGCCGTTGCCGGTAGTGTGTACGAGGATATCCAACTTGCCGTCACGATTGAAGTCCCCGGCATAAACGCGGTCAATGTCTCCTGCCGTGTCTGCAAAGGCAACGCTTCCGCCCCGGCGAAACGTTCCATCCCCGTTTCCAAGAAACATCGTGACCACTTTTCCAGTTAAGCTGGAATTCGGTGAGACGACGGCAAAATCGAGATTCCCGTCCCGGTTGAAATCGCCAATGGCCATCTCCCCATCGGCTCCTGGAGTTGCCACAAAAACCGGCTTTCCAAATGTCCCGTCGCCGTTGCCGGGCATGAAGAGGATGTATTCGGCGCCGCTCGAATACGCTAGGCTCAGTCCGATGGCAAGAAAGTCAAGGTGCCCGGTGTGTCGGAAGTCTGCGAGCCGATAATCACCCATCCTCTGGAAGGGGACGGTGATCCCGGCATCGGAGCTGCGAGGATCTTCGAATTTTCCCGAGCCGTCGTTCAACAGAGTAATGAGGAAATACTCTCCCGAATAGCCTTCGTCAAGAAGCACAATATCCGTCTTTCCGTCGCCATTCACGTCGGCAAAAGAAGCAGGCGCGATCGGAGCATTGATCAGACCCTCGCCAGGCACACCGATCCATACACCCTGCGGAGAGCCGAACCCACCGGACCCATCGTTAAGGTAAACCGTCGCGGTATCCGTATCCGGACTCACACTGACAACATCGGGTTTGCCATCCCTATTGAAATCGGCGATGGCAAGGGAGTAGGACTGTCCCGTTCCAACGTAATTACGCGCCGGAGCGAAGTTCCCATGGCCATCTCCGAAGGCTACGGAGAGAGTGTTGCCGGCGACGTGCCCTAGCGCAGGGTTGAGAGCTGGAATTGCCGTCGTGACAAGATCGAGGTGCCCATCGCCGTTAAGGTCAACCAGCCGCAGGGCCGCGTTGCTGTCGCCCATGAACACCGGTGTCAGCGCACCGAAGTTGCCCTTACAGTCGCCGAGAGCAACCCAAACCAAGCTGGTGGCATCAGCTACCGCTGCGTCCAAACAGCCATCCTCGTTGAAGTCCCCGAGTCGGGCGTCCTGGATAAAGTTACCGCCGCCCGCATCGCTGAGCAAGATGTGTCCAGGTGTGAACTGACCGTTGCCCGAATTCAGATACACCTGTGCATTCTGCACATTCGTATCCGCGCCTGGAGGGCCAGAGATGATCAAGTCCGGCAGACCATCATTGTTTACGTCGCCCGATGCAATGTTGGTTGCCGTGCTCCAAAAAAAGCTGGCGTTCGGCGAAATCACCGGGCTAGCAAACGAACCCGTGCCGTCACCGAATAAGGTCGCGACATACGGGTAGCTCGACGGGCCGCTCCCCACGATGGTCATCACCGCCGCGATGTCCGGCTTTCCATCGTGATTAAAATCGTCCACTACAACGGCTGTCGGTGGCTGAGGTAATGAGTAAATCTGTTCGAAGCCAAACGTTCCATCACCGTGGCCTAGCAGCACGCCGATTGTCGATGTGTCGTATTCAGCCACGATTAAATCCTGGGTCCCGTTTCCACGCAAGTCCGCAGCTACAACGTAGATTGGCGTCTCGCCCCTCGTGAGCGGAACAATTCGGGGCAGTTGGAAGGTTCCATCGCCTTTGCCGAGGTAGATCCACAAATCGTTGGTGCCACCATTGGCAACCACGAAGTCCATATGGCCATCGTTGTTGAAGTCACCGGTAGCCACGGCATTAGAAATTGAACCGGCCGGCAATGTTGGGCGGAATTGGATACCTGGAAAGATCGTAGTGCTCGTGGCCGAAACAAGGGGGCGCGGCGCATTGGTGCTGCGAATCCGGGCTTGCAACTGGCTTGCCCGTGCCGCTTCTCGGTCCAGAAGATACTTTCCTGGAACCGCCTTCTTCAAGTCTGCTGGTGGCACCGGATGCTTTGAGAATAGGCGCCTTTCCACAGCTGCCTTGGAGAGAGCGGCCCGATCGGGCGGGCCCTGCCGAAATTGTTGGGCGGAAATTGTGAGCGGAACCAGAACTATGAACAAAACTGGGTGAGTGCATACTCGCAACGGGCGCAACTAGCCTCCTTTGAACACGCTAAGCTATTCTTCTGAAGTTAATATGTCAATGGAACCACGGAAACCACGGGAATGGAACCACTGAGACTTATGGAGCGGGCGATGGGAGTCGAACCCACGTCCGAAGCTCGAAGCCGATTGTGCTTCTGGGCGTTAGGCTGCGCGATTCGGTAGAGACTCACTGTTCTTCTTTGGCTCGGCATAGGCGTGATATCCCTCCGCAGGTTGACGTGGCTATGATTATTCCCGAGGGCTGGAACCCTTTCAACACAAGTCCTCTAAAGCTCGCGTGACCGGACCAATACCTCCAGGTGCAGAAGGAAGATTCCGGACCTTTTGTCGCCCACTCGGAAATATGCAGAAACGCGGTATAGAATCAGGAGAAAAGTACAGCAGGGTTGCTGTGTCGTGGCGCGGACTTTCCGCACTGCGAGGCGTTGGCGTGAGGCCAAGTGATGCTGAACATCCGGAGATCGCTGCGATCGCTTGCTTCGCGTCCCGTTTTCCCGGTTGTGGCCGTCGCGACGCTGGCCCTGGGCCTCGGGGTCAACGCCGCGATCTTCAGCCTGACACGCGAAGTCCTGCTCCGGCCGCTTCCGTACCGCGATGCCGATCGGCTCGTGCGGGTGTTCGAGGTCAGCCGGGCGCTGGGGGTGGCGTCCGCGCCGATCGCGCCGGTCAACTACATCGCGTGGCGCGACCTCGTGGATGCGTTCGAGCAGACCGCGGTTTTCCGCGCATTGCTTCGAGCGCCAGCGTCTTCAGAACGAGCATGTCCAGAGTCCCTTGAACGAGATCGCTTGACTTGTCTCCCATTATGACCCTTCTCTTGGCTGCCAAGAGGAGCGTACTCTTCTCCTACTGGTTGTCAAGAGGGGAAAACACCTGAGAGGACCACTTTGCCGAATGATTGGTCCCAAGAAGTGGACGCAGTGTCGCTCGCACGAAGCTCTCGCCTCGCGTATATTCTTCGGTCCAATTGACGGAATTTCCGTCCAACTTCCGTCCAATTCAAGGGCAGGATAAACAGCGATAAGGCTCGTAAGCGACACCAAACGCGGCACTTAGAGGTTTATACCCCCAGCTGTTAACCGAAGGGTTGCAGGTTCGAGTTCTGCCCGGGAAGCCGGCTCGCTACTGGTAGATCCCGCGAGAGTGAACATCCCGAACTAAGGCCATCGATATTTTGTAGCCCAGGTAGCCCAAATAAGCGGAGGGAATGCACAGGCAAATGCCGTCAATTCAACGGATTTGGTCTGGTCCAGGCTGGTTCGGGACCGGGAGGTCGGTCCTGCAGAACCCTGGTCTACAAACGTACCCATACGGGAGACCCGGATACAAACGGGGTTTTTGGCAATCAGGACTGCATGGGGCGGGTGCGAAGGTTGCCCTTCGAGGCCGTCATCGGCGTCGGCGGCATCAGCCGGGAACCTGTTGCACTAGGAATCGCCGGCAAGATCAACTGGATAGGCATTGGCGCACGAACACGGCCGTGTGATGTGACGGCATGCGCGGCCCTCTGGTCACGTTCGATCATTTTGTCTTATTCGAGGAGAATGGCCGCGAGCTTGAGAAAATTGCGCCAGCCCTCGCACGGCGTTTGTATGCGCGTGGCGCTCCCCGGTTCGTGTTTAACGATCTGAACGAAACAGAGGTAAGGCGTATCTTGAAGATGGCGAGAACCGCGCCACCGTCGATGGGACGGCCGCGCAGATACAGTGGCGTAAAGAGTGGGCGGCCGCGCTGTCGCAGACGGCACAATTGGTGCTAGAATCCGCCACAACCGGAGGTCCCATGATCCGAAGATTCAACCCAACGTCTGAGCATCCAGCACGCGCTGTGCAAGCATGGGAAATCCTTGTGAGCAAAGCCATGAATCGGCAGACGGTAACTTACGAACTTCTTTCCGCATTGATGTATGGGAAGAAAGCCCAGGGCGTGTTGAATGCAGTGCTGGGCCACGTTGCTTTCTATTGTGAAGACAACGGTCTGCCTCCCTTACTGTACTTGTCGTTGGAAAATGGCCTGGAAAACCTGGAGAAGGTTTCCCTGCTGACCCCGCCAAAATTGACGAAAATCGTGAGCGGGTGTTCCAATTTGATTGGTACGACATCTATCCGCCCTCTGAGGCGGGGCTACCTGCTGCATACAGAGATCACAAGACCAGCGTAGCACTGCGTAATTTTTCTCGTAACCCCGGGTCATGCGGCCTCGGCGTTGGTCGCCTGGAACGTTAATTTGACTACGTTGCGGCTCCCCGCAACCATCCGAGTGCCATCGCACGGTGCAAACCCTGAAAGCGTCGAACTGTGGAATCGGCGACGATCTGGCCGATTGGGAGAGTTCTAAAATCGCCCTCTAAAGCGAGCCGAAATCCTGGAGTGATATCATCCAGCGGTGAACAATAGTCAAGCGAAGACGGGCACCCGCCAACAATCCAGTAATTCACGCAATTTACGCAGGCGCGCGGGTCAAGAAGTCTTGAGTAGGGCTGATAAATTGCGATAATTCCAGGTATGGCTCCACGCCTATCCGAGATAGCGCTTGCTCCACTCGCTCCGCCCGATGTCCGGGAATGTTCTCTGATCGCGGAGGCCGCTAGGTATCTTGGGCAAAGCGCCGAGGAGTGGTATCACCGCACGCGGCGAAAGTATGGGCATTCGCGCCTGCTGCTGGAGCCAGTGATTTTGAAACCTCTCTGCGATGATTGCTTGGCTGGGCGGGCTAGGCTTCGCCATCGCCCTCCCGGCAATGGCTCGGGCTTGGTGATGATTTCCAGATGCTCCCGGCGAATCGCCGCTTACGATTCAACCCCTTGCTGGCCGCCGCTTCGCAGGCTCGCCAGCAGCCCCGAATACCGCCTCTGCGGTCGGTCATTATGCACCGCGATGCCCAGCGCTTTCTTTTGCCCGATCAGCACAACCAGCTTCTTGCCCCGCGTGATCCCCGTATAGATCAGGTTGCGTTGCAGCAGCATGTAGTGTTGCGTGGCGAGCGGGATCACCACGGCTGGAAACTCCGACCCTT
>Ga0209056_10004472_pt1 | contig 14740 bp, 16 predicted proteins | sample GraSoiAngelo_114_FD_185876 | JGI IMG/M metagenome (GOLD analysis project Ga0209056, IMG submission 185876) | Grasslands soil microbial communities from the Angelo Coastal Reserve, California, USA - 14_0903_13_40cm (SPAdes) (version 2) | ecosystem: Environmental > Terrestrial > Soil > Grasslands... | reverse complement strand
ACTACGAAGTGGTCCGTCCCTGACCAAGGCATCGGTATTTTCTGCCTTGCGTTCTTCGCTTTGAGCATTTTCCCTTTGCATCCTCGATCAGGTTCCCAAGTTCCATACGAAAGCCTAAATGAGAGTCACGCCCCCTATACACCGGACGCCGTCTGGCCAGTAGACAGGTTTCCACCAGACTGATCCCGGAGCCCCTCGGAGACCCCGGTTCTGACGTCGTCTAAGTAGGTTTCGATGCTTAATCGGAGGTTCACTTGCGTTCGTCTCTCTCATCCCTACCTGACGTGGTCTATCCACGCTTTTGACCACAACGTTCACCACCGTGGCCATTGTGCCGCAGCAGCTTGTGGCAGTTTGAAGCCTCTCCCTGCAGAGCGGCTTCGAGGGACCTTCCCTCATCTCTCGTACAGCATGAAGCTTGCACTTCTTCTTGGCACAACCGAGGGGCCCACCCAGAAGGGTCGAATAGTTGTATACCGTCAGTGAGATTAAAATGCTCCACTTCAGCGTTCGAGGGTCGGCTGTCGTTACTGCGGGAAGCACAACGTAGACAAATACGATGACGACGACTCCAAGGACAGTGGCGCCCATGGTCCGCGCCCATGATGTAGAGACACGAAATGCCCGATAGTTCCCCGCAACAATGCGGTTCGTGACAAGCGCAGCAAAAGTAGGTCCGAAGGTTGCAAGAATGACCCATTGAAGCGGGCCGTGAAAGATCACCAGGGGCACAAACACAAGCCACGAAAACCCGTGGGCAAGTACAAAAAAGAGAATCAGCTCACGCTTGCGATTCATTTGGCAGAAGTGTAAATGAGTTCTCTAGCAGGTCGCCTAGAACTACCGACTTGGGGTGGGCGCGCTGAGTAATTCTCGTGTACCCTCTAAAGCCGTGTTCACTTTAAATTCCTTACGCCGCGCTGAAAGCGCGCGGGGGCGGACGAGGTGGAATGAAAACCTGCAAATACCAGCCCGGCAGGGGCGAAACATGTTAGCCCAGGATGTAAGAGTCTGTGTGAGAACTTAAACTCCGAACCACAAGTGGCAAGGGAATCGTAATTCCCAGCCGCGAAGCGGCGCCAGAATACAGCCCAGGGCGAAAGCCCTGGGTGTAAGTGCGAAATGACTCAGCCCAAAAGGGGCGTAAGAAGCGTTCTCACACAGACTCGTAGGTCCTGGGTAGGACAGGGAACCCGACCGAGTCCCAGAGGAACGGCACAACCGTCAAGCCAGTCTCGAAAGTTCAAACAAGCGAAGATCCGAAAAAGAGGAGACAAACGCGTCGTCCGTTTGCCGTTGGCCATGTTTAGTCTCTTCAAAGTGTCTGCACGTACTTTCTTATCCGCTGCAGCGCCTTGTTGAGGTTTTCCATGCTGGTTGCGTAGGAGATGCGGACGTGCTCGGTCGTGCCGAAGCCCTCGCCCGCAACCGTCGCCACGTGGGCTTTGTGCAGTAGGCCATGAGCAACGTCAGCGGCAGAGCGAAGGCCGCCTTTGCCGAATAGCGCCGAAACATTCGGATAAGCATAGAACGCGCCTTCCGGCATGGTGCACCGAATCCCGGGAATCGCGCACAATCCGACCACGATATGGTCGCGAAGCCTGATATATTCCCCTCGCATTTCCGCGACACACTGCTGGGAGCCGTTCAGCGCCGCCACTGCCGCCTTCTGCACAATCGAGGTTGGGTTCGATGTTGACTGGCTCTGCAGCTTTTGCACCGCCGAAACCACCGCGGAAGGACCGAGAGTATAGCCGAGCCGCCATCCCGTCATAGCGTAGGTTTTGGAAAGCGATCCAACCACCAGGAACCGATCGCGATATTCGTTCAACGATCCGGCCGAAAAATTCCGCTCCGTGTAGTTCAGGTACACATAGCATTCGTCTGAGATTACCCAGATGCCGCGCTCATACCCCAGCCGCACCACCTCCATCATATCGGCAGGACTCATCACCGCCCCCGACGGATTCGACGGCGAATTCAGAATGATCAGCTTAGTGCGCGGCGTGATCAGTCGCTCAACCATTTGCGCCGTTACTCGAAAGCTTTGCTCCTCGTCGGCATGTAGCAGCACACAAGTTCCGCCCGCATAATTCACAATGTCTTTGAACGAAACCCAGTACGGCACCGGCAGAATAACTTCGTCGCCATGGTCCACCAACGCCGAGATCACGTTGAACAGCGCATGCTTGCCGCCCACTGAAGCGCAGACTTCCTCGCGTTTGTAGGTAGAACCAAAATCGGTGGAATGACGCTTGATGATGGCATCTTTCAGATCGAGCGTGCCGCCAACCGCCGTGTAACGGGAAAAATTCGCGCGAATCGCCGCAATCGCCGCTTCCTTAATATGCTCAGGCGTGGGAAAGTGCGGCTCACCTGCGGTGCAGTCCACAACTTCGATTCCCTGTTGGCGCAGTTTTTCGGCCTCCGCGACTGCAGCCATGGTGGCCGAAGGTTCAATGCGGTTAATGCGATCGGTGAGTTTCACTGCTGCCGGTGCTTCGGTTACTGGACTCATGCTCTGCCTGCCTTTTCTTTTCTCGATTGAAGCTTGAACGCGGGATCGAGTTTTTCCCGCAGCCGCTGTTCGACAATCTCTGGCACCAGCTTGCTGATGTCCCCGCCCAGCCGCGCCACTTCGCGCACCAGGCGCGAGCTGAGATACGAATATTTTTCCGCCGGCATCATGAACACGGTCTCAAGCTCGGGACGCAGCTTGCGGTTCATCAGCGCCATCTGTAGCTCGTATTCATAGTCGCTCAACGCCCGAATGCCACGCAGCATGGCGCTGGCTTTTACTCTGGATGCGTAGTGCACGGTGAGGCCGTCGAATACATCCACCCGGACGTTCTTAAAGCCAGAGGTCAGCTCCTCAAGCATGTGGCGGCGCTCGCCGATGCTGAACAACGGTGTCTTCTCCGAATTTCGCAGCACCGCCACGATCAGTTCGTCAAAAATCTTGCTTCCCCGTTCGACCAGGTCCAAATGCCCGTTGGTCGGCGGATCAAACGAACCGGGATAGATGGCAGTGACTTTTTTCATCAGCCTCTGAATTTCTGCACGCTTAGAACAGGCGGTCCCGAGATGGTTTGATTTTATGTGGGGGACCAGCGAATGGCAATTGCGGATCAGGATTAGCTCGCAACTGCAGGACGCAGAAGTTGCCGAAAAGCCGCGATTCGACTAGCATTCGGCGGCATGGAAATCGATGAACTAGCCAGGGAATATGAGAGTAAGAGCGACGAGGAGTTGCTCCGCTTGACTCTCGACAGGGCTGACCTGACTTCGGAAGCAAACTCCGCCTACAACGCAGACACTGAGACTGAGCAATTTAGCACGACGACATTCATCGTCTTGTTCTGGCTTCCGTTAATTCCCAGTGGCACTTTTCGCGTTCAACGAAAGCGGGCGTGGTTCTCTAACGACATGACGGCGCTTGAGAGACTTCCTCTCAATTGGGAACAGGTCTTGAAAGTCTGGGTTGTGGCGGCTGGCAGCCTGTTTATCTTCATCTGGATATGCAGATTTCTACCGTGGCTATTCCTGAAGTTCCGGGAATACCTAACTGGAAGATGTTGGTACCGCATAAGATTGCTGGCACCCTACCGTCTTGCCGGTGGCTTGCCTTCCGTCCCTGTCGGCATGGTCGTAACCCTCGCACCCTGACCCGCGCCTTGTGCCGCGCTCTGCGCCTGGGCCGCTGGCTGAGGCCCCGGCGCAGTCAGTCCCAGTGCCTTGCGCACCTCGCCTTCGAGTTTGGCCATCGTATCTTTATTGTCTTTCAGAAATTGGCGGGCATTTTCGCGTCCCTGGCCGATGCGTTCGCCTTTGTAGCTGTACCACGACCCAGACTTCTCCACAATATTCTGGTTCGCGGCAAGGTCGAGCAAGTCGCCTTCGCGCGAAATCCCCTCCCCGTAAAGTATGTCAAATTCGGATTCGCGGAATGGAGCTGCGACCTTGTTCTTAACGACTTTGACTCTGGTTCGGGAGCCGGTCACCACATCGCCTTCTTTGATTGCGGCGATGCGGCGAATGTCCACGCGGACGGAGGCGTAGAACTTCAAAGCGCGGCCACCGGTGGTGGTTTCGGGATTGCCGAACATCACGCCGATTTTTTCGCGGATCTGATTAATAAAGATCAGGCAGGTGCGCGACTTCGAGACAATGCCGGTCAGCTTGCGCAGCGCTTGCGACATCAACCGCGCCTGCAATCCCATGTGGCTGTCGCCCATTTCGCCATCGAGTTCGGCCTTCGGAACCAAGGCGGCCACAGAATCTACCACGAGAACGTCAATGGCTCCCGACCGGACCAGGGCTTCGGCGATTTCGAGCGCCTGCTCGCCGTAATCCGGCTGCGAGACCAGAAGATTGTCCACATCCACGCCCAGCTTCTTCGCGTAGCCGGGATCGAGCGCGTGCTCGGCATCAACGAAGGCGGCCATTCCTCCGGTGGCTTGAGCTTGCGCAATTACCTGCAATGCGATGGTGGTTTTGCCGGAAGATTCTGGGCCGAAAATTTCGACCACGCGTCCGCGCGGAAGGCCGCCAACGCCAAGAGCAGCGTCGAATGAAATCGCGCCTGTGGGAATCACGGAAATGGGGACGATGGCTTCCTTCGATCCCAACCGCATAATGGATCCCTTGCCAAACTGCTTTTCGATTTGCGCAAATGCCAAGTCAATCGCCCGGCTCCGGTCGTCCGCCATGAAAAGTTCTCCTGTAGGGCGGGCACCTCGCCCGCCGAATACGATGTGAAACTGGCTGGAGTATATCGCTTATTGTAAGCGAATAAAAGGCGAATTGTAAAATTAAATTGAAAACCGTCCCAAAAGAGAACTCGGCGGATAGTCGGTCACGCCACGGATTTCGAGGTTATAAGGTTTCAAAAGCTTTTAACCGCAAAGATCGCGAAGTACGCAAAGAAAAACCAGGCACAGCTAAGGCTTTAAGATCTTAACCGCAGAAAATTGCAGAGGCTCGACCGAGAACGTAAAGAAGACAAGATTAATTTGGCAAACAGAGTTCTCAGCGATCTCTGCGCCCTCTGCGGTGAAATGCCTTAGATTTCTCCTGTTGCCAACGTGCTACAATTTTCAAGTTTTCCTCCGAGCAGTCAGGCTCCCGCACATTTGCAACCGGACACACCGTGGCCCAACATTCTTCCAAACCTATCACTTACGCAGACGCGGGCGTCAACATAGATCAGGCTAACCGGACCAAGCAGCGCATCAAGTATCTGGCGCATAAGACGTTCACCAAGGGCGTGCTCAGCGAAATTGGCGGCTTCGGCGGGCTGTTTGCGGTGGACAAGACGAAGTATCTCGATCCGGTGCTGGTTTCGAGCGTGGACGGCGTCGGCACGAAGCTCAAGCTGGCCTTCGAGATGAACGTCCATCACACGATCGGCGCCGATCTGGTAAACCACTGCGTTAACGACATTGCAGTGCAGGGCGCCGCGCCGATGTTCTTTATGGATTACCTCGCTACCGGCAAACTCGACGGCGCGATCGCCGAAAAAGTTGTCGAAGGCATTGCCGAAGCCTGCAAGCACAACGGCTGTGCTCTCATCGGCGGCGAGACCGCCGAGATGCCGGGCTTCTATCCAGAAGGTGAATATGATCTTGCCGGATTCATTGTGGGCGTGGTCGAGCGTGGAAAGATCATCACAGGCAAAACCGTCGAGCCAGGGGACATCATTCTCGGCCTGCCTGCCACCGGCCTGCACACCAACGGATACTCGCTTGCCCGCAAGCTGCTATTCGAAGTCGCAAAATACGAGCCCGAAACCTACGTCAACGAAATCAAAGGCAAAGTCGGCAACGAGCTCATGCAGACCCACCGCAGCTATTGGGGGATAGCGAAGAAGCTCATCGCCGCAGAATGCGTGTCGGCGATGGCGCACATTACGGGCGGCGGTATCACTGAGAATTTGCCACGCGTTTTGCCTCGCGGAGTCTCTGCCGTCATCGAATTCGGCTCGTGGCCCGTGCTGGCTATCTTCACTCACATGCAAAAGCTCGGTAACGTTCCCCACGACGAGATGATGCGCACCTTCAACATGGGTATCGGGATGCTGGTGGTCGTTCCCTCCAAGAAGTTCAAGAAGGCCGAGACGGTGCTTGATCGCGCGGGTGAGAGATATTACACCGTTGGACGGATTGTGAAAGGCGACAGGAAAGTCAGCTACAGTTAGTCCTTCTCGGCATGCCAGAAAGACCGTCGTTTCCTAGACAGACGGCAAGACAGTTCACGTCCCAAACGGAACCCAAGCCAGTTTTGGCTCCAACCATCGATCTCCGGTCGGGCTCAAGATTGCTACTAGGCGATAGCCAACTTCCGTCGAGTTGTCGAACAGGAGTGGAGTGATCTGCGCGTCTTACTGCAATCGGCAGATTTTGATAGCTGCGCTTGTAACGTCGCCAGAACGTCCGCCTCGGGCACGTTGTGGCCTCCGGCCAACGCGCGGTGTCTGATTCACTCTAGATTGATCTCGACACTCTCGGTGGCGATATAAACGAGCATGATTTCGAATCCGCAATTTCTTGCGTCCACCATCATTTGCAAGTAGTTCTTGCCCGCCAGGGTTGTCTCAACAGCAAAACTCTCAGCTCTATTCAAGTGCTCTGCGGCGGATTTCAAAACTTGGCGAGCAGCGGCAATCGGAAACAGGGTGGAGGTTGTCGCCTGGAGCGTGTTGGTAATGGCATCAGGATCGAGCAGCGGAATCTCTCTGAACAGCTCAGGATTCCAGCGGGTCAACGTCGTCACCGGAACCGTTTGCTGCGGCAATGAAGGTCAACGTGGGACGGGTCACCGCGACGGAGCAGGTTTATTTTGACGCTCAGACAGAATCTGTTGCAAGCGCTTTCTCTCAATCGCGACACCAGCGCGCGCGGCTTGCGCCATCTTGTGCGCGAGCTCGATCAGGTTCATGGCCATGGCTTAAGGATACTCCAACACGAACAACTTTCGAGCTACTTTCATATCTCTAAATCAACATCATGCATTGCTTGATCTGCGGGCCCTCGGAAACCGTCCCCGTCTCGTTCTTCAGCAGCTCCCAGGCGCCGAGGTATTTGGCGTATTTCGAATTCTGCGCCGCCGGACGTAGCGCAACGCTGGCTTGTCCGCGGAAAGCTGGCGCGGGAATGATGTACCAGAGGTCTTCCGGCAGGATGTAAACGGCGAGGAAATCGAAGGCATTCTCCGCGTACCGCCATCGACTTCCACGAACGGCGCAGGGGTAGCATCCGTGGTCAAAGAATTGTGTGGACTTGACCTGGACACGCAGGAAGCGCGACTGATGCTCCAGGATGAAGTCGTACTGAGCGGAGTCTCCCCAGGGCTTGGTGACATGCAAATCGTTTTCGGCGCGGCAGCCATCCCCGGCACTTACGTGCCGGGCTATCTAGATTCCGCCCCTTCGCGGCTGGATGGGCCAGGCCCTCGCATCCATATACAACTCCGCTGGGTGCCCCGTTCAAGCTTCGCTTGGGCGGGGACTGATGTTCATCCGTCACAGACACGACCCTAGTTCCGGCAATACTCTGTGCTCATGCCGTGGGGACTGAAACGTTCTCAACAGACTGACAACTTCCACTTCATCACGTTCAGTTGTTACAAGCGCCGGCCAAACCTCGGAAGTCCAGAGTCCCGAAGCACGTTCGAAACGGCGCTGGAGCGCGTTCGACAGCAGTACGAACTCTGCGCATACGGGTACGTAGTAATGCCAGAGCACGTGCATCTGCTGGTGAGCGAACCCGAGCGCGGCACACTGGCACAAGCTATGCCGTCATTGAAACAGGGAGTCGCGCGAAGGCTAGCACTGCGAGCTGCGGATTCGTTCTGGCTAGAGCGCTATTACGATTTCAACGTTTGGAACCACCGCAAATTCGTGGAGAAGCTTCGTTACATTCACCGCGGTCGAGCGTGGGTTGGTGGAGCGTCCTGAGGATTGGGGGAGTAGTTTTCGTCATTATCTGACAGGTGATCCAGGAGTGGTGGAGATCGAGTCGCACTGGACGTTTCGGAGGAGGGAAAGGGCTGGAATTCTTCCGACGGTACGAGTGCGCGAAAATCCCCGCCCAAGCGAAGCTTGAACGGGGCACCCAGGTCGCTGACACGGTGCGGGTGCGGCCACCCGAAAGGCCCCGCGCAAGCAAAGCTTGAACGCGGCACGTAGGGGTTGGATGGATTGCCGCTTGCTCGCCGAAAATCCTGGGAAGTAGCCGCCTTGCTCACCTCCCACACCTCCGCTGCGTCTAATGCTTCGGTTACGTGTGGGCGCGGCACCTCGCCCGGTAATTCGAAATTAATCGCGAAGAGTTTCCATACCTAAGGAGGGCATCTCCATGTCCAAGAAGACTAACCTGCTTATCGCTTCCCTGCTGATTGCGACTCTGTCGGGCGCGGGCCTGGCACAGTCGTTCGTGCTCGATCTGCCTGACCAAAGCCAACGCGCGGAGGTTTCGCAAAAGATTGGCATCACCAACGTCACGATCAAATATCACCGGCCACTGGTGAAAGACCGAAAGATTTGGGGCGGATTGGTCCCGTACGGGGCGGTGTGGCGCGCAGGCGCGAACGAGAACACGACGATTTCGTTCAGCGATCCGGTCATGATTGAAAATCAGCCGCTGGCAGCGGGAACGTACGGGCTGCACATGATCCCGAATGCCGACGAATGGACGATTATCTTTTCGAAAAACTCGACGTCGTGGGGATCATTTACCTACGACCAGGCCGAAGACGCGCTGCGCGTCAACGTCAAACCCAGGGCCGCGGACATGCACAACGCGCTCACCTATGATGTCGGCGATCTGCAGCCAGACTCAGCCGTGGTTGAACTTGAGTGGGAAAAGGTTGCGGTGCCGTTCAAGGTTGCGGTAGATGTTCATTCGACAGTGGAAGCCAGCTTAAAGAAACAGTTGCGCAATCTTTCTCAGTACACGTGGATAAGTTGGGACGACGCGGCGAACTATCTGCTCGCGGAGAAGGTGGCGCTCGACGATGCGCTGACATATTCGGGGAAGTCGATCCAGATTGAAGACCGGTATGACAATGAGATGACGAAGTCGAATGTTCTGAAAGCGCTGAACCGCAAGGACGATTCAGAAGTCGCGCGGAAGAAGGCGCTGGAGCTGGCAAATCCGCTACAGACGCATCTGTATGCGCGGCAGTTGCAGGGGGAGAAGCGGAACGATGAGGCGTTCGCGATTTTCCGTGACAATGCAAAGAGGCATCCGGATGAGTGGTTTGTGCACACGGGACTGGCGCGAATCTACTCGTCGCAGGGCAAGTTCGACGACGCTGCGAAGGAAATCAAACTGGCGGTTGCGGCGGCTCCGGACACTCAGAAAGTCTATTTGGATGGATTGATGAAGCGGTTGGAATCGAAACAGGACATTAACCAGTAGCTGGGTACCTGCCCATGTCTCGCAAACCAGCGAGACATGGAGCACCCCAGCAATTACCGAATGCTATCCGCTTGCTCGTGTGCGTGGTAGCTTGATCGAACGAGCGGTCCTGATTCGACGTGCCTGAAACCGAGACGCATCGCTTCTTCTTTCAAGTAATGGAACTCTTCCGGCGTGTAGAAGCGCGCGATGGGAAGATGATCGCGGGAAGGCCGCAGGTATTGTCCGACTGTGAGAATATCCACCTGTCGTACAGCCAGCTCGCGGAACACATCCACTAACTCGGTCATAGTTTCGCCGAGCCCGACCATCAGGCCAGACTTCGTCACCATGCCTGGCGAAAACTTCTTCGCGTTGTCCAGCAGTCGGAGCGTACGCTCGTATCGGGCGCCCGAACGGACTGCGCGATAAAGCCGAGGAACGGACTCGGTGTTGTGATTCAGGACATCGGGGCGGGCATCGAGGACGATCCGCAACGCTTCGTCTAATCCCTGGAAATCCGGGATCAGCACTTCCACGCGGCAATGGGGCGCGACGTGCCGAACTTCACGAATCGTTTCAGCAAAAATTCTTGCGCCACCAAGGTTATCGTCGTCCCGGTTCACGCTGGTGATAACTGCATGTTTTAGGCCGAGAGTAGCAACGGCTTCTGCAACGCGGCGAGGCTCATCCAAGTCGAGCGGCTGGGGGCGGCCCTTGGGCACAGCGCAAAATCCGCACCGCCGCGTGCAGATGTCGCCCAGCAGCATGAACGTTGCGGTGCGATGGTTCCAGCACTCGCCGATGTTCGGACACTGCGCCGACTCGCAAACTGTGTGCAGGCCGAGTCCGCGCGCCAGCTTTTTGAGCTGATGAAAGTTTTCTCCGACAGGGGCTTTGGCGCGCAGCCACGAAGGCTTGGGCTGTCTTACTGGCGGGCCAATTTCAATTTGTACAAGTTGGATCGAAGTGCCCATCTGCGTTTATTTTACAGGACCAAGTGGCTCTCCGCGAGCATCATAAGCAGTGCTATATTACGAAGCAATGGGCAGAAGAAGAAATCCCGCCCAGACTGCTGTGGTTCCGGCATGAGCTTTTCCCTCCGAGGTGTGGCCTGGACGGCGTTCGCCGTCGCCGTGGTCTTGCTAATCGGCAGTAGCGTGTTGCTCTATCAGGCGACGACCCGGCAGCGCGCGGGCGATTCATTAGTTGCGCACACTCACGAAGTCGAGACGGTGATCGAGGACTTGGGATCGGACGTATTCGAAGCCACCAATTCGCGGCGCGCATTCATCATCGCTGGAAACGAATCGCTGCTGGCGGGCTACCATTCCGCCGTCGAAAATGCACCGAAGGAATTGGCACATTTGCGATCGCTTATCTCCGACAGCCCTGCTCGTCAGCGCGAATTGGATACGATCCAGGCCGATATCGAGAAGGAACTGGCGTTGATTGCCGGCTCGCTCCCAGCGGGAGTACGGGGTACCTCAACCAGTGAGCAGGAAATCCGTGTCACCCTGCAGACGGCCGAGATCGGTAGCCGCATTCAGGAGGCTTTGCAAAGGTTGCGCAATGAGGAAGACGACTTGTTGCGACAGCGGCAGCAGGAAGCCGCCAAGAACTATCAGCGCACGTTGCACATGATCACGACCTCGTTCGTGATCGCCCTGGTGCTGCTGCTTGCGCAAATGATCTTGCTAAGTTACCAGTTCACGCGGCACGAGCGGACGGAAACGGTCGCGCGACAGAGCCAGGAAATCGTTGACGCCTTCTTCTCATCTTCCACTGTCGGCTTCGTCATTCTCGATTCGCAGTTTCGCTGTACGCGTTTCAATGAGGCATTCCCACGAATGGCCGGGATGGAGCCGGAGCAACTGCCGGGCAGGACCGCCTCTGAAATTTTCCGTGAGCGCGGCATGCATTCCGATCTGTTGCTGCAGGAAGTTTTGCGTACTGGCAAGCCGGTGCTCGACCGCGAGGTTTCCGCCGACTTGTCGGCCAAACCCGGTGAGCTTCGCCACTGGCTAGTCAATTACTTCCCTATTCAAGAAGATGGCGGGATTTTCACGCAACTGGGAATCATTGTGGTGGACGTTACGGCCCGCCGCAATGCGGAAGAAGCGTTGCGCAAGTTGAGCGGGCGACTGCTTGGCATTCAAGACCAGGAACGTAGAAGAATTGCCCGCGAGTTGCACGACAGCCTGGGTCAGTACTTGGTGGGTCTAAAGATTGCGCTCGAAATGCTCAGTCAATCGCAGACGGAAGCGAACGCCGCGCTGCTGGCTGAGTGCAGAGACATTCTCGACAAATCCATCACGGAAACCCGGACCCTTTCGCACTTGCTGCATCCACCGCTGCTGGATGAAGCTGGCTTCGCTTCCGCCGCCAGTTGGTTCGTAACCGGTTTCTCGCAGCGCAGCGGAATTCCGGTTTCGCTTGAGGTTCCGCCCGATTTGCCTCGCTTGCCAGAATCAGTTGAGATCGCGCTCTTCCGTATTCTTCAGGAGAGCCTTACCAATGTCCACCGGCATTCCCGCGCGCCCTCGGCAGAGATCAAGGTCGAAGCCGATGCCGAGCAAGTCTCAATCGAGGTTCGGGACCACGGACGTGGCATCCCTGGCTATATTTTGCGCCACGTAGATGGCGAGGGAGCAAAACTGGGAGTCGGATTGGCTGGTATGCGCGAACGCATTCACGAATTGGGAGGCGGCTTCGAGGTACTTTCCGATGATCACGGAACCGCAGTGCGGGCGTCGGTCCCATTGGCTCTTCGCGAGGAGCAGCAGCCCCTTCATGCCGGCGCGGAAGGTTCTGGAAGCTAGGTTTCTAGGTACGCGTCCACCCATTCTTTGATTCGCAGGCGCCGCTCGTCGCGCGGATCAAAACGTACGCCCAGAGTCTTGCTGGCCGGTTTGGTCCAGCTCACCGTCCCCCGGACCCAAATCCGCGGCAGTGTCAGCAGTGCAAAGGAGACTTCCACCGGCAAACCGGCAGCGACCTCTTCGCCGCTCTTCAATGACATTCCGCCGCTGCTCACTTCGTGGCTGGTGGCATCGAAATGCCGGTTCTGACCGACCACAACGGCAACCTGCGTGACCACTGGAATCCGCACGTAGCGGCGAAATTCGTGCAGCACCAGCATCTGCGTGGCGCGCACCAACTTCAACGCCGATGGGCGCTCCAAAGGCTCATTGAATACGGCGTTGATTCCATACTGCGAAAGCCTCATCGCTTCCTTAACCGAGCCGCCAAGGCCGTAAATCACCATGCGGCTGTTCGAGCGCGACTTGCGTGCCGACTCGAGCACCGGCCCAGCCTGGTTGCCAACCCGAATCACGCAGGCCTCGAATTTTTCGGTGGCCAGGCGCTGGGCTTTGTCGGAGGTCATGGAAACGCTGTCTATGCCGAACTGGCGAAAGCATTCTGAGAGCAAATTTCTCGACGATTCCTGCAGATCAACCAGCGCGGCTCGAGCTGAAAACTTTCTGGCAGAGGAGGTTAGAGGTACAAGAGAGTTTCCCAATGGGTTCTCCGTTCGTGTGTAGGGCGGGCGCCTCGCCCGGCTCTATTGATAGCTTCGATCTGTGAGCTGTCAATTTCGAGCAATACCAGCGTTGCCTGCTCAAAGCTCGGAACTCACAGCTCGTAGCTCCGTGAAACCCCATTCTGGCGCGGGAATCTGGCTACAGCAACCACGAATAAGGACAATGCGGGGTACAAAGGTGTTATTACCCCAGGTGACCAGAAGCACGGGGCTACCCGCCCTTTGAAATCTGAAAGCAGGTAGCCTTGGGCGCATTACGGCAAGTTGGGCTGTTTTCGCGGCGCGAAGAGTGACGTTAAGCCCTACTCACTCCACCTCTTAAACAACAACGCCCCGTTGGTCCCCCCGAAGCCGAACGAGTTGGACATGGCATATTCGATCGAAGCTTTGCGAGCGTGGTTAGGGACGAAGTCCATATTGCCGGTACCGGGATCCTGATTTTCGAGATTAATCGTCGGTGGCAGAATCTGATCACGCAGAGCGAGAACCGTCACGCCAGCTTCCAGCCCACCAGCGCCACCGAGCAAGTGGCCCGTCATGGACTTGGTTGAGCTGACCACAATTTTGTGGTCACCAAAAAAGTTTCGGATGGCGTGGGCTTCGAGCGTGTCGCCAATTGGAGTCGATGTGCCGTGGGCGTTAACGTAGCCGATGTCGCTGGGCTTGATCTTGGCATCGCGCACGGCGTTTTTCATCACACGGAATCCGCCTTCGTGCTCGGGTGCAGGTTGCGTGATGTGGTAAGCATCTCCAGACATGCCGTAGCCCACGATTTCCGCCATAGGCTTGGCACCGCGTGCACGGGCATGCTCTAGTTCTTCGAGAATCACAATTCCCGCGCCTTCACCAATAATGAAGCCATCGCGGTCGCGGTCCCATGGGCGGCTGGCTCTTTCGGGATCGTCGTTTCGCGTTGACAACGCTCTCATCGCGGCGAATCCACCCACTCCCATGGGAGTGATGGCAGCTTCGGAGCCGCCGGCGATCATCACGTCAGCATCGCCGTGCTGAATGATTCGGAATGAATCGCCGATAGAGTGGGCGCTGGTGGTGCAAGCGGTGGCCGTAGCCTCGTTCGGGCCTTTGGCGCCGAAGCGCATAGATACATGCCCGGCGGCCAGATTCACGATTGCGGCCGGGATAAAAAAAGGAGAGATCTTGCGTGGGCCCCCTTCCATCAGCGCCGTATGTTCGCGCTCGATGATGTCGAACCCGCCTATGCCAGAGCCGATATGTACGCCGACATTCTCGGAGTTCTCTGGCGTGACTTTCAGGCCTGACATCTGCACCGCTTCGTCGGCCGCCGCGACGGCAAGGTGAATGAAGCGGCCCATCTTCTTGACTTCTTTTTTCTCGATGAAATTCAGCGGGTCAAAATTCTTGACCTCGGCGGCAATTTGGCAGGCGTGCTTAGAAGAGTCGAACTGAGTAATGCTGCCGACGCCGCTCGTCCCGGCCAGCAGGTTCCGCCAGACTTCATCGGTCTTGTTGCCGACAGCGCAGATCAGGCCAACACCGGTAACGACAACTCGGCGCACCAGTTACTTCCCGCCCTTCGAGTGTTTGCCGATATAGTCAATGGCGTCCTGGACGGTGCGAATTTTTTCCGCGTCCTCGTCAGGGATTTCGATTTCGAAGGCTTCCTCGAACGCCATGACCAATTCCACAGTGTCCAGCGAGTCGGCGCCAAGGTCGTCCACGAACGAGGCGCTAGGGGTCACTTCGCCCTCGTCCACTCCCAGTTGTTCCACGATGATCTGCTTGACTTTTTCATCAACGGCTGCCATGTTGTTCCTCG
>Ga0209056_10004470_pt1 | contig 14744 bp, 15 predicted proteins | sample GraSoiAngelo_114_FD_185876 | JGI IMG/M metagenome (GOLD analysis project Ga0209056, IMG submission 185876) | Grasslands soil microbial communities from the Angelo Coastal Reserve, California, USA - 14_0903_13_40cm (SPAdes) (version 2) | ecosystem: Environmental > Terrestrial > Soil > Grasslands... | reverse complement strand
CGACCCCGCAACCGGCAAACCGACGATCGTGGCTCCGCTTCCGCCGGGCGCCTTTCGGGTCATGGGCCCGGTCTGGGCACCCGCCCCAAACGTCGACCATCCGGTCATCTACTTCACCGTCCACGACCAACGGCCAGCTGAGGGTCGGACGACATCCGGCGTGGTCCCTTATGACTGGCTTTTTCGGGTCGATCCGTTTGCGGGCACGATCGAGCCGGTCGCCGCCTCGCACGATTCGGAGAGCGAGGGTCCCATCGGCCTCGTCGCCAACGCGCACTACCTCGCCATGAGCTATGGCTGCTGCGCGACCTATGAGGTGGACGCGCTTGACCTCACCAGGTCCGCGGGTCCGCTCAAGGTCCTCTCCAGGCCACCGGCTCAGGCCGCGTTCCTCACCCAGGGGGCTGCGCCCGGCGATTCGGGATTGATCGCGGTGCAGGCCGCGGGTACAGGGGCGTGGTACTGGCTCAACGCAGACGCCGGCGTGCTGAACCCTTTCCCGCTGAAGCTCGGCCCCGACGATGGCCCGATCGCGATCAGTGCAGACGGCCGGCTGGCAGCTGTCGCGCTGCCGACCCAGGGCGCCGTGATCGAGCCGATCAACAGCGGGCTGCCGCTCGCAGCACCGACCGCGAGCGGCTCCTCGACCGCCGCCCCCGCCGCGACGCCCTCCCCGCAAGCTAGCCCGAAAGCTCCCAAGCACGTCAACTCGAAGCTGCTGCACCCCGACGGACTCTCCTGGAGTCCCGACGCCAAGCAGCTGGCGGTGGCGGTCAGCGGCGAGATCGAGCTCTACGACGCTTCCGCTGCCGACGGTCCTCCGTCAGCCCGCTACCTCGTGGGGGCAAACGTGCTCGGTGTGTCCTGGTCGGGTCCGCTTGCGGACAGGACCCTCGTAGGTGTCAAGGCGAGCGCTGGTCCGCAGACCGCCGTCGACGCGCTGCTCGCGGCGACCAGGCTGCCCGCAGCGGCGGACACACCGGCGAACCGGCCATTCACACAGATCTACCTCTGGCAGTTCGATTCGTCGAAGCCTTCGCCCATCGAGACCATCACGGACGCGACCTCGAGCGTGATCGGGAAATACCCGCCGCTCTCCGCCGGCGTCGTCTTCCATCACTGGGCGCCGACCGAGACATGGGCGCTTCTCGGAGGTTGCTATCGCTACCGCGTCGTGATCACCGGCAGCATCGCCCCGGTCGCGTCTACGTTCGGCCTGCCCGGCAACCCTTCCTGCGCCGGCAAACCGTCCCCGACCTAGCATCAGAGGAGTGGATTTTCTCGCGGGTCATGCCGAATCGCTTGCGAAGAAAGCCGCTGTCATCTGCGGTGACGAAACCCTCGACTTCGCAACGCTGAACAAGAGAGCAAGCCAGGCCGCCAACGCTTTTGCGGGTCTTGGTTGCAAGGAAGGCGACCGCGTCGCCTGGATGTCGTTCAACTCGATCGCGGGCACAGAGATCGCCAACGGCGTGCGCCGGGCGGGGCTTGTCATCGTGCCGGTCAACTACCGGCTGCGCGGTGCCGAGATCGCATACGTGCTCAACGATTCGGGCGCCAGGGTCGCGGCGGCCGGTCCAGACCACGTCGACGCGATGGCTGCAGCCGCGGCAGGCGTCAAGGGCGACGTGCGCTTCGTGGCCGCGAGAGCGAACGTACCGAGTGGTTGGCTGTCGTATCGCGAGCTCATGAGCGGCTCGCCTGACGAGTACGACGGCACGGGCGACGGTCTCGGCCCGTCGATGATCTACACGTCAGGCACGACCGGCAATCCGAAAGGCGCGTGGCGGCCCCATGGAGTCGACATCGTCAACGTTCTCCAGGTGATCGCGATCTTCGAGCTGACACAGTCGGACGTGCATCTCGCGTGCGGACCCGGGTATCACAGTGCCGTCTCGTTCTTCTCCGCGCTGCATCAGGTCCTGGGCGCCACCGTCGTCATGCAACCGAAGTTCGAAGCCGACGACGCGCTGGATCTGATCGCCCGTCATCGCGTGACCACGAGCTTCATGGCGCCGACGCTCTTGCAGCGCCTCGTCGAGGCGCAAGAGAGGCGACCACGCGACGCCACGTCGCTGCGCGCGCTGATCCTGGGCGCGGCGCCGTGCCCCCACGCCCTCAAGGTCCGCGCCGAGGCCGCCTTCGGACAGGTTCTGTGGGAGTTCTACGGCGCGACCGAGACCGGGATCAACACGGTGCTGCGACCCGAGGACCAGCTGCGCAAGCCGGGGTCTTGCGGCACCGCGGTGCCGGGCCAGGAGATCAGGCTCATGCGCGATGACGGCACCCAAGCTGATACAGGCGAACCCGGAGAGCTCATGGTCCGCAACACCTGGCAGGCTGAGTACTTCAACCGGCCTGACGCCACCAGCGACAGCCTCCACGATGGATTCTTCTCGGTCGGCGACATCGCGTACCGCGACGGCGAGGGCTATTACTACGTCTGTGACCGGCGGATCGACATGATCATCTCGGGTGGGGTCAACATCTACCCGGCCGAAGTCGAAGCGGTGCTGCACGCGCACCCGGCCGTGATGGATGCGGCGGTGATCGGGGTGCCTGACGACCAGTGGGGTGAATCGGTCAAGGCGGTGGTCCAGGTCCGACGGCCGATGACCGTCACCCAAGAAGAATTAGTCGCTTTCTGCGCCGAGCGCCTGGCCGGTTACAAAAAGCCGCGTTCTGTCGACTTCGTCGACGAGCTCCCGCGCGACGACGCCGGCAAGCTCCTCAAGCGGAAGCTGCGCGACGCTTACTGGTCGAGCGCCGGCCGCTTTATCTGAGTGACCGACTCGATCTCGTTCGACCGCGCGGCTCCGTACTACGACTGCACCCGGGCCTTCCCAGACGACGTCATGGAGCGCCTCATCCCGATGCTCACCCGTGAGCTGCCCCCGGGCGAGCGCTGCCTCGAGATCGGCGTCGGCACCGGCCGGATCGCGCTGCCCCTGATGCGCGAAGGCATCCGCATCGTCGGCGTCGACATCGCGGCCGAGATGCTGCGCAGGCTGATCGACAAGGCCGGCGGGTCCGGACCGCCCGCGGCGATCGCCGACGCGACGCGCCTGCCCTTCGCCGACGGGACGTTCGGCTCCGCGATCGCGGCCCACGTGCTGCACCTGATCCCCGGTTGGAGAACCGCGATCGACGAGGTGACCAGGGTGGTGCGGCCGGGTGGGGTTCTCGTCGCGTCCCGCGGGGCGTCGACGAGGACGGAGTGGCAGCACCAGGTCAGGCGTCGGTTCTTTGCCGAGGCCGGCGACCCTCCATGGCCTCCTGGGATCAATCGGATCGAAGAGCTGGACGACGGGATGAGGGCCAGGGGCGCGGCCGTGCATGAGCTCCCGGAGCTGGACCGCGAGGACCTGGCCAGCATCAACGACCTTCTCGCGGCGCTCGAGGGCGGCATATGGTCCGCGTGCTGGGCGCTCGACGAGGCGACTCGCCAGCGGGCGGCGACCGCGACCAGAGAGTGGGCTGGTCGCGAGCTCGGTGACCTCGATCAGCCCAGACCGACCCTTTACAGCTCGGTCTGGCGGGCGTACTGGCTGCCCTGACTGCTTACGCCCGGTAGGTCGAGGCCTGGAGTGCTCATGCGAGCAGCGGCAGCACGAACTCCAGCGAGCGGCTGACCCGGCCGAGCGGCCGGTCGTCTCGGGTACTCAGGCGCGTCTCCTGCTCGAGCGTGTACCAACCACGATATTTCGCACCGCGAAGGGCCTCGGTCGCCCGTCTCACCTCGGCGCCACCCTCGCCGATCGGCCGGTAGAGGTTGCGCGCGACCGCATCCTTGAAGTCGAGCGAGCGCTCGCGCACGCGACTTGCGAGGTCGAGGTCGACATCGTTCAGATGGACGTGCTGGATCCGACCCGCGGTCAGCTCGATCACCTCGACAGGGTCGGCCCCCGCGATCACGAGGTGGGCGATGTCCAGGCAGACACCAGCCTCGGAGCCCACCAGCAGCCGTTCGATCTCCTTCGGCCCCTGAATGATGCTGCCAAACCGGGGCTGCACGGCGAGCTTGAGCCTGTGCCGCGCGCACACGTGCTCGACCGAGCCGACCAGGTGGAGCAAGTGCGCCCACTCCGCGTTGGAAAGCAAAGCCTCGTGTGCACGCACCGGATGGCGTTCGGGTATGGCCGCGAGGACCAGCGTTTCGGCGCCGATCGCCGCGAGCCAGTGCGCATGCCCGTCGATGTGCGCCAGCTCCGGTCCACGGATGCTGTGGTGATGGAGGACCGCGTGGACCTGCCCGGCGACGACGTGGAGACGATGCCGCCTCAGCATTGCCTTGGCGTGGTCGCTGCGGTCAGGCAGAAACCCCGGCGGACCGGCCGTGATCGCGCCTTCGCCGACGGCCGCGGCCTCGCTCAGCACGCGCTCGGCGTCGATCTGGTGTCCCCAGTCGTGGGTCTCGTTGACGCCCCAGCACGCCGGCGAGAGCGCGAGCCGGTGCACCGACCGGATTCGCCGGGCACCGATGCCACCCATCCCGCGCACTGACCGAGCAACCAACGCGCAGAGATTAACCTTCCAGTCAACGGATGCCAGAAACGGCCTTTCATCTGCGGCTTCGCCCGGCGACCTTCGAAGACGCCGAGATGGTGGCCGACCTGCAGACGCTGCGCGACCCTCAGGAACCCAGCGACCCGGTGCTGCTTCGCTACTGGTGGCAGATGACCGACGCGCTCGAGAAGTCGATGCGCCAGGTGGCCGAGCACGATGGCGCCGCGGTGGCCTACATCGGATCGCAGCACGAGCTGTGGGAGCCGGCCGATCAGCGTTTCGGACTCCTGCGACCAATCCTGCGATCCGATTTGTGGAGCAGCGAGGGATACGCCGAGCTCGTCGCGATTGGTGAAAACTGGCTCCGGCTCGAAGGCGCCACGACCGCGGTGGCGCGGGTCCGCGAGGACTTTCAAAACGACATCGAAGCGCTGGCCAAGATCGGATTCCGCGAGAACCGGCGTATGCGTACCTCCGAGCTCGACCTCGTGCAGCGCCGTGATGAGATCTTGCGGACGTTGACGGACTGCCGTGAAGAGATGCAGCGCGAGGGCGTGCGTCTGCTTCCGCTGAGCAAAGACGACGATCCGGACAAGTATCAGAAGCTCTACGCGATGTTCATCGAGTCCGAAAAGGACATTCCGACCACCGTGCCCTGGAGGGTCCTCACGTTTCCTGAGTGGAGGCGGTTCTGGCTCGAGAACCCAGGCATTCGGGAAGACCGGTTCTGGGTCGCACGCGCGGGCGACGAGATCGTCGGCACGTCCGTTCTCGATTGCCCTGTCGTTCGCGGAATCCCATGGACCGCGTATACCGGCACCTCGCGCAGCGTCCGCGGACGTGGCATCGCCCGTGCCCTCAAGTACGAATCGATGGCTCAGGCGATCGAGGCCGGATACACACGAGTACGCACGACCAACGATGCCGACAACCCCTCGATCCTGCGCATCAACAACCAGATGGGTTACCGGCTGGTGGCCCCCATCCTCGAGCTGCACCGGCCGCTCGGGTGACCGCCGACACGCCTTACGGCGTCAAGACGCTGCCCGAGCTCTACAAAGTGTGGTCGGCGACGGGCATGGTCGCCAACATCGGGACTCGAATCGTGGACGTCGATTTCGGAAGGCTCGTGCTCGAAGGCAACATGACCGCCGGGTCCCATGGTTTCCCAACCTCTCGGGGTACGATCGTCCACGGCGGCGCCATCGCGACTCTTGCGGACGAATGCCTCGCTTCAGTCGCTTTCACCGCCGCCGAGGAAGGCGAAACCACGGTGACCGCCGACCTCAAGGTCGACTTCCTCCGGCCCGCCAAGCCCGGCCGGCTGGTGGCGCGCGGCACGGTTCGGCACCGGACCAAGCGCCTGGCTTTTTGCGAGGCCACCGTCGAGCAGGACGGAGGCCAGGTCGTCGCCGAGGCGCGTGCTGTGATCGCCTACGTCAAGGCTTAGAGCTGGTCTGGCGTGGGCCGGTCCTCCAGAAGCGGCAGCGTCATGAGCGTCCAGTGAACCCCGGCGTCATCTGTGGTCTCCAGCATCGACCGCGGTCCGGCCATTCCGGCAAACCAGGCGTGCTCGCGGTCCAGCATCTGGAGTGATCCCGGCAGTGGTGTGATGACGCCTATGTCCAGGGGTTCCGACCAGGTGGCGCCGCCGTCGGAGCTGCTCGCCCACATGCCGTCACCGATCCACCACCAGTGGGCGGCGTCGAAGTAGCCGATCGCTCCGTTGCCCGACGGTGGCGCGACCGTCGACCAGCTCCTGCCGCCGTCGGTGGTGCCCAGCCGCGTCTGATTTGGCGGCGGCTCTTTGGCGAATGGCCCGGTGACGACCTGATCCAGGAGCGTCGTGTAGGTGTAGGTGCGCGGACGGCCGCCGTCAAACGCGCGCACGGTCAGCGGCGGGTAGGCGCGGATGGTACCTCCGACGCCGGTCCTGCCTTTGATCGGCGGGAAGTAGACGACCGACGCAACCACGCCCTGTCCAACCGTCGGACGCATGGCGACGAAAAACTGGCCGGCACGGGGCCAGCCTCCGTCCGGTGCCGGAAGCGGGACGCGGGCCCAGCTCGCGCCGAAGTCCTGCGTCGCGTACCCGTACGGTCCGGAGCTCGAGGTGGTGAGCCAACCGGTCGTGTGGTCCGAGAACTGAACCTCAAATGCCTGGTCCGGCGCGTGCACCGGCGGCCCGAGGTCGACCCAGCTCAGTCCGCCGTTTTCGGTCCTGAAGAGCCGCACGGGCGGAGATTCTGACTGCCGAGTTTCGGCGACGAGCATCCAGCCGTGGTCGGAGTCGACAAACGACCACGACAACGCCGACGTGTTGGGATTCAAGGCGGGTCGGGAGACCCACGTCTGCCCTCCATCCGAAGTTCGATGCAGGATCGGCTGCGTGCCGAGGAGGGCGAAGACACCGACTGACTGATCGAAGAACTTGATGAACTTGGCGTGGCCGCCGCCCGGCGCGGCGAGCTGTCGTGTCCAGGTCGTTCCACCGTCGGTCGTGCGGATGACGCCAAAGTCGCCCGAGGTGAAATCGACCACGATCCAGCCGGTCGTCGGGTTTACGAAGTCGATCGCAGCCACCCGGTAATCGCCGCGCAGCGCGCCGGCGGCGGAACCCGCGCCCGCGGGAAAAAAGCTGAAGTTGGGGTGAATGTACGCGGCGCCGGTGGCGACGATCGCGATTACCGAGATCGTGATCAGGGCGAGGGCGCGACCAGGCCGAGCGCGCGGCATCGCCGAATCAAAATCAAGTTCGAGCTCGGCCGCTTGCATGCCCGATGCCCTGAGCTTAACTGGGCCCGGGCGCGTTTGGCGCACTCGCAATACACGCCGCACCCCGAGCTGCGGACCGCCGCGCCGACATGTGCATCGGCTTCGGGATAGATTTGAATCGATGATCAGCCCCACCGCAGCGGAATCCGGGGGATCGGCGTGATTTCGCGAGGACCCTTGCTCAAGGTCAGACGTGCTGAGATCGACGACGCTGCGGCGATCGCGAAGGTCCACGTCGCCACCTGGCGGTCGACCTATGGCGGCATGCTGCCCGACGATTTCCTCGCCTCCCTGGCCGAGGCAGGTTATGAGGAGCGCTGGCAGCGTGTCCTGGCTGACGAGTCGAGTCGCGTCTACGTCGCCGCGGACGGCCGCGAGGTGGTCGGGTTCGCGTCAGGTGGACGGGAGCGCGCCGGTGAGGACGGATACGGCGGCGAGCTGTATGCGATCTACGTTCTGCAGGATGCGCAGGGCCGCGGCCACGGGCGCAGTCTGGTCCAGGCGGTGACCGCGGGCCTGCGCGAGCTCGATCTGTCGGACATGATCGTGTGGGTGCTTCGCGACAACACCGGCGCTCGCAACTTCTACGAGCGCCTGGGCGGTGTTTACGTCAGAGCTCAGCCGATCACCATCGGCTCCGCGCTGCTGGAGGAAGTCTCCTACGGTTGGAGGTCACTCGACGACGTCGTCTACTGAGGTGGTGGCAGCGGCTTCTGCCTGAAGTCGAAGCAGTCCTCCATTCCATCCGCCGCCCTCGTCCTGTTGTTGACCGAAGCAAGCCCGAAGATGTTCTCGCAAAACTTGAGCAGGCTCACGTGCGAGTGCAGCGCCTTGGAGATGTAGCCGCTGCGCGCATACGGGCTCAGGACGATGCATCCGACGCGCCCGCCGTAGCGGAACTGCGTCCCGTCGCTCCACTTCTCGACCTGGGCTGGAGTCACGTGATCCCACCAACCGCCCCAGTCGTCCCAGGTGATGAAGATCGCCACCTCTGGCCACAAGCCCGCCGCGATCACCGCCTTGACCTGGCTGACGGTCCACTGGCTGCCCATGCTCACGTCGCCCTCGTGCTCGGCGCGCTGCGCCGGCGTGTCCGCCGGATGCTCGCTCAATGCCTCGTCCGAGTAAAGCCATGAGACAGCGGGCAAGCGGCCGGCGGCCGCGTCCGTGGCGAACTGCTGCCACTTGCGCCTCCTGCCGGCGGTGTATTTGATGAACTCGAATGCATAGCCGTTGTAGTTGCCCCACGAAAGGCCTGCCGCGTCGAGATGCGAGGGAAGCGAGGGCTGGTCGTAGACAGGCGGACCGGGGTGCTTGCGGTAGTTGGTTCCTGGGTTGTCGACGAGCGGCGAGTCGGCCATGATCAGCATCAGGTGGTTCGGGGTCGAGGGTCCCGCCACGTCCGTGAAGTAGTTGTCGCAGAGCGTGAACTGCTTCGCGTAGCCCCAATAGTGCGGGATGTCTTTTTGCGGAAAGGCGACCCGAGGCGCGGTCTTGTCCCGCGTGAGCCATGCCTTGTGCCGGTGGTCGGGATCCCTGGGCGGTGGGTTGGGGCTCGCGGGCAAAGCCACGCCTTCGCCGCCGGGAAACCGGCCGAAGTAGTTGTCGTAGCCGTGGTTCTCCTTGACCACGATCACCACGTGCTTGATCGGGATCGGATTCCTCTTCAGAGACACGCTCTCTGCCGGTTGGACCACTCAAGCTGGATCGCATAGCCGCCGAGCTGTCTGGTCTGCCAGGCGCAGATGTCGCCGATCTCCCCGTTGCTGTCGTCGTACCAACCCTGACCCGCGATCGGGTCGGTGAGCGCTTCGCACAGCTCGTGTGAGGTGGTCGTCGTCATCGCGTCGAGCACGGTCAGACCCCCTGCGCATCCTCCGCAGTCCGGGTACGGCATGACCGCGTAGTACACGCCGTTGACGTTGCTGTGATAGCCGCAAAAGTTGACGCAGGACGATGCGGTGTCGAGCTCCGAGGTCACGCCCGGCGGCAAGAACACGAAGTACAGCGAGCTTGGCGTCGGTTGGGAAACGGCCGGGTTGGATGCGATCTGATCGCGGACGAACTGCTGGATGTCGGTGTCGGTCACGATCTCGGGCGGGGCCGTCGTGACGGCGATGGCTCCGGTCCGGGATCCGCGCCCGATGCTGAAGTCCTGCACGTCGTACTCGGCGAGCTGATCCATCAATGGGCTTGCGAGCACGAACACGAAAAAGTCGTTCAGCTGCTGCATGAGCATGGCCTGAGGTTCGGCTCGCCAAGCGTCGCCCCAGAAGAACAGGAAGACTTGGGGGGAGGCGAGCAGCGGACCGCCTCGGTACGTGAGGCGGGCCGCCGCCACCGGCGCGACGGCCTCGGTGCGCAGCGGCACGATCTGGATCGGCCTAGGAGGTCTCATGGACGGCTCTGATGGAGGCCAGCCTGGGCACAAACGCCGTGGCGGCGCCCAGCAAGCACACTGCTGTGATCGAAAGGAACGCGTACGAAGGCCCGAGCGTGAACAGCGCACCCGCCACCAGCGCGCCGCCGATCTGGACGGCAGTCTGCACCGTCTGGAAGACGGCCTGCGTCCGCGCGTACCGACCGGGATCGGCGAGCCGGCTGACCTCGGCCATCGTGCTCGGCACGCCCGAGATGGTGAAGGCCCCTTCGACCAGACCCAGCCCGATCAGCCACGGCACCGAGGCGATGAACGGGTACAGAGCGGCGAAGAATGCAGTGCACGTCAGCCCGGCGACGATGAAGCGGCGCGGGCCGAAGCGATCGCCAAGCGATCCCGCCAGGCCGCTGAACAGCGTCGCGGGCAAGGCGAAGGCAACGAAGGACAAGCCGACGGCGAACGTGCTTGCGCCGCGAGTCGTGAGGTACAGCGACCAGATCGTGTCGAACGCGCCGATCATGTAAGACGTTCCCGCGCCGAGGAGGATGAGCGGGAGCAGGCGCCGCACGATGTGCATGGCCCGCGCTGGAACTTCAACTGTCGCCTGGGCGCGGACGTTCGGGAGGGTGGCGAGCGCGATCACCGTGACGGCCGAGAGCGCTGCCGCTATGACAAAGACCGCGCCGATGTTCAAAAGCGCGATGAAGCCCCCGATCGCAGGGCCGAGCAGCATGCCCGCCATGTTGGTCGCCTGCATATAGCCGAACGCGCGACCGCGCTCCTCCCGTGCCGTGACTTCCGCCAAAAGCCCATTGGCCGCCGGCCAGTAGGCGCCCTGAGCGGCGCCGTGGAAGAAACGGACGAGGATGAATGCGCCGAGCGGCAGAGGCAGCAAGTAGGCGAGGAACAGCGCCGCGCTGCCAAGCATCGCGGCGACCAGGACGGCCCGCGTGCCGATCCGGTCCGCCGCCCAACCCGCGGGATAGCGCACCAGCGCATTGGCGACGAGGCCCGCGGCGAAAACGATTCCAACCAGCGCCGCCGACCCTCCCTTGCGTCCGAGAAAGATCGGCAGCAGCGGAAGGAAGAACCACATCCCCGCGGCGTTGAGGAAGTTGATCGCGTACAGCGTCCAGAGCGTGCGTCTCCGACTCATCTATCCGGAATACTGGCAGAGCCGTGGTGACTGACAGGCTTCATGAGACACGGTGGGACGTGATCCCGCCCTCATCATTTTCCGCGCATATGCACATGGCCCTCGACGAGATGTTGCTCGAAGAGGTGATCGCAGGCGCGCGCCCACCGACGATGCGTCTTTGGCGATGGATCGAATGCGCGCTTGTCATCGGTTCGCATCAGTCGGTCGCCAATGAGGTCGATCTGGTGGCCGCTCACAAGTACGGCTTTGTGATCACCCGCCGGATGAGCGGCGGCGGGACCATGCTGTGCGAGCCGAATCGCACCATCACGTACTCCATGTATCTGCCGGAGTCGTTGGTCTCCGGCGTGAGCTTTCGGAAGTCGTACGCGCTTCTCGACGCGTGGGCGGTGGCTGCGTTCAACCGGATGGACGTACCCGCCGCATATCGCGAGATCAATGACATCATCTCTCCGCGCGGCAAGATCGCCGGCGCCGCGCAGGCGCGGCGCCGTGGAAATGTGCTGCATCACACAACGATTGCGCACACCATGGATGTCGAGCTGATTCCGCGACTGATTCGCATCGGAAGGGCCAGCGTCGCCGAGCGCGGTGTCCGCAGCGCCGAGAAATCAGTCTCGCCGCTGTCCTGGTTCACCGAGCTTTCGTGCGACGAGGTCGCCGCGCGGTTGCTCGCCTACTTCATGGGTGCGTTCGACGCGCGGGAAAAGCCCCTCACCTCGCCAGAGGTCAGCGCGGCGCGGCGGCTCGTCGCGTCGAAGTACTCGGCGCCGCAGTGGATCAACCGGCTGCCTTAGCCGCCCTCCACTCGTCGATCAGCTCGGCGCACTGCTCAACGTGCTCGCGATAGTGGTCGGTCAACCAGCCGACGATGTCTTCGGCGCTGGTCGGGTAGGGCTCCTGGCCGGGTGCGTAGACCACCGGCGCCTTGCGTGTCCAATCCGCCTCGTGGAGTCCCTCGAGTGCGGTCTTCACCTCGGCATGCAACCGAGCCATCTCGGCACGCGTCCGCCGGCGCCCCGCTGCGTCGATGCCGCTCCTGGCGTCTTGGGCAAGCGGAGGATCTTGGGCGCGAAGTTCGCCGAATCCGATCGCGACCATCCCCCGAAACACTCGCAAGTAATGCGCGAGCACCCAGTTGACGTGGACCTGCAGGCCGCCGAGCGCGTAATCGTCGCCTGGCTTCAGGTAGTGAAGTGCCTCATCTGGAACGCGTGCAAAAGCCTCCTCCCACTGCAGACGGGCAGCTTCGAAGCCGGCCAACGCCGCTTTTCGCTCCATACCACGCCGAGGTTATCGCTAGCTGAAGTAGTTGTGCTGCTGCAGATAGGCCTTGGCGACGGCGTCCGCGTCCTGGTGGTTCAGCTCGACCTGGCCGTTGAGGGACACGAGCTGCTCCGTGGTCAGGGTGGCGCTGATCTTGTTCAGGACATTCTTTACCTCATCACTCGCCACCTTCTGGCGAATGATCGGAACCACGTTGTCAGCGTTCTCGAGGTGCTTGTCGTCCTGGAGCACGACTAGGTTGAGCTTGTTCAGATCGGAGTCGCTGCTGAATACAAGGCCCACCTGGATCGTCCCGTTGGCAAACGCCGCACGGGTCGCCGGTCCGTCGGTGTCGAGGGCTTTGAAGTCCTTGAAGTGGATTCCATACGTCTTCTCCAGACCCGGCTTGCAGAACGGCCGCGTCGGGCACTCGGGACCGGCTCCCAGAACAAGCTGGTTGCCGATCGGCGCGAGGTCGGAAAGCTTGGTCAGGTTGTATTTCTGTTGGGTCGCCTTGGTCACCGCGAAGGCGTTCTGGTCCACCGCGGCGGAAGGGTTCAGCGCCTCGAGCCCGAGCGGCTGCAGGCGGGTGTTCAGCTTCTGCACGGTTGCGTTCACGTCGCCGCTGGCCTCGCCGGCGCCGCTGTTGTAGAACTCGAGGTCGGTGGCGGCGTAGCCGGGGTACAGGTCGATCTGCCCGCTCTTGATCGCCGGCCCGATGACCTCGCGTGTGCCGAGGCGCAGCTTGCGGGTGACCGTGTAGCCGTCGTGCTCGAGCGCCTGGGCGTAGATCTCGGCCAGGATGCTGCTCTCGGGGAAGTTGAATCCGGCGACGGTGATGCTGCCCTTGCTGGTGGACGGGTTGGTGCCGCTGCTGCCACACGCGGTGGCCGCGATGGCGAGCGCCACCACGCCAGCAAGCAACCACCGTGAGCCGAGTTTGCGGTTCATCGAAGATCCTCCTTGGGCCGGGACAGGACTCCCGATCCAACCCCGGACGTAGCCAGATTCTTCCATCTAGGCGGTTTTGAATGCCGTGGCGCGGCTGGCGGGCCGTGCCTTTTGCAACCGGATACCTCGGGGCACCAGGAGCCGTTCCACGAGCGACAGTGAACCTTCGGTGACCAGCGCCAGCACCCCGACCAGGACCGCGCCCGCGAACAACTTCACATAGTCCTGCTGCGCAAACCCGTCGATGATGTACCGCCCTAATCCACCTCCAGCGATTGCGGCGGCCAGGGTCGCCGTGGCGACGACCTGGACGGCGGACGTCCGGATTCCGGCCATGATCAGCGGTACCGCCAGCGGTAACTCGATCCGCAGCACCTGCGCCAGCTCGCGGTAGCCCATGCCGCGGGCCGCGTCCTTGAGGTCCGGATTGACCTCACGCAACCCCACGTAGCTGTTGGTGACCATCGGCGGGATCGCAAGCGCGGTGAGCGCGAGGATGATCGGCGCGTCGCCAAGCCCAAGGATCTGGAAGGCGGTCACGAGGATGCCATACGAGGGCAGCGCGCGGCCGAGGTTTGAAACACTGATGGCCAGGTTGCCGAATCGGCCGTAGTGGCCCAGGGTGATGCCTATCGGCAGCGCGATCAACGCACCGATCGCGACCGCCTCGAGCGAAAGATGCAGATGCTCGCCAAGGCGGGTGGGGATGCCATCCGAGCCGTGCCAGTGCGCCGGGTCGGCCAGCCATATGAACACCCTGTGAAGAAAATCCACGGCTTAAGCGGGCCTCGCCCACGGCACGGCCAGCCGTTTTACGACCGCCAGCCCCAGGTCGGCCGTCAACGCAAGTGCGACGCATAGCGCCGAACCCACCACAAGCGGCGTATGGAAGCTCTCGATGTATCCCTGGAGGATGAGCTCACCCAGGCCGCCGAGCCCGATCACCCAGGCGATGGTGACGATGCCGATCGTGGAGACGGTGGCGACGCGAACACCAGCGATGATGGCCGGCAGAGCCAGCGGGAGCTCGACGCGGAGCAACCTCGCAAGCGGCCGGTAACCCATGCCATCCGCCGCATCCAGCACGTCGTTGGGCACCTCGTCGAGGCCGACGATGACGTTGCGCAGGAGGATCAGGACGTTGTAGCCGATCAAGGCGATCTCAGCGGTCACCCCGCTGATGCCCGTGTAGGGAACCAGAAGCGCGAAGAGCGCAAGCGAGGGAATGGTGTAGAAGACGCCGAAGGTTCCAAGCGTGGGGAGCCGCAGCCCCGTCCATCTGTAGGCGGCGACGCCAAGCGGCAGCGCAATCACCAGCCCGCCGATGACAGCGATCACGGTCAGCACGACATGCTGCTCGAGGTCCGCGAGCACGGTTGGTACGTGAGACGAAAGCCAGCTCCAGTTGACCCAGGGGTCAACCCCGTCGAGGAATACCCTCCGAGTCATTCCGATACGGTAATAAAGCGGAGGTGAGGACTGCGGTCCTGCCTCGCGAACCCCCTCCTGGGGATCTCCTGGCCACGATGGGAGGCGCCTGGAATGAAACGCCTGGGTGACGGCCGGGATGAACCCGGACTACTGGCGACGCTTGTCTCGAATACATTGGCTGAGCCGTGATCCGCCTGGAAAACGTGAGCAAGCAGTTCGCTGCCGGTTCCAATGCGGTGCGCGACCTGACGCTCGAGATTCCCGACGGCAAGACCA
>Ga0209056_10004469_pt1 | contig 14745 bp, 14 predicted proteins | sample GraSoiAngelo_114_FD_185876 | JGI IMG/M metagenome (GOLD analysis project Ga0209056, IMG submission 185876) | Grasslands soil microbial communities from the Angelo Coastal Reserve, California, USA - 14_0903_13_40cm (SPAdes) (version 2) | ecosystem: Environmental > Terrestrial > Soil > Grasslands... | reverse complement strand
CGGATATTTCACAGAGGTCAGGTACGACTCGAACCCATCCCAAGCGGGATGGTCCTGGCTCGTTTTCGACGAGAACTACACATTACGCGGCAGCCACATCCGGCCTGAGGACCAGGAGGAATTCCAACCTCTGCTGGATGCTCTCGCCTCGCCGTAAAGCGTGTGCAGGATACGCCTTCGTCGCGTGGACTGGAGGCCTGAAAGGCGCTCCGCTACATTCGGGCGCTGGCTGGGAGCGGGCGGCTGCGGCGCCTGAAGGCGCCGGGCTACATTCGGAAGTTGGTCTTCGGAGTGATTACTCGAGGTCTTCTCTGGCGCGCCGTTCGCGCATCATCTCGTAGAGGAGGTTCTCTACGATCATGAGCAGAAGGAGTACCTGGCGCTGCTGACGGCGGGACATTCGTCCCAGCATCTGGAGCAGTTCGGGGTCGATCTTTTCCGCGAGAGCGAGACGGTCGTCTGGCAGGTCAGCCATTAGCGACGGGCCCGCGTGAGCTCCGGGTGCGAAGCAACGCCCTTCAAGACGGTCGCGCGGGGCGACGTCACAGTGAGCGGGGCGGCAGCATCCGGGGTGGCCCAGTCAGACCCGTTGCCGGTTGGGGGTGCACCGTTGAGCACCTGCTCCATGCCCTTGAGGATAATGAGGAGGCGGCGCTGGCGGTCCCTCGGCAGGTTGGCCAGATAGCGCAGGAGGCCGGCGTCTACGGTCGACTCATAGTCCTGGTAGATCTGGCGGAGCATGCGCACGGTGGGATAGCCCGCGGCTTCGAACAGCTCATCCGGATCGATTTGCATCGCCTGGGCGACGCGCAGCAGGACAGCGGCCGAGGGGTTCTTGACCTCGCCGTTCTCCAGTTGGGAGAGGTACCCCTGGCTCACTGAGGAGCCGCTCGCGAGCTGGCCCTGTGTGAGACCAAGCTCATCGCGTATTTGCCTGATCCTGTCTCCTAGCCTCATCTTGTCGCTCCGCCTAACTGGGAGTCGCAAAAATTGTCGATGCTCCTCGCCAGCTTGTCAATAATTCCGTTTCGCCACTTGCCCCAGCAACCAAACGATGCGATGGCCGGTGCCGCCTGGCCCCTAACCCGCGCTCGACGTCGTCGCTGTTGACGCCCCGCGTTCCATTCCCTTGAAGAGCTTGAGCAAGCGCTCCTGCTGCTCCCTTGGAATGCGTGCTAGAAACGATAGCAGATCGGGGTCTACGGAGACTTCGTAGCGGCCGCCGTTTCCGCCCTCCTTGGCGATCTCCGCGTAGCCTGCCGCCTGCATGAGTACGCGGGGATCGACATGCAGAGCGCGCGCCAGCCGAAAGATGACAGCGGCGCTCGGGTTCTGGACCTCATTGTTCTCGAGCTGAGACAAATAGCCCTGGCTCAGCTCTGCCTGAGAGGCGAGTTGCGCCTGGCTGATGCCAAGCTCGTCCCGCAGTCCCCGGATCTTCTTTCCCAACGACACCCACATGCCTCCTTAGGACAGCGACTGCGCGATACGAATGGCGGCCGGTCCAAGGATGACGAGCAGGAAGGCCGGGAAAATAAATAGCACGAGCGGGAAGAGCATCTTGATCGGCGCCTCGTGCGCGGCCCGCTCGGCTCGCTGCCGGCGCTTCGTGCGGAGTTGGTCGGATTGCACGCGCAGCACCTGCGCGACACCGACACCTAGCTGCTCTGCCTGAATGATGGAGTTGATGAACGTGGTCAGCTCCTCGACGCCGATGCGCTGTTCGAGTTCCATCATCGCCTCTCTGCGCATCTTGCCCATCGCGACGTCACGCAACATGCGAGACAGCTCCTCGGCCAGCGGCCCGCCGCTCTTCTCCGCCACGCGGGCGAGAGCCGCGTCCAGGCCGAGACCGGCTTCCACGCAGGTCGTGATCAGGTCCATCGCGTCCGGCATGGCGCGGATCACCAGCTTTTGGCGGGCCTTGACCTTGCCCTTGAGCCAGATGCGGGGAAAGACCCAGCCGAAGGCGGCAAACATGACGACGAAGATCAACTTCTGAATGAGGAAGCTGGCGGGGAGGATCACGAACATGATGAGGCCCAGTCCCGTGAACATCGAGAACAGGACCCCCCAGAAGGTAAGGTAGCTCTGGAGCGTCATCGGGTGGCCCGCCATCATGAGCTGTTTCTGTATGTCGGACAGAACGGAGGCCGGCAGCACCGAGCTGATCGTGCGCGAGAAGCCCTCAATGGTGGGCCTGAGCACTCGCTCGCCGAAGGGAAGCTCCAGGTTTACCTCATCCTCTTGCGAAGAGACGGCGCGGCTGCGGAAGTCCTGTATGCGAGACTCCATGCTCGTGGTGCGCTTTCCGCCGCCGAACATGGCGTAAACGATGGACATTATCGCCCCGAAGACGGATACGGCTGCGAATGCGATGATCATTTCTGGCTCCTAAATCTCAATCGCCATGATTCTCTTCATGGAGAAGTAGCCCATGAGCTGCAAGCCGATCGCAGCGGCCAGCATGCCCTTGCCGATCGTCTCGGTGAGGAGCAGGCTCATGTAGCCCGGGTTCATGACCATAAAGATTGCGAACATGAACACCGGCAGACCGCCGATAACGATACCCGTCATCTTCTGTTGGGCCACCAGTGTATTGATCTCGCCTCGGATGCGCTCGCGCTCTCGCATGGTCGAGGCCACTTTGTCCAAAATCTCGGCCAGGTTGCCACCGACAGTGCGCTGGATGTTAATCGCGGTCAGCACCATGTCGAGGTCGCTGCTGTCGATCCGCTCGCCCAGGGCGTTAAGAGCCTCCTCAGCGCCCATGCCGAGGTTGGAGTCGCGAAGCATCCTGCGGATCTCCAGGGCAATTGGGGGGTTCATTTGCCTGGACGCGAACTCGAAACTTTGCATGAGGCCGTAACCGGACTTAAGCGAGTTCGAGACCAGGCCGAGCAGGTCGACCAGTTGCTGGTTGATTTTGTTTATCCGTGACTTCTTCTTACCGTTCACCCACATGGCGGGCAGCATATAGCCGACTACGGCAAGGCCAATGCCCAGCAGTACGTTGAAGATAGCGACGCCGAAAACGAAGGGGATGACCAGAAAGAACGCCGCCATACCCCAACGAATAAGGTAGAATTCGCCGACGCGCAACGGGACGGCCGCGCGCTCCAGGTGAATGGCCATCGCCTCCGAGCCTCGAAACTGCGAGAGGAATGCGCTGAGTACCGGGAGGCCACTGTAAGAGCGCTTCTCTCGGAAGGTGGCTTTGTCCGGCGCTGAAGCGCTCTGGGGAAGGCCCCCCCCTCCGAAACGAAAGGCTTCCAGGCGCGAGCTCATCGAGTCGTCCTGCCCGCCCCGGCCCGTAAGGCCAACCGCGGCCAGGATGAACGCGAAGAAGATGGTGATAGCGATGCCGATAATCAGTGGGTCCATGGTTTACCTCGCGCGCGCAAGGAACAGCCCGTCCGGCAACTTGATGCCGGATGCTTCGAACTGCTCGGCGAATGTCGGCCGGATTCCCGTAGGCGCCATCAATCCTTCGATCTTGCCTTCAGGGCCGACGCCGGTCTGCTGGAAGCGGAACAAGTCCTGCAGGGTGATAATTTGCCCTTCCATTCCGCTGACTTCGGTGACGTGAGTAACGCGCCGGACACCGTCCGTAAACCGCGCAAGCTGGACGATGAGATGCAGGGCCGAAGCAACCTGCTCACGGATCGCCCTGTCGGGGAGGTCAAGGCCGGCCATGAGGACCATGTTCTCGATACGAGCAAGGCCGTCACGCGGCGAGTTGGAGTGGACGGTCGACATCGATCCCTCGTGACCCGTGTTCATGGCGTTGAGCATGTCGAACGCTTCCTGGCCACGGACCTCGCCGATGATGATCCTGTCCGGACGCATGCGCAGTGTGTTGCGGAGGAGATCTCTCTGGGATACCTCGCCGCGGCCGTCTATGTTGGCCGGCCGCGCCTCCAGACTCACGATGTGCGGCTGCTGCATCTTGATCTCGACCGGGTCTTCAATCGTGATGATGCGCTCTGTTTCCGGGATATAGGCCGAGAGCGCGTTGAGGAAGGTGGTCTTGCCGGTACCGGTACCGCCGGAGATGAGGATGTTCAGCTTGACCTGCACGCAGGCCTTCAGGAACTCCACCATGTCTTCGGTGATCGTGCTGGCGTTGACCAGGTCGTTCATTTGCAGCTTGTCGGCGCGGAATTTTCGGATGGTGATCGTCGGGCTTTTGGGTGCGACGGGAGGAATCACGACGTTGACACGCGAGCCGTCCGGAAGACGGGCGTCCACCATCGGCGAAGACTCATCGACCCGCCGTCCGATCGGCGCGATGATGCGCTCAATGACACGCTGAATGTGCTGATCGTCACGGAAGCGGACGTCGCTGAGGTAGAGAATGCCTTCTCGTTCGAAGTAGACCTCGTCCGGTCGATTGACCATGACCTCTGATATGGAGGGATCGCGCATAAGCGCGTCGATCGGGCCGAGCCCCACCACTTCATCCACCACGCGCGATACGATCTGGTCGCGGGTGATTCCGCCGACGCCGGGCATCTCGCGGCGTAGCAGTGTCTCGGCGGCCTGCTCAACGACTTTGCGGCGCTCATCGGAGGGCATGGCGCTGATCTGGTCCGCATCCAGCTCATCGATAAGCATCTGGTGCATGCGGAAGATAAGCTGCTCCATGTCCTCGTTGTAACGCCCGGGGGTCGTGCGACTGGGGCCGGCGGTCGGCCGCAGAGTGGGCGCCATGGGTCTGCCTGATTGAAAGCTTGTCATCTTGTCACTCCACACTTACTTCAGTTTTGTCTTCGGGGACTGTTCCAAGGATGCGGCTAAGCAGGCCGCCCTTTTGCACTTCTTTTGGCTTGGACGTCTGCTGGTGGCGGCGCACGCCGCTTAGCGCGTACGCCAGCTCCGTCAGGCTCTCGGACGCCTTGGACTGTGGCTTGGCGACAACGACGGGCATCCCGAGCTGCGTGGCAGCGCTGATGTTGCGGTCGTAAGGCACGGACCAGAAGACATCGCGCCCCAGCATCCGCCGGATCTCGTGCGGCTGAACGCTGCTGGCTTCGTTTGTCGAGTTGATTACCAGCTTTATCTTGTCCTGCGGGAAGTTCCAGGAACGTAGCATGTCGATGGCGAGCAGAGTGTCCTTCAGGCTCGCCATATCGACCGTGCAAATTAGGACGACCATCGTCGCCATCTCGAGCGCCCGGGCAACGATGTCATTGAAGGTCCCTGGAGTATCGAGGATGACGTAGTCGTGGGTTTGCATGAGAAGAGTGACCACACGCTCGATGTGGCCGGCGTGGACGTTCCGCCAGTCGGTAGGCCGGATCGGTGCCGGGAGGATCGTAACGCCGGTGTTGTGCGTATACGTGCACTCCTCGACGATCTCGCGCGTAATGTCTTCCTCCGGCATGGCCAGGTCCGCGATGCTCCGTTCCACCGGGATGTCCATGAGAATCGCGACGTCACCGAAACGGGTGTCGAGGTCAATGACGACGACCGACTGTTTGGTTTTCTGAACCAGAGCGGTAGCGAGGTTAGTCGCAATGGTGGTCTTGCCGATGCCGCCTTTCGCGCCGAACACAGTGACCACGGTGCCGGCGGCGATGGGCTCGTCCGTTTCGCCCGCGAGTCTCGCCCGGCGGCGCTCCTCCTGGGCCAGGACCGTGTGGATGGAATTGATTAGTTCTTCTTCCTTCACAGGGCTGACCAGGTAGTCTTTGACACCCGCCACCATCGCCCTGCGCATCGATCCGGAGTCCTTGATAGAAGAGTGGCCGATGATTGGGGACTGAGGCAGAAGGTCTGCCAAAGCCTCTACCGTTTGCAGAGCGCGGATGAGGGGCTCCTCGATGGCGATTACAACCACATCCGGCTCGGTCTTCTTGGCCAGCGACACCGCTTCGATGCCGTAGCCGGCTTCACCGAGGACGCTGAACCCTGAGAGGGCGAGCATCTTCTGGACCTCGTCCCGGCTCACCGGCTCGGGGCCAATCACAATCACTCGTGGATTTCGTGCCATCGCCTTACTTAGCTCCCTTCAGACTCTGCGGGGCGTACCTTCGTTAACCGCCGAGCGTGGCCACGCCGAGGATCCCTGCGCAGCTGGGAATGGTACCGTTAGCGGGCCATTCCGCGCGGTTCGAGAGCTTGTTCGGGTCTCCGGGACCACGCAGCGACATAGAGAGTCTGCCGCCATGCGCTTTGCCACACTGGTCAGCCACCGCTATGACTTCGGCCTGACTTGGATTCAGGCTGAACGTGACTGTGGTGGCGGCCTGGTTCTCTTGCTTGGAATTATCGGGATTAGTGGCTGTCGCCGGATTTGGGTCCGTCCGTTCCTGGTCGATGGCGAGAACCTTGACGTTTTGCAGAACGGTCCCAGCCACTGTGTCATTGTTGGATTCGCCGTTGGGGCCGGTAACCTTGAGCTCGACGATGAGGATAACGTCTACGTAGTCGCCGGGGCGGATGTTTCCGCCTGCGCCGATGAGCGCACTCATCTCGGTCGAGACGGCTCTCGTACCAGGCTCGACAAGCAGCGACAAAGGAGGATTTCCGCCGCCGCTAGTAAAGTCGGTGCTGATAACTTTCGTGTCGGAAATCTGCTCGTTGGCGACAATCGTAACGCGGGTTACTTTACCGACCAGGCCCTCGGTCGTCGTGAATGCGCCGGTGATTTGGTCCGACTGCGGGACCGTCCTGACCTCGACCATTTCAGCCGTAATCTTGACGTTGGCAGCGATGCTCTGCTTAGCGACGACGACCGGGAAGTCGCCGCCGCCGCTGGTGCTCCTGGAGCCGCCTTCGTCCTTCGCGCTGGTAAGGTAGACGACCACAAGGACCGCCGCCACGAGCCCCAAGATGAGCCCGAGAATAAGGGGGAGTCTGCTGCCGCCCTTGGAAAGGGTCATGCCTTTAATCATGCGTACACCTCGACATTGAGAAATGTGCTGCTTGGTTCAGAAAGAAAGATGGTCTGCTCTACAGTGGCGTTACAATGTTTGTCCATTAATCCGGCCATTTTTCATAACTCGCCGGCCTTTTCGAACCGAGTCGCCCAAAGGGCGCCGTGGATAGACGCGCGATTCGGCCGCTAGTCCGACCAGGCGGGACCCGACATCCCGCCGATGCACGACGTGTCGGGTTCAGTTCCCGGGTTGCTCACAAAGGCATGCATAATCGCCTGCGTGCAGTCGTTCACCGTGGCCACACCATGCCCGACACCCGGGAAAACGTAGAAGAAGTGACGCGAAAGCGTATCCGCGACCTGCTGTCCCCATTCTGGCGGCGTGATCGGGTCGTACTCACCGGAGAGCACGAGTGTCGGCACGTCGCTGGAAACTGGTGCGTTCTCCTTCGGATCGGGTGGCGCGGCGCCCCACATCTGACACACCGGGAAGACACCCTGCCCGCTGAACGCCTCCCCCTCTGTCAGCCCCGCCAGCTCCGGATATGGCGCCATCGCAGCGGCTACCTCATCGACGTTGGTGAAGGCCACTTCGTCGCTGCACTGGACTGAGATGTGCATGCCCGGCGAGAACAGCTCTTCCAGCTCCGCCAGGAAGCCGCCCATGATTTGACCCATAAGGTGCGTGTCCCCGTTAGCCACCTCGTAGATCACGCGCGGCAATACGGGAATGGAGTCCGTCGAGTAAAGCGCCTGAAAGAGGAAGTTGAGCAAATCGTCACCATCTACAACCACATCCTGATAGAGAAAGCCCGTCAGTGGATTGGCAATCGTCTCCTTCACCGGGCTCGCATTGAGCCGGGCTATCGTATTAAAGAAAACATCCCGCAAATGGGGATATGCACTATTGCATCCAGCATCAGCCGCACAACCACTGAAGAAGACGTCCATGGCTCGCCGGGCATTTGGTTCGATTCCTGTGTAGAGGTTCACTTGTAACGGGTAGCTGGAGTCGAGCACGACACTGCCATACGAGACGCCATAGAGATTCCAGCTCTGATAGCCGAGTGCCAGCCGGAGGTCATTAACATCCGCGGCACTCTCGGCGCTGCGGTAAGACGCAAAGTTGACGCCCTCGCTCGACAACCGGTCATGACAACTCGTTACGACTTGCATCTCTTTTGCCCGCGATTCTTCGCGTGACAGATCTTCGTCCAGCGTTTGCCGATACAGGTCTTTCAGCTCGGGACAGTCCAAATGAGGCTGTGAGTACCCGGTCCCGCGTTGGTCCAAAACAATGAAATCTCGGTTCTTGAGAAACGGCTCGATGTAGTCCTTATAGAAGTAAGAGCTGGCCTCGGTAGAGTTCTCGCCGGGTCCGCCGCCTAAATAGAGGATCGGGTCGGGCGCCTTTTCCGTCGCTTTCGTCCGGAAGACACCGACATGAAGGCGGATGTGACGGCGCTCCGGCTGGCTGCGGTCCTCTGGTACTGTGAGATAGCCGCAGTCGACGGACGCGTCGACCGGTATATCGAACTCGCAGCTGCCCCACTGGAACCCCGGCCTGTTTTCCCCTCCGACGAGTACGCCTCGCTCAGGGGTGTCGCTGCTGGTGCACGCACCAGCAGCTGCTGCTGCCAACATGATTCCCGCGGCAAAGATAAAGGTTCTCATTGGCATTGTCGGGGCAGTCGCCCCTCCCGCTCAGCCCTCAGTTACAGACGCGTCGTCTACCTGCAGCGTTTCCAGAGGGGATGCGAGCCTTCGGTCCGCCGGGACTATCGCCGGACTCTACTCTTAGAGATGAGCGCGACTCTGTCGAGTCTCGCCCTCGCATAAGCAAAAGCGGGCGCACGCTGGGTGCACCCGCTTATTTGTCGTTTCGGTCGGCCGGCAAGCTCTTCCGCCGGCGCTGATCTTTCTTATGCTGGCATCACTCGAGGCGCATATCCGCCGTCGAAGTGAACTTCAGCGTCGGACCAAGTTTGCCACCGCTTATTAAGCCCAGCATGTTGTCTAGAGGGGTGATGAGGTCGTAGTCGTAGTCAACCTTCACTACAACCGAGTTGCCCGGCGTACCCTGGGCACCTGTCGACGACACGGTTAGCTTCGACTGGTCAAGAGAGGAAGCTGTTTCATAGACGCGGCATCTGATGTTATCGGCCTTGGTGCTGGGATCGTAGTCGCAGGCGCCTGAGGCGGGAGCTCTGACAGCGCCGAGGCGCGCGCCCTCTCGAGCAGAGTTGGTGACTGTGAGCCAGGCGTGAAAGCCGAGGCCGAAGTCGATGATGGCGAAGACCAAAATGAGGAAGATAGGCAACACGAGGACGAATTCGGCCAGGCTCTGGCCCTTTTCGCCCTTTCGCAGTAGTCCTTTAGGCCGCTTGATTGTCATTCTGGTCCATCCCTTCCGTCCGGCCTGCGGTCGAGCCGCAGCCTCTGTTAAAGAGAGCGCGGGGGTCACGGCCTGCGCGCGCGACCCCCAAAGCTATCTTGTTGTCGACAACAGACATCTGTTGCCGTCGTTTACAGCCCTGAGGGCTTCCGGATCGATCTAGAGCTTGCCGGTGATGGTGCTGAGGGTGCCCGCAATCGCCAGACCCAGCGCTGTCAGGGCCACAATGCAGACCACCGCGATCAGAGCCAGAAGCAGACCGTACTCGGCCAGCGCCTGCCCATCCTCACGCTCGTAGCGCGCCACTAGCCAAGTTAGGGCCTCATTGATCCTAGAGACCATAGTCTCCTCCTTTCCGAAGCGGTTGACCGCCAATAGTTTTCTGCCAAGTTAGATGGGGGTGGTATGGCAGTCGTTACGGCTTATGAGCTAGATTCACCACGATTTCACCGTTGGAGGAGAGCTGCAGTTGCGCCGCGCGCTAGAGCAGATGGAAGAAAAGAGCAAGGCCCGCGGCGTAACCGCCGCGGGACTTGCTTTAATTCGCCGCAGTCCCTACAGCTTACCAGTGATTTTGCTGAGGGTGCCCGCAATCGCCAGACCCAGCGCGGTCAGCGCCACGATGCAGACCACCGCGATCAGAGCCAGAAGCAGACCGTACTCGGCCAGCGCCTGCCCATCCTCACGCTGGTAGCGCGTCACTAACCAGGTTAGGGCCTCATTGATCTTAGAGAGCATTCGTTTCCTCCTTTGCGAAGCGATTGACCGCCGATTAACTCTCTGCCAAGTTAGATGGGGGTGGTATTGCAGCCGTTACGACTTATGAGCTAGATTCACCAAGATTTCACCGTTGGGAGGGAGCTGGAAGCAGTTGCGCCGCGCGCTAGGGGCAGATAGCAAGAGAACAGCAAGGCCCGCGGCGGTTACGCCGCGGGCCTTGCTTTAATTCGCCGTAGTCCTACAGCTTGCCGGTGAGTTTGCTGAGGGTGCCCGCAATCGCGAGACCCAGCGCGGTCAGCGCCACGATGCAGACCACCGCGATCAGAGCCAGAAGCAGACCGTACTCGGCCAGCGCCTGCCCATCCTGGCGCTGGAATCGCACCACGAGCGCCAGAATTGCCTCATTCATCTTCGAGAGCATCTTGTCTCCTCCTTTCAAAAGATTGATCGCTTGTTGTGTACTCTCTCTGTGCAGTTAGATGAGAATGTCAGTACGGCCGTTACACCTTATGCGCGTGGTAAACGAAGATTTCACCTTTGAGGACTGATGTCAGCGAAACGGCATCCAAGGCTGGTGCTTGAGCTAGTTGGGTTATCGCCGCAGGCGGTAGACGTCCGCGTAATACATCTTACCGAGATACTGGTAGCGGTCCGCCAGGAATTGGTCAAAGCCTGACCTATCATATGAATCGCTTCGTATCTCGTAGCGGGCCGAGTCGATAACAAAGATCGGCGGCGCTTCCTTCAGGTCTTCGAGGGCTTTCTCAACACGGCTGTAGTCAGCCACAAACGGCAGGTCATGCAGGTAGCGCGTCGCCGGCCGGCGGTGCGCGTAGAAGTAAAGTTCGCTGTCAAAGCCGAGATTGTAGATGCGATCGTCAGGCGACGTATTGTCAGCGATATATCGCGCCAAGGCAGGGCTCTCTATCTCCCAACGTCCTGAGTCTCCTGCGAACTTGGACAAGTGCCTCGCATCAACCGAGTCGTGAAGATAGACTTGTCCATTTACTGCAATCGCTCCTGCTGCCAATGCGCCAACAAGGAGTATGAACGCTCCGGCTCGTACCGGCGCAACCCGCCACCTAACGCGCAAGAAACGCACGCCAAGGGGGACCATGAGGCTCAATGCGGGAAGGAGGTGTGCGTAGTAGTGCGCGTAGATCCGTCCGACGAAGATCATGCTCATCACGCCGGCCAACAACCAGCCGGACAGTAACCAACCCCATCGGTTCTCGCCGCGCCGGATCACATGCACAAAGCCAAGGAGCGAGAGCGCTACCCACGGGCCGGCGACGACGAACGGGAGTACGCCCAGGTTCGCAAGGCCGATGACGCGCTCCGCCGCGGATCTGTGGCCCACATATTGAAGACTGAAGAGCACGGCATCCGAGAAGTCAGCGAATGCGCCCAGGATGACGACCGGAGCGATCGTCAGGGCCACGGCCAGGCTACACCCTCCAAGGAGTAGCGCGACCGCGGCGACGTGGTGGCGGCCCAACTCGCCGCGGCGCCACGCCGGATAGAGCGTCCAGAGGACGAGAAAGGTGAGATTGAACACGCCTACCTCTTTGGTCATGATGGCGAGGCCATTCAGCAGTCCGGATAACAAGAACCATGGCAATCGTCCTGTCTGATGGCCCAGCGTGAACGTCACTAATCCCGCCACAAGCGGCAGAAGCATGAAGTATTCCGCATTCGCATTTGTGTGGAACGTCGCGACGCCGATGGAGAGGGCGAAAGCAAGCGCGGCAAGCAGAGCTTCACGCGCCGAGAAGAGCAGCCTGCCTTGAACGTACACCAGCAATGTCGTCGCCGACTCCAGGACTGCGGCGACCAGACGTGGCGCCCAGACATGTTGCCCGAAGATCAGGAAACTGAGGGCATACCAGCCGAACACCAGGGGAGGCTTATGCTCGAAACCGTCGCGGTAGGGGAGATCGCCGCGCAGAATGAGCTGCGCGACCGTAGCATATAAGCCCTCGTCTCGTTCGAACGGTTCGTGCAGAAACGGAATATACAGGAGGATCGGGAGCGCACAGACGGCCACCAGGACGGCAGGGAGGCGTGCGCGCTGGAGGATCGGCAGCGCGCAGACCTCCCCGAGGACGGCAGGAAGACGTATGCGCTGGAGGCTTGCAGATCGAGGTTGCATCAAACCGGTAAGACGCGTCGAGGCTAGGGCCGTTACGCACACACACATGGGGCACGTCGAGTGGTCTGGCCGGATGAGTAAGCGCGAAGCTGCTTCTACTCAACCCTGCGAAAAAACTCGCCGATCATGAAGCCAACGCAATCCATAACGCATGTCGTTGGGCCCAGCAGAATCCACGCTAGTACTGACTGGGAGAACGCTCTGAGCCCGCTTCTTCCTTAAGACGATAGATGTCCGCGTAGTACATCTTGCCGAGATACTCGTAGCGGTCCGCCAGGAAATGATCAAATCCTGACCTGTCGTACCGGTGGTCCCGGGGTGGCCCGTAGCGGGCCGAGTCGATGATCAAGGTGGGCGTCTTTTCCTGTAGTTCTTTGAGGGTATCCTTAACGAGGCTCTCGTCGGCCAGAAACACATCGTCGAACAGGTAGCGCGTCGGCGAACGCCGGTTCGCGTAGAAGTAGAGTTCGCTCTGAAAGCCAAGATTGTAGATGCGGTCGTCCGGCGACGTATTGTCTGCGATATATCGCGCCAAAGCTGGGCTCTCTATCTCCCAGTATGTCATGTAGTCGTATGGGAACTTGGACAGGTGCCGCTCATCAACCGAGTCATGAAGATACACTCGTCCATTAAGCCCAATCGCGCCTGCTGCCATAGCGCCAACGATGAAAATAAACGCTCCGGCTCGTACCGGCGCAACCTGCCACCTATTGCGCAAGAAACGCACGCCAAGGGGAACCATGAGGCTCAATGCGGGAAGGAGGTGTACGTAGTAGTGCGCGTAGATCCGTCCGACGAAGATCGTGCTCATCACGCCGGCCAGCAACCAACCGGCCAGTAACCAACCCCATCGGTCTTCGCCCCTCCGGATCATATACACAAGGCCAAGGAGTGAGAGCGCCATCCACGGACCGGCGAAGACGAACGGGAAAACACCCGCGATCGCAGGGCCGACGAAGCGCTCCAACGCCGATCTGTCCCCCACGTAGTGCAGAGTGTAGACCACGGCAGCATCCCAGAAGTCCGCGAAAGCCCCGAGAACGACGAACGGCGCGACCGTCAGAGCGACTGCCAGGCTACACCCGACAAAGAGTAGCGCGACCGAAGCGAGATGATGGCGGTCCAGTTCGCGCCGGCGCCACGCCGGATAGAGCGTCCACAGGACGAGAAAGCCAAGATTGAACAGGCTTACCTCTTTGGTCATAATGGCGATCCCGTTTAGCACTCCGGATAACAAGAACCATGGCAAGCGGCCCGTCTGATGGCCCAGCGTAAACGTCACTAGGCCAGCGACGAGCGGCAGAAGCATGAAGTATTCGGTGTTCGCATTTGTCTCGAACCTCGCGACGCCGATGGAGAGGGCAAAGGCAAGCGCGGCCAGCAGAGCTTCGCGCCCCGAGAAAATGAGCCTGCCCTGGACGTACACCAGGAAGGTCGTCAACGACACCAGGACTGCGGCGACGAGACGTGGCGCCCAGACATTCTGCCCAAAAATCAGGAAACTGAGCGCATACCAGCCGAACACCAGGGGAGGCTTATTGTCGAAAGCGTCGCGATAGGGGAGATCGCCGTCGAGGATACGCTGCCCGACCGCCGCGTAGAAGCCCTCGTCTCGCATGAACGGTTCGTGCAGAAACGGAAGGTACAGGAGGATCGGCAGGGCGCAGACAGCCGCCAGGACGACGGGAAGACGCGCCCGCTGGACGCTCGCGAGAGTGCCGAAGCCTGCCAGGAGGGTCGGAAGTCGTATGCGCTGCAGGCGTGCGGATGGGTGTTGCACGGAAGAGTAGACGTGGCGACATCCGCGTCGTTACTCACGGACCGGTACCTTGAGCGGCGGAGGTGCGACGAGTCGAGCCCCCGCTGCTGAAGCGGAAGTCGGCGAATTAGGTCGTCATCGCCGGAAGGCGCCGTGGGCCATCACAGATACGATCGCGCCATCGGACGCTAGGGGCCACTCCGAATTCCGGAAGCCACTTCTTCCTTAAGGCGATAGACGTCTGCGTAATATACCTTGCCGACATAGTCATAGTTCGCCTTGATAAACTCGAGTACGGCCGCCCGGTCGTAGTACATGTCTCCGGGCGGCTCATAACGTGCTGAGTCGATAATCAGGACGGGCTTATCGGCGTTCAAATCCCTGAGCGCATCTTTCAGCAGACTGTTGTCGACTACAAACGGCCTGTCGAACATATACTTCGTGGGGGACCTGCGGTCAGCATAGAAGTATGTTTCAGCCTGGAATCCGAGGTTGTAGATCTTATCACCGGGCAAGGTATTTTCTGCGATGTATGCCGCGAGGTCAGGGCTCTGCACCTCGAACTCAGCCAGCGGATCGCCGGGGAACTTCGCCAGGTGGCGGTCCGCAGGAGAGTCCTTTAGGTATGTGGGCCCGTTAAACCAGATAGCCAAACCGATCGTCGAGACCATAACAAGGACTGGTAAAATCCGTGAGTTTTCCCACTGACTTTTCAAGTAGCGCACGCCGAGCGGCGCCACCAATCCCATTCCCGGTAGCAAGATGGCATAGTAATGGGCATAGAAGCGACCAACGAAGAGAATGCTCGCCTCACTCGCCAGCAACCAACCGAACAG
>Ga0209056_10004468_pt1 | contig 14748 bp, 9 predicted proteins | sample GraSoiAngelo_114_FD_185876 | JGI IMG/M metagenome (GOLD analysis project Ga0209056, IMG submission 185876) | Grasslands soil microbial communities from the Angelo Coastal Reserve, California, USA - 14_0903_13_40cm (SPAdes) (version 2) | ecosystem: Environmental > Terrestrial > Soil > Grasslands ... | reverse complement strand
TCCGCGGGATCGCTGGAAGCGAGTGGCGGGAGCGTCGTCGGCAACGTCGTGAGTAGACTTGTCGCACCGAGCTCTGCCGGATTCACCAGACTGATGAAGAGGTCCTTCTGCTTCTCCGTGGTGTTGATTTTCTGCCGCGGGTTCGTACGGATGTACTGTCCGGCGACCTTGAATCCCCGGTATTCATCAAAGGCAGCGATGCCATCTCCAGCCAGAGGGCCTGGCCCGCTATCTGAATCTTCGGCCGGGTCCAGACAGGTGTTGCCGGTGGAGCAGTAAAGGGCCTCCCACGAATCCGGCATTCCGTCGAAGTCGCTGTCTTTGGGAACTATGAAAAAGAAACCCAGGGCTGGTTCGCCGACGACGCCGGTGTTCCTGACACGGATCGCTGCCATGCCGCCGCAGTCCCTGGAGTTAAGAACCGCGCCGGTAAGGGTGAAGTCGGTGTCGAAGAACTTAGTAGGATCGCCGTCGTAGTTCGTGCAGACGCCCGGATACGCTGAGGTTCGCAGCTGCTTGGCTGAAATCGGGTTGTATGCTCCGTCGGTTGCAGTTCTCGCTGGGCACGCCGACGTCGTGAACGTGTTGTCCTGCGGGCAGACGAGCTCCATCAATGTGCCTGGCCCCGCGCCGTTCACGGTGATGGTGACGCTATTCGTCGGACTCGGTAACCAGTCGGCCGGCGAAAGCGTGAGGGTAACCCGAGACGCAAGATCGGTCGTAAGGGTTGCGACCCCCCCGCTCACATTGAGAGTGACGGGGTACACTTGCGCGTGGGCGTCACCTAACCCAAGGGCTCCCCAGACGACGAGGCCAAGGACGGTCCCTGTCAGCCAGTGCTTTCGCATATCATCTTCCTCGCTTCGTTCGTTTCCCCGGCTCGCAGGATGCTTTGTTCGACATGTTTCCAGTCAGGGCACAATGACGATGACGTCCTTAGCAGCCCGATACTCCACGAACACGCCGTTCCTGAGCACCTTAAGGATCTGAAAGCCTTTCGTTGCCAGTCCCGTCTTGCCGAAGTCTTTGATGGTGACCGGTCGACCGAGATAGACGATGCGCTTGTTCTCGGCGTCAAAGTGCTTCGCTATCGCCAGGTAATTTCCCGCGCGCGTCAGACCGGTGAGGCAATCACCGTTCTGGTCCGAGACGCACGTCGTCCCCACCCGACCCGTTGTCCCTTCCCATATGTCGTCGTACAGCGACGTATCTGGGGTTGCACCGTACGCGGCACGGAACGCGGGATCGTCGGTGTCGTAAACGTGCACGCCTCTACCAGGATTTGGCTGGTTGTCACTCGTGTTCAACGCGAGATCGATCATGTTCAGGCGGATGTTGCTCTGGATCGCGAAGGGGCAGCCGGCGAAGCCGCCGCCGACGCTGGGGCACTGATCCTGGCCGGCCAGAGCAAACGTGTCAGTAACGACCTTTGTTCCCTTCCACGTCGTCACCGCATCTTCGCCGAGCTGGCTGAGAAGATTTGCGTACTTGATCTCCACGGCGATGGGGCTCGTCGGCGTCCCCGTCTGGAGTGTCCGCCGGAAGAAGAGATGTATCGGAATCGGCACCGTGATGACTCGGGCCGGATCACCGGGGCAGATTTGCGTCTGGCCGTTGATCACAGGCGTTGCGCTGCTCAGATCGACCGATAGCCCGGCGTCCTCGAGGATAGAATCCGGAAGGCTGCCGTTCAGGCGAGGAACCGTGTTCCCTAGCCCGACGACGGGGAAATAGCACTCCGAAACACCATTCCCCGTCACGTCCCCGGGATGGAAGGTGAGGGCGAGCTGGAGCACCCAGTTGCTCGGGGTTGGTGATCCCGCCGTCGCCCCCGCCAAGTCCGCGCGTACGAGAGGCGGTGCGTTATTGCCCGACGGCGTCGGGTCACACGCGTCTCCGATGAGGTCGCCGTCTGTATCTAACTGGTCCGGATTCGGTACTCCGGGGCAGTTGTCGCGTAGGAAGCTGATCTGGAAATCTCGCGAAAAGGTGTCCTGGCCGCCATTGATGGTTCCGCCATCATCCTGGGCCGCCACCGTGATGGACGCGGTGCCGCTAGCCCCCTGCGTCGCCAGCGGCCGCTCGTACGTTAGCGTCTGCCCGGTGACTTTGATGTTCGTCACGAGCGAAGACTCGCTGAACGCCGCTAACGTGACCTTCTGCGGGGCCTCGCCCTCCGGCCCACTTCTGACTCCCGTAATTTGGATGGGGATGGGCTCGACAACACTGGTCTGGTTCGGAATTACGTCAAAGAACGGTGGCTGGTTCAGGGTAACGCTCAGATTGACGGTCCCGGTCGCAGTCTTTCCGTTGCCGTCGCTGATCGTGTACTGGAAGCTCGCCGGCCCACCGTAGTTCGCATCCGGGGTGTATGTGATGGAGCCGTCGGCCAGGACTACCGTACCGTGCGTGAGTCCTGCAATCTGCGCAACGGCCGTCACCGTGACACTGTCGCTGTCTGGGTCGGTATCATTCGTTGTCAGCGTATTCGCACCGAATGTAAGCGAGCCGTTGAACGCAACCGGAGTTGCGATCGTGTCCGCCGTTGCCACAGGCGCGCGGTCTTGAAGGGCAGTCCCACCTACACCCAAGGCAGCGAAGATGAACGCGTGCGGGCCGTTCACACCCTTTGTTCCGTCAACGGCCTTCGGGATCCCGAGCGAATACACCTCCCCACCGACGGCACGGATCGCGGCGAGGGCTTCCGAGCGGTTGGCCGCGGCGCCATAGAACATCGTGAAGCTCGTCCACTCGCCGGCCGCAAGGGAGCCGAAGTTGAAATCGAAGAGCGCTCCTTGATCGCTCGGACCGCCAAAGTAATCGTCGGAGGTATTGAAAAGCGTGGTTGGCGGATAGACTTCATTATTGGTAGGCGGGTTAGATACCGGGCCTCTGGTATCCCTCGGGTTCGTCGACCGGAAACCGTCGTTTGTCGCCGCTTCTAGACTCAGCGCGCCCTCCACGTGAATCTCGACAAACTCATTGAAGACGGATGGCGGGACATCCCAGTCCATGACCCGACGGTAGCGAATGTTGTTGACGGTCACTGCCGCCTCGCCGCTGCTGACGTTGCGAATGGTCACGAGGATCTTGTAGAGATTCGGCGAGGCAGAGGGCCCGAACTCGTGCGTGATCTCGAGTGGGCCACCCGACGTCCTTACAATGGAGATGAAACCGTTAGGAGATACGGGGCCGGTTCCGTCCTGAACCAGCAAGCCGGGGGTGCCCACAGGCGTCGCGCCGTATTGTTCCAACTGCGCATTGCCCGCGAACGTCGTCGTGCCGACCTCGCCCGCGATTCCCCAGCCCTCGCAAAGACAGCCGTGGAACAACACGTCACCATTCGTCGGGATATACCGCAGGCCCACGGACGCCGTCTCAAGAATCAAATGGCCGGCATCATTGATTCCTAACTGGACTGTTCCGTTACTTACAGTTGCGCCAGCAAACGCGTGGGTGCTTGCGGCGGCGATCAGAAAGAGCGATACGCCGACCGTCTGTACGACGCGTTTCAGTGCCGACGACAGACGACGCACGCCCGGACTCAACGTGCTCGTCTGATAGAGGCGCACGAAGCCGGGAGCCACATACCCTATTTCACCGCCGAAGTGCGTTGGGGTCATTTCGGCCCTCCACCTGTCACTGACCGCCGGATCCTTGACTACCGGACCCGGCTTTGTCGCCGGCTGGCTGCGATGGTTCGTGCCCAGCTTGGATCAGGCGCGTCAAAATAAGTTGCGAACGTGCGTCGCCATGCGAGGTTATCGCTAGCCATATCGCATGTTTTCGGACGCGATCCGCGGCTAGATACGCGTCGACCAACGCGGTCGTAGCCTCTGGCCCGCCAATGAGCGCAAGGCTCGTGGCGGCAGCTCTTCGTATCCCTGCGTCGGTCGCGTCCAATGCACGGGTTAGCGCTTCGACAGCACGTTCGTCGCGCAGTTGTCCGAGCGACACGGCCGCGTTCGCCCGTACGCGTCGGTCGCTGTGCTCGAGCAGTGATGCCAGCGTATCGAGCGCCCGATCGGGATCCAGAAGCCTCAAGGCGGAGATGATGCCTTCCGGAACTGGCAACGGTCCCGCGAGTCGCTGGATGAGAGCGTCGACGATCTTTGTTCTCTCCTCATCCCAGGCGACGCCTCGGAGCGCGTTGACGATGGCCTCGACGTCCGCGCGTCGGCCTTGCACGATGCGCTGAAGCAGCCGAGTGCTGTCGACGCGATGATTGTCTCCGGAGAGCGGCGGCTGTCTCGTGTCCGAACGCTCGTATCGTGTCCCCCGTGTTTCGTCCCGGTCGATTCGTTTTCTCGACACGAGCGTCAGTCCAACGAGTCGAGGTGCGGGGCGGTCCTTCACCTCGGAGGTGTTCGAGTAGACAAAGATAGCGTTGTGCTCCTGAAGCAATGTTCGCAACGCCTGCTCGAGCGGAGCCTTCGTAATCGTGGCCGAAACATCAGCTTCCAGATCTGCTTCTTTGGCGAAGTCGATGCTCACATTCGCCTTTCTGCCGAGTTCTGTGAGAACGGCTTGGAGCGTTGTACCTCGCGCGTGAAGGGAGACCGAGTCCGTCGTACCGTCGTAGACCACCTCGAGCACGCCCCGGGGGGTCGAATGCGACGGCTGCTCCGCACGAGCGGTGGTCGAATTCGGCTCGATGACGGCGCGAACCTCTGGCTGGGCGTTCGCGGCCGTCGCGAGAACCAGGAATAGTTGCGATAACACCACCGCGAGGCTGCGGAGGCGGCCGATTTGACCGGGGGCGGCGCGAACTACTCGCCACGCATCGTCGAGAGACAACGCTGGCGCGAGTAATTGAATGTCGGCCACCGTGCGTGTTAGCTTGACTGCGCGCGAAGCGGTGCCCCTGACAAGACGAGTCATGAAAAAGTCTGCGTGCTTTCTTGTGTTCGTACTGATGTGCTGTCACCCGGCAGCCATTGTCCCGGCTCAGCAAAATCCTCACGAGCACCATCACAGTGCAGAAACACGCCTCCAAGTCGACGATGATCGCGCAGAGCGAGTGCTGACGGTACGGCACGGCCCAGTCGACCTACCACCGCACGCTCATCATCTGGTGCCGCCAATTTCACTCCTGACCATCCCGTTCGACGGGTGGATCGTCGCGTACCGTCCGCGCCTCGTCGACGAGTTGGGTGCGCGACTGCCGCATCGGCTGCTCCACCACGTCGATTTCTTCAACACGGCGCGGCTCAATTTTCTGTGCCCGCGGTACGAGGAGTACATCTTCGCGGCGGGCAGCGAAATGCAGGAATGGCCGTCCCTTCCCGGCCTCGGATACCGGGTGAGGCGGGGCGACCGTATCGTCGTCAGGACGATGTTCCATAACCCTACTGCCACGCGGTTTCCCAGCGTGTATGCCGAGGTCCGTGTCGAATACCGGCTCGTCGCGGACGGCCCGCTGAGAAACTACTACCCGGCATGGTTTGCCGCTACCGGCTGCGGGCCGACTGACTATGATCTGCAGCCGGGGCGGAGCGTAAAGACCGGCGAATTCGTGATGCCTTACACAGGCACACTGCTTGGCGTTGGAGGTCATCTGCACGACTACGGTCGGCGGTTGCTGCTCGAAAACATCACTCGCAGTGAAGCGATCGCAACACTCACGCCCAAGCTCGACTCCGATGGCCAGATGCTCTCGGTGCCTACCGTTTCGTTCACGACAAATGGTGGCTACCGGCTGAGCCGCGGTGACGTGGTCAAAGTGACCGCGACGTACGACAGCCCGATGGGCCATGGCTTGAGTGGAGGAGCGATGGGAATCGTCGTCGGGTACTTCGTGCCAGCCGAGGACCGGGAGTTCGATGCCCTGGTTTTTCGGCGGTCTCCACGGGCTCCCGGTCGTAGGACGGACTAGAATCTTCGAGTTGCGCGAGGAACGACGGGCCGTCGCTGAAGTCGTCGGTGAGGGATTCGCCGCAGGCGTGCTGCGCCGCTGACCGACGCTTGACGGGCACCGCGGTCGAACAAAGTCCAGCAATGCTCCCCCCTCAGTGCTGAGGCGGGTGCGCGCCGGCAGCCGTTCTTTCACCCTCGCGCCCTGCCGGCAACCCGCGGCCCCCCTTTACAACAGCCGGCAAAATCCCAGAGCCAGACCTCGTGGCGCGCCGATGTCGGCCAGCGATGTCGATGGCGGTCAGACCATCGATAGGCGCGGACTATCGCTTCTTCATCGCCGCATGTCAAGGGAAATCTGACAAACTACTCCGCCCCGGTCTGAGCGTCAAATCCCGGCCGTCAGGCAATCCCGGCCGTCAGGCACCTGTATAGAAAGGACGAACCACGCAGGAGAACGCCTGAAGTGTGGCGGCCCCCGCCTCGCCGACTCAGAAGATGAACTGGAGCCCGACGCTGATGTAGCGCGTCTTCAATACCTGGCTGGGCGACCCTGACGCTCTGGCTCCCGACCCTGCGAACCGGTCGCGGTAGGCGAGGAAGAGGTTGAGCGGGATCGGGAAGCGGTGCTGCAGATACAGCGGGATCGTCGAAAAGTTCAGCTGGGCGATATAGAGGTGTTCGGTCGCGTCCGTATCTTCTTCCGCGAAGTTGTGCGGAAACGTCTTGGGTGCCGCGATACGGTCTTCGAGCTTGAACGCATATCTGTAGAGTCCCGACACCGGAGAAAGGCGACCACACGACGTATCGGCCACCGAACTCGAATTCGAAGCGGTCGCCGATATCGCGGTGCACGCGCGCCCGGTACGTTGGAAGCGCGTTTTCATCTCCGGCTCGGATCGTGACCTTGTCCCGGAGGATCCAGTCGTACCGGAACGTGAAATTCAGAACGACATTTCCCGTCTGTAGGAGGTTGGCTTCGGGAGCACCTTGAGCCCGACGTTGCCACAGATTGCTCAAGACGTAGTCATGGTGGAGACGGGCGAGGAGTGTATACGCGCCTGCGCTCCAGAAGATATCGGCAAGATTGTCGGGATCGTGTTGCAGTCCTGTGGGAAGACGCACTCCCGCCGTCGCCGCCAACCGCCAGTCGTCTGTTCGCAGAAACTGGTACTTCGCGGCCAGCGTGATATCGCCGAAGCCATCGGCGGAGAAATTTTCGATCCTCTTGAACCCGAAGCCCTGGATCCCGGGAAGCCCCGGCCCGAGGACCTGCTGCACATCCTCCGTCGTGAATCGCCGCGTGTTCGGGCACGTCAGCGGTAGCACGGCGACAGGGAGTCCGCACGGCGCCCCAACGCCGGGCCCCGTGCGGAGCCCCACGTTGGCGCTGGAGCCGGGTGCTGAGTTCACCGATGCGTCGACCTTGTTGTGGACCCAGTAGTAGGGAATTTCGGCACCGAGCGTGAGACGGTCGGTCACACCGTATGCGGGGGCGAATGCCAGGATGTTGTAGTGGTACTCGAAGTGGACGGAGCTGTCGCCGATGCTGGCTCGGCCGCCCGCCACGAAGGGATTCAGCGCCGAGAGACTGGGGAAAACAGAAGCGTCGAGAGTCCGGTTGAAGGCTCCAGCGAGATCTTCGGCCTTGCCCTTCGGACTATAGCGCTCATCCGCCGGAAAGAAGAAGCGGTTCTCGACGCCGAAGCTGAACCGTCCCTTCGGCAACACCGCGGCATCATCCGCGGCCGCGGTCGAAACAAGGCAGAGCGCTAACGACGAGAGGATGGAAAGGACGAGAGCGATCCCCACGATGGGCCCCCGTCACATTGAAGTGGTGGTGGGTCTCCTGCGTCTCGGCGCGAAAGGCTAGTCGATTCCACAACGGCAATCAACCACAAAAATCGACTTTCTAGGGGACACGTGAAACCGACCGCTGCCGAGTGAACCGTGAATGGCCCGCTGCAACTGCTGTGGCCAACAAGATGAATCTTCTCCTGCGATAGAGCGCAGTTAGCTTTCTCGCGAGGACCCAGCGGTGGCTCGCCGGATGTTCGCCGTCGCGTTCGAGCGCTGGTGCGCCATCCACGTATCCACCGCCGTCCACAATTCGAAATTAGACCGGAGGGATGCGGCCTCGCGAACGCTCCCGGCACGACGACCGCTCAGGATGCGGCTCCGAGCGCGCCACGCCCGCATCCGCCGCGCGGGGCGCGGCGCCGCGCGCTCCCGCGCGCGGATCGCCGCATCTGGAGCGGAGAACTCCGCGATTGAACCCGGGAGAGTCGGCCGCTAGTCTCGCGGGGTCGTGTCCGACCCCATCGTCGAAGGACGTCCGCGCCGCGTGCTCGTAGTCGACGACGAACGTCACGTTCGCTTCATGCTCTGCGACCTGCTCGCTCACTGGGGCTGCCAGGCCGACGCCGTGACGAGCGCGGCCGAAGGACTGGAGCGCCTGGAGCCGGGCGTCTACGACGTGCTGCTGACCGACTTCGGCATGCCGGGCATGAACGGGGTCGAGCTGGTGGAGCGCGCACGCGCGCGCGACGCCGCGCTGCGCGTCATCATGCTGACGGCGTCCGCCGCCGACCTCGATCCCGCGGCGCAGCGGCTCGGCTTCACGCTCCTGCGCAAGCCGCTCGACCTCGGTCGGCTGAGGGTGGCCCTCGCCGACGCCTGACGATCAGCCTTTGCCGTCGATCTCGGTGGCGCGCGGTTTGCCGATGATCTCCTCGCAGCGCGCCACGATGAGATCGATCTGCCGTGCGAGGTCAAAGTCCGCGTATTTGGCAGCGAACTCCTGGGCGCGCCCGGCGAATCGCGGATCTGAGAGGATGTCGCGCGCCAGCTGCTTGTAGCTGGGGTTCTTACTGTCGGGATTGATGGTCTTCCCCAGCCCATGGGTGACGATGCTCTGCGCGAGAAGCAACTGCTCGACCTGACGGTGCAGCACGAGGACAGGACAGCCGGCGAGAAGCGAGGCCGCCGTGGTGCCGTGGCCGCCGTGGCAGATCACGAGGTCGGCCTCCCGGCTCGCTTGCGCCATCTGAACGGGCTCGGGCGAAAAGACGACGTTTCGCGCCTGATACTTCGCGATCTGCTTGGCTGACAGTCCGGGCGCGTGGATGAGGCTTCCGCACGAAAGATCTCGCAGCTGGCTGACGAGCTTCTCGAAATCGCGATACGCCGGCGACACATAGGCGAAGATGCGTTCGTCGTATCCTGTCGGCCACTCCGGAGCGACGCCCTCCTCCGAGACAAAGAAGGGGCCCCAGTATCGCGCGTCCGTTCGCGGGTAATGGTCCAGCTCGGAGAACGTGCACAGGAAGTCTTCGTCCACCTCGAAGAGGTCGGCAAGCACCTCGAGCGGTCTCGTCGCCAGGTCGGCCGATACCTCGTTCATCGTCGCGACGACCTGCCGTTCGATCTCGAGAAGCCGTTCCGGGGAGATATTGAGCCAGGGCCGAATCCCTGGCATCGGCGATATCCGAGGCGGCGAATAGAAGCCGGTTCCGAACAAGACGCGGCGCAGTCCCGTGCCGCGCGCAGCGAGCAAGGCCGTCGGCCCGTGATCGATCATCAGGAGATCGGGGCGAACGAGCGCGTAAAGCCCTCTCCAGGCCCTCACCATGGCGGTCAGGCCTGCCCTGTCGGGAAACCCGAAGTTGGCCAGCATGTCCGCGTAGCTGACCGGAAGCTCGGGGCCTCGTTTGTCGCCCATCCAGACGGGCGCCTGCAGCAGGGCGAAGCCGCGTCGGCCGAGGAATCGTTCGGCGTGAGACAGATCGCGGAGGGCAAAGACTATTTCATGGCCGCGCTCCTGGAGTCGCATCGCCAGTGGAAGGACAGAGCCGACGTGCCCGTAGCCCATCCCGAGCTCCCAGGCGTACAGGATCCGGCTCATACGACGCACCCCACACCGACAATTCTGGCCGGTATGTAGTAAACCCCCCTATAGGTAAATCGTTGCACAACGGGCATTTACCTATTGACAATGCCCGCCGCGTCGGCCCACTATACGCCGCCTCACCGCGCCATGAGGCAGGGCCGATTTTGCGGCCGTCTCAATTAGACCCGCTGTGCGGGGAGGGCTTGAATGAAGACACGGTCTCGGTTGATCCTCGAACGGCGCTTTCGGCAATGGGCCAACGGCAAGCTCCGTGCGGTCTTGTCGGCCGCCGCTCTGCTTGGCCTGGCACTGTCGTCATCCTCGGCAGATGCGCTGGTGATCGATGGTTCCTTGTGCTCGTACGGAGGTTCTGGAGGCCCGAACGTCGACATCTACATCAACGGCTCGTTCGTCGAGAACCGGAGCTTCGATCCGGCGACGAACATCGTCAATCTCGCCGGCACATACACCGCTGGCGACACGACGCTCACGATTTTGGGGCAGGCCGACGGCTTCAACCCGATAGCCTTCGTCGACAAAGGCACTGGCGTCTCGGTGCTCGTCGTGACAGACCTGTTCATCATGTCTCAGTTCACGACCGGTCCTGCCAAGCTCAAGATGGTCGTGGATTCGGCCAACGCTCTGCCCAGCTTCTGCCCCGGAGGCTCCCACACGTTCGTGGGCACGGCGGACGGCGCGGGTTCCTCTACTGACAGCGCGATCAGTATGACGGCAGGGGTTTTCATCTCCGACCGGGAGACGGACATCGTCGTCAATAAAATCCCCGGCGATGATACGACTTCGCCGTCGATGAACTTCGGACCGTTGAGGGCAGACGGGTTCTTCTCGGATTCCGTGGCCGAGGACTCTGCGTGCGGAACGAGGGGGATCGACGAGGGCGGCTTTTCCTTCTCGAATTTCGACTGCACGTTCACGCTCACGAGCACGATCGAATTCACGTTCGCGAACTCCGGTGACATCATCTACTCGGCCGGCAGCTTCAAGACCGCCGCGCTCGAAGACGCGGTCGAAAACCTCCCGCCGGGTGTCACCGGGACGAGTGTCGTCCTCGGTAGCACCGGCGTGCCGTTCACCCGATTCGTCGCCGCCGTCCTGACCCAACGGGCGTGGGATACGTTCGAAGTCGGAGCCCTCTTCAAGCTCGGTGCGCTCAGCGACGGGATCGATCCGGTGAACGAGCCCTTCAGGCTCCGCGTTGGAGCGTTCACCGGGAACCTCCCAAAGAACTCCTTCGTGGCCAAGACGATTTTCGGCAGGAAAATCTATGTCTTCGATGGAATCATCGACGACGGCTCGGCCACCGGTTCGCGCTTCAAAGCGGTGATCGCACCGCTGTTCGGCAACCAGTTTTCTCTCGTGGCAGCCGGCCATGGCGCCCACCTGGTGAATGCCACCACGCTGATCGATCTTGTCCTCGGCAGCGACAACGGTGGCGGCCGAGCGAAGGTGTTCCCGAAGTAGTAGTCGTCAAAGACTTTCGTCGATAGAGCCTGCTCCGGGAGCCTCGAACTCGAGGCTCCCGGATGAACATCTTCCGGCGTCAGCCGGCGGTCGAATGCGATAAGGTATCAATCCGATGGCTTGGACCCGGCGCGTGTGCAGCGTAGGTTCTCTGCTCATCCTGGCGACCGCTGTGGGTATCGTCACGCTGTGCCCGAGCGCGGGCCGCGCTCAGATCACTTTCGACGGGACGACGACGCCGCCTGGCCAGCCGATACCGTCGCTCGGCACCGGCCCGACGTTCAATATCGGGGCGAACCTGGGGCGGCTCAGCAATCCCGGGGGCAGCAGCAACCTGTTCCACAGCTTCCAGTTATTCAACCTGACGAGCGGCCAGAGAGCAATTTTCTCGGCGGCCGGTGCTCAGTCCGGCACCGTGATAAATAACGTCATCGGCCGCGTCACCGGCGGTCCGTCGACGATCGACGGAACGATTCAGTCAACGATCACGGGAGCCAACTTCTACTTCTTCAATCCACGGGGCGTCGCCTTCGGCCCCAACGGCAGGCTCGACGTGCCGGCCTCGTTCTACGTGAGCACCGGTGATTATCTGAAGTTCGCGGACAACGTGAAATTCTCCGTCAAGGATGCGGCGAGGAACGAAACCCTGAGCTCTGCCGCCCCAACTGCGTTCGGATTCCTGGGGGCGACGACGCCGGCACCGATCTCCATCCAGGGGACCACTGCGGCCCCTAGCCTTCTGGTGCAGCCGAGCGCGGCACCATTGGCTCGAACCCTGTCCATCGTCGGCGGTGACATCACGATCACAGGCCCGGCCGCCCTCAGCACCGGAACGATTCAGGCACGCGGCGGTCTCGTCCAGATCGTCAGCGTCAAGTCCGTCGCCAGCGGGAAAATCGAGGGAGAGGTGAGCCTAGCGTCGGCGTCGACTCCGGACGTGACCTTCAAGGACGTCAGCCACCTGGGTGCCATCACGCTCGCGAATGGTGCTGTCATCGACGCCGGCGGCCGCAGTCTCACGACGCAACCCTCGGGCATGGTGCTCATTCGCGGGGACAGCCTGCAACTCGGAAGGCGCGAGAACCTCCCGGGCCCAGCCGCCGGGGCGTCGATTTTGTCCAACACGACAGTCTTCGGCAACCCGATGAACCCGCCGATTGGCGCGGCACGCGCGGTCGACATCCGGGTGTCAGGGGCGATGAGCCTGGATACCGCGTCGCAGATCATCAGTTCGACCGGCGCACGCGGACAGGGGGGCGGCATCGTGGCCGACGTCGCGAGCTTGAGCCTGACCGGAGGCTCCCAAATCGTCCGGAGCAGCAGCAGCACCAGGGTCGCAGCGACGGGCGGGGTGACGATCAACGCCACCGAGTCGATCAGGATCGACGGCGCATCGCCCCCCGACGCCAGCGGGAACTCCACGAGCAGCGGGATCTCCACGAGCACGCTCCTCAACGAAAGTATCGGTGGTGTGACGATCACCGGCGGCGCTTCGCTGACGCTGACGCGGGGCGGCAACATCTCGACCAGCGCCAGCGGCGCAGTACTCGGCGTCCAGCCGCCGCAGGTGCCGGCGGCCGCCGCGGGGCCACTCGACATCACGGCTGGTGTCGTTTCGCTCTCCGGGCGGAACCCGTTCGACGCGACGAAGCCCACCGGGATCGTGAGCAGCACCGGTGTCACCACGGCGGTGTCCGGCAACGTTTCAGTCAACGCCGCGAGCCTCAGTGTCACCGAGGGTGCGGTGGTCCAGAGCGGTTCTAACACCACCGGCCAGGGGGGAAGCGTGACGGTGACGAGCGCGGGGCCGGTGCTCGTCGCGTCCGGCGGGGCGATCGTGAGTCAGACGAGGGGCGGCAACGTGCAGGAGGTGAACATCAAGGCGCCATCGCTGACGCTCGACAATGGGCTCGTTAGGGCGACGACCCAAGAGGCTGGGAAGGGCGGCGACGTCACCGTCGAAGTCGTCGGCACGTTCAGTGCCATAGGCGGCGGCGCGATCAAGGCCAGTAGCGAACAGTTCGCGACTGGCGCCGCCGGAAACGTGACCCTCACTGCCCGAGGATCGGCGACGATGTCTGGCGCCGGTAGCGGCATCTTCAGCACCACGGCCCAGTTCGGAAAGCCGGGCACCGTCAAGGTGGAAACGCCGGCCCTGTCACTCAGCGACGGCGCGCAGATATCGGTGAGCACCAACACGCAGGTCGTGAACGCGCCCCCGGGAGACATCACGCTCAACGTCGGGACGCTCGGCCTCAGCGGCGGCGCGCGTATCGATAGCGGAACGACACGCGCGGCGCACGGTGGCAACGTGACCGTCACGGCCGGTGGTTCTGTCGATCTCTCGGCCAGCACCATCGCTTCGAACACGACGTCGACCGGGGCTGGCGGGAACATTACGATACATACGCCGCAGCTCACGTTGACCGACCACGCGACGATCTCCGCGACGAGCACCGGCACCAACACCGCGACGGCCGGCAGCATCGCGCTGATGCTCGGCGACAGCCTGCGGCTGCAAGACAGCGCCATCACCACCGCATCAACCAGGGCCGACGGCGGGAACGTCTCGATCACCACCACGGGCTCGCAGTTCTATCTGTTGAACGGAAAGATCACGACGAGCGTCCAGAGTGGTGTCGGTGAGGGCGGCAACATCACCATCGGCGCTCCCGGTCACCCGGTCGAGTTCGTGATCCTCAACGGCAGCGAGATTCGCGCCGACGCGTTCGGCGGTCCGGGCGGCAACATCAACATCTTCGCGGGGATTTTTCTGACCTCGAACTCTATCCTGAGCGCGTCCTCGGCCCTCGGTCTGCCCGGCACGATCGGCATCCAGGCCGGGGTCACGGACGTCAGCAGCTCCGTGGGGCAGCTGCCGGAGTCCGTGCTGCAGGCGGCGACGCTCCTGCGCGCGGCGTGCGCGACGCGCCTGGCCGGTGGCGAGTCGAGCAGCCTCGTCGTGTCCGGACGCGAAGGGGTGCCAGCGGAGCCGGGCGGCGCCCTGCCGAGCCCCCTCGTCGCGGAGGGACCGGCCGATTCGCCGCTCTCACTGGACGAAAGCCCGGGCCATGACGACCCGTCGAATCGCATCGCACTGTGGGTCCCGGCGCCTCGCTGCTTGAGGTGACCGCAACCCGTTTCATCCCCGTCGGCCTCATCGCTGTCAGTCTCTCGTGCACGCTCGCCCACGCTCAGCCGCCCTTCCCCGATCCCACGGGGCGCTCCGGCGAGCCTCCTCCCCTCCTGCAGGAGCAGCCGCGACGGCCCCCTCCCGTGCCGATCCTGCCTCCGCTCCCGCCGCTTCCCGAGCGCGAGCCCGTGCCGTCGCTGCGGGTCTTCGTGCGTGAGATCCGCGTGGTGGGCAACACGGTGCTGCCGCCCGAGGAGATCGCCGCGGTCGTCGCGCCGTACGTCAACCGGGAGCTGACCGCGGAGGACCTCGAAGCGCTTCGCGTCGCGCTGACGCTGCTGTACATCAACCGCGGTCACATCAACTCGGGGGCGATCCTGCCGGACCAGGC
>Ga0209056_10004467_pt1 | contig 14748 bp, 10 predicted proteins | sample GraSoiAngelo_114_FD_185876 | JGI IMG/M metagenome (GOLD analysis project Ga0209056, IMG submission 185876) | Grasslands soil microbial communities from the Angelo Coastal Reserve, California, USA - 14_0903_13_40cm (SPAdes) (version 2) | ecosystem: Environmental > Terrestrial > Soil > Grasslands... | reverse complement strand
CCCGGCCGAGGCGCAGCAGCGAGCCGGGCTGACGGAATTCCAGGCCGCCGTGGAGCACACCAGGCTTGAGATCGGCCGGTCGGTGCGCGAAGACGTAGTCCCCGCCGCCATACACGCGCCAGCGCGCCGTCTCGCTCGCGACGAGCAGCTCCACGGCCTGGAACGTCAAGTCGATCCGCCGGGCGTTGGTATGGACCATGTATTCGTCGCCGAGATGGGAGCTCTGGTGATACAGCCGCAACCGGGTGGCCAGGGAACCCCGCCGGTACGTGAGCGGCAGCCCGACGAGGTAATCGGTATTGAGCAGGTCGGTGGTCGAAGACTCCATGTTGAACTCGGAAAACACGCCGGCGGCGATCCCGAGCTGCCAGTCTCGCCCGCGTAACAGCCCGATCGTCTGTCCGAACCCTACGGTTCCGAGCCGTGACGCGAGCCGCGGGGAGCGAGCCCAGAGATATCCGGCGAAGAAGCGCGGCTCCTTCGGGTCGGCGAGCAGCGGCTGGAACACCGGAGCCTGAACGGCGGCCCCCGCTTGCGCGATCACTATAGCCGCCCCCACCTGGTATACGACGCTGCTCAACCGCATCCCCACGTCCCCAGTGTATGATAGTTCAGTAATGAACTACGGCGGGGGCGAGTTCCCGCCGCGCCGCTGGCGCTGCGCCTGGAGCACGAAGTCAGAACACGGCGGTTGCCCAATGCGCTGTGATACAATCGCTTGCAGCGTAGCTCCCGGCCTCACTGTCGCTGTCTATTGTGACTGAGGGCACCGTAGTGAATCCTGTATAGCCGCATACTGTTCGCAAGCGAACCCATGACCGTACGGATCCTCCTGGCACGCAACGTCTGCGAAGGGATCGAGGCTCGCCTCTGACAGAGCTGTCCCTCGTCGCCCGTGCGCGGGGGCATGGCGACCGGCCGGCGATCATCGCCCGGGAAGGCACGTTCCGCTATCGCGACCTGCTCGACGCCTCGGCGCGCGTCGCCGAGTGCCTGCTCGCCGGACACGACGACCTGGCGGAGGCCCGCATCGCCTTTCTCACCGCTCCGGGCTTTCACTATGTAGCGATCCAGTGGGGGATCTGGCGCGCCGGCGGCATCGCCGTCCCGCTCGCCGTCTCCCACCCTCCCGCCGAGCTCGAGTACGTCATCCGCGACGCCGAAGCCGAGACCGTAGTGGTGGATGCGGAATTCGCCGCCGTCATCGGGACGATGAAACTCCCATCCTGGGTGCGCACCGTCTCCTCGGCTCACGCGATGGGTACCGCTCCCCGCTCCCCGCTCCCTCGGCTGGCGGAGGGGCGCCGGGCCATGATCGTGTACACGAGCGGCACGACGGGTAAGCCCAAAGGCGTGGTGACCACGCATGCCAACATCGCGGCGCAGGTGACGAGCCTCGTCAGCGCCTGGGAATGGCGGGCGGATGACTGGATCCTGCTCGTGCTCCCGCTCCACCACGTGCACGGCATCGTCAACGTCCTCACGTGCGCGCTCTGGGCCGGCGCGCGCTGCGAAATGCTTCCCAAGTTCGACGCGGACCAGGTCTGGGCTCGGATCGCCGCCGGCGACCTCACGCTGTTCATGGCGGTGCCCACCATCTATGGGAAGCTGATCCACGCCTGGGAGGCCGCCGCCGCCGAGCGCCGCCGCGCCTGGTCGGCGGGCTGCGCTCCGTCACGGATGCGACTCATGGTCTCGGGCTCCGCCGCGCTGCCGGTGGCGCGGCTCGAGCGCTGGCGCGAGATCACCGGCCACGTCCTGCTCGAGCGCTACGGCATGACCGAGATCGGCATGGCGCTGTCCAATCCGCTGCACGGGGAGCGGCGACCGGGACTCGTCGGCACACCGTTGCCGGGCGTGGAGGTGCGGCTGGTGGACGAGGAAGGCCGCCCGGTGCCCAGCAGCGGTGGCACACCGGGGGAGATCGAGGTGCGCGGGGCCTCGGTATTTCTCGAGTACTGGCGGCGGCCGGAGGCGACTCGGGCGGCGTTCCGGGACGGCTGGTTCCGCACAGGCGACGTCGCCGTCGTCGAAGACGGCAGCTACCGGCTCCTCGGGCGCTCGAGCGTGGACATCATCAAGACCGGCGGCTACAAGGTGTCGGCGCTCGAAGTGGAGGAAGTACTGCGGACGCATCCGGCGATCGCGGAGTGCGCGGTGGTGGGCGTGGAGGACCCCGAGTGGGGCGAACGGGTCTGCGCCGCCGTCGAGCCACGCGGCGAGGCGGACCTGACCCTCGCCGCGCTGCAGGCCTGGGCCAAGGAGCGGCTCGCACCCTACAAGATCCCGCGCGCCCTCCGCTCGGTGCCCGCCCTGCCGCGCAACGCCATGGGAAAGGTCACGAAGCCCGAGGTCGCGAAGCTCTTCGGCCCTTGAGTGTCAAGGAGCTGTCAAGCTTCGGCGGCTCCTCTTGTGGGGTCCACGACGGCGCGGCATGTTCGGCCTCCTCAGGGAACGTTCCCGACCTCCGGTCGCCTGCCGCCAGCGTTCACCTACACTCCCCACATCGGAGGCGACCATGCTGTGTGTCAGCCACGCGTCCGTGCGTGCGGTGCTGGTGCTTGCGCTCTGCGGCTCCTACTCCCACGCCGCGGCGCAAGACTCGCGGTCCGCGCTCGATCCTATCACGAGCGCGGTGATCAAGCACCCCATCACCACGTCTTCGGCGGCGGCGCGGGACCACTTCCTCCGGGGCCAACGGGAGTTCGATCTGGCCCGGTTCATCGATGCGAATGCGCATTTCAAGGAGGCGGTCGCCGCAGATCCGGCGTTCGCGTTCGGGTACCTGAACGTCGCGAACACGGCGAACTCGCTCGCAGAGTTCAAGAGCAACCTCGCGCTCGCCGAGCAGCACGCCGCGGGCGCGTCCGACGCCGAGCGGCTCCAGATCCAGATGGCCCGAAAAGGGTTCGACAACGACCTGGCGGGTCAACTGGTGCTGGGGCAGCAACTGGTCCAGCAATACCCCCAGAGTCCGCGTGCCTGGCTCGCTCTTGCCGGAGCCCAGACTGGCTTGAACAAGAACGAGGACGCGCGTGTCTCGATTGCGAAGGCCCTTGAGCTCTCGCCCAAGCTGTACGTGGCGCACGCCACCATGGGGAACGACTACATCTTCGGTGAGCCGCACGACTTTACGAAGGCGCTCGCGCACATGCAGGAGGCAGAGGCGCTGGCGCCGGGTGAGGCCAATGCGCACCTCCTCGTCGGCGACGCCTATCGGGCGCAGCGCAACCTCGAGAAGGCACGCGACGAATACCTGCGGGGCCACGCGCTCGAACCCCGCAGTGCCGTGCTGCTCGTGAAGGCGGGACACGCGAACACGTTCCTGGGCGATTACGGGGCAGCACGGGCCGACTACGATTCCGCCATGGCCGTGGGCCGGGCGAACGAGAAGGCCGCCTACGCTCCGTTCCGCGCCTACGTGAGCGTGTACGCCGGCGATCCCGCGGCGGCGATCGACGAGCTCAATCGGCTGGTCGCGTCGGTCGACGGCTTGGGGGTCCCCGATCCCAAGGCCAACAAGGTTGCCGCGCTCACGAACGTCGTCGTCATCGCGACTCACACCCGTAACCGCGCGGCCGCGGAGCAGGCGTTGACGCAGCTCGAACCGTTACTGATGCAGCAAGCGGACGAGGCAGGAAACCCAGCGTTCAAGCGGGGGCAACAGGCACAGATCGCGTACCTCGAAGGGTGGACCGCGGCACGCCGCGGGGACTATGCGTCGGCCCAGAAGCAGGCCGATCGCATTACCCAGCTGCTCGCCCCCGACGCGAACCCGCGCAAGCTCGAGCCGATGCACCAGCTGGCGGGATTCATCGCGCTCTATCAGGGCAAGTACACTGAAGCGGCCGCACACTTGCGGCAGGGCAATCTGTTGGACCCGTACATCAAGTATCAGTTTGCGGTCGCCACGGAGGGCGCCGGCGACGCCGCACGGGCCAAGCAGCTGTTCCGGGAGATCGCCGACTACAACTTCAACGCCCTGGGCTTCGCGCTCGTGCGCAAGGACGCGCTGCAGAAGGTCAACGGAACGCTCTAAGCGAGGGGCGGACGGCCGATGGGGTGGCGCCGCTGGACCTGGGCCGCCAGGGCCAGCAGCGCCTCCTCCCCGAACGGCTTGCCGACGATCTGCAGGCCCACCGGCAGGCCGTCGGGATCGAGCCCGCACGGCACCGAAGCGACCGGGAGGCCGGTGAGGCTCAATACGAACGTGGGCGCGATCCAGTCCACGTACGTCTCCATCTTCTTGCCGGCCACGGTGTCGGGATAGTTCTGGTCCACCGGGAACGGCGGGACCGCCATGCACGGCGTGAGCAGATGGTCGAACTTCCCGAAGAACTCGCGAAACAGGTGCCACATGCGGCCGCGTGCCGCTTCCGCGGCGCCGAGGTCACGGGTGGTCGCGTCGAGCCCGGCGCGAATGTTCCCCGCGACATTGGCTCCGAACCGGTCGAGGTGCTCCATCCGCGGGAACATCTGCGCGACGAACCACAGCCCGCGTAGCGCGAGGAACGTCTTCCGCCCGAACGACAGGTCGAGCTCGATTTCGTCGACTTCGGCGCCGAGCTCGCCGAGCCCGACGGCCGCCCGGCGGCACACCCGCTCGATGGTGGGATCGATCCCAATCCCGGCGATGTCGGGGCAGTAAGCAACCCGCAGGCCGTGCGCCGGGCCACGGGCGGCCGCTGCCACGAAGTTGCGACCGGCGGTAGGCTGCGACAGGGGCGACAGCGGGCTCGGCCCCGCGACGGCTTGGAGCATCAGGGCCACATCTTCGGCGGTGCGCGCCACCGGGCCTTCGACCTGGAGCGTGTCCCATGCCCAGTCCGTCGGATAGGTCGGAACGAGCCCGACCGACGGCCGCAGCCCCACTACCCCGCAGAACGACGCGGGAATACGCAGTGACCCGCCCAGGTCCGTCCCTTCGGCGAGCGCGATCATGCCGGTGGCGAGGCCCGCCGCACCGCCGCCCGTCGAGCCACCGGCGCTGCGCGTCGGGTCCCACGGGTTGCGCGTCCGGCCGAACACGTCGTTGAAGGTGTTCGCGCCCGCGGCGAACTCGGGACAGTTCGTCTTGCCGAGAATCACCGCGCCCGCGTCACGCAGCCGGCGCACGACCAGCGCGTCCTCGGTGGGAACGTGGTCTCGATAGAGGAGGGAACCGTACGTCGTGCGGAGGCCGGCGACGGGCGTCACGTCCTTGATGCCGACCGGCAGGCCCGCGAGCGGACCCACTTCCTCGCCGCGCACCAGCCGCAGCTCGAGCTCGCCGGCGTCGTCGAGCGCGCGGGGGTTGAGGGTCACGATGGCATTGACGGCGGGATTGCAACGCTCGACGCGCGCGAGGCACGCTTCGACGACCTCGACCGGCGAGAGTTCGCGCGACGCGACGAGCCGCGCCAGCTCGGTGGCGGAGCGATCCGCTAGATCTTCCATTCTCCCGTGAACGCGACCGTGCGGCAGAACGCGGCCTCTCCTCCCTTGAACTTCCAGGGGAAGCAGCCGACGATGAGCCGCTTGTTCTGGAGCTCGGGCGCCTCGATCTCGCCGCCTAGGTTCTCGATGTGGATGCAGTCCTTGGGAAACAGCGCGTTGTGGGTGAGCTGGTAGGCGGAGTCGGGGAACATCTTATCGACCGCCGCCTTGCCGCCGAATTTCTGCTCGGCCTTGGCGCGTACCTTGTCGCACTGGCCGTGGGCGCCTTTTCCGAGAAAGCGTCCTATAGGAAGATTCATCGGATGGTCGGTCGAGACGCAGTCGACGCCCCACACGTGGATCTTCTTCTCCAAGAGCCACGGCACCAGATCGGGGTGCGCGCCGGGGTGATAGTGGTAATAGCGCTCCTCGTCCGGGGTGGCGCCGAAGTCCGCGTAGCGGTGCCATCCCGTGTGCAGCAGCAGCAGATCGCCCGGCTTCACCTGGACTCGCTGCTCGATCATCTGCGGGGTGTACACCGCCAACTCGTCCATCTCGTCGCGCAGGTCCACGATCACGCCCGGTCCGCACAACCACTCGAGCGGCAGCTCGTCGATCGTCTTGCCCGCCGTGACGAAGTGGCGCGGCGCGTCGAGGTGGGTGCCCATATGGTTCGACGTCATGATGTACTGCGCGTTCACGCCGTGCTCGGCCTTGCGCTTGATGTACTTGACCTCGAACGGCGGGTAGTAGGGCCAGAACGAGGAGCGCTCGTTCAACGGCTGAGAGAGATCATACAGCTTCATGGGACCTCCGGTAGAAATAGTGCGGAATGCGGAATGTGGAATGCGGAGTTGATCCACAAGCGTCGAGTCCGCAGGCCGACCTTCCACTGCTACTCCGCATTCCGCACTCCCCATTCCGCATTCAGGCTGCCCCCGCCCGCTCGAACGCCCGCCCGAGCGCCCGTCGCGTGAGCACCGCCACGAGCTGGCGCCGATAAGCGGCGGACGCGTGGATGTCGGACGGCGGGTCCACGTCGCGCGTGGCCGCCGCGTCGGCTGCGGCCCGCAGCAGCTCCTCCGACGGCGTCTGGCCGGCGAGAACCTTCTCGGCTTCGGTCGCGCGTATCGGCCCATCGCCCACGCTCAGCATGCTGAGCCGAGCTGTCTTGCACCGACCGCGCGGGTCGAGCGTGACGACGGCCGCGACCCCCACCAGCGCGTAGTCGCCGTGCCGGCGCGCCATCTCGAGGAACGCCGTGCCGCTGCGGGCGGGGAGCGGCGGGACGGCGATTTCGACCAGCAGCTCGCCCGGCTCGAGCGCCGTCTCGAGCATGCCCTTGAAGAACTCCCCCACGGGGATCGAGCGCTCGCCCGTGGCGCTCTTCGCGCGAAAGCGGGCCTCGAGGGCGAGCATGACGGCCGGGAGCTCGGCAGACGGGTCGGCGTGCGCGATGCTGCCTCCGACGGTGCCACGATTCCGGATCTGCGGGTGCGCGATCGACGGCATCGCCTCGGCGAGGAGCGGTGCCGAGCGCGCGACCACATCGCTCCGCTCGACCGCCCGCTGGCGGGTCATCGCGCCGATCGACACGCCCGAGTCCGCGCGCACATAGGCGAGCTCCGCGATCCGGTTCAGATCCACGAGCACGGCGGGACGGGCGAGGCGAAAGTTCATCGCGGGAATGAGGCTCTGCCCGCCCGCGAGCGGCTTCGCATCGCCGCCGTGCCGTGCGAGCAGCGCCAGGGCCTCGTCCACCGTGGCCGGGGCGAAGTAGGCGAAGGGTGCGGGCTTCATCGTCCTCACCCCCCATCCCCCTCTCCGCGATGCGGAGAGGGGGAGCGAGCTGCACTCATCAGTTCGTACAGGCGGTTTGGGCTGAGCGGGATCTCGCAGATCTCGACGCCCGTGTCGGCGAGCGCGTCCTCCACCGCCTGCGCGAACAGCGCGCCGGTGGGGATCGCGCCGGCTTCACCTACGCCCTTCACTCCCATGGGGTTCAACGGCGAAGGCGTCTCGCGGTGCCTGGTCTCGACGTTCGGCACGTCGGTCGCCGTGGGGAGCAGGTAATCCATGAAGGAAGCATTGAGCAGCTGCCCCTCGTCGTCGTATGCGAGTTGCTCGTAGAACGCGTTCCCGATGCCGTGCGCCACGCCGCCGTGGATCTGGCCCTCCACGATCATCGGATTGATCACGCGCCCACAGTCGTGCACCACGACATAGCGCTTGATCTCGACCTGCGCCGTCTCCGGGTCCACCTCGACCACCATCGCATGGACCCCGTTCGCCGTGCTGCCGCGGTCCGGCCCGAAGTACGCCGTGGCTTCGAGGCCGGGCTCGGCGCCGGGCCGCACGGCGCCGCGCAGCGGATTCGCCTTCAGCGCCAGCGCGCCGAGGGCGATGCCGCCCTCCGGGTCACCGCGCAAGTGCACCCGCCCACCATCGAGCACGAGGTCGCCCGGCGCGGCTCCGAGCTCGCGGCTCGCGAGCGCGAGGATCTTGTCGCGGACTCGGACCGCGGCCGCGTGGCATGCACTACCCGCCACGACCGCGCCGCGACTCGCGAACGTGCCCGTGCCCCAATGGAACTCCCGCGTGTCGCCCGTGCTCACGTGCACCTGCGTCACGTCCACGCCGAGCACGTCGACCACGATCTGGGCGAACACTGTGAAATGGCCCTGCCCCTGCGTCCCCACTCCGGTCGCCAGGCGGACCCGCCCGCTCGGCTCGACGGTGACGCGCGCACCCTCGTAGGGCCCGATCCCGGTCCCCTCGACATAGCACACCACGCCGATCCCCACGTGCCGTCCGGCCGCCCGCAGCCGCGGCTGCTCCTCGTGCACGAAGCGCCGGTAATCAATGGCGTTGAGGGCCTCGTCGAGTGCGGGCTCGTAGTCGCCGCTGTCGTAGGTGAGGGGCGCGGAGTCCTGAAACAGGATCTCGTTGTTGAACGGGAACTGGTCGGGCCGGAGCAGGTTCTTGCGACGAATCTCGGCACGGTCGATGCCCAGCTCCTTGGCCGCGAAGTCCAACAGGCGCTCGATCACGAACACGCCGTGCTGGCGCCCCGCGCCGCGCACGGGCGTGACGATCGGCTTGTTCGTGAAGACCGCGGTGAACTCGCTCTCGTAGCTGGGGATGTCGTAGGGCCCGAGCAGGGTGCACTGACTGTTGATCGGCACCGTGAGGCCGTAGGGATCGTAGGCGCCGGTGTCGTGCAGGAACACGTCGTGCACGCCGAGGATTTTACCATCCTTCGTCACCGCGAGCTCGGCGTCGTGGATTTGGCCGCGCTCCTGCGTGGTGGCGAAGAAGTTCTCCTGACGGTCCTCCGTCCATTTGACGGGGCGGCCCAACCGGATGGCCGCCCACGGCACCAGCACTTCCTCGGGGTAGAACATCATGATCTTGGGCCCGAAGCCGCCGCCCACGAACGGTGCGACGACGCGCACTTGCGATTCGAGCAGGCCGAGCAGCTGGGCGAGGCCGTTTCGGATGGGGATCGGCGCCTGCGTGGTATCCCACACCGTGAGCTCTTCGGCGCTCGGGTCCCATCGCGCCGCGACGGCGCGATTCTCGATCGCGGCCGACGCGCCGCGATCGTAGCGGAACCGCCGCTTGATGACCGCATGGGCGCGGGCCTTGGCACGCCCGTAATCGCCTTTCCGCTGCACGGCGTGCGCCGCGAGGTTCGACGGCAGCTGGTCGTGCACGCGAGGCGCCCCCGGGGCGAGCGCGGCCTCGAGGTCCACCACGGCGGGAAGGGGGTCCGCCTCCACCACGATGTCGTCCAGCGCGTCCTCCGCCAGGTAGCGGCTTTCCGCCACGACCATCGCGATCGGCTCGCCTACGTGGCGGAGCTTGTCTTTGGCGAGCGGGACCTGGGTACACGGGTTGAAGACGAGACCGGCGATCGGAGGAGGGGGAACGAGCAGCGGACCGGGGCGCCAGTAGTCGCCCAGGTCCGCGGCGGTGTATACCGCGACGACGCCCGGGCGATTGCGCGCCGCCGAGGCGTCGACGCTCGAAAGGCGGGCGTGGGCATGCTGGCTGCGCAGGAACGCGACGTGCAATAGCCCCTCGAGCCGCACGTCGTCCACGAACAGCGCGCGGCCGGTGAGGAGCCGCGCGTCCTCGTTGCGACGCACGCGCTCACCGATTCCGCTACGCGCGCGCGGAGGGGGGGGCGCCACAGGCGAGTCTCACAGCCGCGACGATGTTCTGATAGCCGGTACAGCGGCACAAATTCCCGGAGAGCGCCTCGCGGATCTGGCGCTCGTCGGGATCGGGGTGCTCGCGCAGGAACGGGACGAGCGTCATGAGCACGCCCGGGGTGCAGAAGCCGCACTGCAGCCCGTGCGCCTCGCGGAATGCCGTCTGGAGCGGATGCAGCGCATCGCCCCCCCCCGAGCCGTCCGACAACCCCTCGACCGTCGTGACGTCGTGCCCATCCCCCTGGACGGCGAACATCAAGCAGGAGCGCACCGCCTCGCCGTCCAACAGCACCGTACAGGCGCCGCACACGCCGTGCTCGCACCCGACGTGCGTGCCGGTGAGACCCAGCTCGTGGCGCAGGAAGTCGGAGAGGAGCAGCCGCGGCTCCACCGCACGCTCGTGGCGCGCGCCGTTGACGGTGACCACCAGCGTCATGCTCAAGGTGCGCAACGTTACGCCCTGGCCGGGAGCGCAGCAAGGCGACAGAATTCCACCATGAAGCGTCGCGAAGCACTCGCCAAGCTCACCGGCCGTGAGCGGTACGTCGACGATCTGCCGCTCGACGACTTCCTATGGGGCATGACGGTGCGGAGCCCCGCAGCGCGCGGGCGCGTCAGCGCGATCCGATTCGGCAAGGACATCGACTGGTCGCAGTTCGTCGTGGTGGACCACCGGGACATCCCCGGACCGAACGTCGTGGCCCTGATCGAGCAGGACCAGCCGGTGCTCGCCGCCGGCTACGTACGCCACGTGCACGAGCCGGTGCTGCTGCTCGCTCACCCATCGCGCGAGGCGGTGCGGCGCGCCGTGCGCTCGGTCGAAGTGGTGGTCGAGCCCGAGCCGCCGGCTCTCGACTTTCGCGCCCCGCCCACGCCCGCACAGATCCAGTACGGCAGCGACAACGTGCTCAAGCGCCTGCAGATCGTAAAAGGGGATGTGGAGCGCGCGCTCGCGCAGGCTCCGGTCGTGGTCTCGGGCACGTACGAGACCGGCGCCCAGGAGCACGCCTACCTGGAAACCCAGGGGATGATCGCGTATCTCGAGGGGGACGTGCTGGTGGTGAAGGGCTCGATGCAGTGTCCCTATTATGTGGTCAAGGCGCTGCAACACGCCCTCGCGCGCGAGGAAGCGCTGGTCCGCGTGATCCAGACGCCCACGGGGGGTGGCTTCGGCGGCAAGGAAGAATTCCCCTCGCACATCGCCCTCCACGCCGCGCTGCTGGCGCTCAAGGGCGGCCGGCCGGTGAAGCTGGTTTACGACCGGGGCGAGGACATGGCGGCGACCACGAAGCGGCACCCCGCGCTGGTGCGGCACCGCACCGGGCTCGGGCGCGACGGCCGGCTCCTGGCACAGGATATCGACGTGGTGATCGACGGCGGCGCGTACGTGACGCTGTCGCCCGTCGTCCTGTCGCGCGCCATCATCCATGCCGCCGGGCCGTACACGTGCGATCACGTGCGCATCACCGGCCGAGCGATGTTCACGAACGCCGTGCCGTTCGGCGCATTCCGCGGGTTCGGCGCCCCGCAGTCACAGTTCGCGGGCGAGCGTCACATGGACGTCATCGCGCGGACGCTCGGCATGGACGCGATCGAACTGCGGCGCATCAACCTGCTCAAAGACGGCCAGACCACCGCCACCGGTCAGGTGATCCGGGACGGTACGGATCGCCTGGCCGTGATGGGGCAGGCGCTCGAGTTGTCCCGTTACCGGGAAAGGCAGCGGGAGCACGCCGTGTTCAACGCGACCCACGCGACGCTCCGCCGGGGAGCGGGGCTGGCCACGTTCTATCACGGCGCCGGGTTCACGGGCGGCGGTGAGGTCGCGCTCAAGTCGCGCGTGCGTGTAGCGGGTCGCCCGGACGGCGGGGTCGAGGTGCTGAGCGCCAACATCGAAATGGGCCAGGGGACGCTGACGGTGTTCACCGAGCTCGCGGCGGCACGGCTGGGGCTCGCGCCCGAAGACGTGACCATCGCCGAAGCCGACACTTCACGGGTCCCGAACTCCGGCCCCACGGTGGCATCGCGCACCACCATGATCGTGGGGGGACTGGTCGAACGGGCGGCGGACGATCTGCGCCGCCGCGTCGGCCTCGACGACACGGCACGCGGCGCGATGGTGAAGCAGGCGATACGCCGCTGGCACCAGGAGCACCCCGGTGAGGGGGAGCCGCTGTTCGGCGAGGCGACTTACGAGAAGCCGCCCGGCATCAGCTGGGACGACAAGACGTATCGCGGTGACGCCTACGGCGCGTTCGCGTGGGCCGCCTACGTCGCGGAAGTCGAGGTGGATCTGCGGACGTGCGCCACGCGCGTGATCGATTTCGTCGCCGTACAAGAGGTGGGCAAAGTGCTGAATCCGACGCTCGCCAGGGGACAGGTACAGGGGGGCGTTGTCCAGGGGATCGGCTGGGCGCTCATGGAGGAATGCAAGTGGCGTGACGGGGCGATGGCGAACAACCAGCTCACCAACTACTTGATCCCCACCTCCGACGACGTCCCGTCGGTGCGTGTCGCGTTCCTCGAGAACCCCTACCCGCACGGCGCCGGCGGCGCCAAGGGACTGGGCGAGCTGCCGATCGACGGGCCGGCACCGGCGATCGTGAATGCGATCGCTGCGGCCACGGGCGCGGACCCGCGATCCATCCCCGTCACGCCGGAAAGACTCATGGAGCTGATGGAGAGTGCGGAATTCGGAGTGCGGAGTGCGAAGTGATCGACATATGAACCTCGACTCCGCATTCCGCACTCCACACTCCGCACTCTCGGTCTCGTTCACCCTGAACGGTGCCCCGGTCGCGATCGAGATCGACCCGGCCGACCGACTCCTCGATACCCTCCGCTATCAACTCGCCCTCACCGGCACCAAAGAAGGCTGCGGCGAGGGCGAGTGCGGCGCCTGCACCGTGTACTTGGACGGCTTGCCGGTGAACGCCTGCCTGGTCCCCACCTATCAGGTGCGGGGGCGGCGGGTCGAGACCGTGGAGTCGCTGGACCCCGCGTCGCTCGAGCCCTTCGAGCGCTCCGGCGCTACACAATGCGGGGCCTGTACTCCCGGCGTCGTGATGACCGCCTGGTGGATCCGCGAGCACCCGGACCTGCTGCGCACGCACACGATCCGGGAGCTGATGGCGGGCAATCTGTGTCGGTGTACGGGATACGATGGGATCATCGACGCGGTCAAAGACGCCATCGGGGACGCATGAAAGTCCTGATGCCGGCGAATCTCCCCGAGGCGCTGGGCCTGCTCGCGAGCGACGGCGCCGCCATTCCCATCGCCGGGGGCACGGATTTGCTGGTGCACTGGCCGATCCGCGGCGAGGCGCACGACCGAACCTACGTGGACCTATCCCGGCTCGACCCGCTGAAGGCGCTGGGCTGGACCGCGGACGAGCTGATGCTCGGCGGGCTCACCACGTACTGGGACGTGATCCGAGACGGGCGCGCGCGGGAAGAGTTTCCACTGCTCGTGCATGCCGCGCGTCAGGTGGGGGCGATTCAGATCCAGGCACGCGGCACGTGGGCGGGCAACATCGTCAACGGCTCGCCCGCCGCCGACGGCGTGCCCGTCCTGATGGCCTACGACGCGGTGGTGGTGCTCGAGTCACGGCGTGGCCGGGAGGAAGTCCCGCTGGACCGGTTCTATTCCGGCTACAAACAGATGCAGCGCCGTCCCGACCAGCTGGTGGTGGCGATCCGGATCCCGCGCCGCCGCTACTCCTACCAGGTGTTCGAGAAGGTCGGCGCGCGGCGCGCCCAGGCGATCGCGAAGGTCGGTTTGGCGGTTACTCGCTCCGGCGCCGGCTGGCGGGTAGTGGCGGCCAGCGTCGCGCCCACCATCCGCCGCTGCCCCGCGGTCGAGGGGCTGCTCGAGACCGGCACCCCAATCGCATCCCCGGCAGCTCTCTTGCCAGCCATCGCGCAGGATGTCGCTCCCATCGACGACATCCGCTCGAGCGCCCAGTACCGCACGCACGTGATGGCGCGGGTGTTGTATCACGACCTGCGGGACTTCTGGGGAAAGCGGGCGTGACTCCCGCCCCCAGGCGCCGACCGATCCATACGGCGTACGTCGGCGCGCACCTGTTTCGGGCGGGACTCGCGACCGAGTGGGGCGAGCTGGCGCTCAACGCCCTGGCGGACTGCGCTCCCGACGCCGCGGTTCTCGCCGCCGCGCTCGACTGCCACATCGACGAGCATGTGTTCGCGCGCTTGAGAGAGAAGCTCCGGCGCGAGCCGGTCGAGGATCTCCGGATCGATTTCGAGGATGGGTTCGGCGTCCGCTCGGATGCGGAGGAGGACGGGGTGGCGCGGTCGGCTGGTGCGGAAGGCGCGGCCGGGTTGGCGCGAAACAGCCTGCCGCCCTTCCTCGGCATCCGGATCAAGGCGCTCGCGGCCGAGCGAGCCACGCGGGCGTGCCGTACGCTCGAGCTGTTCGTGACAGCGCTGCTCGAACGCAGTGGAGGGGAGCTCCCCGCACCCTTCACGGTGACGCTGCCCAAGGTGGCGCACCCCGAGGAAGTGACGGTCCTGGTGCGGCTGCTCGAAGACCTCGAATCGCGGCTGCATCTCGAGGCGGGTGCCCTCACCCTCGAGCTGATGGTCGAGACGCCGCGGGCCCTTCTCGGGCCCGACGGCCGGTGCCCGCTCCCGGCGCTCGTGGCCGCGACGCGCGGTCGCTGTGTGGGCCTGCACTTCGGCGTGTACGACTACCTGGCGGCACTGGAGATCGCACCTTCTCATCACGGGCTGCGCCATCCGGCATGCGATCATGCACGCCAGGTCATGCAGGTCGCCCTCGCGGGGACCGGGGTCCTTCTGTCCGCCGGCTCGACCAACGTGCTCCCCGTCCCGCCGCGCGACCAGCTGCTCCGCGCCTGGCGGCTGCACTTGCAGGACGTGCGGCACTCGTTGGTGAGCGGCTTCTACCACGGATGGGACCTGCACCCGGCGCAGTTGGTGACGCGCTACGTCGCGGCCTACACCTTCTTTCGAGAGTGCCTCGAGACAGAGGCGGCCGGGAGTGTGCTCGAGGACCCGGCGGCGCGGCGCGTGCGCTCAACCCTGGTACGACGAGCACTCGACTGCGGGGCAATCGCGGAAACGGAAGTGCCCA
>Ga0209056_10004466_pt1 | contig 14749 bp, 6 predicted proteins | sample GraSoiAngelo_114_FD_185876 | JGI IMG/M metagenome (GOLD analysis project Ga0209056, IMG submission 185876) | Grasslands soil microbial communities from the Angelo Coastal Reserve, California, USA - 14_0903_13_40cm (SPAdes) (version 2) | ecosystem: Environmental > Terrestrial > Soil > Grasslands ... | reverse complement strand
CACCGCTGGCGACCGCGGCGGGCCGCGCGCTTGCGGAACTCAGCTCAGGTTATTCGAATCTCGAGTTCCAGCTTGCGACCGGCGAACGCGGCGAGCGGGGCGGGTACGTGCAGACTGGGCTCGCGCTCCTTTGCAAAGCTGAGGCCGCAACAGTTGTAAACAATTGCGCAGCCGCGCTGGTTCTTATCGCCAATCATTTCACAACGCGCAACATCCGGCGCCGAACATCGAACCTCGAACATCGGAGCGAGATTGTCATTTCACGAGGCGAATTGGTGCAAATCGGCGGTGGGTTTCGCATCGCCGAAATTCTCCAAGCGAGCGGCGCGAAATTGCGCGAAGTCGGCGCAACGAACAAAACAACACTCGAAGATTACGAGCATGCCATTGGTCCGGACACGGCAATGATTCTGAAAGTGCATCGCAGCAATTTTTCCATGAGCGGTTTTGTCGAATCGGTTTCTTCGAACGACATCAGCGCGCTCGCAAAGAAAAAGCGGATTCCGTTTGTCGAGGATCTTGGCAGCGGCGCCGTAATCGCGACTGAATCTTTGGGAATTGCCGAGCATGAACCGACTCCGGTGGAAGCGTTAAAGGCCGGCGCCGACCTTGTTTGCTTCAGCGGCGATAAACTCTTCGGCGGCCCACAGGCCGGAGTTATCGCCGGCAAAGAACGATTCATAAGGGCGCTGAAACGCGAACCGTTGTTTCGGGCGTTCCGGTGCGACAAGCTCTGTCTTGCCGCGCTGCAAGCGACTGTGGATCTTCACCTCAATCAAAAGATCGGCGAAATTCCGGCGCTCGAGCTTTTACAACTCTCAGAGGAGGCATTGCGCGCCCGTGCTGTGGCAATTTGTTCACGTTTGGAAGACCTGCCGCTAAAAATTGCAATCGGTCGCGGCTGCGCCAAAGCGGGCGGTGGCACGTTGTCGAAGGCAAAGGTACCGTCGGTGACGATCGATATTGCTCCCGATAATTCATCACTAGCCGAGTTTGCGGCGACCCTTCGCGCGTCAAATCCGCCGGTGGTTGGCTACATCGCGGATGACCGACTCAAGCTCGATCTGCGGACAATTTTTCCGCAGCAGGATGATTTCGTGATCGGAGCGATCCGCGCCGCGTGCACGAAGTGACGACCCGTCATTTCATCATCGCCACAGCCGGCCATGTTGATCATGGTAAGAGCGCGCTCGTTAAGACGCTGACCGGAACTGATCCGGACCGATTGCCGGAGGAAAAGAAAAGGCAGATCACAATCGATCTTGGTTTCGCCGAACTAAATTTAACAGCCCCGAACGGCGACAGAATTCACGCGGGCATTGTTGATGTTCCGGGACACGAAGATTTCGTGCGCAACATGATCGCGGGAGTTGGCTCGGTTGATCTGTCGCTTTTTATCGTTGCCACAGATGACGGTTGGATGCCGCAAAGCGAAGAGCATTTGCAAATCCTCAATTACCTCGGAGTAAAACGCGCTGTGATTGCTCTCACCAAAAGCGATCTGGGCCGAATTGATTTTGTGACCGACCAAATTCGTCGCCAATTGCATGACACACTATTCGCGGACGCCCCAATCGTTCCGACTTCTGTCCGCACCGGAGCAGGCATTGAAAAGCTGACAAACATGCTTGCGACAGAACTCGCACGAATGGAGCCGCAACGGGACATTGGTAAGCCACGGCTGTTTGTCGATCGCGTGTTCACGCTGCGTGGGATCGGCACAATTGTGACGGGGACACTAACCGGCGGATCGTTGCGCCGCGGACAGCGAATCGTTGTTTACCCGGCCAACCTGGAAACGCGTATTCGTTCCATTCAGAGCCATGGCCAGGAGTTGGAAGGTGCGCAGCCAGGAATGCGTACAGCCGTCAATCTGCAGGATGTCTCTGTGGATCAGATCAAGCGCGGCGATGTCATCACCATTCGCGACCTCGGCGCACCAGGTTCGAGGCTGGTTGTTATTCTGGAAAGATCTGCGCGACTACCTCGCGAAGACCGCGCTGCGCGTCTTCTGAAGAACGGCTCGTCGATATATCTTCACCATGGAACGTCTCGCGTCGCAGCCAGAATTACCGGTCTCGAAACGGGTCGGCTTGAGCCCGGCGAAAAGACGATTGCCCAGATAAAACTCGCAGCACCCATCTTCGCGTTTGCCGGCGACCGCTTTGTGGTTCGCAATCCGTCGGAACGACACACCCTCGCCGGTGGAATGGTCCTCGATCCGAATAATCAAGACACAACGCTTGATGATAAGCACAAGCGCAGCTTACTGATGGCTCGCGCCGCAGCGCCGAATCAGATCGAGCTTTGGGTAGGCTCTGAAGTTGAACTGCGTAGGTTTGTGTCTGCTAAAATGCTCCTCAACCAGTCAAACTTTAGCGCCGATGCGATCGCCGATGCAGTGATGCGGCTGGATCGTGAGAAGAAAATTGTGGTGCGCGGAGAAATCACAGCAGACGCGCAGTTTTGGCGAAACCTTCGGGCGCAGGCGGTCGCCTTGATCGACCGGGCACACAAACAAAATCCGGAACGCGCCGGTGTGGATCTGAATGCGCTGCGCTCGGCACTGCGCATTGAAGAATCAGATCTATTCGAAGCGTTCGCGGCAGATTTGTGCGCAGACGATTTTGTTCGGAAAGGATCGGTCATCGCGCGCAGGTCCCATCGGGCATGGCTGCCGGCGGCACTTCAATCGGTGGAAAAAAGAATTCGTGAAGCGCTTTCGAAAAAGCCGTTCGATCCGCCGGGGCGCAGGGAGATAGAATCAGATCCGCACGCGCGCCAGGTGTTGAGCTTTTTGGTCGGGAACGGAGAGGCAATCGATATCACTCCTGATGTGGTCTTATTGCGCGAAAGTTTGGAGGAGATGAAATCGCGAGTCACCCAATTCATTTCCAAAAACGGTCCGGCGACGGTGAGTGAGTTGCGCCAGGCGCTGGGGAGTTCGCGGCGAGTCATAGTGCCGTTTCTGGAGCGGCTCGATCGGGAAGGATTCACGCGACGCGTGGGCGACAAAAGAATGATATGCAGAATCCGTAACGTGTGAAACGATCGCGGCCGATTCTATTCGTTGTTCCATCCCTGCAGGAAGCCTGGGAGGAAGTGATCGCTCCCTGGTTCGATCAAGTTTTGCCCGGAGCGTGGCAACGCGAGTTGCCTTCGCTGGTTGTCGTTCCAACGCGCGGGCAGACTAACGATATTAAGGCGCGCTTAATCGCAAAAGGCTGGTCGCATTTGGGTTTGCACTTTGTAACACCGTCGAGTTTACGTGCGCTGCTCGCGCGGGATGATGCGAGTCCGACTACTCAGCCTGAACTTCTGCGTTTGCTTCTCGCGATTGCGGCTGGCGAAATGGAAGATCGGCCTAACGAACCTGAAGCACTGGCTGCCAAAGCTGTCGCTCGTGCGCCCGCGCTATTGCTGCGCGCATTGGATCGCCTGGAAACTGCCGGTTGGAAATTCCAAGAACTCGGTCTGTCGTCGTTTGCGCCAGTGGTTCAGCGTTTTAACGAACTGCTGAGAAAATGCGGGTTTGTACTTCCCGGCGAGACTGATCGAAGGCGTTTGCAACAAACGGCACGTGTCAGGAAATTTTCTCACCTGCTTATCACAGGATTCGACGGAGGCCATTGGGCAGAGTGGTTTCTTCTGCGCACCGCAGTCGAACTGGCAGAAAACGCAACGATCGTGCTGGAACAACCGCGAGAAAACTTTTCCGATGTCGACCTTTGCTGGATCGGCTCCTGGGAAGAAATCTGTGGCGAAGCTCAACGCGCCCCGGGAACGACCACCGCGCTCGGCGATTCGCTTTTCAGTGAAGTGGAAATGCGCGGGGGCGCGAAAACGACAAAGCACATCGATTTTCTGATCGGCATAAACTTTTCCGAACAAGCCGAAGCGATCACGCGGCAATGCGTTCGTTATTTGGCAGATGAGAAATGCACGCGGCTGGGCGTGATTTTTCCCGACAGAGGGGCGTTGCCACGGCTTGTCGCGAACTCGCTGGAGCGGCTTGAAATCCCGCACAATGATGGGCTTGGCCACATTGTTCCCGGTATTTTTGAATCGGCGGAGTGGCAGGCCTGGATCGAATTGCAACGTGCGCCACGACTCAATTCCTTTCTGCGTTTTTTAAATGCATTGTCCGACCCGGCGGTTGTATCGCCCAATATCCGCCGCCCAGTTTTCGAAAACATTCTGCGCGAAAGTTACGGGGAGTTGTTGCTGGACGATCTCGAACTGCTGCGCGAATTCTGTGCCACGCGCGTGGACGACGAATCTCAGTCGGCCGCCGAAGCTCTGCGCGCGCTACCGTTCCTCCCGCCGCGCGCCACCGTCGCGCAATTTCTCGAACGAACTCGCGCGGCGCTTGCCCATCTCGGCTGGAAACAACACGCGCTCGAGCTCGCCAATGTCGCGCATAATTGGCCGCAGCGTCTCGATGCGAAATTTTCACGAGCGCTTTTTTTGCGCTGGCTGGAAGAAACGGCTGCGACCTCAGCTGCCGCCCGCTCAGCCGCAGGCGACCATCCGTATGCGCGCCTGCAATTGCTGACGGTGGCGCGCGCGCAAGATCAGGAATGGTCGCACTTGATTCTTGCAGGCTGGAACGAAGGGGCATGGCCCCCGCCAGCCGGAGCGGAGTTCGCACGCGCCGAAGAGATTCATGACTTCAATCGCAGCGTGCAACAGCTCAACAAGCGCGCCGCGCGCCAGGGAAGCCAGGGCGAGGGCCACACCAGTGTGCGCGAAAACCATTCGCTCTATGTCGGGCCTGGCGAGCAACGCGCGATTGCGTCGCGGCAGTTCGATGCACTCCTCGACTCGGCGACCGAAGCCGTGACGCTCACGGCCAGTCTGGTGCAGGAAGATGCGCCGGAACGTTTCTGGAATCCGAGCGAAACTTTTACCGAGCTTTTTCTCAAAACCCGCGGTCAGCCGCTCACCCAAGCGGCCCTGAAAAATCTCCAACGCGCCACCGCGCTGTTGCCAAAGCCTGCGCCGGTAGCGACGAATGTGCAGCAAACGCTGATCGCGTTCAATACGCGCCGCGATTCCTCCAAACCTGCCGGTGAATATGATTTCTCGTTGCGGCCTAACGAGTCGTATCGACCGGTGCCGACGCTGAGTGTGAGCGATTTACAACGAATGGTTTCGTCGCCAGCAATTATCTGGATGAAGCGTTATCTCGGCGTGGAAGCAACAGAGGACGCCGCAAATTCGTGGACGGCGACCATAGGGAAATGGGTGCATGACTGGCTGGCGAATATTAGCGAAGCCCGGGACGGGAGGATTTTCTCGGCATTTCCAGCCTCAACAACGATCGACAAGCGCATTCGCCTTGCCGCGGACGAACGCTGTGCGGCACTTCGGCGTCTTTGCGAGTTGTCAGGCAAGGTCGTCCCTGATTGGTGGACTTCGGGCTGGTTGAACGCGCGTTATCTCGCGCGGTACCTCGGCGCCAAAATCGGAAGTGCGAAAGGGTGGCATTGGATGGCGACGGAGGTGGCCGTTGGTCGCGAAGGTGTGGTGAAAATTGCCGATGGCGTGGAGCTTAAGCTGCACGGCCAAATCGATTTAGCGCTAGCGCAAAATGACGCAGACAGTTTCGCCGGGCAAAAGATTTGGGTTGTCGATTACAAAACTGGCTCGAGCAAGGAACTGAAGGCCTCCGATCTGCACGACAGTCTCGTCAAAGGTACAACGTTGCAGCTCGGTCTTTACGCCCTAGCAATGCGCGAGCTGGGCGCCGCCGAAGTGGACGTGAGCATCATTTCGCTCGTGGTTAAAAACGTCGCGCCACAATTGTCCGTTGTCGATCTAGCAGAGCATACCGACTTGTTTGGCGATCTGGCGGAAATGCAGCGTACCGGGGTTTTCGGAATGAAAGGTGAAATCCGTCCGGCCTTTGGTTACAGCGCGCTCTACCCGCTCGCTACGTTGCAGATCGATAACGACATTTTGGAAGATAAATGGGCGCTGACGCATCCCGCGCTTGTCCTTGAGAAAGAGGAGTGGGAAACATGGTGAAGCCGCGCGACGAATCCGCACGCGCTCGTTTCGCCAGCGAGTTGGGCCGCAATTTTTCCGTGGTCGCGTCGGCCGGTTCGGGCAAAACCACTGCGATCACGCAGCGTGTTTTGTCGATCGCGCGTTCGCCGAACGCCGCGGACACTCTGCCGCATCTGGTAGTCGTCACCTTCACCAATCGTGCGGCGGACGAAATGCAACAGCGCACGCGGCAAGCTCTTCTCCAGGAAAATTTGCGGCAGGAAGTGCAAACTGCATTCAATCGCGCCTTCTTCGGCACTATCCATTCGTTCTGCATGAAACTCCTGATCGACTTCGGTCATTATCTTGGTTTGCCTGCGCCCCTTGAGTTGGTCGAAGACGACGACGACCTCTGGCAGGAGTTTGTACAAAACCAAACCCGAATTGGCCGGTCCTTAAGCGACAAGGATCGCGCTATGCTTCTGCGTTTCGTGCAGGCGCGCGACCTGATGGAGCTGGCCCGCCGCGCTGGCTCGGCTGCGTTACGCGTGCCACCGACATCGTCATGTCCGACTCTCGATTTCGGGGAAGTCTACTCACAGTCGGATAAGGGAAAGGGAAACGACAACATCAGTAAATCGCAGGCGGAATTGCGCGAGTGGGAAAGGCGTTTTGGCGGTGACTGGGAATACCTGCGCTGGCCCGTTTGTTTCACGGCCGCAAACGCCAGGTTCACTCAGCTCTGGCAGGAGAAATTTGCGCCTTTGCGAAAATGGATCTGCGACGCCGCCACCTGCGTCGCCGCGGAGGTGCAACGTGATTATCTCGACTTTCGACTCGACCACGGACTCGTCACCTACCCAGATCAAATCGCGCTCGCCCATGGGTTGCTGCAACATCCCGTCGCCGCGCAGAGGATCCACGAAGAAAGCTTTCGTGTCATTCTCGACGAGGCGCAGGACACCGAGCCGCTGCAATTTTCCGTGCTACTGGAAGCGACGCGTCCGCCGGAAGCGAAAGGCCTTTGGTTGCAAGAACGGCATCTGGGTCCGCAGCCCGGCCACTTCTGTATGGTCGGCGATTTCCAGCAATCGATTTACTGGCAGCGGGCGGACCTGAATTATTACAGAGCCGTCCATGAAGTGCTCATCGCCGGCAAGCACGGAGAAAGTTTGGAATTTGCGGTCACGTTTCGGCTCGACCAGAAGCAGCTCGATTTCGTTAACGAAACTTTCCGTGAGATTTTGAATAACAAGGATGGACAGGTGCGCTTCGTCGAATTGCAACCGCGCCCGGGAATTCTTCCCGGGAAAGTCATTCGCGTACCGCTTGTCGCAAAGGAATTGTTGCCGGAAGGAAAAAAACTGAGGGACTACCAAAAGGCGCGCATCGAAGCGGAATATCTGGCGCGATGGATCAAGGACGCAGGACTGAAAAAACTTTCGGCCGATTCGTGGCGGGAAGTGGCGATCCTTTGTCCGCGCAAAGCTTGGCTGCAAATGACGGCCGCGGCGCTACGCCGCGTCGGTCTGCCGGTGGCGATACAATCTGAAAACGATGTCAAAGGCGACAGCCCGGCTTATGCCTGGCTGACCGCGCTCCTCACGATCATGACAGACCCGCTCAATGCTTATGAAATTGTCGGCGTCCTCCGTGAGATCTTCGGCGCGTCCGATCACGATCTTGCGGTCTTTTCCGACGGGCAGAGAGCGAGATTTCGCATTGACGAGATTTTATCGGCGACCGGAAGGATCTCCTCGCTCTTACGCACGCTCGCGGAAATTCGCCAACGCGCAGAGGGCCTGGCCTTATTCGACGCCGTTACGTTGATCATCGAGCAAACACAGTTGCGCCAGCGTTTGCTCGTATTGCCCGCGGCGGAGTTCGGCGATCTGGCACGCGAACTCGATGCCTTGCTGGCACAGACGGCGGAAGCGGAAGCGAACGGAATGATCCTGGCAGAGTTCGCCGAACACTTACGAAACGATTTCGCGACGCAGCGCGCCGTCCGTTTCTCCGCCGACGACAACGCGATCCAACTCATCACTTCGTACAAGGCAAAAGGCTCGGAATGGCAGGCGGTGATCGTGCCATTCCTCGCGCGCGAGCTGCGGCCGCACTCGCCGCCTTATCCGCATTTCGTGAAATCGCCCGTGGATGGCGAGCTGATTATCGCGTTCGGCAAACAAGACAAATCGAAGGATTTGAAAGACGCGATCGAGCGTGCCCAAAAGCAGGAACTGGAACGCCTTCTCTACGTCGCAACGACGCGAGCTCGTCATGCGCTCGTAATTGTGCTCGATCAGGAAATCTTCACCAACAACGACGGCCAAGTCCCCAGAACAGCACAACTTCGCCGGCTGATTCGCGACAAGGATTCTTATTCCGGCGAATTTGACCAACACAGCAGCACGATCGATGAGGTCCTCGAACCTTCGCCGATCGCAGGGCAGGCGTCACAGAAAAACGGTGCTGAAATCCAGCCGTTAACCGACGGCGAGCTAAAGCGCGCTGCGAAACGCGCTTCGGAATTCGTGCGAAAGATCACACCAAGCGCTCTCGATTCGGAAGTTCCAGTAGACGTGCAAACGCGCGGGCGGCTCGATACTCTGGCCACCCTCTACGGCCGCTGGTGGCACAAATTTTTCCAACGTCTGGATTGGAAAGGTGGAATCGATTCCGCACAAGAGTTATTCGATAAAGAATTGCCGATTTCTCCCGACGCGAAAGCCGCAGTAAAAGACTGGAACGCCACGCGCCGGCATTTGTTCAGCGACGCCACCATTGCTCGTTTTCTTGCGAGCGATGAAACGTTGTTTCATGCGGAATTTCCATTTTCGTGGCGCAGAAACGATCGCAGCGTGCTTGAAGGCTTGATCGATTCGATCATGATTAACCGCAAAGCTGGCAGGTGTCTTCTGCTTGATTGGAAAACGAACGATGTTTCCCCAAGCGATGTCGAAATCTTTCGCGAAACCTACCGGCCACAGTTGGCCGCTTATTGGAAGGCGGTCGCCGAGATTACCGGCCTCGAAGTAGAAGCCGGCTTGTTCTCGACTGCGCTTGGCCATTTGCTGCTCTATTCTGCCGAGGAACTGCAAGTGGAATGGCGCCGGCTGGAACAACTTCCGCCCGCGCAATTGGAAAATGAAATTCGGCTGGATGCGGCCGATGGCTTATGACGACAGAACAAAGCCACGAACAAGCGGCCAGGCTGCGTCGTCGTTACGCTCGTGGTGACTAGCTCTCTCTATCGCCGCGAATAAACTGTTCGACGCAGCGATACGCTTCGTCGTCTGTCATTTGCACGGGCGGATGCTTCGAGAAATAGGCGGAGGGGGAATGCAACACACCGCCGATGCCGCGATCGAGAGCAAGTTTGCAGCAGCGAATCGCGTCGATTGCTACGCCGGCTGAGTTTGGCGAATCTTCCACAGACAGTTTCACGTCGATTTCCATCGGCACATCGCCGAACAACCGGCCTTCCACGCGAATGAACGCAATTTTGTTGTCGAGTTGCCACGGGACGTAATCACTCGGGCCGATGTGGATGTTTTCGTCCGCCAAGCGATCGCCAATAACGGATTGCACCGCTTCCGTCTTCGAAGTCTTCTTTGACGCGAGCCGCGTACGATTCAGCATATTCAGAAAATCGGTGTTGCCGCCGGTGTTCAACTGATACGTGCGCACAATTTTCACGCCGCGCTTCCGGAAAAGATCGACCATTGCCCGATGCACAATCGTGGCGCCCACCTGCGCCTTGATATCGTCGCCAATGAGCGGCAGATTTTTATCGGCGAAGCGTTTGGCCCACGCGGAATCGCTGGCGATGAAGACTGGGATGTTATTGACAAAACCGAGTCCGGCTTCCAGCGCACAACCAGCGTAAAATCGGGTCGCCTGCTCCGATCCAACGGGAAGATAATTGACCATTAATTCTGCGGAGGAATTCTTCAGTTCTGCGATGATGTCTTCGCGAGTTGTTTCCTTTTCCAGAGGAAGAAATGTGCGCAGCGGGTCCTGGTCGTGCATGTGCGGAGGATAGCCATCCAGAACGCAGCCCATTTTTACAATCGCGCCAGTGAGCTTGATTTGTTCGCAGAAAACCTTGGTGCAATTCGGAGGCGAAAAAATGGCCCTGCTTACGTCCAGGCCGACCTTGCGCCGGTCAATGTCGAAAGCGGCCACAACTTCAACGTCACTCGGACGATAGCCACCAATCTGGCGGTGCATTAATCCCACGGTTGCGCCGTTTCGGGATGAGCCGTCATAGAAATTTATTCCTTGAACAAGTGAGCTGGCGCAGTTTCCAACCCCGACAATGGCGATTCTAATTTTTCTCATTTCTAAAAACTGAAACCTACCTGATCTAAATAATTCGGAGCAAGCGATAAATTAGGCTGGTTCGCTGCCGCGTCCCCCCTAGTTAGGCCCCCCGAAACCGGGCCGCGAAGCCTGAATGTGTCTGAAGTCGCACCGGCTTGCAAGACCTGATATAAGGGCAAGATTCAGAGGCATTCCTGGGCAGGGAAGGCCTCCGCCAGGAGATAAAACCACATGTGTTCGAAATTCGCGGCCATCAGCGTGTTGTTTGCTGCCGCTTTGGCCATCTCCTCAAAATCGCTCAAGGCGACGCCTAGTTATACGATCGAACAGGCGGTCGACCTGGCGCAGGAGCACAACCCCGAGATCCTGATCGCGCGCAAGAAAGTGATCGCGGCGCGCGGCGATTTCATTGAAGCGCGCTCGGGATATCTCCCGTGGCTGAGCTCGAGTGGCCTTTACGATAAACGACAGACCCAGAGCGAGACAAATCTTCGACAAGAGGATTACAACGCGATAGTGAAGCTCGAACAGAACCTCTATACCGGCGGAGCAGTGTCGAGTCGGGTGGCAATCGCGCAATTAAATATCGCGAAGGCAAATTATGACCTTCAGGAAACGATCAGCCGCGTGATTATGGATGTCCGGATCGCGTTTAACGAATTGCTGTTGAATCGGGCAAAAGTCCACGTGCACGAGGATTCCGTGGGAGTGTTGGAACAGGAACTGAAAAGCGAGCAGGAAAATTTTAGCGCCGGAATTGTCGCCAAGCTAAATGTGCAGCGGGCGGAAGTGGCGATCGCAAACGAGCGGCCAGAACTCTTCAACGCGCAAACCGACTTGAGAAATTCGTACTTGCGCCTCGCGGAACTTCTGGGGATCGATGTGCGCCCGGCAGCCCAGTCCCCGCCATTTGAGGTCTCAGGCGAATTGCAGTATCGGCCCGATCACCCTGATCTGAATGATTGCCTGGCACGGGCTGATGCGAATCGCCCGGTGATCAAAGCGCGAGAAAAAGACATCCAGATCGAAGACCGGCAATATGTTCTGGACCGCAGCGCGACACGTCCACACGTGCGCGCGTTCTCGGGATACGAAATTTACAGTGAACGCGATCCCGATGTCGGCCCGGAATTCAACTACGGCGGAGTCGTCGGAATAAACGCGACTTGGAACATCTTTGACGGCCACGCGACCAAAGGCCGGATGCAAGCAACACGCGCCCGGCGCGAAGCAGCGGTTCAAGCATTGGCGGCAGCGCGGCGCACCGTTGCATCGGAAGTTCGCAGTGCGTTTTTCGACCTGCAACAAGCAGGACGCGTGCTGGAAAACGAAACAAGAAATGTGCAAACGGCGGATGAAACGCTCGACATGGCCAAGGGCAACTTCGCCGCCGGATTAGGGACACAGCTCGACGTTTTGCAAGCCGCAGCCGACGTCGCCCGAACGCGCACTACTCGATTAAGCGCGATCTACCTGCACAACGTAGCTCTCGCCCGCCTCGCCCACGCGTGTGCCAGTACCGCGCAAGCGCTCAATTTCGGGTCCGACTTCAAAGAGGCAAAGACCGAAAACCGCAATGCGGCGCACGCCGCCGACGTGGCTAAGCCGCCGCAAAAAATGACTCAGCGATGAAGGAGCGATCTCTGTTTGTGAGGGGAGCGCGGGCATTTTGCCCGCTATCGCTGACATTTTGCCGGCGGCCTTTGATCACGGTGGTGAGGATGGAGGGTGTCGGCACGTCGAAAATGTGGCGACCAAGGCTGTCCGGCAGAATGCCGGACACAGCGAGCAGAATGCTCGCGCTCCCCTTTTTCGCCGCAATGACAACTTGCCTCGCATCTCCGACCAGCGCGGTCACTCTGCAAGAGGTCCTTCACACCACGCTGGAGAAAAATCCGGCGATCCGGGAAGCGAAGTCGGGCCTGGAGCAAGCTGCCGGAAAACGCCTGGTTTTTCGCTCGATTGTTTGGCCCGACCTCCAAGCGGGTGTGCCTGCCGGGGTTCAGTATGGCCACCGGTCTGGTGAGAACGGCGTAAAAGGATTCGCCGTGGGTCGCGGCACCTTGGATCAGACATTGTTTAGCATGGCTGTGCCGCCTTCACTTCGGCGTGGAGACATCGAAGTGCTGATCGCGCAACAACAACTGAATGTCGCCGTGGTGGAACAGTTGCATGCCGCGCGACTCGCGTTTTACACCGTGCTTTACAACCGTTCGTTGGAATCCATTCGAGGCGAACAACGCCAAAAACTGGAAGACAATGTTGCCACTCAGAAAAATCGGTTGGAAGCCGGATTAGTCGATCGCAGCACAGTCGCAAGCGCAACTGTCCAAGCCGACGAACTGGTGCCGCAAATTGAAACCGCGCAGCGCGCATTTCGGGAAGGGCAATTGAACCTGGCCTTGGCGATGGGGATCGATCCTGCGGGATCGGCCCTGCCCGAACCCGAAGGCGAACTGGAGTTTATCCCGGCGCGGATTGATGTCGATGCCGAAACAACGGCGGCGTTACAGCGCAGACCCGATCTCAAGCTCGCCCGCTTGTTTGTCCGCGCGGCCAATGAAGATCAACGGATCATCGCAGCGGATTATTACCCTCGTATCGAGGGTAGCATTCCCGGCGAATACGTCCCCGTCAAAGGCATTCATCGCCAAGAGTCAACAAGCAAGACGCAGGACTTTATTGGATCGGAGATTAAGGAGAAAGCGGCATACACGTGGCGAGTAGTCGATAACGGAAAAGTCGGAGGGGCAGTGTTGAGAGCACAGGCAGCGCGGGAGGAGAACGAACTAACCTGTAGGAAATTGGAAGCGAACGTGAGCCGCGAGCTGTCGCGCATCGCCAACGACCTTGACACAATTGCCGCCCGCGAAAAATCGCTCGCATCCGCTTCTGCGGCTGCGGAGGAGAGTGCCCGCACTATTCGGGAGAACGTGGCAACTGGTCTCGCCTCGCCGCTCGAGTACCGCGTGACCCAAAGCGCTTTTCTCAAGACGAGAAGCGGGCTGCTCGACGCTGTTTATCGGCACAATGTCGCACTAGCAGAATGGGACCGGGCCGCCGGCCGTTATTTCCAATATTCGTACGAGCCCGTGGCCTCGCGCAAAGAAGGTGATTCGATAAATCGTTAAATCTAAACTGGTTCGCCTCGACGGTTTTGGAATCTTCCTAAGACTTCCTCCAGGAATCGAACGGACGTGTTCGCCGCGGTGTCTTGGCAATAATGCTCTCGAAGATCTACGAACAAGAGGCAACGCGAACCGCAGCGGCTGGGCACGAGATTATTGCAAAGAACAGCCATGGACATCACACTAGTCCTCCAAAATTGAAATTTCCGGAATCAAAATCCATTTTGTGGATCGGCGGAGCTGCAGTCGCGGTTATTTTCGCCGCTGCGTATTTTTTTCTGATGCCAGTCGCGGAAGTGACGCAGGTGCGTCGCGGCACGGCTATTTCCGCAGTTTACGGCACCGTGCGGATCGAGCCGGCGTTCGTCGTGCGGGTTCGTGCGCAAAATGACGGTTTCATCCGACTAGCGGAAGCTTTCTCCGCCGGCAGGGGGGCAATCGGAAAAAGTGTGGAAAAAGGTCAATTGCTGGCGACGATCGCGGACGAGGAAACTTCCCGTCAACTCAAGCAAGCCCGCGCCGATTTGCAGGCTGCCGTTGACCGTGCCGCTCTTCCACTCCCTTCGTCGGAGTTACTCAAGGCGGCAGAGGACAATCTGCAACGGCTCGAAAAAGTTGTCTCCTCCGGGAACGTGCCCGCTGTCGAATATCAGAAATCCAAGAGCGAGGTGAACCGTTTGCGTGGCGCGGTGGAAACAGAGCGGATCGAACGGGACCGAAATCTGAATTCGCTGGAAGAATCCACCAAAAAGCTCGAGGCCGAAATGAAGAATGCGGAAGTCCGCTCGCCGATTGATGGAATTCTCACCAATGTTCAGACGATCGACGGCGAACTGGTCTCAGACGGCAACGAGCTTTTCACCGTCTCTTCGCGACAGACTTATGTGCGCGGCGAAGTGAACGAGGAAGACGTCGGCGAGGTGAAGGCTGGGATGAAAGCAAGGGTGCAATTGTACGCCTACCGCACGCGCACTTTCGACGCGCGCGTGACATCGGTTCAGCCGGCAGCCGATCCAACCACTCAGCGCTACACCGTGGTGCTTGAGATGGAAAGGCCGCCCGACAACTTGATGGTCGGAATGACAGGCGAGATGAACATCATCACTGGCGTGCACGAGAATGCGCTGTTGGTGCCGACGCGTGCTCTGCTTGTGGACCAGGCGCTTGTAGTAAACGGGGGAATTGTCCAACGGCGAACAGTCAATGTAGGATTTCGCACACTGGATGTCTCCGAGGCGCTAAGCGGACTCTCGGAAGGCGATCACGCAATTATTTCCGATCAGGACAAGTTTCATTCCGGTCAG
>Ga0209056_10004463_pt1 | contig 14755 bp, 12 predicted proteins | sample GraSoiAngelo_114_FD_185876 | JGI IMG/M metagenome (GOLD analysis project Ga0209056, IMG submission 185876) | Grasslands soil microbial communities from the Angelo Coastal Reserve, California, USA - 14_0903_13_40cm (SPAdes) (version 2) | ecosystem: Environmental > Terrestrial > Soil > Grasslands... | reverse complement strand
TGGAGGAAGTGTGTCTCGAAATGAAAAGGATTTTCAATATCCCGCCGAGTTCGGACGCGAAGCGGGACAGATCAACGTAACGGGATCCTCAACGCCATCGTTGGCGGTTGGCAGGTCACGGGTATCTACGCAGTGCAGAGCGGACCGCCCACTCAATCCCATCGGCTGGTTTCTAATTCTCAGCCGGCTGAAGTTGCTGTGGGTCAGCGTCCAGAGCGAATGCGGCTACCGGCGGCCATCTTGTCCGTTAAGATTTTCCGAGTCACGTTCGTTGTGGTGGCATATCTTCTGAACGCTTTCGTGTCAATGCGAGCAGCACATGCACGATTGAATCTGCGGCATCCGCGACACAAAACGTTCGTCGAGGCGCTTCCGTCATCAGTTTCCCGGGACTGGCTGTCTGGCGATGCTGGCGATGCGAACGCGGGCTAAAGCCCGCGACTGGCGCCTCTCATTTCGCCTGTGCTCAGTTCGCCGGGTGGGATGACCGCATCAGAAAAGTGGGACTTTCGGCAATTCCCAGAATGAGTGACGACCAGCGGTAGTCATGCGCCGCTGCGTCGCGGACGATTTTTCTCACGGCGGGGCGATCGTAATACTCGAGTCTTCGGCCGAGAGCGTAGGCCAAAAGTTTTTCAGTGACGGTGCGGGGAAATTGCTCGGGCTGATCGAGCAGCAGCGCCCGCAGTCCGGAAAGCCCCTCAACCTTCGCACCGCTTACCGTGGCGCCACTGGCGTCGACTGGTTTGCCCGATTCGTCAACGGTGCGCCATCCCCCGATGACGTCAAAATTCTCCAGCGCGAACCCGAGCGGATCGATGACCGAATGACAACCGTTACAAGAAGGATTCTGCCGGTGTTGGGCAAGCCGTTCGCGTATCGACGTTGGGATAGCGCCCGGCTTGTTCTCCGCCAAGTTGGTGTCCACTCCGGGAGGGGGCGGCGGTACAGGCAAGCCGAAGATGTTGTTCAGCAGCCATTTGCCGCGCAAGACTGGCGATGTGCGATCCGGATACGACGTGGTTGCCAGCAGCGCTCCCTCCGCGAGCAGCCCGCCGCGCTGATCGTGGTTGGGGAGCGCGACTCGACGGAAGCGGCTGCCGTAAATCCCAGGAATTCCGTAATGCCGCGCCAGCCGTTCGTTGACGAAGGTATAGTCGGCGTTCAAGAGATCCACGACGCTGCGATCGTCGCGTATGGTGCTGCCGACAAACAGTTCGGTTTCCCGCTGGAATGCCTGCAGAAGACTCAGGTCATAATTGGGATAACGCTCCGGATCGACGACCACCTCTTCGACGCGGCGAAGATTCAACCACTGGGCGGCGAAATCGTTGACGAGCGCATCGATGGCGCGCGGGTCGGCCAACATTCGTCGCACTTCCTTTTCCAGGATCGGCGGATTCGTCAACTGTCCGCGCTCGGCCAACGCGAGCAAGCGCTCGTCGGGGATGCTGCCCCATAGGAAGAACGACAAGCGCGACGCCACCTCGATGTCGCTCAGGCGGTACGTGTTTTGGGCGGACCCCGCTTGTTTTGTCGCCGGCGGATCGCGATGGACGCGTAGAAGGAAGTCCGGGTCGACGAGCATTCGTTCGAGCGCGAATTGAATTCCGGCGTCAAAATTTCCACCATCGTTTCGGCCGCTATCGAAAAACTCAACCAGCGTCTGTACATCTCGGTTCGTCACGGGCCGGCGATAGGCGAGCCGGGCCATTCTTGAAAGGATCTTCGTGGCGCAGGCCCGCTCTTCCCCAGTGAGTTTAGGCCGGCAGACGAAAATCGCGCGGCGGCTGGGAGTTTCTAATTCGTCGCGCTTCGCGGTCCCCGCCTTCGCCGACTCTGAAATGGTGTAAGGGCCGCCGATTTGGACCTTGCCCACGTTCGCGTAATCCATGTACACCTGGTCGTTCGTGATGACCCTGCCCCTTTGCAGGGGTTGCGGAAGGCCTTCCGGTTCCCACAGCTCCCGGACGAACGACACGCCGACGACGTGCGGCCCCGCCTCCACCGTAACGCGGACCTCCAGCCCAGCGTCTCCGCCGATCTGCATGTACTTCTCCCATGAGTCATCTCCGGCAAAGCCGGGCTCACCGTCGCCTGCGTAACTGGCCGCAGCGGGCCTGCCCTGGGCTTTGCCTCCGACGCTGAACCGCTTCAGCAGTTTGCTATCGAGGCGGACGTCGAGCTGCTGCGGCCATCCCATGCCCTTGAGGTAATCCTGATACTGCCGTTGGAGACGAACTTTGATAAGGTACTCGCCGTCGACTGGAAAGTCGTGGCGAATCGCAATGCCGCCTCGAGATCCGAGCGGCAGATCTTCGTTCTGCCGATCGTCTTGCATCACGTGCAAGGGAATTTCAAATGTCTCAATCGCCGGATTGGTGGGAGGAAGACCCGTCGCGAGCCGCGTGACTTGACGAGCCACCGACATGTAACGTTCCAGGTGGGCCGTCGAAATCGAGAGGACATCCGCGATATTGTCGAAACTGCCGTCCGCTGTCTCGTCCCCAGGCAGCAGCGGCTTCACATCGAGGTCGAGCGCGAGCAGGTCACGAATCGCATTGTTGTATTCGGCGCGATTGAGACGATGGACCGCGGCGATCCTGCCTGGATTCGGACTGGCCTCCCACGAGCGGTCGATTTCGTGCTCCAACCAGCTCGCCACAGCGTGATACGTAGCCGCATCGGGACGCGGCCTTCCCGGCGGCGGCATCGAGCCGGCGCGAAGCTTCGCTATGACTTTTTCCCACACCTCCGCATTGGGGCCTGGGTTCGTGGGGTCGAGACTGTCGAGCTCGAGTCCGGCGGTATGGAGTTTCTGGTTATGGCACGTGATGCAGTACTGCTCGAAGACGGCCTTGGGGGCCGCAGACGTCGCGGGCGATGGCGCCTGTTGCGTCTGCCGGGCCGAGGTCTGAAAGGTGGATACGGTCAGAGCGATGCAGCCGCTGACAAAGAGTGCCGAGATCCTGTGCCTAAAACAGGGCATTCGCTCCACCTCAACTACTGTTTTGGTGTCAGATCCATCGCCTCAACGATTCGGGTGAACGGAAGCTTTGCGGCCTCATTGACTTCCTTCACGACCGTGCTGTTCTGAGCCTCAAACAGGCACATGCAATGTGCTTCGCCGGGAACAAACGTCGTTCGGATGTACCGTACAGGCTTGCCTTCCCTGGTGAATTTCTGCGAGGTTTCGATTGCAGCCTTCTGCGCCCCTGCGAGCTGATCTATGCTAATGCCAGTAAGAGTTCGGTCAACCATGTACACGGGCATGCCAACCTCCAATGGATTCGAGAAGTTATATCGTTGCAGCTTACGCCCAAGCGTAAGAGCACGGCAACTCTAATCGAAGCGGCGTGGACGCGGAAACACATTCCCCTCCTGGGAGACGAGGGGAATTCATTTCGCCGTCATTTTGCTGTCATCACTGATATGCCATTGCCACGATTCGCAATTCGGTGTAAGGTTCAATCCGTTAATCTATTGAGGATGTTCTTATATTCAGCTCCCAATAAGCTTTTGATATCAGGGGTGATTCTTTCCGCACTTGTCACCCTTACAGCGTGCGGCAGTAGTGTTGCCGGCAAGCGGGCGGACACTGCAGCAACAGAACCACGGCTCCAAGTGCGAGCCGTACCGGTTGAGGTCAGGGAACTTCGCCGAAATGTCGAGTCTGTTGGATCTCTCTTTGCGCTCGAAGAGGTGGCGGTCAGTTCCGAAGTCGAAGGGAAAGTGGACGAAGTCCTTGTCGATGTCGGAGATCGCGTAGAGACCGGCCAACCTCTTGTCAACGTCTCGACAATCGAGTTGAAGCTGACTCTCGATCAGCAACGAGCCCTCTATCAACAGGCCCGCGCGCGCCTTGGCCTCACGGAAGAATCGGATGATCTCAAGAACGTGCTGGATGCGGCTGAAGTCAAGAAGGCTGCGGCGGACCTGAAAGAGGCGGAAGAAATTTATAAGCGATCCCAACTGCTTCTCGCAAAGCTACTCATCCCGCGGCAGGACTTCGATCAGACTGAAGCTCGTATAAATGCGGCCAGGGCGGCCTATGACCTGGCCGTCCAGTCCGTGCAGAACTTAAGAGCACAGCTGCCTCAGTACAAAGCAGCTGTTCAACTCGCCGAAAAAAAACTGCGCGATGCGGTGATTCGGGCGCCTTTTAAAGGTCAGGTCAAGGAGCGTGTTGTGGCTCCAGGTCAATATTTGAAAGTGCAGACGCCGGTCATGGTCATCGTCAGTATGGATCCGCTGCGGGTTCGCCTCAAGATTCCCGAAACGATGGCGGGATGGATTCAGACTGGCGACCGGATACAGGTTTCTGTCGAAGCATATCCCGATAAGACGTTTTCAGGAAAGTTATCGCGCATCAATCCTTCTGTTGATCCACAAAGCCGCACGTTTGAAGTCGAGGCGTTGCTGGATCCCGAGGGATTACTGAAGCCAGGGTTCTTCGTAAAGGCCCGAATACCGTCTGGAAAAATAGACCAGGCGATGGCGGTGCCCCAGGAGGCACTCCAGTATTCGTACGGCGTATATAAAGTGTGCCTGATTCAAGGCGACGTTCTCAAAGAGACGGAAGTCAAGGTAGGCGATCTATCACGCGAGCAGATCGAGGTTGTTTCAGGCATCAAGGCCGGCGATATGCTTGCCGTTCCGCTCAAAGGCCAGGTACTCAAGGATGGCGCTAGAATTCAAGTCGTCCAGTAGGAGGCGCGATGTTTTTTCTGACTGTTTGTGGCCATTTCCGTTCACCGGGTGAGTTTAAGGTCATATGACGATCAGTGAACTTTCGGTAAGGCGGCCGGTCTTCGCGTTAATGCTGATCAGTTTCCTGGTCGTGCTGGGCGTGTTTTCGTTCCGTGATCTTGGAGTCGATCTCTTTCCTCGATCGGATCCCGCCACGGTCAATATTAACATTTCACTGCCGGGCGCCACGCCGGAGGAGATGTCGACTCAGGTCGTTCTGCCCATAGAACAGGTTGTGAACACGATCAGTGGTCTGGACGAGCTCAGTTCACAAACCTCTGAAGGATCGGCCAGGATCACCTGCACATTCGTTCTCGAAAGAGACATTGAAAGCGCCGCCCAGGACGTTCGTGAGAAAGTTGCCGGCGCGCTTAGAAATCTTCCGCCCAACATTTTCCCGCCAGTCATACAGAAGGCCGACCCGGATTCGGCGCCCGTGCTGACAATCTCTGTCGTCAGCGACAAGAACATCCGCGAAACGACGGAAATCGCGGACAAGCAGATCCGGCGCGTGTTGGAAACTGTGGATGGCGTTGGTACCGTGACGATCACTGGAGGACGGTCGCGCCAGATACGCCTTTACGCCGACGCGGAGAAATTGAATGCGTACGGCATTACCATCAATCAGTTTCAACACGCCATTCAAAATGAGAACGTTGAAATCCCGGGAGGGCGCATCGTTCGCGGCGCTAGCGAAGTCGGCGTGCGGACGTTGGGGCGCGTGGATGCTGTTAGCCAGTTTGGCGACATCATCGTCGCGAATGTCAATGGGTCGCCTATCCGAGTACACGATGTCGGCCGGGCTGAAGATACTTTCGCGGAGCCGAACACTTGGAACATGGTTGAGGGCAAAGAAGGGGTACGGCTCGATGTTCGCCGCCAATCTGGCACCAATACAGTCGCGATCATTGACCTCGTCAAGGAGAAGCTCGATCAAATCAGGAAAAGTTTGCCGCCGGGAGTTGAGATCAAGATCATTGCGGACAAGTCGATCTTCATCAATGCTTCCGTCACTGCTCTGAAAGAACACCTCCTTTATGGCAGCCTGCTGGCGAGCCTGGTCGTTTTACTCTTCATCCGGAATCTCCGATCCGTTGCGATCGCATCGCTTGCGATTCCCACGTCCATCGTCGCAACTTTCACGCTGCTCAAAGTGATGAACTTTACGTTGAACAATATGACATTGCTCGGCTTGACGCTGGCAGTGGGCATCGTCATTGATGATGCGATCGTGGTGTTGGAGAACATCGTTCGATTCATAGAAGAGAAATTCGAGCTGCCGAAAACCGCGGCGATCGACGCGACCAAGGAAATCACGCTGGCTGTTGTTGCGACCACAATTTCGCTGGTCATCATTTTTGTGCCAATTGCTTTCATGACCGGCTACGCCAAGCGTTACGTCAACGAATTCGGCTGGACGATGGCATTCTCCGTCATGGTTTCCATGCTGGTCAGTTTCACGTTGACGCCGATGCTAAGTTCGTTTCTGCTCAAGCGCAGCAACTCAAAACCCGGCGAAGAACAACACAGCTCCAGAGGAGTAGGATTTTTTCACGGCCTTTCAACCCAGTACGGCCGGCTTCTGGCATGGTCTCTCGACCATCGCTTCGTGGTTATTGTCTTCGCCTTGGCAACTTTTGCGACGGCAATCCCGCTCAATTCCCGCGTCGGTAGAGACTGGATTCCAGCAGACGACCAGAGCGAATTGACGCTTTATCTGAACATGGCAGTTGGCACTTCGCTCGACGCCAATGTGAAGATATTGAAGGAGATCGTTGAGAAGATTAAGCAAGTGCGCGGGGTTGAGTTCGTCAATCCTTACATCGGTGCCGAGATCACCGGCCATTCACATACCTACATTCGACTCGTCGATATATCCAAGCGCAACTTCACGCAGGAGGACGTCGCAAAGGATATTCGGAAAATAATGGCGCAATATCCCAACATTCGCTCGCGCGTGAACTGGCCTTCCGCGCTTGGGGAAGGCGAGAGCTATTCGGGAATAAACGTCCGGTTGCTTGGTCCAGATCTAGAAAAGGTTGGCGAATATGCGAGAAAGGTCTATGACCAATTGAAAACGATTCCGGGATTCGCCGATGTGGACATGGACCTCGATATCAACAGCCCTGAACTTCAAATCCAGATCGATCGCCAACGCGCCTCCGAATTAGGTGTGCGTGCTGCAGACGTTGCAACTGCTGTTCGGCTAATGATTGCCGGTGAGGATGAGATATCGACGTACAAGGAATCCGACGAACAATATCCAGTTACGATGCAACTGTTGCCCGAGCAGCAAAAGGATCCGCAGGTTCTTGCCCGCTTGATGATTCCTTCAACAAAGGTAGGGCAGGTTCGGCTCGATAACATTGCGGCGATTCAACGCGGGCTCAGCCCTGGGCGAATCAACCGGTACAACCGCCAATTTCAAGTTCCCGTCCGGGCGAATCTCGATTCAGATGTAGCGCTTGATGCCGCTGCGGAAAGAGTACGCGGGGTCATAAGGAAAGTTGGGTTACCGCCCGGGTATACGAGCCGATTCTCAGGAACTGTAAAAACTCTCGATGATACGAATAAAAGCCTGATCGTCACCTTCCTTTTGGCATGCATCTTCATGTACATGGTGCTTGCGGCGCAGTTTGAAAGTCTATTGCATCCGTTCGCGATCATGATGAGCCTGCCGCTGTCGATCCCTTTTGCTCTACTCACCCTTTGGTTGACCGGCCGAACCCTCAATCTGTGGAGTTCATTGGGTGTACTGCTGCTGTTGGGAATCGTCAAAAAGAATGGCATTCTCCAGATCGATTACGCCAACAAACTTCGCGACCGAGGCATGTCTCTGCGCGAAGCGGTTCTCGAGGCATGCCAGGTTCGCTTGCGTCCCATCCTGATGACGACTTTCTCTATCATTGGGGGTCTCATTCCAACTGCAATCGGCGCGGGAGCCGGCGCGGCGCAACGCTCCGCCATCGCAGTGACCATCATCGGTGGACAGAGTCTCTGTTTGCTGCTGACCCTCGTCGTTACGCCTGTCACCTATTCACTGTTGAGCGAATTGAGCGAACTGAAGTTGGCTAGCGCCATAAGAGCCTCACGCCAGCGGCTCGGCACTTCTCGCTTCTTCAGCTTGTTCCTTCACTAAGTCAGTTGGACCTCTTATAAAAGGCGGCGATGGGTACAGACGCCGGCTAAAAGCCCGACTACATATTGCGACAACGTTTCAGCCAAGCATGTAGTCGCGGGCTTTAGCCCGCGTTCGCATCGCCGATTTTAGGATATTGGCTCATGACACCCCTCGGGTACTTTTTCTTCATAGCGCCTGCGTTCCTCATTGGTACGGTCTTTGGAGCGCTGGTTGCATTGGCGTTGGGCGGTAGCATGAACATGAAGTCTGCTGGGCGGGGAGTGACGTTTAGTGCAGTCGGGGCCGCTGGCGGCATCGTCCTCTACTTGCTGACAGCGTCATGGTGGAATGACCCCATCGTAGGTCCATACATGTTATGCCCGTTCACGGGGATGGCGATGGGGCTGATTTCGCAGCGACGTAAACGAAGCGGTTGACTCTCTAGATAGTTTCTGTCGCGATAAAACGCAGATTCTGGAATGGTCTTGACCACCAGTGCGAACAGCACTACTTTGTTGCTCATGATCCGCACAAGGGGTTTGACACACATTCATCTCATCGTCCGCGATATGGAGCGGTCGCTTCACTTTTACCGGACCGTGTTCGGTATGCGCGAGCGTTTTAGAGTGGACGAAAACTTGGTCTTCTTGAACACGCCCGGCAGCAAGGACATGATCACACTGCACGAAGATCCTGATTCGGCCGATGTTGCCGGAACCAGCGGCGGTATCGCTCACTTCGGCTTCAGCTTGGTAAATGCCGATCTTGACACTGCGATCAAGGAAGTTAACAAAGCCGGCGGCAAATTGCTCAGGCGCGGGGAGCATTCGCCCGGTGTACCTTACGCCTATGTCGCCGATCCCGACGGTTACGTCATCGAGTTCTAAACAGCCATTACGCGATGGGCATGGTCCAGCGCAGACGCGTATGAGCACTATCGGTCAAGTGTTTTATCAATTAGATACATTATCGCCCCTGTAACGAGGACGACGGCAACGACAACGAGAGTGACTTGAAGAGCCAAGAGCATGTTTTTGTCCTCCACTAACGCGCATTTCTCACCAGATCTTGCGGGAACCGTACCGGGTCCCCCCTTCGGGGTCCTTCTGGGAGAGGGACGGCGGGCTTGCTGCGACTAGTCGATAATCCAATGAGAAATGCGGGTTTAACCCTCGGTGGCACTGTCAGCCCCTACCTCGGCGCCCACTGTCTGTGGGGCTAGATGACACGGATGGGTGCGCCGGCGGCGGTTAGACGCTCAGCAACCGCGACGAGTTGCAGAATGTTGGCACGTTTGCCCCAAAAGTTGCGGGGCTTCCCCTCACGCGGGCGAAGAACGACAACTGACGAGAAGAGTCTGCGGGGCCTTATTTCGATGCTCTGCAGTGAAGAGTACTCGTACCGATGCCGGGGTTCAGATGCCGCAACGAGGGTTTCGACAGTCTGACTCCGGAGCGCTCGCGACGCCTTGCGGCTCCTCCACGCGGCGATCGTCGCAGCGACAAACCCGAAGAGGTAGGCGGTGACGTCGGTCTTGCCAGCCGTCTTGGCGAAGAGAATGCGATTGCTCGTAAAGACGAGATCACCAACCGACCGGGTGAACTCGTCGAAGTTGACCTGCGGCGCTACGGCCAGAATTGTCTCGTCTGTCACCGACGACTCCCTTCTTCGGCGCGCTTTCAAGCGCGGCCGCTGCGACGCCGGGCAGCCTGTTCGGAAATTTGCTTGTCCAGGGTCGCGGCTTTCCACGGACAGTTGTCTGCATTCTTCATTAGTTGAATACCATCCCAAGATCACATGCATCGGTCCGCAATCGTGGGTTTTTCGCGATATTTGTCGTGGCAGTTCGCGCACGCGGTGGTCATTGCATCGGCCGCCTCGAGGATGTTGTCTTGGTTTTTGGACTGCGCTGCCTTGTAGGCGGTCATTCCGGCGTCCCGGAGTCCTTGAACGAACTTCGGCCAATCCGCATTCTGCAAGGGGACGTCCCGGCCGTTCGAACATTTGCGTCCGGGAATCGTAAGAAGGTTTGCCGCCTCGGTGAGGGCAATGGCGCTATTCTCGACCGCCTGCCATCCTCCGTAGGTACTGGCCAGAGGATTCGTTGCCGTAGACGCGTCGTCGGCGGGCTTGACGTCCGCCGGATTCTGACCCTGGGCCGCAAAAATGACATTCGAACTGGGATACAAAATGCCCTTCATCACCTGGGCAAGGGTTCCATGGACCTCGGCAGCAGGCGCCGCACCGCTGCCGGCTCGCGCCGGCGCTTGCGCACGGGCGCAGCCAGAGAAAAGCGTGCCCAACCCGCCAAGTACCACGAAAACGATGCTGCGGAATCCCATATTGCACCTCCATTGAGAAATTTTCGCGAGGACGCCACGAAATGGCAAACACTGTAGGATATCGCAACTGAAGATTGGTTTCGGACCTGACGAGGAATTCAGAATGAATTCTAGGAATTCAGAATGAATTCTGAAACTATGTCAAACAGGAACCCATCCCAAAAGTGTTTTTCCACGTTTGTTCAGCGTCTGGCGCACAAGCTGAAATCAGCGCTTGCGTGATGGCCGAATCCGTCTGGTGATCCGCTTGAGTTTCGAGGGTCCTGCAACGCGCTTCTTGGCAGTGTTCTGCCTTGCCTTTTTAATGTGGCTACATTACTTAATGTTGGGTCTCAGACCGTAACCGCCAATCGGCAAATTGGAACGGAAAAAGATCACGATATCCGCTTCCAGGTCCGGCTGCTTCGCGAACATTGAAGCGGCGTGGCCGGCATCCTTAAACATCTCGAGCTGACTATCCGTGTTTGTTGAGAGAGCGATCAGCTTCTTGATTGCTGCAGCGGCTTGCGTGTCTTCTTCGCTTGCGGCTCCCAGGATCGCGAGCTTTGGTGAATTCTTGACGTAAGCTTCACCCTCTGCATCGGCCCCGCCAGATAGTAGCACCAGCGCCTTAACCTCAGGATGACGCCGGCCTGCCTGGACTGCCTGATTCACACCGCAACTGCCACCAATGACGCCGAGCGCTGTTTTGTTGACCAGGCTTTGTGAGGTCAAGAAATTCAGAGCGGCTTCGACGTCGTCCGGCATTTTTCCCATAATCTTGTCGCGCTGCTTGGCAAAGTCGGTGTACTCGCCGGTTTTGCTGCTACCGAAGCCGCGGAAATCGAATGAAAGCGCGTTGTATCCGGCGGCGCTCAGCATCGTCCCAAGGTGATCGTAGATCTGGCGGTCTGCGTTGCACTGGTGCAGCAGAAGAAGTCCTGGCCCGGCCTTTTCGGCTGAATAAAAAGTCCCTTTCAAAGCAAATCCGTCGGCAGCGTTGAAACTGACATCTTTCTTTTCTCCGAATAAAGCGCTGGCAAAGAGCACCATGGCAATAGGTACTGCCCAGAATGTCCTCATGGATGTAGCTCCTTTCTCTTAATTTACACCTCGACGTGCTGTTATCTCCTGAATGAACAAGCTGGAGGCACTTTACCAAATCAATTCGAGCCATAGAAACACATTATCGCAAGCCCATTATGATCTTTTCGATATGCAAGTCGACTATAAACCCCGCCTGGCCCGTCTTTCTACCGGGTTTCGGATGCATTTTACGCAGAGCCCCTCGCCGCGGGCTTCATGCCGGTGTTCAAGTTCCAAAAAACCGGTACGCGGGCTAAAGCCCGCGACTACATACTGCGACAACGTTTCGGTTAAGCATGTAGTCGCGGGCTTTAGCCCGCGTTCGATTGCCGACGCGCAAGATGGACGAATCAGTTTGTGGTCTTCGTCTGGGTTCTTTCCGGATGCAGGATCAACTTTTGGACGCGCCAATTCACGATTTCAGCAACGTAGATTTCGTTTTCAGAGGGGCACGCGATTTCGTGAATCCAGCCGAATTGCTTGGGCTGTTTGCCCGCGCGGCCAAGGACGCCAAGAATCTTTCCATCGAGCGATAGCTTGTACAGGCGGCCGGGGAAGGCGTCGGCGGCATACAGCACCTGATTTGGGCCAGGCGTGATGCAGACCGCCCACGGTGCGCCTTGATGTTGGCTTCCGGTTGTCTCAGCCGTCGGAACAGGTCCCATCCACGGACGCGCATTGGCAGGGAGCGGCACGTCGAGTTTGATCTCTCGCAGGAACTTGCCATCCGGATCGAACACCTGAATCCGGAAGTTACCACGATCCGCTACATAGATGTTCCCCTTCGCATCAGCAGCGATGCTGTGCGGCGTGTCGAACTGACCGGTCTTAGTCCCCGGCTCGCCCCATGATTTTACCCAATCGCCATTCTTGTCGAACTTCGCTACGCGCGAATTGATGTAACCATCGCTGATGAAGATGTTGCCCTGCGTGTCCCAGGTAACGTCGGTCGGCTGCCTGAACTGGCCATTCACCGGAGGCCGCGGCGGATTGACGCGGGTCCATGGCCCGCCCTCATCCGATGCCTCCTTTTTCCGGCCAAACACCATGACCACGCGTCCTTCAGGATTGAACTTGATGACCATATCCGACCCTTTGTCGACAGCCCAAATATTGTCGTCCTTGTCGATCCGCACGGTGTGCGCAAACGACCACGCGTACAGGTTATGACCGATCTCGCGGAGGTACTTGCCGTCCGGACCGAACTCGAGTACCTGCGCTGCCGTCGCACCGTACGCCGGTCCGTTAACATTGCCGCGATTGAACACAAAGACGTGTCCTTTCGAGTTGACCGCAACTCCGGAGGCTTCGCCGAAATGCAGGTCCGGCGGAAGCTTGAAGAAGTTCGGCACGGAGTCGAACGGTATCTCTGGCACGGCTTGCTGAGCAAACAGCACAGGACTCCACACCAAGAGCAAGGCAACGACGATGCTTTTCATTTTGGCCTCCTGTAAGTTCTTCGATTGGTCACCAAAATAGATCCGGCGTCCTCGATATGCAAGCACAGAAAAGGTCGCGGCAGGGCAGTAGCGTAAGAATTGATGCTTGTGCACTAGACGTGCAACTCGATCGTCCGTGCGGTGATCTGCTTTCCCACAATTCGAATCCGTGCAACCGAAACAGGTAACTTGAAACGGCGTGGGCCTGCACTGCCTGGATTGAGAAAGATCAAACCACCTTTAATTTGTACTGACGGTCGATGGGAATGACCGCTGATCACGACTTGAACTTTTAAGTCTGGCGTGTGGAGTTTCAATTCTTTGATGTCGTGGATGACAAAAAGAGTCACTTGCCCGACCTGTACCTCTTCGAATACCGGCAGTGCATCGGCCCAGCGGCCCGCGTCGTTATTCCCACGCACGGCAATCACGGGAGCCAAGGCACGCAAGGTTTCAAGCACCTGCGGCGATCCGATATCCCCGGCATGAACGATCAGGTCGGGTTTGCCGAGCGCCCGGATCGCTTCAGGCCGCAGGAGGCCGTGCGTGTCTGAGATGACTCCGACGTTGGCCGTGTGCTCATTAACCATGCAATCCTCTTGCCCTCAGGTCCAATGACCCGTACTGTCCCCGGCCTTGGGTCTGCGCGGCGGCGTTGATCACTATAGTCCTGGGATCTCGGGGCAGAAAGGCTAGGAAAAGGAGCCAGCACCGATCGTCAGTACCCCAACAGCCACGCACCTTTGGGTATACACCCTCCGTTCTCAACATCGGACCGGATCGCAGGTACTTTTGGATACTCCTCCACTTCGAATCGCTGAGCAGGTCCGGCGTAGGCCCGTGTACCCGCTTGTAGACGCGGGCTTCAACCCGCATTCGTTCGCGACAAACTGATTCAACGCTGGAAGTCGGGCTCCAGCCCGCAACTACGTGTTTTCCCACTGACGCTTCCAGGACTGGTCCGTTCTCCAATTCCCGAATTTGCTCATCGCCGGCAGCTTTCTACGTCAGCAGCCCAGCACCACTTTGGTCTACCGGAATAGCCCATCAGTGGCTCTTTTGGATAGCAACTTGAGTGGTCCCTTCCGAGCGATTGTCGGATCACATGTCCTAATGTTGAATGGCACGCAGTGAAGGAAGGCCAATGCCTTTCTAGATCCGGTGGTTCGCCAGGAGGGCGGACGCAGAATGGAACGCTCGAAAAATAAGAGACCAGGTCAGGAAGCCGCCGGGCGCTGCGCGCCCTGCTTTTTTGCACACGCAACACGCCATCGATCTGCCTCAGCCATTCCAGCCTTTGCACGCCCGGGTCCGGAATGTTTGTCGGATGGAGAAAATCCACACGAAGGAGACTGAAAGGAAATCTTATGCACACGAAGTCGATTTTTCTCGCCGCTTTTGCGGTGTTCTTTTTTGCACTACTGGTTCCGTCTTCTGTTATAGCAGCAGGAAATCAGGCTGGTGACATAGACCAGTGGGCGAACAGCACTAACAAGTGGCAGAATGGAGATCTCAATCCCTCGAACTCCCATTACAGAGAAGATTTCACCGTTCCCTATCGCGCGAAGCTGACGGGCCTGGTGGCTGGGCACAGTTACACGATTCCGATTGAATGGGACACCACCAAGGGCGGACTGCATGCCCAGGATTTTCTCCAAACGTTTAATGTCACGGAGACGACGGTGGACGCGTGTTTCGGCGGAGTCTGCCCAGTGGGTTCTCCAACGACCTTCCCGATTCCGATTGATTCCAACGTCAACAACTCGACTGGTCTACACCCGACACTGAACTACCTTCCCTCGAATCCAAACTTTCAGTTCCTTATGTGGGGCGGGACGATCACAGGCACCAGCGGTTATACCGTAAGCCAGGGATCTTATTCCTCGGGCGCATATTCTTCGGACAGTTCTACCTCGCTCCTTGTGACCTTCACGGCCAGTAGCACGTCGGCCCTGTTGGCATGGGGCGGCCACATCTCGACGCACTCGGACTGGGGCGTCGGCTTTACCGCCGTGAACATCTCTGGTTCGGCCTATCAC
>Ga0209056_10004458_pt1 | contig 14766 bp, 9 predicted proteins | sample GraSoiAngelo_114_FD_185876 | JGI IMG/M metagenome (GOLD analysis project Ga0209056, IMG submission 185876) | Grasslands soil microbial communities from the Angelo Coastal Reserve, California, USA - 14_0903_13_40cm (SPAdes) (version 2) | ecosystem: Environmental > Terrestrial > Soil > Grasslands ... | reverse complement strand
GAAAAAACATCCGCTGCGATTATTTGCTCGGACTTCAGTTGCCAGCCACCGATTGCGAATCCGAAGGAATTGACGGAGAGTTTGAGGCGTGTCGCTCGCGGTTCTTAGAGACAAAAAGAGGGCTGACCCCAACGGTCAACCCAAGAATTCAGGATAGATACTGCTAAAACCGGTCACACCAAGTGACCCTGCCCGCTTTACTTCGGGCAGTTTGATCTTGGCCCACACAGCGGAATCGGCCCGCCGTCGGCATGTGCTGCCGGAGCGGAAGCGACTACGTACGCGCAAGCCAACCCTACCATCAGGATTACCATCCTGACTGCACGTTTCATGGGATTGTTCTCCTTAGCGTGCGAATCCCCTGGGAGCGGGAACTCACACGGGCAGGCATTATAGCGTGCAGTGTCAAGCGGCCCTAAGAAATTTCGCTATGATGTCAGTTCCTGAAATAGGGAGCCGTGCTGGGTAAACACATCATCAAACTTGAAGGAATATATATAAGTAGTAGTGCTAAATCGATTTAGCAAGCGAGTGGACAGGCCAAAAACCGGGATAAGATTAGGATTCTTAAGTTGAGATTGAACAGCGAGACTAGAGAAACAATTGGGTGGACTTGCGCAACGAATGCTTCGCAATCCGGAGTAGACGCTATATTTCGCGCCTACGGTTTAGAAGCTAGGCGGATTTGTGAAACTGCAGTGTAAACGTCTTTGGACAGCGCGGTCGGAGTTGCTTTCATTTCCAGCACATGATTGCCGCCAGTCCGGGAAAATGCCCGGTCCACCATGCCTTCGAACATGGGGATCAGGGAATCAGAAACTGCGGGTTGTCTCAGGTCCGAAAGGCTTCGCTCCCACCGCTGCGAAGTCAATAGGGTGACCGTGGTCACCGAAGTGGAACTCTTCTTACAAGCGTAAATAAACCAAACCACAATCGCAGATTCATAGGCGGCAGTGTTGACTAAGTTCAGCGTCGACTGAGCGAGATGGTCGTTAAGGCCCAATGCCACAGCTGATAACTCAACACCAGCAAACACGCCGAAACCAAGAGCAATGCCAAAACTGTTCTGTTTCCACGAAACCCCCAAATATCTCGCAAACAACAGCAAGAACAGAATAAGTCCACACTGGATTACACGCACGCAGCGCTGCACCGTCAATACGGCCTGAGCCACCGGATCCGCGGCTGAGGGGCTAGCTGCCATCACCACACACGCAATCAATAACATAACCAAAGCAGCCCATTTAAATAGTACTGATCCCAGATCCTTTAATGCGTGGTATGGCCGAAATACATCCAGAAAAATCTCATGAATTACCTTGAAGCCCAAAACCAGGCTGATTGCCGCACAGATCCAGTAAGTGTAGAAATATTCCTCATAATTTCCCCACTTATAAGCAGAGAATACGAGACAGAAGATGGGGAGTTGAGAGACGATATAAGCGAAGAATACAGGGAATGTCTTGTGGAGTTTTCGCCGGAGCATAATCCCCGCTACGCCCAGTTGCAGCACAGGCTGGATCATCCAGAGCGCGTTATAGACGAACTGAATTTTGGAGTTCATCGGGGACGCCGGCTATCATCGTTAGATGGTCGGCTCAGCAACCTAGATTGCTTCAGTCTCCTCGCTAGGCAACTTTAGCAGGTCCTATCCAGTGGTCAATGAACCAAAGTAATCAGTGGTAATGGTTACTGGAGGGAAGTTTGCAGGTATCCAGAAGACCCGCTTAAAGGAATAAGTGATACTCCTTGCGCTGCGGGTCGCTGCTTTGCCGAGGTTTGCTATGTCCCCGGAGAGATCTGAATGTATGCCCGCATCATGCGGACTTCGTCATCCTTCTCGTCGAGATCATGCAGGAGAAGGTCGCGAAGCGAGACAAGACCCTGCAGTCGAACCCCGTCGCAGATGGGCAGATGCCGAAATCCGTGCTGCCGCATCAGCAGCATACAAGTCTCTGCTTTTTCCTGCGGGCTTACGGTTAAGGGATCGGGGGTCATAACGTCGCCGATCCGCGTCTTGCGCGGATCCCGCCCTTCAACCACTACGCGCTTCATCAAGTCGCGTTCAGAAAAGATGCCGGCCAGCACGCCGTCGCGCAATACCGGCACAGCGCCAATATTGCGGGCCACCATAGATTGCGCGACTTCCAAAACCGTCTGATTGACGTCGGCCCGATAGGTATCCTGATTCTTAATCAGGTCGCAGATGTGCATTTGCCACCCCCAAGGCCAGATATTCCCGGCCAACCCCAGCGAAGGTGTACGGCAGCGCGAGTATATGACGAAACGAGGCTGAACGGAAGGGGAAGGCTTGCCGCCGGTTTCGCCCCTGCCCCCTGTACTCACGCTTGGATGAGTGTAGGCCGATAGCCGATGGCTGACCGCACCTGGCTGAAGGCTAAATATTACCGGCTTTCATCGAGGTAAAACATGTCCAAAATTCGGTTATGGCTGTCGATCAGCAGCACTCGTCCGCTATAGACGACCCGTTCCAGGTCGCTGGACAGCTTTGGCAGCTGCTCCTCGCAAGCAAGCGGCAGGGATTGCACTTGTCGTTGCACATCCGCGGACAGGGTCTCACCCCGGCGTATTTGGCGTTCTGAGCCGGACGGCAGTTCTGGGCGTTCGGTTGCGCCTGCCGGAAAGTCTGCGGCATGGTCGTTCACACAACTACGGATGATCCTGCGGTCACGCAGAGTAAACAGTGGCGTGTTGTCGGCATTCGAGGCAGAATCGGGGGGAACTTCGTCGACGCGCTCGGCATCTTTCGAAGGTCCAGCCTCTGGGGTCTTATTGGGTATTTCGGCGCGGTTCCCGCTCGAGGACGCGGGCGCGGTGGTCGGCGACCCCGGAGCAGAAGTCGTAAACGTAAGCACCGCTTCGGGATCGACGAGCGCAGGCTTTTTCCCGGTGGCGGCTGCTGCCCCCGTGCCAGCTCCTGCCCCGGCTACGGTTCCGATCGCGGCGCCTTTTCCACCACCGGCAATTCCTCCGATAATCGCCCCAAGAACCGCCCCTCCGCCGATCTTGGTTGCGTTGCTCTTGGTGTGAGACTCGCCTTTGATCACCAGCGGCTCAACATGAACCGATTCCGCAATTGTGCCTGAACTGATGGTCACCAGAACAAGATCCAATTCTCCCGGCTCGCTGAGTCGGCCGGTGCGATGGGCATCGGTGACGCGGCCCATCACGTCAGAACCCTTGGGAAAGAGCACCTTATCGTTCACTTCGATAGGCTCATCCAGCGTCCCGTGAAAAGTATCGCCTACCTGAGCCTCTTCGCTGCTGAGCCTGTCAATGACGCGAACTCTGATGGTGGCGCCGACAGGTATCTCCAGGTTCTTTTGCGCCCAGATCAAAGTTGCGGGCAGGGCAATCGTCGTCAGCAGAATTGCGTGGATGAGAGTGCGGTGTCTGCGGCTCATAACCAATCCTCGTTTGTGCCCAGAAATCGAATTACAGCAAGTAGTGCCTTTCAATTTGGGATGCGAGTGTATCCCATCCGGCTGCTCAGGAATTTTACAAGCTTGATGCACTATGGATGACCTTCCATGAAGACCAAATAAGAACAAGCCCACAAAACCGCAGGAATGCTGGCGCGAGGGCGAGATGTCAGAATTATGTTGTATTCATCGGAGATGTCAATGGCCTCGATGAGCGATGCGGACGCCGCTGGCTCGACCAAGGCAAGATAGGACAAAAAAGCATGAATGTCATTTACCCCGTCATAATCCGGCGCGGCGAAAGATAACGTGGCGTTTTCCCTGGCGAAGTGCCATGCCAGCGATGCTGCCAGCCTGACTGCATTTTCATAGGCCGGTTCTGGCACGACTCCAGGGGATGGATTGTCGAACACGATTCGTAATTTGCGATCATCTTCACGGCTGAACTCGCGTACTTTGAGCGAACCTGATTTGGCGGTTGCTTTCCAGTCCACATGCCGAGCCGAGTCCTCGGGCATGTATTCGCGGATACGGTATAGATCAGATCCTCGTCCTCGAGTGAAGCTTTCGAACTCGCCGGTGATCAGCGGCAACACCTGAAAGAACTCATCGGGCGGCTCGACTGACGGATACACGACGATTTCGCGAGCTAGAGCAACGCGCCGCGTCTTCCGCAGAAAAGCGAAGGGAAAGCGGGTCGCCAGTCCGAGCTTGTCCTGCTGATAACGTCCACGACGATCAAAACGTAATTCGAGTTCCGCGCTGAGTTCAGCCTTTGGTGGCACGTATGGGAAATAAGCTGAGCCTTGGAAGATTACTGGCGGAGCCAGAACCTTCGGCACACGCCGTAGCCGGCGATCGGGAATTTGCAACCACTGCCTCCCTGCTGGACGGCCGGGCGGGAACGAAAACTTCGCAGGCATCCATTGCCAGTGTTGTGTAGCCTTCTCCTTGTTGATGGCCAAGACACTGATTGAGAAGGCAGGCACCCAGCGCCGGCGGTTTCGCAAGAGAATAGCGCCGGAAAACGCAGTACCTGCGAAGACATGTTCCGGCAGCCGCAGTTCGACTTCCAGATCACGCAGCACAGCAGCGGATGCGATCCCAGAGATGAGAATCGCAGCCAGCATGGCAGCAACGATGATGTACAGCAGATTGTTCCCAGTGTTCAGGGCCGCGATTCCGATCAGCAACACCGCGAGCACGTAGATGATTCCCACCGCGGTTACGTCGTAATCAAAGGCATCGCGAACGCGCGAAGCAGCGACCCGACGGGCGAGGTACGGAACAGTCGTTAGACCCACAATGGTCGCCAGCAGCAACGCCATCGAAGCGAAAATCAACGTAGCCCAAAGATTGCCGGACTCACGCGAGACTGTGGAGAACATCGCAGCGCCGAAAGCCAGCGCCAACCCTGCGATCGCGAGCAGGAAACGCACCCACACTTCAGGGATTTGCAATTTCAACCAGCGGGGAAGCCGCTCCTCGGCAGAGGACACCTGCGCCGGTGCTATTCGGAGGCCGGGCATTTTTAGGAGTTTGCTGATATCAGATTAGCATTCATCACATGTCCGACTCGTGTGAAGCCGTGTGCTCGGGCTCTCGCAGCCCGAATCATTGCTTGACCGGTGTTTGCTTTGCCACTACCATCCTTCCCTGGTCGCTAATCATGGAATCCGTAATCGGGCAGACCGTCTCTCACTATGCCATCGCTCGCAAGCTTGGGAGCGGCGGCATGGGCGTGGTGTATGAAGCCGAGGACACGCGCCTCGGACGTCATGTTGCCCTGAAGTTCTTGCCACACGAATTAGCGCAGGACGCACACTCACTGGAACGCTTTCAGCGCGAAGCTCGCGCCGCCTCTGCTCTCAATCATCCCAACATCTGCACTGTCTACGCCATCGAGCAACATGAGCGGCAGCACTTTATCGTTATGGAGCTGCTGGAGGGGCAGTCGCTCGCACTGATGATCGGCCAGCATCCGCTCGAGATGGAACAACTGCTGACCCTCGCGATCCAGATTGCCGACGCTCTGGAATCGGCGCACACGAAGGGCATCGTGCACCGGGATATTAAACCGGCAAATATATTCGTTACTCCGCGAGGGCAAGTGAAGATTCTCGATTTCGGCTTGGCCAAAATTGAGGCTTTTCGGCCCAAGACCAACGTCGCCGGCGCTGTCTCACAGATGGAGACCATGGGTGAGCGGGAGGATCTCACTACTCCGGGCACAGCGCTCGGGACAGTGTCATACATGTCGCCAGAGCAGACGCGCGGACAACTTACCGATTCCCGAACCGACTTGTTCTCACTGGGGACGGTTCTCTACCAGATGGCGACCGGGCTCCTTCCCTTTCAGGGCGATACTTCGGCGGTGGTTTACGAAGCCATTCTCAACCGCGACCCAGTTCCTATAACGCTGGTGAATCCAATCCTACCGCCTGCATTTGCTCGAATCGTGGAGAAGGCGCTCGAAAAGGACAGAAATCTGCGTTATCAGACCGCCACGGATCTCAAGACCGACCTGATCCGGCTCAAGCGTGACATTGATTCCGGTCACAAGCGTGCGGCTGATTCTGCAGAATCTCGGACGGGAGTCGGCAAAGCAAGCGCGAAATCCGTAGCCGTTCTCTATTTCGAGAACCTCAGCAGGGCGCAGGAAGACGAATACTTTCGCGACGGCATCACGGAAGACATTATTACCGAACTTTCCAAGATCAGGGGCTTGAACATCTTCTCGCGCCCTACTGTGCTCACGTACCGGGACAAGCAGGTGACCCCCGCACAAATTGGGCAACAACTGAGAGCGGCTTACGTCTTGGCAGGCAGCCTGCGCCGCTCCGGCAGCCGCCTGCGCATCAATACGCAATTGGTGGACACCAGCACCGATTTTCCGATCTGGTCCGAGCGCTATGATCGCGAGATGAAAGATGTTTTCGAGGTGCAGGACGAGATCGCCAGCAAGATCGCCCAGGCACTGCGGATCACGTTGTCCCCGCAGGAACAGGAAGCCATCGCGGCGAAACCAACCGAAAATCTCCAGGCCTACGACCTCTACCTGCGTGGCAAGAGCTACGCCCGCCGTCTGCAACGGCAGGATCTGGAATTCGCGCTCCAGATGTTCGAGAACGCAGTCATTTTGGATCCGAATTTCGCTCTGGCTTATGCCGCTATCGCCAATGTTTGCGCCCAGAATCATTACAATTACGGGCGCGACCCCGTTTGGATGGAACGCGCCATGAAGGCGTCGCAAACTGCCGTTGTTCTGCGCCCCGATTTGCCCGAGGTACAGGTTGCCCAGGCTTGGATCCTTTACGCGAATAACAAATACGATGAAGCTGTGGCGGTTGTTCAGAAAGCGATCGACCGCAAGCGCGATTGCGAGGGAGCGTACTACATACTGGGCCGCACATTGTTCTCTTCCGGGCGCTACCAGGAAGCGGCAAACATTGCCGATGCCGCAGTTGAGGCGAGTGGCGAGGACTACAACATCTATGTTCCGATCATGAACGCTCTCGGAGCATTGGGCAAGGAAGAAGCCCTTCGCAATATCCGACAGCGGCGTGTCTCCGCGCTGGAACGACATCTGCATCAGGTGCCCGAAGACGCTCGCGCCCGCATACTTCTGGCAGGAGATTATGCGGAGATGAATCGACTGGAGGAGGCGGTTCGCGAGACAAATCTGGCAATCACGCTGCGTCCAAATGAAGCCACAGTCCTATACAACGCGGCGTGCAGCTTCTGCCTAATGAAGCGCAAGCCCGAGGCCTTGGAAGCACTTCGCAAGGCCTGGGATGCCGGTTTCAGGGACCCGGATTGGGCGCGACGCGATCCCGACCTCGCCCTTCTGCACGGTGATCCTGAATTCGAACGACTTTATCCTGAAAAAACGGCATCCACTAACACCTTAGCAGCGACTCACAACCTTACTGTATCGTAGTGACTCTTTCGCGACCTGCGTCTATCTGAGGCCCTTCCCCCGCTGGTAATCCGTGTCGTCGGGGCACTCTGAAATGTGTAGATGTGCTTAAGATCGATCTGCCGCCCGTCGGCGGCGCCTCCACCACAAGATGGCTAGCAAGACGCAAATTGCAATGACTACCGCAACATTGGCATCACCCAAAATCTCTACCAGTTCGTCCCAGTGCTTTCCGAAGAAAAATCCAGCGCTTGAGATGACCGTAACCCACACGGCAGCGCCCAGAAAATTAAAGATCGCGAACTTGCGCCAATCCATGCGCAGCACGCCCGCCAATGGCCCGGCGATAACTCGCATTCCAGTGATGAAGCGCGAGACGAAGATTGTCGCCGCACCGTAGCGCTGAAACAAATCCTCGCCGCGAGCGATTGTTGCCGGGCGAATGTGCAGAGTTCTTCGATAACGCTCCAGCAAGCGCCGGCCGCCGTAAACGCCGATGGCGAATCCGAGATTATCGCCCACCGTGGCGGCACAAATTCCAATCAGAATGATGTAAGGAAGCCTGAGACGATGTTCCGAGTAAGCCAGGAAACTGGCCAAGAGCAACACGGTTTCTCCGGGCACCGGCAGCCCTGCGTTCTCCAGCAAGAGGGCACCGGCCACGGCTCCATAGCCATAGTGCGCGAGCAAACTGCGGAGCAGATCAACAATATGCTGTGCCATTCAGAGGTTTCCTGGCGTCCCCGGCTCAAGAAATTCGATCACAGCGTTGTTGAACTGGTCTGGGACTTCCTCATAAGGCAAGTGGCCGACGCCCTCAAACATTACCAGACGGCAGTTCTCGAAGTTCTCGCGCAGGCGAGTAGCGGACAAAGGATCTACGGCGGCATCCATACTGCCCCAAATAAGCAGCGTAGGAATATGAGCAATGCGCGGCAACATGGATTTCAATTGCCGCAGATCCCGGGTCCACGAGCGCAAGACTGATATGCCGGAATCGAAGGCTCCGGGGGTCACGAGGGGCGCGGAGTAGCCTTCCAGCGTACCAGGTCGAATGCGAGCAGTATCTCCATAGAGCCGGCGGAGCACGAAGCTATACGCGATCTGAAGATGTGGCGCGGCGCGCAGGAAAATCGGCGCGATCAAACGGCTGCTGAGAAGAGCGGCCATAGTTGTCCCGTGAGCGGACCAGGGATTTACCGGTGCGACCAAAATTAAATGCCGAATCCGTTCCGGCGCCAGCGCAGCGCCCATCATCGCCACCGCGCCGCCGTGTGAAGTTCCCAGCAGATCGCATTCGGCCATTCCCACTGCATCCAGGAAGCACAGCAGCCGCTCGGCATTGGCTCGCAGGCAACAGTCAAGTCCACGCGGCCGGTCGGAAAAGCCCACACCAAGCATATCCACTGCATGGACAGTGGCGTGGCGTGCCAGAGCCGGAATTGCGTAGCGCCAGGAGAAGGAATAACCCAGCAGTCCGTGCAGCAGCAGCAGCGGCGGACCCACGCCGTCGCGCAAATAGCGCATGCGCGCGCCGTCCAGGGTAATCCAATGATCTTGGATGGAGTATGAAGATTGCAGAACGTCGAGCCCTTCGCGATTTTTGCGCAGTTTTCTTTTGTAAGTCAGACAACTTTTGCTTCTGGATCGTCAATCTATATAAGTGATATCGCCTCTGTCGCTTCTGTGAAGGGGAGCTTTGCGGCTCCCCTATTTTTTAGCTAGTCTTTTTTAGCTAGCTGCTGCAGCATCGCGCGCTTTTTTGGCTTTGCCCAGCAGTTTCTTCAGCACTCGCACGCCCTTGTCCACATGCTTCTCCTGCAGCAGAAATGGCGGAAGAAATCGCAAAACAGTATCCTGCGTGCTGTTGAAGAGAACACCCGCGCCGAACGCCTGCTCCACGATGGGGCGCGCCGGAATGTCAAGTTGAAGCCCCAGAATGAAGCCGCGCCCCCGGACTTCCCGCACCGCCGTGGAACGCTCGCCAAGTGACGTCAACTGTTCCCGCAAATATTGCCCGACGCGGGCTACATTCTCCAGCAGCTTCTCTTCTTCCAGGACTTCCAGATATTCGAGAGCCACGCGGCAGGCCAAGGGACCGCCACCAAAAGTTGTGCCATGCTGTCCGACGGAAATCGCCGACGCGAATTCTTCTTTTGCCAGGAATGCCCCCAGCGGTAGGCCCGCAGCAATCGGCTTGGCAATCGCCACGATGTCGGGTGTCACGCCAAATGACTGAAAAGCGAAGATGGTTCCGGTGCGGCCCAAACCACATTGGATTTCGTCAAAGATGAGCGCGGCGCGATGCTGGTCCGCTAAAGCCCGGCATTCGTTGAGAAAGTCGACCGAGCATTCGTGAATTCCGCCTTCTCCGAAGATAGGTTCGAGAACGATAGCACAAGTGTTGTCATTCACGACCGCGCGAAGCGCTTCGAGATCGTCGCGGGGGACAAACTTGACGTCTTCCAACAGTGGCTCGAATCCCTTGCGGTATTTATCTTGTCCGGTTAATGACATGGCGCCGAAGGTTCGACCGTGATACGAGCCTTCCAAGCCAACTAGTTGACTCTTAGCTTCGCCGCCAGCGCGATGACCGGCCAGCCGCGCCAGCTTAATGGATCCCTCGATAGCCTCCGTGCCGCTGTTGGAGAAGAACGCACGCTGCAGGCCGGATAATCGACAAAGCTTTTCGGCCAGCAGCCCTTGAAACTCGTTGTAGTAGAGATTCGAAAGGTGAATCACTCGAGCGGCCTGTTCGCGGATTACCTTCACGATTCGCGGATGGGCATGTCCCAGCGCATTCACGCCGAGACCGGCTACGAAATCGAGATAGCGTTTACCATCCAGATCGTAAAGAAAAACGCCTTTGCCGCGCTGGAGGACCAGCGGGTAGCGGTGGTAGGTCTGAAGCAGAAACTGACGTTCGCGTTCGATGATTTCGTTCGTGTCTGGCATAGAGAAAGACGATTGTACCGAAGAGGGACGTACCTACCGAACGCGGACTTGCGAAGTGCCACGAAATCAGGGACTGGATCGGGGATGTGGGCGTGTAAAGTTCTGTTACGAGTAGGCTTACCAAATGCAAGAGAATCCTTCCAAAAATCATAGCGTTACGTAACACAGGGTTCTATAATCGTGGAAGTCGAGTGTCCCACGGCACTTATAAGTACCCTCATGTCCCAGCGCGTGGCAGCGAAAATGCTCAACTCACCTCGCGGCAGTGTTCTGTCGAGGTCTGCTTCGCCGTTGCGGCCCATGAACCGGGATTTTCAACTCCGCTTTACCGCTGGCCTGTTGATTCTGCTTACTACGGCTGCCGTGGTGCTCGCCTGGATTAACTTCCAGAAGGAGCCTGAGTTTCAGATCCCTTATGACGGCGTCTCGTGGATGGAGCACAACGGGAGCTTGTTCGCAGATCGCGTTGAGGCGTCTGGTCCCGGTGCCAGAGCTGGAATCAAACAGGGCGACCAACTGGTTGCGGTGAACGAGCACGAAGTCAAAGCTGCTCCCGGCTTGATTCGTCAGCTTTATCGTGTTGGTCCGTGGTCGAAGGCAACGTACTCGCTGCTGCGGCAGTCGGTTCCCCTCGATACAACGGTAATTCTGATTCCGGCGGATCGCTCTCTGAATAGCTGGCTGCGGCTAATCGCCCTCATCTACCTCGGCATTGGAATCTATGTTCTCCTGCGGCGCTGGACCGCGCCGGGCTCGACTCACTTTTACATTTTCTGCCTGGTGTCGTTTGTCTTCTATGCGTTCAAGTACACCGGAAAGCTGAACGATTTCGATTGGACAATCTACTGGGTCAACGTCACTGCTTGGCTTTTGCAACCAGCACTCTTCCTGCATTTTGTTCTGACCTTTCCTGAAAAGCGGCAGTTCGTCAGCAAGCATCAGTGGTCGATTCCGCTGGTCTATTTCCCGGGGCTGGTGCTCTTGATCCGGCAAATTCTGGCGATCAGGCTCGTGCAGGCAAGCGAGAGCCTACGCTGGAGCCTCGACAGGACGCAGATGGCGTACCTGGCCACGTATTTCATCGCGGCTGCCGTCGTCCTGCTATATAGCTATCGCCGCGCAAGCACGCCGATTTTGCGCCAGCAGCTTAAGTGGGTGACGCGCGGAACCATTCTGGCGGTGGTGCCGTTCACGCTGTTTTACGTCATTCCCTATCTGACGGGCGCGATGCCGACCACGGCGATGAAAGTGTCGGTGTTATCGCTTGGTTTACTGCCACTGACCTTCGGCTACGCGATATTCCGCTACCGCTTGATGGACGTGGACCTGATCTTCAAGCGCGGCATGGTGTACACCTTGGCGGCAGCGGCAATCGTGGGAGCCTATTTTGCGGTGGTTGCGGCCGTCGCGGAATTGGTCCACGCTCGCGTGCCCAGTTCCGGTCCAGCAGGCATGATCCTGGCAATCGCCGTAACTGCACTGCTGTTCGACCCGGTTCGCAAATGGATTCAAGAGCGCATCGATCAGTTCTTTTATCGCACCCGCTACGACTATAGAAAAACTCTCATTGAGTTCGGCCGCGAACTGAATTCTGAGACGGATCTGGACAAGATGCTTAGTTCCGTCGTGGATCGCCTCTGCCGAACTCTGCTGGTACAACATGTGGCAGTCTTTCTTTCTGCCGATGCGCCGCAACACTTTGTGCTGGCGAAATCATTGGGCTTAACGCGGACCTCCGGGCTGAACTTGGAATTCCTGAGCGCGCCGCGGCCAGAAATGGAAGCCGGGCACTTGTTCTTCGAGAACACACATCTCGTTCCGCGCGAAACGCCATCAGCCCAGGAGACCATCGCCAAGCTGGACCTGAACTATTACATTCCCTGCCGCGCGCGGCAGAAGACCATCGCATTCCTCGGTTTGGGCAAAACCGCAGAAGGGGATTTTCTCTCCAGCGAAGATGTCGAGTTGCTGGAAACTCTGGCAGGCTACCTCGGCATCGCCATCCAGAATGCACGATTGTATGCGTCGCTTGAGCAGAAGGCCGTTGAGTACGAACGCCTGAAGGATTTCAACGAGAACATCGTCGAGTCGATCAACGTCGGCGTGCTGGCGGTCGATTTAGCTGACCGCATCGAATCGTGGAACTCGCAGATGGAAGTAATGTACGCGCTTCCCCGCTGGCAGGCGCTGACACGCCCGCTTAGCGAAGTGTTCCCTGCGGCGTTTGTCGAAGAGTTCTACCGCGTGCGGCAGAATCCTGGTATTCACAATTTATATAAGTTCCGGCTCGACACTCCGACGGGCGAGATTCGCACGGTGAACGTCGCCATAGCGCCACTGGTCACGAAGAAATTCAACGTGATCGGCAGGTTGATCATCATGGACGACATTACCGAGCGCGTGGAACTGGAGTCGCAGCTCTCGCAAGCTGACAAGCTATCTTCGATTGGCCTGCTGGCCGCAGGCGTCGCGCATGAGGTGAATACGCCCCTTGCCGTCATTTCGTCCTATGCGCAAATGCTGTCCAAACAATTGCAGGCAGATCCCCAGAAAGGAGCATTGCTCGAAAAAATTACGCGGCAAACCTTCCGCGCTTCCGAAATCGTCAACAATCTGCTGAACTTCTCGCGCACAAGTGGCGCGGAGTTTACCGATGTTGACGTGAACAAGATCATCCACGATACATTGGCTCTGCTCGAGCACCAGTTCAAAACGGCCAAGATTCGCGTCGAAGATGAGCTTTCCCATAGCCTGCCGCTCATCAACGGCAACCCCGGAAGATTGCAGCAGGTGTTTCTCAATCTGTTCCTGAATGCTCGCGATGCCATGCCGTCAGGCGGAACTTTACGTGTCGTGACATCCAACGGTGACGGGGTCAGTGTGATGGTTTCCGATACTGGCAGCGGTATAGCGCAGGAACACGTTCATCGCATTTACGACCCGTTCTTCACCACTAAATCCGCGCCTCGCGAAGGCCAAGGCAAAGGTACTGGGCTTGGACTTTCGGTCACTTACGGCATTATTCAGGAACACGCGGGAAAAATTCGGGTCGAAAGTCATCCTGGCGAAGGCACGACGTTCTATCTCGAATTCCCGCTGATGAGGAAGGCAGTCAATGTCTGAAGCAGTGGTCATCATGCGACACCCCGGCGAAGCCCATGCTTCACGCTCGGGGACAGTGTTGATCATCGACGACGAAGCTGCCATCCGCGAATCGCTGGAAACTCTGCTGGAGCTTGAGGGCTACGCAGTGGAATCCGCAAGCAGCGGTGAAGAGGGCCTTGCTCGCCTTGGTGATGGGAGCTTCGATCTTGTTCTGCTCGACCTGGCGCTGCCCGACCGCAATGGCATTGACCTTCTCGCCGAGATTCATGCTCACGATCCGCATCTCTCCGTGATTATGATCACGGCTTACGGCACGGTTGAGAACGCAGTGAGGGCGATGCAAGCCGGCGCCAGCAACTTCGTCCAGAAACCTTGGGATAACGAGAAGTTGCTCGCCGACGTGCGAACCGCAGTCGCCCGGCATCGAGCCGAAGAAGAAAATGTCCAACTCAAGCGAGCACTGAAGCAGCGTTACAACTTCGAAAATATTGTGGGCAAGAGCGAGCCCATGCTGAAGATTTTCGATCTGGTAGCGCAAGTCGCTGCCAGTCGATCCACGGTGCTGCTGCAAGGTGAGAGCGGGACCGGCAAAGAGCTCATCGCCAAAGCTATTCACCTGCATTCGCCTCGCCGCGACCGCCCCTTCGTTCCAGTTAATACAGGCTCCATGCCGCCCGATTTACTAGAGTCCACGCTCTTCGGGCACGTAAAAGGGGCATTTACAAGCGCCATAGCGTCCAAGAAGGGCTTATTTGAAATCGCCGATCGCGGGACCCTGTTCCTGGACGAGATTGGCACCATGAGCCTGGACACGCAAAGCAAGATTCTCCGCGTTCTCCAGGACCGAAAATTCATGCACCTTGGCGGCGTGCACGAAATTCAAGTGGATGTGCGTATCATCGCCGCTACCAACGCCGATATCAAGCAGCATGTCCGCGAAGGCAAGTTTCGCGAGGACCTGTTCTATCGGCTGAATGTGATTACTATTGATCTTCCGCCGCTGCGCCAGCGCAAGGAAGACGTTCCGCTATTGGTTGAGTTCTTCCTGAACAAGTACTCGGAAGAAAATGAACGCCCGGTACGGCACATTACTACAGAGGCGCTGCGTCCGCTGCTAGCGTACTCGTGGCCCGGAAACGTACGCGAACTGGAGAACGTGATTGAACGTGCCGTGGTGCTTTCTTCGGGGCTTGAGATCGGGCCGGAACTGCTTCCCGATCAGATCGCGGGTCGTGGCACGACCTTCCCTCTGCTGGAACACCGCGGAGACGCCTCTCTGTTCGACATAATGGAAGACTGCGAGCGGCACATCATCGTAGACATGCTGGAGAAATGCAACTGGAA
>Ga0209056_10004456_pt1 | contig 14773 bp, 11 predicted proteins | sample GraSoiAngelo_114_FD_185876 | JGI IMG/M metagenome (GOLD analysis project Ga0209056, IMG submission 185876) | Grasslands soil microbial communities from the Angelo Coastal Reserve, California, USA - 14_0903_13_40cm (SPAdes) (version 2) | ecosystem: Environmental > Terrestrial > Soil > Grasslands... | reverse complement strand
GGGGCAAATATCGGCGGAAATGACCACATCCCACCAGCGTGTGTCGGTATGTGTCTCCATCATCTCCAGAGCGATATCTACCTCAGGACCAACTCTTCCAGTAATCAATCCTAAATGAGGTATGCCTGCTTCACGAAGATTAGTGAAGAAATCGGGAGGAAAATTCATCTCTTCGTTACGTACAAAACCAGGAAAGTCTGGTAAATAGCGAGGCGTGTAACCAAAACGTTTCTTGATTTCAGCGGCACCCCAGTAAAATTCGTGGTAGATGTCCCCAATCATGTTGTAATCAAGTAGCGAAGTGGCAGGCATGACCTCTTTGACCCATTCGATACCACCATGCCCCTCCTCATTCGCGGCTCGTGAAAGCGCAGCCCATTCTTCGATACTGCGCTCCTCCAGTGGTGTGCCTTTCCATTCACGTAGTCGGGCTGTGCAGAGGGTTGCCAGTAGATAACACATATCCCAGTCGTTGTTGTAACCACCAGCTTGTTTGAAAGCGATCACATCCTCGTGTGTTACCAACGTTTTTCCTTCGTTTTGGCCCCAATCGAGACCATGAATCGTGCCAGCGACATATTCCGCGGTCGCGATGTCGGTGGCATGAAATGAGTCAATGGTTTTGATGAGCACTCCATCAACATCAAAGAGAATAGTATCAAAGAAAGTAGGGAATTGCAGGTCCTGTCGTTTCCAGAAAACCGGGGTCTCCATTAGGAAGCCCTTTCATGAGTAATATAAATATAGATGAAGGACGCACTTTCGCGCCCTATCAGAGACGATGTTCAGTATAGACGAAGCATATCAGCCGCGTATATAGATATAGTATCTCCAAAAAAGGCAGATTGAAAATGCTGTCTACCTTGCCACCAGCACCTTCAAAAACTGGCGCACGATTGTTATTCCAATCGCATAAACAAGAATGGCGATCAGCGTTGAAACATCAATGGTATAGCTATTATAAGGTAGAGTGGGAATATTCTGAAATGGAACGACCAGGGGTGCACTCAAAAAGAAGACCCAATGTGAAAAGGAAAGTGACCCACCATTGCTGGAGAAGTTCAAGAAGTTCAAGGTAAAACGCGTGAAGAGAAGTAGCAACAACGTTGCTAGAGCAAGCGCAAGTAATTGATTGACTTTATTGATGATGACAGAGAGAAACGTTCCCAGACCACGAAATACTCTCTGTAGCCATGATTCGTGTGGAAGAGCAATGCGAGGCATCGGTGTAGTGATGGTTGACAACATCGGCTCAGTAACATCATTGTATAGCGAATAGTGATCTGCTGCTCGGCGTCGTTGACGCTTCATGGCTTATTGTTCGCTCCAGGCAAGTTGACGTTTCTGACTACAAAGACATTTACCCATCTGGTTTAAACGGAAATATTCATGAATTTCGCACCCAACCCATAACTATATTATATCACTATATGCTAATTATGAGGGCGGGAGAAATGCAGGTGTGCGTTGTAGGCCCTGGATATCCTCAATCTCGACAATGATATCCATATCTTGCTCGCCTAAGATATGTATCTGTTCCCATCCTTCGTGTGGCGTATCAAGTATTGCGCGTTGCAATAGACCGGTATGATAGGGAATTACCTGCTCTTCAACCAGGCGGTGCCTGCTCTTATTGCGTTCCAGGCAGATCTCAGGGGGAATGTTAAAGATAAGCAAGCAACCAAAGTAGCCAAAGCGACGTGATAAGTCACGCAATTTGCGGCGTGCATCCGGTTGGAGCGCTGTACTATCCGCAACTGTGAAGCGTCCTAGTGAAAGTCGCTTTTGGATGATCAGGTGGAAGAGTTCGAAAGCGTCGCGGTTCACCTTTTGATTGTTCTCGTCATCGCAAATCATGGCGCGGCAGTGGTCGGATGAAACGATGGTTGTCGCGGAAAAGCGTTGAGCAGCGAATGTGCTTTTACCTGAGCCGGTAGGTCCACATAGGATGAGCAAGGTTCTACGTGGGATTGTGATGATGTGTGGCATATTCATGCGCTATGCTCTCTTGCCATTGCTATGCATTACTCCCTTTGATATAATAGCCCTGTGCATCTAGAGTCTTTTGACACATCAAGGTATATGTAGCTAAAGCGCGGAGCTTTCCTCTAAACAATTTTACAACGTTCGGGTCATATATATCTATTCTGTAGGCGTTGGGAGGAGGAAAAGTGGGAGGTTCGGTCGCTATAAAGAAATGGCAATACACTCTATACTTCCAGACAATACGAGAAAGAACAAGCATTCACCGGCTTTTAGATAGAGGAGGACAAGGTGTCTGTTGAAATGAAATTTACAAGTACCGAAGTTCGCGAGCTTTTCCTGGATTTCTTTGCCAGCAAGGGCCATTTGAAGATTCCCAGTTCTTCATTAATTCCAAATGATCCAACTGTGTTGCTGACAACGGCAGGTATGCAGCAAATGATTCCCTACTTTTTGGGCCGGGAGACTCCTCCAGCGTTACGGCTTACCTCTGCACAAAAGTGCTTCCGTACAACCGATATCGATATTGTGGGAAACGAGCGCACCTTGACCTTTTTTGAAATGCTGGGCAATTTTTCCGTGGGTGACTATTTTAAACGCGAAGCAGTTGCGTTTGCATGGGAATTTCTAATACAGGTTGTCAAATTGCCCGCTGAAAGGTTGCACCCGACAGTGCATCCGGAAGATAACGAGGCACCCAAGTGGTGGAGTGAGATCGCAGGCATCTCTGACGATGGTATCGTAAGGTTAGAGGATAACTGGTGGGGCCCACCAGGAGCCTCAGGCCCATGTGGCCCTGATTCCGAGATTTATTATGATCGAGGGGTCGAGCATGGCTGTGGTAGAGCCGATTGCAAACCCGGGTGTGATTGCGAGCGCTTCCTGGAGATCTGGAACCTTGTCTTTATGGAATTCTACCAGGACCTTGATGGTACACGCACGCCTTTGCCCAGGAAAAATATTGATACAGGTTTAGGCCTGGAGCGGCTTTCCATGATATTGCAAGGCAAAGAGTCGGTCTTTGATACTGATGCATTTCGTGTAGTTATCGATCGCATTGCTACCCTTGCCAATTCTACTTATGGGAATACTACAAAGATTGATACCTCTTTGCGAGTGATCGCAGATCATGCACGTGCGCTTGTCTTTCTGGCAGCCGATGGTGTTTTGCCGAGTAACGAGGGCCGTGGCTACATTTTCCGCCGCATACTACGCCGTGCTGTTCGGCATGGCAAATTGTTAGGATTGGATAAACCCTTTCTCGCTGAGGCAGCCGATACTGTAATTAACCTGATGCGAGGTCACTACGTCGAGTTGGGATTGCAACGCGACCGTATTGTAGAAATATTGAGCCTCGAAGAGAAGAAGTTTGGACAGACACTCAATGCAGGCATGAACTTGCTCAATAACCTGCTTGAAGATCTGAAGCACCGAGGTCACACAGCTATTCCAGGAGAGGATGCTTTTAAACTGTACGATACGCATGGTTTTCCTCTTGAACTAACACAAGAGGTCGCAGCAGAGCAGGGTTTTACTGTGGATGTCTCTGGCTTTGAGCAATCAATGCAACAACAGCAAGACCGTAGCAGAGCAGCAAGCGCATTTACACAAATGCGAGACGATGGGGCACTTACGGAAGTGCTCAAGCGTGTTGGACCAACTGAATTCGCAGGTTATCAGGGTGTCACAAGTACGAGTAAGGTCGTTGGTCTGGTTGTTGATGGTATCGAGGTTGATGCAATAAGTGCTCCACAAGATGCTCTTGTGATACTTGATGTCACCCCGTTCTATGCTGAAAGCGGTGGTCAAATAGGTGACCGTGGTGATTTGAGTGGTTCGATGGGGGTCTTTCAGGTTCAGGATACCCGTCGTCCTTTGAAAGGTTTGATTGTTCATTATGGAAGTATCCGCGAAGGCTTCATGCGCGTGGGTGACAGCGTACAGTCCAATGTAATTGCCTTGAGACGAGAAGATACTATGCGCAACCATAGTGCTACACACCTTTTGCATAAGGCGCTGCGCGATATCATCGGCCCGCAAGTTGAGCAGCGTGGCTCATTAGTTGAGCCGGAGCGTCTGCGTTTTGACTTTGCCTGTCCGCGCGCATTGACTGCTCAAGAAATAGCGCTCATTGATGAGCAGATTAATCGTTGGATTCGTACTGATCTTCCCATTCGTACGAATATAATGCCTTTACAAGAGGCATTAACGACAGGTGCGATGGCACTCTTTGGTGAAAAATATGAAGATGAAGTGCGAGTTGTTTCAATGGGGAAAAGCATCGAACTGTGCGGTGGTACGCACTGCTCTTCAACTGGTCAAATAGGGTTGTATATTACCATCCAGGAAACGAGTATTGCTGCAGGTATTCGCCGCATCGAGGCATTGACTGGACGTGGCGCGGAGTCATATTTGCGTGAGCGCAGTTCTCTGGTAGAGAAAATCAGCGCTAAATTGCAGACACAGCCTGACGTGCTTGAGCCAAGAGTTGATCAGCTTGTACAGGAACTGGCTACAGCGCGTCGTCAAATTGCTCAATTCCATCGGGAAGCTGCTCAGCGGCAAGCAGAGGCGCTAGCTCGTAAAGCACAGAAGGTAGCCGGAGTTTCAGTAGTAGCGACAAGTGTAGATGTGCCGGACGAGAAAGTATTGCGAGAAATGGGCGATATGGTGCTTAACAAACTTGAAATACCCGGGGTAGTAGTGTTAGCTGGCACCTTCCAGGATCGGGTGGGGCTTCAAGTAAGTGTCTCAACTGAACTGACCAAACATGGCCTCCATGCAGGGAAAATTGCTAATACTGTGGGCCGACGCCTGGGCGGTAAAGGAGGAGGCAGGCCGGAGTCGGCTCAGGGTGGAGGCAAAAATAAGGCTGAACTCGGCGCAGCGCTCGATATGGTGACAAAACTGGTAAGTGAAGCACTCTAGAAAAGCACTGCCTAGAAATGGTGACTCTTGCGGTCATTCGTTCAACGTGCTATAACGTACTCAAGAAGCTTGAAAAACGAAGGAACCGACGAGTTGAGTAAATTGAACGTTCTCTTCTGTAGTAAGATCATAATCAACCCTGTCCAGGAAGACATGTATGCATGAATAATCCCTTTCAATTCCTACTCGACTTTTTTGCAAAATTAGGACGACAAGAGAACGGTAGATACTCGAGTCGTGGCGCTGATGTTCGCTCTTCTGTTGGAGAAGATTCGCGGCCAGTTTTCACAGCACTCGATATCGGTACGGCTTATGCAAAGGCTATCATTATTGAGGTACAAGATGACGTTGGAGTTGTATTGGGGGTAGGACGTCATCAACAGAGCTATAGCCATATGTCGGATGGTATCGTCACCGATATTCCGGGTGTAATTACGAATTGTAACGAAGCATTAACCAAAGCAGAGCAATCTGCTGGGGGTATTATTGCTCCTTCAACAGTCATTGGCATTGCGGGAGAGCTTGTTAAAGGAAGCTCAATCACGATTTCAAAACAGAGGCAGCAACCCACTAAACCCATCTCGCCCGAAGAACTTGAAGGCATCATTTCAAGCGCCCAACAAAAATTGCTGAAGATTGCTAAAGAGCGTATCGCGGCAGAGACAGGCTATCCAAACATCGAAGTGCGCTTAACCAATGCAGCAGTGATTTCGGTGCGCATTGATGGACAGACAGTTTCCAATCCGATTGGCTTTCGCGGGCGTCATTTCACGTTAACGCTGTTTAGCGCCTTTGCGCCGCTCATGCAACTAGGTGCATTGGAGACAGTTGCGCAGGGGTTGGATTTGACGCTAGTAACAATAGTCGCAGAGCCGTATGCGCTGGCACGATGTTTGAGTGCCAACGCGAGCGCTGATAGCGGCGCTATCTTTATTGATATCGGTGGTGGTACAACAGACATCGCGCTTGTGCGCCAGGGCGGAATCGAAGAGACTCGTATGTTTGCATTGGGTGGGCGTACGTTTACCCGTCGGCTCGCGGCGAGCAAAGGTCTGTCGGTGAAAGAGGCAGAGAAACTCAAGTTGAGTTATAGCAATGGAGCTACGAAGGGGAATGAACGGGACGAGATACAAAACATTTATGCCTCGGAAGCTCAGATATGGATGGATAGCGTAGAATTGCTGATTGAGGAATTGGCGAAGGGAGAACTACTGCCTCCAGCGATTTATCTAGTAGGAGGAGGTTCTGGTCTGCCCGATTTACGTCAAAAACTTGAGACGTTCCCGTGGACAGAACGACTCCCATTTTCTCGTCAACCAATTGTCGAAACAATTCAGCCGACTATGGTGACCAGCATTGTGGATCCCAATAACCTGTTAAGGAATGCCCAGGATATTACACCAATGGCGCTGGCATATCAGGCTATTGAACTGCAAAACGAGGATAACGTTTTAGAGAGGGTGCTCTACCGGGTGATTCATCAAATGCACATCTAACATGTATTACCAGCATTGAGATTACCGGTATCTTTTCTGCAATCCAGCTAGTAGGGGAAGAAGGGCGAATGGCTAAAGAACAGATCATTTATCTTGGCCCAGAGGAAGAACTGACCAATGTGCGTGAGCGCCTGGAAAACACCAAAGCCGGATATATTATACTTGTAATTCCGCCACAAACGCAATTGCGCAGTCACGTTGGGTGGCGGTTGCTGCGCTCTCGAGTACGCGAGCTGGGCCAGGATGTACTGATCATCAGCTCTGATCGACAAATCCGAGCCGTTGCCAAAGCTGCTGGATTTCGAGTAGCGGATTCGCTTGAGTCTCCCCCCTCTGACAGACAACGGCCAATCAATCGTCCTGTTCGCAGCGACATGAGCGGGAAAACATCTCAAGGCGCTAAGAAACAAGTAAGCAACAGTAACAAAGCTAACCGTTCTTTACAGCCGGACCAGCAGCAAATGCCATCTTCATCTGGTAGGAATGGCGGCACGTTAAGTGGCCCTGTAAACATAAATAGAGAGATCGATGCATCTGCTTCGTCCACATTTGAGATAGAAGACATACCCTACGATTCTCACTACGACTTACCAATTGAAACGGTGCCTTCCCCTCAATCTGGTGCAGGAGATCAAGAAGATGGTGAAGTCGACCCATTGGTAGAGGATTACTATGTTGCGCGTAGTATTCGCGAAGCAGCGCAAAGCTCCGAAAGTAGCCAGGTATCCTCAACAATCGAAAACACAGAAACATCGGGTGGTAAATTAGAACAATCTAGCAAGATTCCACAGTCGAGTGGGATAGAAGACGATCCATTTGGATATATGGAGGACATTCAACCAACTGCTTTACCAGAGCAAAGAGCTTCCACTTTCATATATGATATCGATCAAGGTGTTCCCGATATTTCTGATGTGCCAACTGATGTGTATGACGCAGAAGTCGAAGATTTAGGCGATGAGGGAGAGGGGGTGCTTCAGGATGATAGGCCATCCCATGCATGGGATGAACAGATGTTGGAGGAATCAGATAGGCAAGAAACGCCGCGAATGTATGGTATGCCCCCACGTAGTAGTCGTATGGGAAATACTATGCGCCCATCGTTAGAGGATCTTGGGAATGAAGATGACCTGTTACCTCCTTCAATCCCCATTGCGGATCAACCAACACGCGTTACTCCATCAACAGCAGCCAGGCGTGGACCTCAACCGATTATCCAGCCTTCACCCCAGGCGCGAAAGGTTTCGATCAACCCTGCTGTGCAACAAACAAAGAAATCCACTTCCACCAAAACGCGCCGGAACGTCACAAATCCGCCTTTAAATATGCAGCCAGGTTCAAATTCCAATCGCAATGGCAAGAGAATTTTGGCTATTGTTTCTATCAGTCTTGGGGTGTTGTTACTGGCTCTCTTGCTGTTTATCTATTTTGGCTCGAACGCCACAGTTACCGTTGTAGTACCTTCTCAATCTTTGAGTGTAACGAATCAATATGTAGCAAGTATGAATCCGCAAAACGGTCAACAAAATGCCATTCCTTCTCAGGTTCTTACGTATACAGCAAGTGCAACAGGGCAAGGAAAAGCCACCGGCACAATCAAACAGGGAAATCAGGTGGCTACAGGTACTGTCACTTTCTCCAATAAGGGTTCGAGTCAATTGGATGTTCCAACAGGCACAGTGCTCTCTACCGGCGGAGCTGGGCCCATACAGTTTGTAACCGTTGCTGATGTGATTGTTCTTCCTGATCAGAATAATAATGGTATTCCCTCTGTTGCGCCCGTGCAGGCACAACTTCCAGGTGAAAGCGGCAATGTTGCAGCCAACAGTATCACCATCATCCCTCCTGATAGTCTTACCAGGATCGCGCAAAATAGTCAGGGAGTCACACCAACTCCTGCGAATTTGACGGTCACGAATACTGATCCCACAACAGGAGGCGGAGCGACGAACATCAAGGCTGTAACCAGCAATGATGCGAATGCCCTTGCAGCGACACTCCAGCAACAAATTCAAAACGAAGTCAATGCCTGGTTGAAAGCCGCCGTGCATCCAGGTGACGTAGCCGGAACGCCGGTACCAAATGTGTTAGCAAGCTCCACCCCTCTGCCAGGGGAAAACTTCATCACCACACCCGCTGTTGGGTCGTCTGCGCCTGGTGGGAAATTTACCGGCGTATTGACTGCCAAAGTGTCGGTGCTGGTGATCCGAAACGCTGCCATCCAGGCGGCAGGTAGGGCGCAGCTTATGGCACATGCCTTGCACATGAATCCTCCTACCGTCGTGGCAACACAATTACCTGTCACAGTGAAGGTGACCAAGAGTACCCCCTCTCAAGATGGGAAAAGCTTATCTATTACACTGAATGCAACAGGGTATGTTGTGCAACAGGTCCCGGCACAACAAATCAGTCAGCAGTTGGCTGGAAAGAGCGTCGATCAGGCGAAAAGTTTCATCAGCAGTGGACAGGCTCGCATTACAGGGGTTGTTACTACCAACATTGTGCCCTTCCCGCCTTTCCTGGGTTTCATGCCTTTCCGTCCAGAACAAATTCACCTTGTAATCCAACCTGGGCCAGTCAAAGGTGCCTCTAACGGTTAAATGTATCCAGAGCATATCCCCCAATCGTTGTAAATTCTAGACAAAAAAGGCCTTCCTCCGTTAGAATGGTCTGAAGCTTAATTAGGATATGTCTTGAGATGTGGTGAATGCTCAACCACTTCAGGGATAGTATTGGTTGTCTCCGATAATAATTAGTATTCTCTTGTGGAGAGCAACATGACACGATGGTTGGCGCTAGATGTTGGAGAGGCTAGAATCGGTGTAGCGATAAGCGATGCAACAGGGTTTCTGGCTTCACCCTATACGACGCTGCATGTCACTCGTGATGAATCTCAGACCTGGAAAGCTATTCAACATCTGATTGAAGAAACAGAGACTGAGGGACTTGTAGTAGGCCTCCCCATTAGTATGGATGGCGAAATACACTCTCAAGGAAAACGAGTGCAAGCTTTCGCCGAACGTCTGAAAGAGAACATTGCTGTTCCGATCACATTCTGGGACGAGCGTCTTTCAACTGTCGAGGCAGAACGTTTGCTAGTTGAACAAGGAGAGGCTGAGCTGGGAAAGCGTTATAAGACCATTGGTGGAAGAAAACACAATCAAACAAAGCGGCGGCGCAGAAAACAAGAGATTGATGCTCTTGCTGCAGCTGTCATTTTGCAGGAATACCTGGATACTCAAATGAGCAAAACGAGAGGCACTGAGTGATGAAAAAACGAGGACATCGCGGCGCTATCATTGCTGTGCTTCTGCTTGGCCTGCTGATATTTGGAGGAGTATACTTTGCATGGACGACGGTCATAGATATCTTCCAACCCGTAAACACTGATCAAGGCAAAACTGTGGTAATTGTGGTGCAGAGCGGAGATACGGCGCTCCAGATTGCCGATGAATTGCAGGCAAAAGGCTTAATACGTAATGCGCTCGCCTTTCGTATATGGGCTAGAATTAAAGGTTTGGACATTCATCTACAAGCAGGCGCGTATAATCTGAACACGAGTATGACTATAGATGCAATCATTGGTCAATTGCTCAATGCGCAGCCTGACGACTTTGTTGTATCTATTCCTGAAGGCTTACGTATTGAGCAGATTGTGCAGAGGCTGGGGGCTGCTGGCCTACCCAGATTCAAGACACAAGAATTCCTGAATTATACAAAAAATCCGGCACAATTCCCTGATGCAGCCAAATATCCGATCCTGAAATCTATACCTTCGGGAGATAGTATGGAGGGACTGCTCTTTCCTGATACATATCTGATACCCGTGAATGCGACAGCACGTGATGTCGTAAATATGATGCTGACAGAGTTCAGCGACAAAGTTCAACAAAATCATCTCGCCGTATTGGCACAGCAGAATCATATGTCGTTATACCAAATGGTCATTCTGGCCTCAATAGTTGAACGTGAAGTCAGATTTAATCAGGATCGGCCATTTGTTGCCAGTGTCTTTTGGAATCGAATTTACAAGCTGAATGATGAAACTATAGGAAGACTGCAAGACGATCCAACAGTGGAATATGCACGTGACTCACAGCCTGGAACGACGATCTATTGGAAGCCGCTTCAGGATGTTGGTGGCAACATTGCCTCTAAAAGTCCCTGGAATACCTATACGCATCCAGGTTTGCCGCCCACTCCAATTTGTAGCCCTGGCCTTGCCAGTATGCAAGCAGCGGCCGCGCCTGCCAGCACAAATTACTACTACTTCCTCTCCAAGAAGGATGGGACTATTGTTTATGCAAAAACGAATGCGGAGTTCGAGATGGACGTAAAGAAATATTTACATCCTTGAAACCAGTGCAAACACCACTCAGCAGCAATACTTCTAATCTTGCATACGGAAAAGTATCATAGAGAGAATTAATCGATGAACTTAAATATCTGGCAGATTATCTTTTTGGCCGTGCTTCAGGGGGTGACAGAACTCTTTCCTATTAGCAGCCTGGGCCATACTGTAATTATACCCGGGCTGTTAGGCTGGGGGAATCTTATTAATGATACAAGTTGTGGCGGGCAAAGTTGTTTTCTACCCATCATTGTAGCCCTACATCTTGGCACAAGTATCGCTCTTGTGATCTATTTCTGGCGAGATTGGCTGCAAATATTTCTCACTCTTGTTAAGAATGTTAAAGAAGGCGAAGTTCATACTGGGACTGAAGAGTGGGTGAGCTGGCTGATCATTATTGGCGTCATTCCAGCGGCAATTTTTGGCGTTTTGTTAGAAACACCTCTCAAGCAACTGTTTGCTTCCCCTACAATTGCTGCCGCATTCCTGGTTGTGAATGGATCCATCCTGTTTGCAGGGGAACGCATGCGGCGACGAGCGGAAGAGAAAATGACGTTTACTACTGCGAAAGAGCGGGAGGCTAATTTTCGGAGCCTATCATCTCTTTCATGGAAAGAGGCGCTCATAGTCGGTATCGCACAATCACTGGCACTGATACCCGGAATTTCGCGTACTGGTGTGACAATAGTCGCTGGCCTGGGTGTGCGACTCAATCACGAGGATGCAGCTCGCTATTCCTTTTTGTTGGGTACACCATTGATTGGTTTAGCAGCCTTGCTTGAGATACCACAACTTGTTGGCCAAACAGCTCAAACGTGGCTCTATGTTGTTATCGGCGCGATCATTGCAGGAATAGTAGCCTATCTAGCCACAAAATTTCTGATGAAGTATTTTGAGACCGGGCGGCTTTATCCTTTTGCCTATTATTGTTGGGGTGCTGGGCTTGTATCACTTTTCTTACTTTTTACCATTGCCCATGGCAGAGTATAAAGACGGGTGAGTATCCAAAATGGCTATTTGGTGCAAATCTATGTGGCTGAGTGTACTTTACACGTTTGATACAATAGATACGCTCTGGAGAAACCAGGGTAATTATTATAGAGTGATTGTAATCTACATATCGCTCATCTAGAAGAGGTAGGTGGCTCCAAAAATGAAGAATCCCGCAATTTTCTACGCTGCTATTGTAATTGGTATTGTAGGTTTAGCTGTTGGTATTTATTACCAGGTAGGTGGTGCCCATCCAGCTCGCGCAATTGCTGGACTCGCAGTTGGCGCTGTTCTGCTAGTTGTTGGCATCGTTGGTATGTTCATGACTCGTTCCAAAGGGGTTGCTAGGTAGGCAGATTTGGAGCAAGATGACCACCAGGTGAATATAATAATTTCCTGGTGGTTTTTGTGTTTTATTGGGCAAAAACGTGTACCTGTTTCAAATTCCTGGTTTAACCTCTTGAGAAGGTGTGAGAACCTGATATAATAGGCATGCCCAGTATGGGCTAATCTAGAAGAAAGGTATAGAATATATTATGAAGAACCCGGCAATCTTCTACGGAGGAATTGTGCTCGCTATTGTTGGTATCGCTCTCGGAGTATTTTTTCTAATTCCGGGCATTAACCATGTTATTGCTGATAGCAATATGCACATTAAGCATGCTATTCTGTCCTTTGGCCTTGCTGCCATTGGCATCATAGGGGCGCTTGTAACACGGCCCAAGGCCGCGACGAGGTAAAAGTAAGAAAAGCGAGAAGAAAACCGCGACCAGATCTGACATAGTTGATCTGGTCGCGGTTTTCTTCTCGCTTGTGACAAATTTCAGCCGAGCACTTCTCCAATGATGTGTGAATATCCTCGTAGGAATTCATCTGAGCTCATCACTTTCTTGCCTTCTAATTGAAGCTTCTCCACGATTAAGAGGCCTTTGCCTGTAACTACTGTGAGTGTTTGCAAGTCATTCTCTTTGCGCAGACTGACCGTTCCGGCCCCGGCTTCTGAGCCTGTATCAGATTGAACTGCATGCGCGGAAATAATTTTCAATAGCTTATTGCCCCAGTTGGTATAGGCACCGGGCCATGGAGTGAACGCGCGTACTGTTCGTGCCAGTACATCTGCTGGATGGTTCCAATCTATCTTACCATCTTCCTTGTGCAGGATGTGCGTATGAGAAGCAAATCGCTCGTCCTGTGGCTGCGGTGTGATCTTACCCTGTACCCAGAGTGGTAGCGCTTCCAGTAGCGCGCTGGCTCCCAGGGCTGCTAATTTGATAGTGAGGCTTCCGGTAGTGTCATCTTCAGCAATCGGGATCGCACGTTGAAGCAGGATTGGTCCTGTATCTACTCCTGCATCTACGAGCATGATGGTCACTCCGGTCTCTGTATCGCCCTGTAAAATTGCCTCGGAGACGGGCGAAACACCTCGATACTTAGGAAGTAAGGAAGCATGTATATTCAGTGTTCCATAATGTGGAAGGTCTAGCACAGCTTGCGGTAAAATTTGACCAAAAGCGGCTACAATATATAAATCAGACTGGTATGCTGCGAGCCTTTCGATATTTTCTTGACGCTTAAGCGATCCTGGTTGCCAAACGTGAATTTCTTGAGATAGAGCGAGTTGTTTAACAGGAGAATATACAATCTCTTTTCCTCTTCCCGCCGGTTTATCTGGACGAGTAATCACGGTCACAATTTCGTAACCATCTCGAAGTACTAGACCTGGTTTTGATCCAGCGATCAGCGCTTCCAAGGCGGGAACGGCAAACTGAGGTGTTCCCATGTAAATAATCCGTAACACAATGCAATCCCTTCTACATAGGTCGAATATAGTCTATAGAGCGTATTCTCCCATATTAGCATATTCAGGCTACCTGGTCATCAGAAGTAACCCTTCTCCACCTGTTTGTAGAGCTATATGGTATACTTGCTCTCACCAGGAAGACATTGCAGCGAATGCAAAATGTGAAAAAATGCATCAATCACCTTACATTCTCAGATTCAGTATTTATTCTAAAGTTCCGCCATTGACTGATCCTCGGATCGTGCTGCAACGCGCTGATGAGGTCAGCACCGCATTTCGTATGCTCAGCGATGCTCAAACCAGTACCTTAGTGCTCACAGGCGATTCGGGAACTGGTAAATCAATGCTTGCAGCGCTACTGTATCGGCGTTTAGAGATGGCTATACAGGCTGGACAAGCACCTATACAGCATTTGGTGTGGTTGAGTCTCGGTTCAAATGCGACATTGCCTGATGTGATTGCTACGATCCTTCGTGAAATCGAAATAATGGATGAGAGAAAGATGGGTGCAGGAGCAGGTAATGTAGGGGTGGGGTTTACCCCCGCCCGTGCAAGCCCTACTCCTCTATCATATGAAGGTTTTTCTGATTTTTTTATGCAGAAACCAGAAGAGCAGATTGGATTATTGTGGCGAGTATTATGTCGACCACAAGAAAGCGCTTTTGTGGTATTGGATCAATTTGAGGAATTGTATGACGTCGAAAACTCCAAGGGAATAGTTGGACGAGGTGCAATACCTCTTTTTCTGAATATGCTCCAAAGTAACCTCGGTGGCAGTAAAGTTGTGTTGACGAGTCGGATTTCGCCATTTAGCCAGCAGAATCCTGAGGATACATGTATACGCACAAACCTGGTTTCACGTATAAGCATTCCTGAAGGTATCGCGTTACTGCAACAACGAGGCGTTCAGGGATTACCCGAAGAGCTATCGTTCATCTGGCAACGCTGCGCAGGTCACGTTTTTGCATTGTTATTGTTCAGTACGTTGAGTGCTTTGAGTGGATTTTCTCTGAGCTACCTGCTCAATTCGCCTGACTATGCGCCAATGTGGAATGGCGATGTCACATCCAATTTGATTGGTACGGTCATTAATTTTTTGAACCCAATTCAACGTACCATCTTACGTACGCTTTCCCTATTTAACGAACCAGTTCCTGTAGAAGGTCTGATCATCGCGACAACAGGGCAAGACAATTCCGCTCTTGACATGCCAACGTTTGAACG
>Ga0209056_10004455_pt1 | contig 14775 bp, 13 predicted proteins | sample GraSoiAngelo_114_FD_185876 | JGI IMG/M metagenome (GOLD analysis project Ga0209056, IMG submission 185876) | Grasslands soil microbial communities from the Angelo Coastal Reserve, California, USA - 14_0903_13_40cm (SPAdes) (version 2) | ecosystem: Environmental > Terrestrial > Soil > Grasslands... | reverse complement strand
ATCTCCATCATCCGTCCGCACTTCTCGCAGGGAATGTCCGTCGGCGGCTCGACGATATCCTTCGGACCGGGGATGTCCTTGGCCTTTTGCATGTCCTTGCTGAACGGCACGTAGAAATCCCGCACCGCCGTGACCCACGGCTTCTCGCCTTCTTCCACCTCATCGAGCTCCTTTTCCATTTGCGAGGTGAAGTCGGTGTTGAGAATGTCCGGGAATCCCTTGACCAGATAGTCGTTCACGATCTTGCCGGTTTCGGTCGGCACGAAGCGGGCCTCCAGCTTCTCCACATACTTGCGGTCCTGGATGGTGGAGATAATGGCGGCATAGGTGGAGGGACGGCCGATCCCTTTTTCTTCCAGTTCGCGGATGAGCAAGGCCTCGTTGTACCGCGGCGCGGGCTGCGTGAAGTGCTGCCTGGGCAGGACTCCTGCGGTCTTTCGTCCTTCTTGCGCGACGAGGCGCAGACGGTCGCCTTCATTGAGGACCGGCAGCTGCCGCTCGTTGTCCTCGTCCGTCTCCTGCTCGACCTTGGGCGTCGGCGTGACGTCTGCGTCCAGCGGTATAGCCGGGAAACTTGACTACGGTCCCGGTCGTTCGAAACGTATAGGTCTGGCCGGTGTTTTGCGGAACCGAATCCACCCGCGTCACCTCCATGATCGCCGGGACCATCTGCGAGGCGATGAAGCGGTTCCAGATCAATTTGTAGAGCTGGTACATGTCCCGATCGAGGCAGTCCTTGATCGATTCCGGATCGCGATGCGCCGATGTAGGTCGGATCGCCTCGTGCGCCTCCTGCGCGGCCTTCTGGTTCTTATAGACATTGCGGGTCGACGGCAGATATTCTGTGCCGAAGCGTTCCCGGATCAACCGCCGGGCTTCCTCGGCGGCTTCATCGGAGATCCGCGTGGAGTCCGTCCGCATGTAGGTGATCAAGCCCACGGGACCTTCGCCGCTGATTTCCTGTCCCTCGTAGAGTTGCTGCGCCAGGGCCATGGTTTTTTTCGACGTAAAGCGGAGCTTGCGCGCGGCGTCCTGCTGCAACCGGCTCGTAATGAACGGCGCCAGCGGGTTCCGCCGCTTTTCCTTGCGCTCGATCGTCTCGATGATGAAATCGTTGCCGTCCACCGCCTCCACGATGCGGGCGGCGTCCTGCTCGGACGACACCACTGCCTCCTGGCCGTTGATGCGATAGAGCTTCGCCTCGAACGGAGGGGGGTTCGGTCCGGCCAGCGTCGCCGTGATGGACCAGTACTCTTCCGACCGGAACGCTTCGCGCTCCTGCTCGCGGTCGCAGATCAACTTGACGGCGACGGACTGCACGCGGCCCATGCTGAGTCCGCGACGCACCTTCTTCCACAGCAACTGGCTGCCCTGGTAGCCCACGATCCGGTCCAGCACGCGACGGGCTTGTTGCGCGTTGACGAGATTCATGTCGATCTGGCCGGGCGACTGGAGGGCGCGCTTGACGGCCGCCGCCGTGATCTCGTTGAACAGCACGCGGAAGACTTTCGAAGGCGTCTTCGATTTTTTGCCCTTCGGCTTGCCGTCAATCTCCTCGGCAAGATGCCACGCGATCGCTTCGCCTTCACGGTCCGGGTCGGGCGCGAGATAGACCTTGTCCGCGGCTTCGGCCTTCTTCTTGATGTCGGCGAGCACCTGAGATTTGCCTTTGATCGTGACGTACTGCGGCTTGAAGTCGTGGTCCAGGTCCACGCCAAGCTTGCTGGTCGGCAAATCTTTGACGTGCCCGATCGACGCGACGACGGTATAACCGCGGCCCAGATATTTCGTGATGGTCCGCGCTTTGGCGGGCGATTCGACGATGATCAGTGACTTCGCCATGAAACGTGCTCTCTAAATAATGATGGGTTACCGCAGGCGGTAATACCGTTGTCCCGGCAACTGACGAATGGCGTCTTTGAGTTCCAGTCCCAAAAGCGCTGCGGCCACCACCGCGGAAGCCAACGATGTCTTCTCGGTCAGGTCGTCCATCGTCATCGGTTCGCCGTTCATGTGAGCATACACGATCCGTTCGTGCGGCAAGAGTTCATCGAGGTTAAACGCAGGCAACACCTCGGATAAGGAACGCTTGACGGCTGGTTCTAAACGCTGCTCTCCATCGCACCCACCTGCCCCAAGCGCGCCAGGACGCGCTCCTTCCCGAAGGGCCTCGCAACGACGGACCCCAGCGAGCGAAGGTTCGAATTGCGACGTGAGTTCTTCCAGAATGTCATCCACGGATTCCACGAGTTTGGCGCCTTGCTTGATCAAACTGTGCGGGCCACGGCTCATCGGCCCGATCGGCCCCGGCACGGCGAATACTTCCCGGCCCTGGTCCAGGGCAAGCCGGGCCGTGATCAGCGAGCCGCTCTCCGGAGTGGCTTCCACCACCACGACGCCCAAGGAGAGTCCGCTGATGATGCGGTTCCTGCGCGGAAAGTGCGCCGCGAGCGGCCTCGATCCCGGAGGGAATTCCGTGATGACCGATCCGGCTTCCGCAATCTCCGCCTGCAGACGCGCGTGTTCCGGTGGATAGATCACATCCAGGCCGCAGCCGAGCACGGCGATGGTCCGTCCTCCAACCGCCAGCGCTCCGCGATGGGCGGCGGCATCAATGCCTCGGGCCATGCCGCTCACCACCGTGAACCCGAGTCCGGCCAGTTCGCGCGCCAGCGCGTCGGTCACGCGTAGGCCATATCCTGTGGCATGCCGCGCGCCCACGATCGCGACAGCTTGGCGGTCCTCCGGGACGGGGCGCCCGTCAAAATACAGGACCGGCGGCGGATCGGAGATGGTGTGGAGGCGCTCCGGGTAGCCAAAGTCGGCCGGACGCAGCTCGCCCCTCTCCCCATGAGCGACAAGTTCCCCTCCCAGAGCCATTGAGCCTCTCGGTGTCATACATTCGACCTGTTTCGAGTCAAGAACCAGGATGATGTGTCGCCGTTGCAGGCACCTTCACCATAGCCAACGGCAACGCGCGCCGTCAAGACTCACATCACGGACCGGCTACAACATCACGATGTCGTACTGTTCGATGTGCAACGTGGAATCGGGTTTGATGCTGATCTTCACCTGGCATTCACGCTCGAGGTCGGCAATGGAACCGGCCTCTTCATCCGTCAGCACAGAGGCGACGCTGGGATGCGCGCCGATCACGACGGTGCTCTCGTCCGGAGTCGGCTCGAGCCGCCGGATGTCGCGGAACAGCTCATAGCAGATCGTCGTCGGGTCCTTGGTGTAGGCGCGCCCTTCGCAATACCGGCACGGCTCGGAGAGCGCGCGGTACAGGTCCTCGCGCACGCGCTCGCGCGACATTTCCACCAGACCCAGCTCCGACACCTTCAAAATTTTGGTGCGGGCCTTGTCGTGCCCCAATGCCTCGTTCAGCGCCTGGAAGACCTTTTCCCGGTTGCGCTCGCGTTCCATGTCGATGAAGTCAATGATGATGATCCCGCCGATGCTCCGTAATTTGAGCTGGTACGCGATCTCCTTGACGGCTTCGAGGTTGGTCTTCACGATCGTTTCCTCGAGATCGCGCTTCCCGACGAACCGGCCCGTGTTGACGTCGATGACGGTCATGGCCTCGGTATGGTCGATCACGATATGCCCGCCGGACTTCAGCCACACCTTGCGCGCCATCGCTCTCGCGATCTCTGACTCCAGGTCGAAATGGTCGAAGATCGGCTCTTCCTTCATATAGAGATGGATGCGCGACAGGAATTCCGGCAGATAGCGGCTCACGAACTCGCGGATGGCCTCATATTCGACTTTCGAATCGATCCAGAGGTGCTGCACGTCCTTCGTGAAGTGGTCCCGGACGGTCCGGAAGACCAGGTCCAGGTCGCTATGCAGGAGGGCCGGGGCTTTCAGCCGGCGCTTCTTCTCCAAAATCTCCTCCCACGATGCCTGTAAAAACTCCACGTCCGATCGGAGTTCGTCGTCCGACACGCCTTCGCTCACCGTCCGCACGATATAGCCGGAGCCCGGCTTCCTCAGCTTCTGCATGAGTTGTTTGAGCCGGCTACGCTCTTCATCTTTTTCGATCCGGCGGGAAATGCCGATGTGCTCCACCGTCGGCATAAACACAAGATAACGGCCGGGGAGCGACACATACGCGGTCACGCGCGATCCCTTGGTGCCGATCGGACCCTTGGTGACCTGCACCATCAACTCCTGGCCTTCTTCCAGAAGATCCTCAATGGGCTTGGAACTATGCCGGTGGGCCTTCGCCACCTCCGTCGTCTTGTCGTCCAACTCCAGAAGCGGCTCGCCCATTTCCGGCGCGCCGATCAGCTCGGAGACATGCATGAACGCGGCCTTGTCCTGGCCGATGTCGATGAAGGCGGCCTGTAGGCCTGGAAGGACTTTGACGACCTTGCCTTTATAGACATTGCCGACGAAGTCCCGCTGCTTCGCCCGGTCAATATAAAGGTCGGTGAGAATTTTTCGGTCGAGCACCGCCACGCGGGTTTCCTCCCGCGCGACATTGACGATGATATCGGAACCCATGCGTACTCCTTGGCAACCGGGATCCCACGGATCGGGCAGTCATGCGAGCGCCCATATCCGTTAGACCCACGTGCCGTTAAAAGGTTACACTCAATAAAACAAAGTCAGTCGTCGTCGTTTCACATTCAGCAGGAGACCCAGGGCCGCCATCGTGGTGACGGTCGTGGTCCCTCCATAACTCATCAGCGGCAGCGGGATGCCGACAATCGGAAACACGCCCATCGTCATCCCGACGTTGACGATCAGGCAGAATCCCAGCATCGCGAGAATGCCGCCGGCCAGCAACAACCCCATGCCGTCCTTGGCCTTGAACGCGATCTCGGCGATCAGAAAGATCAGCACGGCGAAGAGCGCGAACAGTACGGCGACCCCGATAAATCCCCAATGTTCTGCAAAGACGGCGAAGATAAAATCCGTGTGGCCTTCCGGCAGAAACCGCAGCCGGCTCTGCGTGGCTTCGTCCAAACCTTTGCCCCAGAGACCGCCCGACCCGATGGCGATCTGCGATTGCAACGTGTGGTACCCCTTGCCGGCCGGGTCAAGGGTGGGATCCCAGAATGTCAGAATGCGCTCTCGCTGATAATCGTGCAGCGAGGTCCAGAAAAGCTCCCAGATGAACGGAAAGAGCATCGCCGTGAAGAGAATCGCCATGCCGAGCGTCTTTGCGTGAAAGCCGCCCATCAGGACCATCGCGAGGTAGATGAACGTAAAACTCATCGCGGTGCCGAGGTCCGGCTGCTTGAGGATCAGCAGCAGGCCGGGCGCCGTCAACAGCCCGGGGATGATGACCTGCTGTATCCATCCCGTTCGTTGCACGTCGGCAAAATATTTGGCCAGCACGATGACCAGCACGAGTTTCGCCACTTCCGAGGGCTGAAAGGCCACCGGACCCAGCGCAAACCAGCGCTGCGCACCGCGGCTGGAGCGCCCGCCGAACAGCACCAGAACCAACATCACCAGCGTCAGCCCATAGATCAGGTACGCCTGACTGGCCAGCCGGTGATAATCGATCGCCATGGCGACCAGAAAGGCGACCATGCCGACCAGGATCCAGATCATCTGCTTGCCATACATCGGCAGAGACCCTGTCTTGTCCAGATCGTGCGTGGCGCTGTAGATGGAGATCACTCCAAGCAGGAGGATCCCCAGGGCCACCAACGCAAACCGCCATTCGAAGTGGTCAGGAATCCGGCTGTCGATCATGTTCCTTCAAATACTCCTCGATCAGGGCCTTCGCGATCGGCGCCGCGAACGTGCCGCCGTGGCCCGTGTTCTCGACGATGACGGCGATGGCAACTCTAGGATTCAGGACCGGCGCGAATGCCACGAACCAGGCATGATCGCGAAACTGCTTCGGGATGTCCTGTCCCTTCTCGAAGTTCGGGCGCGCGCCGACGGTCTGCGCGGTCCCCGTCTTTCCGGCAATGTCGACAAACTTCGATTTGGCTCTCCCTCCCGTTCCATGTGTCACCACCCCCTGCAGGGCATTCTGGAGGATCGCGAACGAATTTTCCCGCATCGGCACTTCCCCGCGCTCGACCGGCGGGATGTCGCGCAGCTGGCCCGTGCTCCGTTCGCGGATCGCACGGACCAAGCGGGGCCGATACAAGGTGCCGCCGTTGGCGACGGCCCCCATGGCCGCCGCCATCTGCAGAGGGGTGACCGTCACATATCCCTGACCGATGGCGACCGAAATCGTCTCGCCGGGATACCACGCCTCCTTGCGGACCTTGCGCTTCCATTCCGTGGATGGCACGGTGCCCGGGCGTTCGCCCTGCAGCTCAACCCCGGTGGGCTCGCCGAGACCGTATTGATGGGCGGCCACCGCAATGGCGTCCACCCCGATGCGGTTGCCCAGCACATAGAAATAGACGTCGCACGAATTGACGATGGCCTGTTCCAGGTCCATCGAGCCGTGCCCGCCCTTTTTCCAATCGCGAAAGACATGGTTGCCGAACGGATAGGCGCCCGCGCAATGCACCCTGGTCTCCGGAGACCATCGCTCCGATTCCAACGCGGCCGACGCCACCATGATCTTGAACGTGGACCCCGGCGGATACTGCCCTTGTATCGCCCGGTTCGTAAGCGGGTGACGGATGTCATTGGCGATCTGCTCCCATACCGCCCCGGTGATCCCGTGCGACAGCACGTTGGGATCGAAGGTCGGCCGGCTTGCCATCACGAGGACATCGCCGTTGTTCGGGTCGATCGCGACGACCGCGCCCGATTCATTCCCCAGCAAATTTTCCGCCATCCGCTGCATCGGCACATCGATGCTCAGGTACAGATCGTCGCCGGATGTCTGCTCCTGGACCGACAGCGTTTTGCGTTCGGTCCCGCGGGCGTCCACCTCGACCGTCTTCTGCCCGGGCTTGCCTCGGATCACCTGGTCAAACGTCTTCTCCACACCCGTCTTGCCGACGAAACTGCCCTGCACCAGCCCCGCGAAGGCCGGTTCGTCCTGTTGTTCAGCCGACACCTCTCCGACGTACCCGAGCAGGTGGCCTGCGAGCGGCCCATTGACATAACTCCGTTGGGATTCGGCCTGGATTCTCAGGCCCGGCAAGTCCAGGCGATGCCCCTCAATCAGCGCGGCCTCCCGAAGCGTCAGGCCTGTCTTCAACAGAACCGGAAGATAGGATCGGGCTTGGCGGGCCAGGCGCTTCTTTGTTTCGTCGCTCGGCAGCCCAATGAGGTGCTCCAACCCGGCGGCGAGGGCTTCGCGATCTCGGATGTCTTCCAGCGTCATATACAAGTTGAAGCTCGGGACGTTGTTCGCCAGCAGCTCGCCCTGCCGATCGAAGATCAGGCCTCTGGCGGGCCGGATGTTCAGCGTGCGCACACGATTTTGCTCGGACAGATCGCGGTAATACGATCCCTTGATGACCTGGAGATAGCCGAGGCGCGAGAAGATCAGAAAGATGCCCACGAGCAAACCCAGGCGCAAATACAGCAACCGACGCTGGAGCTTCTTGAAGTCGTCGGGTTGGACGGAGACGTTACTCATAGCTCATCGAACCGGAGCGGCGAGGGGGACTCAATCCATGCGCGATACAGCGCCAGTCCAAGCAACCCGAGGACCGCATCGTAGCAGGCCTGCGGTACGATCACCGTGCGGGCGACGACCAGAAAATCCATGCCCCCGCCGGAAAACGATTTGAGCAAAAACATGACCGATCCCGAAAAGATGGACAGGGCGAGCAGCAGCATGAAGGCAAACCTCAAGGTGAGGTTGACCAGATTGCGGCTTGCCAACGCGGCCATCAAGCCGAGCAACGGCTTCAACCAGACATTTTCCCAGTACAATCCGCCGGAAAAGAGATCCTGACTGAAGCCGAGCAAAATCCCGACGGCGATCGCATCCAGTTCGCCGGCCTTGAGGCCAATCAGGCACACGAACACCAGGGCGAGGTCCGGGCGGATACCACCGATGCTCACGCGGTCGAACACCGCGATCTGGAGCGGGACAACCAGCAAGACGAGCGCGCCATAGAAGAGATATTTCATGGTCTCTCCGGACGCTTCGGCAGCCGGGCGGGAAACGGATTCGGTGGCAGCGCCGCCGCTTCCTGCAGACTGGTGATCACCAGGACCTCATCAAGCTTCCCGAAATCCGCATCGGGTTCGATTTCGGCAGACAGGAACATCTCCGCCTGGCGCCGCTCGGTCTTGGTGATTCGACCGATCGGCACCCCTCTCGGAAACCCTCCCGCCAGCCCGGAAGTGACCACAGGATCACCGACCTTGATGGTGGCCATCAACGGCAGGTACTTGATCCACGCGACGCCTTTTTCGGTCCCCTCCACGATGCCTTCATCCCGCGTGCGCTGGACGAGGCCGGTAATGGCATTGTTGCGGTCGATGATCAGCAAGACGACGGACATGTGGTCATAGACCTTGATGATCCGGCCCACGGCGCCCTGCGGCGTCATGACCCCCATGTCGGCGGTCAAACCATCTTGCTGTCCCTTATTGATGATGACGCTGCGGTACCAATTGGTGGGATCCCGGCCGATGACTCGTGCAGCGATGGTGCTGTAGGGGAACGACTCCTGCAGGTCGAGCAATTCCCGAAGACGGCCCGCGGCCACCGAGAGCTCCCTGAGCCGGCCGTTCTCCTCCTGCAGCCGCGCGATGTCGTCCCGGAGGGCCAGGTTTTCTTCCCGAACGTGCCCCAGCGCAACATATCCGTTCCAGACGTTCGCCACGCCCTGGTTCAGATTGTCGAGCGCCCGCAGGGGATACCCCACCGTGGAGGCCAGTCCCCGGCCGATCCGCTTGAGTGGGCCTTCTCGGGATTCGGGAAGAAACACGAGCGCAGCGGCGAGAATGGCGAGAAGGAGAAGAACGGCTCGTTTGGCACCTGTAGTCAATTGGAACGAGATCATGAACCCCGATCGGGGCCCTGCGCTACCGCGAGCCGCTGTACTGGGACATCACGCTGACTTTGCGTAGCAGGTCCAGTTCGTCGAGAATCTTGCCCACGCCTAGTACGACCGAGGTGAGCGGATCGTCCACCGTGATGATCGGCAGGCCGGTCTCCTCGCGCAGGCGTGTATCCATGCCCCGGAGCAGCGAGCCGCCGCCCGTCAACACCATCCCGCAATCGATGATGTCGCCGGCCAGCTCCGGAGGCGTGTTCTCGAGCGCCACCTTGATGGCGTTGATGATGGTACTGATCGGCTCGATCAGGGCCTCGCGGATTTCGGCGTCGTTGATCACCAGGGTGCGCGGGATGCCGGAGATGAGATCCCGGCCTTTCACCATCAACTCTTTTTTCTCCTCAAACGGATAGGCGGAGCCGATCTCCACCTTGATCCGCTCGGCCATATGGTCGCCGATCAGCAGGTTATATTTCTTTTTGACGTAGTTCATGATCGCATCATCCATGCGATCGCCCGCCACCTTCACCGACTCGCTGTAGACAATGCCGCCGAGGGATAACACGGCGATATCCGTGGTGCCGCCTCCGATGTCCACCACCATATTGCCGGAGGGCTCGGTGATCGGCAGGCCCGCGCCGATGGCCGCCGCGACCGGTTCCTCGATGAGATACACTTCGCGGGCGCCGGCCAACTCCGCGGAGTCCCGCACCGCGCGCTGCTCAACCTGCGTGATACGCGATGGCACCCCGATGATGATGCGCGGCCGTACGAAGGTGCTGCGGTTGTGCGCTTTTTGGATGAAGTGGCGGAGCATTTTTTCGGCCATCTCAAAATCGGCGATCACGCCTTCCTTCATCGGTCGAATCGCCGAGATGTTGCCGGGCGTACGGCCCAGCATCTTCTTGGCCTCCGTGCCGACGGCCAGTATATTTTCGGTCTTTTTTTCGATCGCCACGACGGACGGTTCATTGAGCACGATGCCGCGTCCCCTCACGTACACCAGGGTGGTGGCCGTGCCGAGGTCAATCGCGAGGTCATTCGAGAACCAACCGAGAATCCCTGCCATCACACTCACAGGCGTGTCTCCTTATGCTTGAGGGTCCACGTCAAAGATATTTTCATTGACGACCTGAGTATGGGCCAATTCGTCTCCGATCCGAAGCCCCCGATCATTCCCGATGATCAGAAGGGATTCGACGCTCAGGATCACTGCCGTTCCCAACCATCCCACATACGGGACCTGCCATGCCAGGTAACTTGCCGCGATCGGGATGTTTCTGATGATGGAGTCCTTAAACCCGGCTCCCATGTGCAAGTCAGACACCCATGCCTGGAGCCCGATCAAACGCTTCCCGATGCTGCGGCCTGCGAACCCGTCTGCAACCAGAAGGTACCAGAGACCCGCCCAGAAACCGTACGGCGGAGCCACTTCCGCTATTGCTAAGACGATCAAAAAGTCTAACGATTTGGCAATAAAGCGGTTGAGGACCGTCGCCTTATGATAAAGCGGGGTTGATGATACACCCTCGTCTATCGGCACATTGTCCCACTCCGCAATCCGCCGGATTGTAGCAAAAGGCCACCCCGAAAACAAATCACGTGACTCTGGGTCGCGTCATTCACATTGCTTCCTCCGCATGCCCAATTTATAATACCGCAATGCTCAAGCTGATCCGCGAAAGCGCCATCGAGAGGCCATGGTTTTATCGTGGTCTCATGATCCTGATCGCCATGGCGTTCGTCGTCACGATGGGCTGGTGGGGGTTCGAGCAGAACAAGGAAGACACGATCGTCATCGTCGGCAACGACCGGATCGGCCGGGATGAGTATCAGCGGGCCTACCAAAACACCTATCGGTTCTACAAGGAGTTGATGCCGGGCGAATTGCCCGAAGATCAACTCAAGCAGCTTGTCATCGAACAGCTCATCGAAAGCCGGCTCTGGATGCAGGTCGCAAAAGAGATGGGCGTCGTCGTGACGGCCGAAGAGCTGCGCGACTCCATCCGGGGCGTTCCCGCCTTTCAGAAGGATGGCAAGTTCAACTCCGAACAGTATAAACGCGTGCTGGCGGCGAACCGCCTCACGCCGGCGACTTTCGAAAGCTCCCAAAAGGCCGATTTGATGCGCGAAAAGGCCCGGATGCTGGTGCGGGAATCCGTTGCGCCGACGGGCGACGAGTTGATCCAGGCTCAGGCCATGCTCGCGAGCCGCCCGTCTCCGACGCTGCCGATGGAGCAAGTCGCGCCGCCCCAGGATCGCGCCCGCCAGGCGGTCCTCGCTCAAAAACAACAGCGCGCGCTCAGGGCCTACCAGGAAGGGCTGAAGATGAAGGCCAAGGTCACCGTCCGACGGGAGATGATGTAACGCGATGGCATCCAAAGTCACAGCGGGCACCGGCGGCCGGGGCCGAAGCCTGGGCTTGATGGCGAAGGATATCGTGGAAGGGTATGTCGCGTTGAATCCGATCGTGCTGAAGAAATTCGACCCTGCGTCAATGAAGGAGTTGCATCAGCACCTCAGAAAACTTCAAACGTCCGTCCGGATCGAAGGCGTGAACCTCGCCAATCAGGAAGCGACGCGGACGCGCAATCAGAAGCTCCAACGGCTGCACCAAGCCATCTCGGTCCTCGAAAACCACGCCAAGCTCCAGCGCATCGTCCTCACGACATAGCCTTCCGGCTCTCTCGAACGTCATGCCGTTCCGCTGGGCCCGCCGGGCTCGTCCTCTTGGGGATCCGACCCACGGATGTTGCGGACCCCCAGATCAAGCAACGGTTTCTCGTCGGCCAGCGTCAACGAATGTCCACAGCATTCCATCTGCTGAATCCCTTGCCCGCCGTCGAGGATCATCACGCGCAGACCACAGGACGTCGGGTGGCTCTTTCTTTCGTCAATGATCACGCCGACGCCCTTATCGCCCATTTTCCGGCCGCCTTTTTTGATCTTCTCGGGCACGACATCGTCCGCCGTCAACTCATGGCCACAGCAGACGATCTTTTCAAACCCTTCGCCACCGGCCATGACCTTCACCACCAGCCCGCAACTGTCCGGAAACCGTTTGTACTCGTCGATGATATCGCCCTTCTTCAGCGCCACAATTCGGCCTTCCTTAGCTACGGCAGGATCGCGCTCTGCGCGGCCTTCACCAGCGGGTCCGGAAAGATGCCCAGGACCAGGACGCCCGCCGCGGCTACCAGCAGCACGGCGATGATGGCCGGAGACGCGACGATGCGCACATTATGGCCCGGCGTGCCGGCTGTCTCGCCGGGCTCGCGCATGTACATGACCATGATGATGCGCAGATAAAAGTACGCCGATACGGCGGCGAAGATGACGGCAAGCACCGCAAGCCAGGTCAAATGCGCGCCCACGGCCGCCATGAAGATGTAGAGCTTTCCGATGAAGCCGGCGGTCGGCGGGATGCCGGTCAATGAGATCATGAAGAGCAGCATGAGCAGCGCCGCCCATTTGTTGCGCCGCGCCAGTCCGGTAAAATCCTCGATCTCATCCCCTTCCAACCCGCCTTTGCGCAGCATCGTCACCACCGTGAAGGCGCCCAGCGTCATAAAGGCATAGAGCGCCAGATAGAGCATGACACCGGCCACGCCGGCCGCATCGGCCACGACGAGACCGATCAAGGCATAGCCCGCATGGGCGATGCTTGAATACGCGAGCATCCGCTTGATATTCGTCTGCACGATCGCGACCACGTTACCCAGCACCATCGTCGCGATGGAGACGATCAGCAGCAGCACTTGCCAGTTGGCTTTCACGCCGCCGAGCGCTTCCATGAAGACCCTCACGAACGCCGCAAAGCTCGCGGCCTTGGAGGCGACGGCCAGGTAGGCCGTGACGGACGTTGGAGCGCCCTCGTAGACGTCCGGCGTCCACATATGAAACGGCACCGCCGAGACCTTGAACCCGAACCCCACGACCAACAGGATCATCGCAAGCAGCAGGATGGGATCGTGGGGCGGCAGTCCGGCGAGTCCCGCTTTGATGCCCGACAACATGGTGCTGCCGGTCCGGCCGTACAACAGCGAGATGCCATAGAGCAGGATGCCGGACGACAGCGATCCGAGAATGAAGTACTTGGCGGACGCCTCCATCGAACGCCGCTCGAATCGCTTGAAGCCTGCCATGATGTACAGCGAAATGGACATGAGCTCCAGCCCGAGATAAATCACCAGCAGGTCCCGACCGGACACCATGACCATCATGCCGGAGAGCGATAACAGGATGAAGGCGTTGAATTCTCCGAGGTCAATGGCTTCCAGCTTGAGATGCGCCTTCGCAAGCAGGATCACCAGCCCGGCGACGAGAATCAGCAGCAGCTTCCAGAATGTCCCATAGGGGTCCAGCACATACAGACCACTGAATACCGGCCGCCGCAACCCGAGCAACCAATATTGGGCGATAAAGGCCACCGCAAGCGCGGCCAGGCTGATATAGACCAGACGCTCCTTGCGGTCCTCTGCGGTCAACGGATCGATCACCAGCAGCAGGCAGCCGACTCCCATGACGATCAGCTCGGGAAGAATGGCCAATAGGTCGCCGGGGGAGAATGGTATCATGGCGCGGTCATCCCGGCGCCTGACAACAGGCCCACGGCGGTCGGCATCGACTGCTGCCCGCGCGCCATCGTGTCGAAAAGATGCGCGACGCTCTCATGCATCGGCGCCAGGAACAGGTTCGGAAACACGCCGATCCAAAAGACCAGGATCACAAGCGGGACGAGCGTCGCCATCTCGCACCAATTGAGGTCGGGGAGCTTGGCCGTCTTTGGACTCGGCACGCCGAACGCCACGCGCTGGACCATCCAGAGTAGATAGACGGCCGCGAGGATGATCCCCAGCGTGGCGATCACGGCGATCGTTTTGCTCTGGAGAAATGTCCCCACCAGCACCAGAAATTCCCCGATAAAGTTGTTCGTGCCCGGCAGGCCGAGCGAGGACAATGCGAAAATGACCAGACAGGCGGCATAGCGGGGCATCGGCTTCGACAGGCCGCCGTTGTCGGCGATGAGCCGGCTGTGCGTGCGCTCGTAGATCAACCCGACGCAAAGAAAGAGGCCGCCGGTGGTGATCCCATGGTTCAGCATCTGCAAGAGGGCGCCCTCCACGCCCTGCGCGTTGAAGACAAAGATCCCGAGCGTCACGAACCCCATGTGGCTCACGCTGGAATAGGCGATCAGCTTTTTCAGGTCGGCCTGCGCCAGCGCCATGTAGGCGCCGTAGATGATGGCGACGACGGACAGGGTCAGGATGATCGGCGTGAACCGCTGCGCAGCGTCGGGCACGATCGGCAGACTGAAGCGAAGGAACCCATAGGCCCCCATCTTCAACAGGACGCTGGCCAGGATCACGCTGCCTGCCGTCGGCGCTTCGACATGGGCATCCGGCAGCCAGGTATGGAACGGGAACATCGGGACCTTCACCGCGAAGGCCGCGAAGAATGTCCAGAAGAGCCATGCCTGCATCGTCTGTCCGTAGTGGGCCTGGCTCAGCGCCAGGATGTCGAACGTATGGCCGCCTTGGAAGAACAGGACGATGACGGCGATCAACAACAGAAAACTTCCCGCGAGCGTATAGAGGAAGAACTTGATGGCGGCGTAAATCCGGTTCGGCCCTCCCCAGACGCCGATGAGCAGGTACATGGGGATCAACATCGTCTCCCAGAAGACGTAGAACAACACGAAATCCAGGGCGCAGAAGACACCGACCATCGTCGTCTCCATGACCAGCATGGCGATCATGAATTCCCGCACACGCGTTTTGATGGCGGTCCACGAGGCGACGATGCAGATCGGCGTGAGCAGGGTGGTGAGCAGGATCAGCCAGAGGCTGATGCCGTCGATGCCCAGGGCGTAGCGGACGGGGGG